>Ga0075431_100000002_pt1 | contig 153069 bp, 151 predicted proteins | sample RhiMetdeltSRZDD5_FD_75297 | JGI IMG/M metagenome (GOLD analysis project Ga0075431, IMG submission 75297) | Populus rhizosphere microbial communities from Tennessee, USA - Rhizosphere MetaG P. deltoides SRZDD5 | ecosystem: Host-associated > Plants > Roots > Rhizosphere > Soil | place: USA... | reverse complement strand
GCCTGGGCCGACCGCAACAGCGGCATCATGATCCACTCGCAACCGCCGCAGACGATGACGAAGGAGCAGGACTTCCCGATCTCGATCGAGGCACAGCTGCTCGGCGGCCTCAGCGACGGCAAGGCACGACCAACCGCCAACATGTGCTCGCCCGGCACCGAGGTCGTCTACCAGGGCTCGATCTATCCGCAGCACTGCCTCGATTCGGCGTCGAAGACCTTCGACGGCGACCAATGGGTGCAGATGGAGCTCGTCGTGCTCGGCGATTCGCTGATCACTCACTACGTGAACGGCGAGAAGGTGCTCGAGTATTCGCTGCCGCAGATCGGCGGCGGCGTGGTCGCGAACTTCGATGCCAAAGCGAAGCGCGATGGCGAGTTGCTGACGGGCGGCTACATCGCGCTGCAAAGCGAATCAGGTCCGCTCGATGTGCGCAAGATCGAGCTGCTCGACCTTACCGGCTGCATCGATCCAAAGGCGAGCAACTATCGCAAGTACTTCGTGCGCTCGGATCCGAAGAGCTGCAGGTACTGAGACGGCTTGACTAAGCAACGGCCGGGCCGATCGCAGTGCGATTGGTGATCACTCCTGCTTGACGCCGCAGCGATCGCGGCGATAGCGTTCGCCTCAAAGCCGGGAACAACAATCAAGATCCAACGGAGGGTGCACACATGGCGTCCAGCGACTTCCAGGTAACCGGCACGAACAGCAACGCCCTTTTCACGCTCAAGCTGCATCGCGGCGACGGCATGTGTCTGCTCGCGATGAACTGGAAACACGGCAGGCCGCCGGATGACTTCGTCGGCTTCGCGATCGAATCCAGGCCGCCGGGCGAGAGCACCTTCTTTCCGCTGATGAACCGCCTGGGCTTCGCTGCAGCCAACGGCCAGGACGATCCGGTCCGGCTCTCGACGCTGGTCTCGCCGATTCAGAAATTCCGCTGGGTGCATTTCCCGCGCAACGCCAATCTCGACGGCGCCTTCAGGTATCGCGTGACCCCGATCTTCATGGACGAGGACGACCGGTTGAGCCAGGGAATTGCGCAGACTGCCGGCGGGAAACCTATCCCGGCCAGGTGAACGTCACGTTCACGCGCGGCTTCGTGTCCTCGCAGGCCTTCGTGGAGAAATTCGAGAAGTCCGGGCCCATCAAGACGCTGCTGCCGGCGAAGGCGAAGGACGGGCTGACATTCAAAGCCACGCACCCCAAGAAGGACGAGGCACTCGCCTGGATGGGTTTCGAGGCGCGCGAGACGATCCTCGACCTGCTCGATCAGGCGATCAAGGAGAAGGCCGAGGTGCGCGTCGTCGCCTACGATCTGAGCGAGCCGGAGGTCGTGGGTCGCCTGCAGAAGCTGAGGAAGAAGCTGCGGATCATCATCGACGACAGCAAGGACCACGGCGCCGCCGGGTCCGGCGAGACGCAGGCGGCCAAGCGCCTGATGAAGTCCGCGGGCGCTGCGAATGTGAAGCGGCAGCACATGAAGAGCCTGCAGCACAACAAGATGATCATCGTCAACGGCAAGAAGACGAACAAGGTCGTGTTCGGGTCGACCAATCTCAGCTGGCGCGGCCTGTACGTGCAGGCCAACAATGCTTTCGTGGTGGAAGGCAAGAAGGCGGTCGACCTGGCCCTCGCGGCATTCGACAACTACCACGACAACGAACCGCAGTTCGGCGACACCGCCTCTGCAAAGCTGGTGGGTTTAGGGCTCGACAACATCGATGCGAAAGTGGCGTTCTCGCCGCACTCCAAGTCGAACGCCCTGCTGGCGAAGATCGGCGAGGATATCGACGACACCACTTCGTGCCTGTTCTATTCGCTGGCCTTCCTGTCGATCACGCCGGGCATCATCAAGGACACGATCAAGAAGGTCTCGAAGAAGCCCGGCATCTTCGTCTACGGTATCGCCGACAAGAAGGTCGGTGGCATCGATCTGCAGATGCCGAACGGCAACATTGCACCGGTCTTCGCCGCGGCGCTCGACCAGAAAGTTCCCGCACCCTTCAACAAGGAGCCGACGGGCGGCGGCGGCAATCGCATGCATCACAAGTTCGTCGTCATCGACTTCGACAAGCCGACGGCGCGGGTCTACCTGGGCTCCTACAACTTCTCCATCCCCGCCGACGGGAAGAACGGCGAGAATCTGCTCGTCGTGCGTGACCGGCGCATCGCGGTCTCGTACACCGTCGAGGCGCTGCGGATCTTCGATCACTACCACTTCCGCGTGACGCAGCGGGAAGCGAAGAAGGCGAGGAAGAAACTCGAGCTCGCCCGGCCACCGCGCAATCCGGGCGACAAGCCCTGGTTCCTGGAGGACTACACGAATGCGCGCAAGATCCGCGATCGCGAGCTCTTCTCGTAGGCGGCAGCAGCGCTAAGCGATCGCGTACAGATAGTCCACGTACGAGCGGATTGCCTCGTCGAGTCCTTTGACCTTCAGGTTCTGCGACTCGATCAGGAAGTACTCGTCGGGTGCGTGCGCGCGCATGCCGTGGCCGAGTCCGAAATGTCCTGCGGGCAGCTGCAGCGGCGCGCCCGTGAACACGTAGCCCGGCCACGAACCGCCGCGGCGCGGCCAGTAGATTGGCTCGATGCCCGCCGCGCGATAAACCTCCGACTCGGCCTTGATCAGCCGCGCGTCCGCCGGCGTCGTGTTCGGATCGTAGCCGCCGGTGACGTTGACCTCGATGTCGCCGAAGCCGTGCTTCGCCAGATGTGCTTTGAGCTTCTCGACCGAGCCTTGGTGCGTCATGTCGGGCACGAGGCGCAGATCGAGCTTGGCCGCTGCGCGGTGCGGCAGGATCGTCATGCCGCCCTGCCCCGTGTAACCGCCGACCAGCCCTTCGATGTTCACGGTGGGGCGGCTGGCGAGATCTTCGAGAGCCTGTCGCCAGCTCGCGTTGCGCGCCCACTGCTGGACGCCCATGGATTTCTTCGCAGTGTTCTCGTCGATGCGCCGCGCAGCCTCGTCGAGCATCTTCGACTCGGCAGCGCTCAGCGGGCACACGTCGTCGAGGTAGCCCTCGATCGCCGGATCGCCCTTGTCGTCGATCAGCGTGTTGAGCGCCCGCACCAGGTGAAACGCAGGGCTGTCGAGGCGTGCGCGATTGCTCGAATGCACGTCCTTTGACGGTCCGTGTCCCCACTTCTCGCCGCTCGCAACCAGCTCCAGCTCGGCGACGCCCTTGGCGCCGAGCGAGATCTGCACGTTGCCGTCGAGATCCTGCGCCGCCTCCGGCATGAAGATGCCTTCGCACTTCGCGAGCGCCTCGCGCACCGGCGAGGCGAGCACGACCTGCGGAAAGTGCGGCGAGCCGATCTCCTCCTCGCCTTCCGCGACCAGCACGAGGTTGACCGGCAGTTTGCGGCCGGCGCCGCGGATCGCATGCAGCGCGGCGATGAACGCCGACTGCGGTCCTTTCTGGTTCACCGCGCCGCGACCCATCACGGCCTTGCCGAGGCCCGGCATGTCGACGAGGCGCGCTTCCCACGGCGGCGACGACCATTCTTCCGGATGCGCCTGCTTCACGTCATACATGAAGTACAAGCCGAAGGTGCGCTTCGCGCCGGCGTCGAGCGTCGCGAAGATTCCCGGTTGACCGTCAGTCGGCCGCTGCTCGACATGCTGAAAGCCGGCGTCGCGCAGCATGCGCATCGTCAGGTCGCAGCCTTCGCTCACGCCGCGATTTTCGGCAGCGATCGACGGCTGGCGGATCCAGGCCTGGAGTCGCCGCACGGCTTCGTCGTGGCGCTGCTCGATCTGCTTGTAGATCGCTGCGCGGTCCGACGCCGCGCCAGCGCGGCCGGCGGCGAGTACCGCGCCGGTCGCCAGAGTCGTGCCGAGGAAGGTTCTGCGAGAGAGCGGTGTCATTGTCGTTGCCTCTTTGTCAGCCGGGTCTCTCAATCCTGCAAATCGCGGAATCGATTGGTCGCCGCAACGAGCTGACGTCGAATACCCGGCTCCGTTGCCGCGTGCCCTGCATCGGGCACGATGTTCAGGATCGCTTCCGGCCACGCGGCCGCCAATGCCAGCGCGCCTTCGACGGGACACAACATATCGTAGCGTCCGTGCACGATCACGGCCGGCACGTGCCGGAAGCGTGGCACGGCGTCGATCAGCTCGTTCTCCCGCATGAAGCAGCGGTGCTGCATGTAGTGGGCTTCGAGCCGCGGCATCGAGAGCATGTTCTCCCGCACCGGCTCGGCGACCGGCGGCAACAGCGTTGCGCAACTGGTTTCGTATCGGTCCCAGACGAGTGCGGCGGGCATGTGCACGGTCGGGTCCGGATCGAGCAGTCGCTGCAGATACGCTCCGAGCAGATCGCCGCGCTCGGCCGGTGGAATGTAATCGACGAACGCCTGCCAATACTCCGGGTAGATGAGCCGGATCGGGCCGAACCACCAGTCGAGGTCGATCTGACGGCACAGCCAGATCCCGCGCAGCACGAGCGCGCGGCACGCCTCGGGATGCGCGGCCGCGTAGGCCAGCGCGAGCGTCGAGCCCCACGAACCGCCGAACACGAGCCAGCGCTCGATGCGCAGATGGCGGCGCAGAGTCTCGATATCGCCAACGAGATGCTGCGTCGTGTTCTCGTGCACGCTCGCCGTCGGCGTCGAGCGCCCGGCACCTCGCTGATCGAACAGCACGACGCGATACACCGCGGGATCGAAGAAGCGCCGATGCGTCGGATTGCAGCCGGCGCCCGGCCCTCCGTGCAGGAATACCACCGGGCGGCCGGACGGATTGCCGCACAGCTCGTAAACCAGGCGATGCCCGCCGGAAACTTCCAGCACGCCGGTTTCGTACGGCTCGATCGGGGGATAGAGATCGGGAAGCAGTTCGGTCATCCAAGGAGCTCCAGCAAAGTCGCAACCAGTCGTTCGAGGTCCGCCGCAGTGCTGTGCAGGTGCGGGGACACGCGAATGTTGGTGCCGCGAGCGCCTACATATACATCACGCGCGGCGAGTGCGCTGAACAGATTCGACGGCAGCGGGTTGCGCGCCGTCAACCCGATCATGTGCCCGACGCGTTGCGCAGGTTGCACGCAAGCGAGGCCAAGAGCCGGCGCCCGTCCCGACAACTCGCGCGTCCACTCGCTCAGCTGCTGCTGGATGCGAGCCGGCGTCCACTGCACGATCTGCGTCAGCGCTGCGATCGCCATCGGCAGCAGATAGAACTGCGCCGACTCGCCCTGGTTGAAGCGCTGCGCACCCGGTTGATAGTCGTTCGCGTAGTTGACGAGGGACGCGAAGTCGTCCGCGCCCCGCCGATTCAGCCACGACTCTTCGAGCGGCGTGCCGTACTCGTGCCAGCGCTCGGCGACATACATATAGCCGAGCCCGTACGGGCCGAGCAGCCATTTGTAGCCAACCGTCACCAGGAAGTCGGGCTGCACTTCGTCGACCTCGAACGGATAGACGCCGAGCGACTGACTTGCATCGACGACCAACGCGGCGTCGTGCTTGCGAGCCGCCGCGCCGACGCGTGGCAAGTCGATGAGCATGCCGTTGGTCCAATGACAGTTCGACACGGCCACGACTGCGGTGCGCCGATCGATGGCAGACACGATCGCATCCGCCAGAGTTCCGCCGCGTGCGACCGCCGTGCGCAGTTCAGCGCCGCGCTCGCGAGCGAGCCGCTGCCAGCTGTAGAAGTTCGACGGGTATTCCTGATCAACGACCACGATGTTGTCGCCCGACTCGACCCGTACGTTGCGTGCCGCGGCGGCGATGCCGTAGCTGACGGACGGCACGAGCGCGACGCAATCGGGACGCGCGCCGATGAGCGAAGCGAACAGCGCACGCAGACGGCGGGCGTCTGCGAACCAGTCGGCCGTGTGAATCTTCCACGGCGTTGCCATTCTTTCGACCGCAGCGTGCCCGGCCTCTTTCACGGCGTGCAGGCGCGGACCGAGGCTGGCGGAATTCAGATAGGCGACCGCGTCGGAGACGGCGAACAAACTGCGGGACGAAGCGACGGCCTGCATGGACCGGCCTCCCTGTTGCTGCGGGATGGAAGGGCGAGCATGATGCTCGCAAATCGCCTGCTGCTGAAGAGCGAACGCCAGCTCCGGAGACGCCGATTCCTGCCAAACGCAAGAAACGCACCGCGCTCGCCTCGCAAAGTGCAAGTCTGGCCCTGGACGCAATCAACCTGGCGATCCTGCGTCACCTGACTGCACAGCCCGGCATGGCGATTCGCGAGCTGGCTCGGCGCGTCGACATGTCGGCGCCTGCGGTGAACGAGCGCGTGCTGCGCATGAGAGAGGCCGGCGTGATCCGGCGCCAGTGGCTGGAGGTCGACCCGCAAGCGCTCGGTCTCGAGGTCACTGCGTACGTTCGCGTCCGGCCGACGCCGGGTGGCCTCGCGAAGGTCATCAAACTGGCGCAGAGCACGCCCGAAGTCGTGGAGTGTCACCGCGTGACGGGCGAGGATTGCCTGATGATGAAGGTGCTCGCCCCGAGCGTGCAGGAACTCGAGAGCCTGCTCGACCGCTTCCTGATGCACGGAAATACGACGAGCTCGCTGATCGTCTCCTCGCCGGTGCCGCCGCGCAACCCGCCGCTGCCGGATCCGCCGTGAGCATCAGAAACGCCTGCGTCGCGCTTGTGCTGCTCCTTGCCGCGTGCGGCGGCTCGGGCGATTCGCAGCGCGGTGGCGCAACGTCGGGCCCGCCTCCCGACACTGCGGACATCTCGCTGCTGTTCATGGGCAACAGTCACACGTCGTTCAACGACCTGACGAAGATGGTTGCGGACATGGTGCGCGCGGGCAAGCCAGGCAGGACCGTCGCTTCGGTCGAGGCTCCCGGCTCGATGTTCCTCGAAGAGCGGCTGCACGATGCGCCGACGATCGCGCTGCTGCACAGCCAGGACTGGAGCTTCGTGATCCTGCAGGCGCAGAAGTACAGCACCAGCGGTCAGTTCGAATATTCGACGGAGGAAGCGCAGGAGCTGATCCGCATCAGCCGCCAGCAGCATGCTGTGCCGGTGCTGTTCCCGGAGTGGCCGCGCCGGGGCATCGATGAGACGCAGCGGATCTTCGATCTGCACGTCTCGATCGCACAAGTCGAGCCCGCGTGCGTCGCGCCGATTCCGCAAGCCTGGGACCTCGCGCTGGCGCGCAATCCGACGCTGACTCTGCATGCCGATGACGGCAATCACTCCGCGCCGGCCGGCGCGTTCCTCGCGGCACTGGTGTTGTATGCCACGATCACGGGGCAATCGCCGCTCGATCTTCCGACGCTGCCTCAGTATCCCGTCGACGCGACTGTGCAGGAAACGTTGCGTGGGATCGCCGCCGAAACGGTACAGACAGTGCCGCCGCGGATGTGGTGCCCGGAAGACGTCGCGTAGCGACTAGACTTGCAGCACTACGTTGTCGACGTAGCACCAGCTCCAGTCTTCGCCCGGCTCGATCGACGTGATGATCGGATGACGCGTCGCGTGGAAGTGCTTGGTGGCGTGCCGGTTCTTCGAGTCGTCGCAGCAGCCGACGTGGCCGCACTGCCGGCACAGCCGCAGATGAACCCAGCTGTCCCCCGTCTTCAGGCATTCCTCGCAGCCGCGCGTGTTGCGGTGGTCGGTCTTGACGGCATCGAGATGCGAGCAGGCTTTGGACATGGCGCAGACCTTTTCGACCGCACATATATATTAGCGAACTGCGGGCGTCCTGGGCAGACTGCCGCGCGCCGCCGAATTCCGCTAAAAAGCGCGCCCGGTCCGATTACCAGGTGCGCTGCATGCCGCAACGGCCCATCGACGATGCTCGTTCGCGTCTGCTGCAGACACTGCAAGACAATCCAGCGTTGCCGACGCTCCTGCGCAACCTGCCGTCCGCCGCGCTCGCGCGGCTCGTCGATCGCGTCGGACTGAACGACGCCGGCGAGCTGATGGCGCTCGCACCCGCGCACAAGCTGCTGCAGGCACTCGACGAATCGCTGTGGAAGAGTCCGGAGCCGGGCGTCGCGGAGACCTTCGACGCCGACCAGCTCGTCGACTGGCTGGCAACCTGGAACGAGATCGGCGACTCGTTCGTCGCCGACCGCCTGGCCGCGATGAGCGACGAATATCGCGCGCTGTGCCTGTCGCACCTCGTCAACGTGCGCATTCATCACACGCTCGCATTCCTCGCCATCCCCGACGACGAGGTCGACCGCGAGCGCGACACGCTGCAGCCGGCCGGCTCGTGTCTGTTCTACGGTCCGTACCTGGTCGTTCCCGCGATCGAGGACGAATGGGACGTAGTGCGCACGTCGCTCGACGCGCTGTGGACCGAACGCCCGGAGTGCCTGCTGCACACCCTGGGAATGCTGGACGGCGCCGAATCAATGCTGGCCGCGCAGGAAGTGCGCCGGCGGCTGCAACTCGACGTTGCGCGCGAGCGTGAGCAACAACGGGAGAGTCTTGGCTACGTCACCGCGACCGGCGCGAGCGCGTTCCTGGTATTCATCGCCACTGCCCGCATCGACGAGCTCGCCGCACTCTCGGCATACGACGAGGAGACTCGCCGGCACCTTGCGGCGCACGGCACCTCGCAGCTCGAAGAGACAGCGGACGACGAATCGACCGGCTCGCCATCGGAAGCGGCGACTTTCGAGGACCTGCAGCAGCTGCGAGTGGCACTGGAACGAGAGGAGCTCATACCGCAAAACATGCTGTTGCTGACCGATCAGCGCGCCCGCAAGCATCGCGCGCTCACGCTAGCGCTCAGCGAGCTTGCCGAAACGGATCCGTCGGCGTTCGAGCGCTGCGCGCGCGAGCTTGCCTATCTCGCGAACGTACTCAAAGTCGGCGTTGCCATGAACGAAGCGCAGCTGTCGGACGACGAAGCGCGCGATGCCGCGTACGCTGCCTGCGATGAAGGATTGGAGCTGGCGCGGGAGCTCGGTCTTGATGCCTGCACTACGCAGGAGCCCGGTTTGATCCGGCTGTTCGCGCTCGGCTGGCGTGCGCGTCGCGGCGTCAGCCCGTCGCGGCAATCGAAACGCGCGCGATGAGCTCGCTCAGGATCGCAGCGTCGACCGGCTTGACCATGTATGCGTCGAACCCGGCCTGCGTGCCCCGCTCAGCGTCCTGCTCACTGCCGTAGCCACTCATCGCGACCAGCATGACCGGGCGGCGGGCGCGCGAGCGGACTGCGCGGGCGACTGCGTACCCATCGAGATGCGGCAGGCCGATGTCGATCAGCGCGATGTCGGCCTGTTCGCGCAGGATCGTGTCGACGCCCTGCAAGCCGTCACTGGCTTCCAGCACCTCGTGCCCTGCCATTTCCAGCAGCACCCGCAGGCCGGAGCGAACGTCTTCGTTGTCTTCGACGAGCGCGATGCGTCGCCGCGCGGAGTTACGCGGAATGGCCGGCGCTTCGCCCGGTTCGGCCGGCGCCTCGATGGCCGGCAGCTGGACGATGAATTCGCTGCCCTTGCCGGCGCCCTCGCTGCGCGCCTCGACGCGACCGTCGTGCAGCTCCGCAATCCGACGCACCAGGGTCAGGCCGATGCCGAGCCCGCCCTGCGAGCGATCGAGCCCGCGCTCGCCCTGCACGAACAAGTCGAAGATCCGCGGCAGCAACTCGGCTTCCAGCCCCAGGCCGGAATCGCGCACGCTGAACACTGCTCTGCCGCCTTCGCGCCGCACCGACACTTCGATCCGGCCGGGCGGCGGCGTGTACTTCACGGCGTTGGTCAGCAAATTCGCCACGACCTGGTCGACGCGCGTCGGATCGGCATTCACCCAGACCGGCTCGAGCTTCGTGCTGCATTCGTGGCGCTGCAGCTGACCCGTATTGCGCAGAGTGTCGACCGTGTTGCGCACGACCTGCGCGAGATCGACCGGCCGGCGCTCCAGCACGATCTTGCCCATCATCACACGTGCTGCGTCGAGCAGATCGTCCGTCAGCTTGCCGAGGTGGCGCACCTGCCGGTGAATGATCGCCTTGGCATGCTGCTCCACGTCCTGGCGCTGCGCCTGCTCGGAATGCTCCAGCACCTGCGCCGCCGTCGCTATTGCCGCGAGCGGATTGCGCAGCTCGTGTCCGAGCATCGCGAGAAATTCGTCCTTGGTCTTGTTCGCGAGTTCCGCCGCGAGCCGCGCGTTCTGTTCCAGCAGCCGCGCCTGGCGCTCGCTGTGCAACAGCTTCTCGCGCTCGATGTGCGCGCTGAGCAGCGCGAGCATGGCCTGGCGGATTTCCGGCAGATCGGTTTCCGGCAACATCGGCGCTTCGCCGCGCGCAACCGAGGCAGCGGCCCGTTCGAGCTTGCGCATCGGGCCGGTCACGGTACGGCCGGTGAAGAACGCCGCGCCGAGACCGAGCAGCACCGAGACGAGTATCGAGCCGCCGAGCACCACGTAAGAACGAGTCACCGGCGCGTCGACGATCGCGGTCGGAATTCCAATCGCCGCCGACCAACCGCTCTCGGCCGAGCGGTGATAGACGGTGTACACGGGCGCGCCTTCGAGCGTGGTCGTGATGCCCCACGCACCTTCCTCGTCGCGCGCGAGCATCGTCAATAGCGTTCTCGATGGCGGCTTGCCTACCCACGAAGCATGGTTGCGGGTGCGCGCCACGACGATGCGGCGACCGTCGAGCACCACTGCGGTCGCGCCCGCGGGCAGCACGTGGCGCTTGACGATCTCCAGCACGGCCTCGGGCCGCAGGACCGCCGTCAGGACGTACGGAATCGAATCGCCCTCGCGAATCGGCAGCCGCACGGCGAAGACGTACATCTCGAGCACCGGACTCCAGATGAGATTGCCCACGCCCGGCACGCCCGCCCGCACCGTCGCCTCCACCGCACCCGGATCGATCCCACGCGGTAGCGGCATCCCGAGCGGCAGGCGTGCATTCATCACGTGCTGGGAGGTCGGATCGGAGAGAACGATGTTGGCCCACGATGGCCGCCGTTCGAGCAACGCACGCGCCTCCGCGTAGAACCCCGCGAAATCCCGCGCACGCAGCCGCGGGCTCGCAGCCAGTGCATCCAGCGCTGCGAGCGACGCCCTCAGCTCTGCATCCACGGCGGCGATGACCGAGCGCATCGTGTTCTCGGCCGTCTCGATCTGCTGCCGCTTCTGAGCCTGGGCGTTGTACAACAGCGTCGCGAACGACAACAGGATCAGCGGCAGCAATCCGACGACGACGACCCAGAACAATCGACGCTCGAGCGGGCCCAGTCCGATTGTGCGCCACAGCCGGCTCACCTGGCCGGACTCAACCGTGGCGACTGGAGCATCGTTCATCGGGTTATTCTAGGCGCATGAGACCTCAACACGTACTGGCAGCACTCGCCTGCTTCTTCACCTGCGGTGCTGCGCTCGCAGCCGCGCAGAACGACTCCGACATCGCAAGCCTGTGCCACAGGCAGAACGGCGCCGGCGAAGCCACGATCGTCGAAACCCGGCTCGCCTCGGTGCCGGCGCTGCTGCGCATTCCGCCGCGCATCGCCCAGCCGCCGATCCTGCTGTGGCATGGCTTCGGGCCGCCGGCGAGCGAGCGTGCACTGATGGCAGCGCTGCCGCTCGATGACGTGCCGGCCATCAAGATCTACCTCGGGCTGCCGCAATTCGGCGCGCGCGAAGGACCGGACGGCCGGGCCGACATGCTGCGGCATCAGGCTGAAGACCTCGGGCGCCTCGTGTTCGAGCCTGTGGTCATGGGCGCGGCTCGGGAGCTGCCGTCCGTGATCGCCGCCCTGCAAGAACTGCAGTGTGTGCGTGCGCAGGACAAGGTCCGTGTGTTCGGATTTTCGGCCGGCGGAGCTGCCGCGCTGTTTGCCCTGGCGGAACGCAAGGCGCCGATCGGCGCCGCAGTCATCGTCAACGCATCCACGGGCCTCTCGGCATCGGTGCAGGCATACGAGCACGCAACCCACAAGCAGTACACGTGGACCGACTACACGCGCGAGCTGGCGCGTCGCACGGACGCGGTTCAGCGCGCGGGTGACATCGCCCATGATCAACCTGCGCTCCTGATCCTGCATGGAACCGCGGACTCGATGTTGCCGGCGCAGAATGTAATCGCGTTACGGGACGCGCTTGCACCGTACTATCGAGCAGCTGACAACGACCAGCGACTGCGATTGACGCTCGTCGACGATCTGTCGCACGGCTGGGCGGATTCCGCTCATGCCCGCGACCTGCGTCGCGCCATCGCGGACTGGTTCAACCACTCGTAGGAGCGCCGATGCCCGTCATCCAGCACAACCCGCCGGAGCTGTTTCCTCCCTACCGCTGCTACACGCACGCCACCGAGATCCGCGGCGATTCCCGCCTGCTGATCATCAGCGGACTCAACGGCTACCTGCAGGACGGCCGCACGATGCCCGAGTCGTTCGAGGAGCAGGCCGACATCATCTGGACGCATCTGCAGACGCTGCTGCGTTCCGCCGACATGACGGTCGCCAACCTGGTGTCGCTGCGGACCTATCTTGCCGACCCAAAGTACGACGAAGCCAACGTCCGCATGCGCGTGAAATACCTCGGCACGCATGCTCCCTGTTCGACCGTGATTTGCTGTCAGCTGCTCGACCCGCGCTGGAAGCTCGAGGTCGAGGCAATGGCGGCGGCGTGACCGACGCGGTACTCTTCAGTCATGTGCAGAAACATCAAGACCCTGTTCAACTTCGAGCCGCCGGCGACTGAGGATGAGATCCGCGCGGCCTCGCTGCAATTCGTCCGCAAACTGAGCGGCTTCAACGCGCCTTCGCAGGCGAATCGCGCGGCGTTCGAGCGCGCCACGGCCGACGTGGCTGCAGTGGCCCGCACGCTGATCGAGTCGCTGGTCACGAACGCACCGCCGCGCGATCGCGAGGTCGAGGCCGCGCGCGCCAAGGAGCGCGCGGCCGTGAGATTCGGGCGCTGACCCAAGGGGCGCATGACCGCAGGGAATGCACCCTGGGGAATGCCCGCGGGCTGAGCTATTGGGACGGCGACTGCGACTGCTGGTCGCCGCGCCAGCGATGGCCGCCGTCGTGCTGGTGATCCATCAGCGCCGCAAACTTCTTCATCTGCTCCGGCGTCAACACCGCCTGCAGCTTGGTGTTCATGTCCTGCTTCATCTCTTCGTGAAACTTGGCGCGCTCTTCGCGCGTCGGCTTCGTGCCGTCGGCCTGCGCCTGCTCGTGCACGGCCTTCAGCTTCTCGTGCTGCTCGTCGAAGATTTTCTGGACTTCGGCCTTCTGCGAATCGTTCAGATCCAGCAGCGTGGCCATGCGGTCCATGTCGGGGCCCGGGCCGTGGTCGGGATGCGCGAGCGCGACCGCGCTGGCGAGCATCGCCGCGGCAATCAGTGCTACTCGTGAGTTCATTGCAGTCTCCGTGTCAGTCGAACGCGTCGATGGGGACGCGACTGTCAATCTAGAGGAGGCGTGCCGGCGGGGTCGTAAGCAATCGTTACGGACTGTAACCGCGGCAGCGTCAGCCGGGCTTCCAGGCCACCTTCGCTGCGATTGGTCAACGTCAACGAGCCGCTGTGCGCCTGCGCGACGTCGCGAGCAATGCTCAATCCCAGGCCGGTGCCGCCGGTCGCGCGATTACGTGAGCTCTCCAACCGATAGAACGGCTCGAAGACTCGCTCGAGCTCGGCTTCCGGAATTCCCGGTCCGTCGTCGAGCACGCGGATGACGAGCTCGTCGGGGCTGTCGGCTACTGCAATGGTCGCGTGCTCGCCGTACTGCAGCGCGTTGTCGACCAGGTTGCCCAGGCATCGCTTGAGCGCCAGCGGTTTGCCCGGGAAAGGCGCAACGGCGCGGCCCTCGATCGCGACGCTCGCGTTGACTTCTGCGTAGCGCCGCTGCAGCTCCTCGAGCAGCGCGTCGATGTCGAGCGGCACGGCCTGCTCTTCGTCGTTCAGCCCGCGAAAGACGCTCAACGCGCCGCGCACCATGCGCGTCATTTCGTCGAGATCCTCGATGCAGCGGGTGCGCAACGCCTCGTCCTCGATCGACTCCACCCGTAGCCGCAGACGCGTGATTGGCGTGCGCAAGTCGTGCGACATCGCAGCGAGCACACGCGTGCGGCTGTCGAGATAGCGATTCAGTCGCTCCTGCATTGCATTGAATGCCCGTGTGGCCCGCTTGAGCTCGCGAGCGCCGCGCTCGCGCAGCGGCTGAATCGCCGTGCCGCGTCCGACTGCATCGGCCGCGCTCGCGAGATCGGCGAGCGGCCGGGTGATCGTACGCGTCATCGCATACAGCACGATGCTGAGCATGATCGTGAGCACGCCGAGCTCGAAGATGAAGTGACGGGGAAACGGCGGCGTGCCGCGCGGCGAGAACGTGCGGAATGCAACGCGATCGCCGTCGGGCAGCGTCACGACGACATCGAACATGCGCTCGGGCGGCGGCCCGCTGCCTTCCTGTCCCATCCCGCGCGCGGGCGAAGGGTCGGAGCCAGGGAGGTAGATGACGCGGTGGTGTCCGCCGCGTGGCGGACGCGTTGAGACCGCGAACTGCCCGCCCAGCTCCTTCTGGACCTCGCTGGCGAATGACCGTTGCGCTACGATGAAATCCTCGTGCGGATGCTCGTGCGAATGTCGCGGTGGACGATCGCCACGGAACTGCTGCAGGATCGAATCGCGTTCCTCGCGCGGCACGCGGGCGAGCTGCTGGCTCAGGTCGACGATGCTGGCCGCCGCAGCACTGGAACCGCTCTCCGAGAACGCCAGCTCGCGCCGCTCGCGCAACACGATCGACAGCAGCAGCAGCAGCGCCGCGGCGACGACTGCAACCGTCGCTGCGAACAGGCGCCCGAACAGGGTTTCCGGCAGCGGCAGGCGCATCAGGAAGTCTCGACCGGCACGCCGATCACGTAGCCTTCGCCGTAGATCGTCTTGATGATGCGCGGCGAGCGCGCGTCATCGCGCAATGTCTGGCGCAGCCGGCTGATCCGCACGTCGATGCTGCGATCGAACGGATCCAGCTCGCGCCCGCGAACGAGCTCCATCAGCTGCGCACGCGACAGCACTCGTGTCGCATGCGACAGCAACACGGAGAGCAGCCGAAACTCCGCACCGCTCAGCGATGTTTGCGTACCGTCGCTGTGCGACAGCATTCGCGTCGTGTTGTCCAATTGCCAGTCGCCGAACCGGTAGCCATTGACCTGGCGCAGATCCGGATCGCGCGGCATGTGCGCGGTGCGCCGCAGGATTGCCTTGATGCGACCGACCAGCTCGCGCGGGCTGAACGGTTTCGGCAGGTAGTCGTCAGCTCCCACTTCCAGGCCCAGCACGCGATCGATCTCCTCGCCGAGCGCGGTGAGCATCAGCACCGGGATTTGCGACTGCGTGCGCAGGTCGCGGCACAGTTTCAGTCCGTCTTCGCCCGGCAGCATCAGGTCCAGCACGATCAGATCGATGTGCGTCTGCTCGAGCGTGCGCCGCATCGCCTTGCCCTCGGCGACAGCAGTCACTCGATAGCCGTTCTTCTGCAGGTAGTCGCTCAGCAGCGTGCGGATGTCTCGGTCGTCGTCTACGACCAGGATGTGCGGCGCGTCGCTCATGTACAGCTACTGTACACGGGAGCGTATCGCCGCTTGTAACCAACTGTTGCAAGCCGTGGAGCGGATCGAATCGCGTTATGACGCCCCGCGAAGCAGCCAGCGCAGGTCGCCGACGAGCTCGGGTTCGAGCAACGGCGAACCGGCGGCCGTGAGGTGCTGAGGATCGGAGAACATCACTGTCTTGCCGTGCGTCGGGTAGCAGAAGTCCTGGTCGCAGAAGAATTGCAGAGGATCGAACATGTGCGCGACGCCGTCCGTCGAGACAGTGTTCGACACGACGTGCATCGCCATCCCTCGGCGCTCATCCACTGCCGCCCGTGGCATTGAGCATTCCTGCACCGGCCGGCGCAGCAGACACTGCGGCACCGAGTAACGGAACTCCGGCGTCGCGCCAAGAACGACGACGCGCAGACCGGCTCGCTCGAGGCGTTCGAGCGTAGCCTGCAACCCGACGTGCATCGCCTGCGCGGATCTCTCGGTGTCCAGCGGACCGTCGCCGAAGGACAGGTGCGCCAGCAGACTGCCATCCGGACTAGGGCGCCCCAGGTAGGCCGGCCAGCGGCCCGCGAGCACGACGCCCTTGAGCCCGCTGCCCGCCATCCGCTCTATCTCCGCGATCACGGCCTGATTGAAGCGTTCGCACTGGCGATCGACGTGGCCCTCGTTGAACGGCATGACGCCGAGCAGCGGCGGACAGCTCGCCCGCGCGAACTCCTCAACGTTCATGTGCAGGTCGCGCGAAGCCTTGCGCATGAGCGGAAACCATTGGTTCGCATGCGAGTCGCCCCACAACACCAGCTCGACGCGCTCCGACGGCTGCGTAAAGCAACGGCGGTCGCGCGCGAGTGTTGCGAACGTAGAGTGCTGTTTTGCCAGGCATGCTTCAGTGGCCGGCGGCCGGTCGCGCACGGCATCGGCGGTGAGCTTCTGCTGCCGGTCCGTCGGATGCGCGTAGAAATACTGTGCGACCAGCCCGAGTCCGATTGCACAACACAGGACCACAGCCGACATCGCAGCACCGCTCAGCAACGTCGTGCGCGTGCCGCGAAAGCCGCGGTATTGCTGTGAGCGGATCGGGTGCTCGACGAAGTGATAGGTCAGCCACGCAAGCCCGAGCGAGACGAGCGCGATCGTGCCGTCGCGCGCCAGGTAGCGCTCGCCGAGATCGTGCGTGCGCGCCAGCGAGAGCAGCGGCCAATGCCAGAGATACCACGAATACGACAGCTGGCCGATCGCGACCATGCCGCGCGATGACAGCCAGCCCTGCAACGGTGCGAACGTCGGCCCGCAGCCCGCGGCGATGAGTGCGACCGTTCCCAGCGTCGGAAGGAGAACCGCTGTGCCGGGATAGGCAACTGTGTGGTCGAGCATCACCGTCGCGACCCCAATCAGCACCACGCCGACAAGGAACAACAGCGCGCGAACGAACGTCGGCCAGCGCTCGATGACGGGTGCAGCGATCATCAGCGCACCGCCGAGCGCGAACTCCCAGGCTCGCATCGGCATCAGAAAGAAGGCGGCGGGGGGATTCGTCGTCGTCACTCGCTCGCCGATCGCGAAAGTCGCGACGCCGACGAGCAGCAGTGCAATCAGCAGCAGTCGCGTGAAGGCGTCCCAGCGCTTGCGCGCCAACAGCATCAGGACGATGAGCAGCGTCGGCCAGACGAGGTAGTACTGCTCCTCCACCGAGAGCGACCACGTGTGCAGCAGCGGCAGCAGATCCGCCTGGACGCTGAAATAGTTGCTGTTCAGAAAGAAGAACACGTTGGAAGCCGAGAGCGCGGCGGCGAGCGCCGTCTTGGCGAGATCCTGCTGTTCGCCGGCAACCGACAGCAGCAGCACGGAGCCGAGCAGCAATGTCGAAATCAGCACCAGCGCCAGCGCCGGCAACAATCGGCGCACGCGCCGCGCGTAGAAGCGCGACAGCGAGATCGAGCCAGTGGCGCGCAGCTCGTTGACCAGCAGGCCGGTGATCAGAAAACCGGAGATCACGAAGAACACGTCGACGCCGACGAAGCCGCCGCTGAACCCGGGGACGCCGGTGTGAAAGGCCACCACGATCGCAACAGCGATTGCCCGCAGTCCGTCGATGTCGGGCCGGTAAGTCAGGTAGCGCATCGTCGCTCAAGAACCACCGGGACTGCCGATGTGTTCCGCCGGGTGAGGGTCAGTAAAGAGCCGATAGCGAATTTACAAGCTGCGCGGCGCGGGAACACGTACGGAACACGCATACGATCTCATGCGTATGCGCGCTCGGGACCTCCTGTCGACGACGAAGCCGAGAATTTGAAGTGCATTACGACGAGATGACCTTCTTCACCCACGTGGTGAACGGCCGCACGTACGGCGCCTGGTATCGACGCGTCGCCCCGCACGAGATCGAAGTGATCGGGGCAGGTTTCATGTGCAAAGCCCCGCACGCGGGCTGCGATGAATTGTCGGTGGCACGCTCCGTGCTCGAGGATTCCCTGCGCATGCAGATGCAGACGGGCGCGCGCCCGCGCTCGCTGGACGAACGTACTCAGCGCGAAAACACGCCGCGCTGAACGGGCAGGCGCGCCAGCACCTCGAACAGCTGCGCGAGCTCCAGCGGCTTCGTGAGCTGTGCATCGAACACCGCCCCGTCCTCCGCGCCCCGGGCCTCGACCGCATACCCTGACAGTGCCACGAGATGCGGCGCCGAATTGCCCCAGCGCTGCCGGATCAGGTCTGCGAGCGCATAGCCGTCGATTCCGGGCAGGCCGATGTCCAGCAGCACCAGCTGCGCTTCGAAGTGCTCCAGCTCGCGCAGCGCCATCGGGCCATTGCTGCTCGTACGGACTTCGTGACCTTCCATCTCCAGCAACACGGCCAATGACATCGCGGCGTCGGCATTGTCGTCGACGATCAGGATGCGGCGCGATCCGCCGCGCGATGCTGCGGGCGTTTCCGGGGCGCTCTGCGGCAGCACGCCGCGCGGCACTGTGATCGTGAACTCGCTGCCGCGACCCGGTCCGTCGCTGGCGACGTCGATGCGGCCGCCGTGCAACTCGACGAGGCGCTTCGCGACGGTGAGCCCGATGCCGAGCCCGCCCTGTGCCCGATCGAGCGATTGGTCGCCCTGCACGAACAAGTCGAAGACGTGCGGCAGGATTTGCGCGTCAATGCCCGCGCCCTCGTCGCGCACCCGTATCTGGACCTGGCCGTCGACGTCCGCGGCGGCAACCTGGATGCGTGCACCGTCGGGCGAGAACTTCGCCGCATTGGTCAGCAGATTACCGATGGCTTGCGTCAGTCTGACCAGGTCGCCGTCGAGCTGCAGCGGTTGCGGAGGGACTTCCACGCTGACCGATTGACGTCGCGCTGCGAACGCCGGCCGCGCGCTTTCGAGCGCACGCTCGATGACTTCCTGCACGACCAGACTTTGGGTTCGCAGCTCGATCTTGTCGCGGGTGATGCGCGCGACGTCCAGCAGGTCGTCGACCAGCCGTGCGAGATGCGAGGCCTGCCGCTGCAGCACTCCGCCCATCTGCTGCACGGTCGACGGCTCGTACGCCCGGGTCTGCAGAACCGGCGCGATGTTGAGGATCGGCGCCAGGGGATTGCGCAGCTCGTGCGCCAGCATCGCGAGAAACTCGTTCTTGCGCCGGTCCGCCTCGAGCAGCAGGGCTTCGCTGTCGAGGAGCTTGCGATGCGTGACCTGCAGACGATGCAGGATCTCGATCAGGGCCGCGCTCAGCAGCACGAAGAAAGTCACGTGAGCTAGCCAGCCCAGCGGGTCGCTCCAGCTGAAATCCTGGTGAAACAGCAGCGTGCACAGGACCGGGCTCGCCAGCGCGATCAGCCACGCTGGACCGCGGCCGCACAGGTAGCAGGTCAGCAGGACGGGCAGGACGAATGGGAGCAACGGACTGTGCCGCCCCAGCAGCGGCGTCAGCTCCGCGCGAGCGAACGCCGTGCAGGCCAACAGGCCGATGGCCAGGCCATAGCGCAACCAGGCCGGCTCGCTCTGCAAACGCGGACCCACCAATGATTCCCGGACTCGGGCCTGCATCACCCTCCCGATGCTCCCTGTTCTTGTTCGATTCGTCAGCAGGATCCAACGCCCGCCGGGGTCGGCGGTTCCCGGGCTATGATAATTCTTACCAGCGTTCGATGACGGGGAGACATCCGGTGACCGACAGCTTCGTGCAGTACGCAGCCACGGCCGGCGTGGCCACGCTGACCCTCAACCGCCCTGACAGCCGCAACGCAATCGGCGCCCAGCAGGATTGCCTGGACGTCATCGACGCCTTCCGCCGGGCCGAAGAGGACGCTGGCATCAGCTGCATCGTCCTGACCGGAGCGGGCGCGAGCTTCTGCGCCGGCGGCAATCTCAAGGGCATGCAGGCCCGCAGCGGCATCGGGCGCCTCGGCACGCCGGAGGCCACGCGCACCAACTATCGGCGCGGCGTCCAACGCATGATCCGCGCACTGTGGGATTGCGAGGTGCCGATGGTCGCGGCGGTCAACGGTCATGCAATCGGGCTCGGGCTCGACCTCGCTTGTATCTGTGACATAAGGCTCGCCGCCGACAGCGCCAGGTTCGCCTCGAGCTTCATCAAGGTCGGCATCGTTCCCGGAGACGGCGGCGCCTGGATCCTGGCGCGGACCATCGGCTTGTCGCGCGCATCGGAGATGATCCTGACCGGCGACACGATCGACGCGCGCACGGCGGAGTCGATTGGGCTGGTCTCGCGCGTCGTGCCCGGCGGGCAGCTGCTGAACGAAGCGCAGGCGGTCGCCCGCCGCATCGCCGTCAATCCGGCGAAGGCATTGCGACTCGCGAAGCGTCTGCTGCGCGAAGGACAACAGCAGCGCTTGAGCGACGTCCTCGAGCTGTCCGCCGCGTTCCAGGCACTGGCGCACGAGACCAAGGATCACGAAGAAGCGGTCGCGGCGTTCCTCGAGAAACGCGAGCCGCGCTTCACCGGGCAGTGAGCCGCACGCGGAGCGCACCGTGCACGCTTTCAGGTTCGATCCCGTCAAGCTGCCGGCCGACGCTCCCGCATTCCGCACGGAGATTCGCGAGTTCCTTGCGCGCGAGCTGCCGAGCGTGCCGGCGGAACACCGTGCCAATTGTTGGGCTGTCTTCGATGCCGCGTTCTCACGCAAGCTCGGCGCGCGCGGTTGGATCGGCATGGTGTGGCCGAAGGAGTATGGCGGCCACGAACGCACCGCGCTCGAACGCTACGTGCTGCTCGAAGAGTTGCTCGCTGCCGGCGCACCCGTGGGAGCGCATTGGATCGCTGACCGACAGTCGGGACCGAACCTGCTGCGCTTCGGCTCGGCGCAGCAGCGCCGCAAGTATCTGCCCGGCATGGCGCGCGGCGAGATCCTCTGTTGCATCGGCATGTCGGAGCCTGGTGCGGGATCGGATCTCGCTGCCGTACGCACGCGCGCCGAAAAGCTTCCGGACGGCCGCTGGCGGATCAACGGCCAGAAGATCTGGACGAGCAACGCGCAGCACAGCCAGCTGATGATCGCGCTGGTCCGCACCCGCGCGCTCGATGAGAAGAACCGGCATGCGGGCCTCAGCCAGTTCCTGATCGAGCTGCGCACGCCGGGCATCCGTATCCAGCCGATCGTCGACCTGGTCGGTCATCCCGGCTTCAACGAAGTCTTCTTCGACGACGTCCTGGTCGGGCCGGACTGCCTGCTCGGCGTCGAGGGCGAGGGCTGGCAGCAGGTGACGAGCGAGTTGTCGCTGGAGCGCAGCGGTCCCGAGCGCTATCTCTCGAGCTTCGCGCTGTTCCTCGAGCTCGTGCGTCTCGCCGGACGCGTCGACTCGGAGGTGCTGCGACATGCAGTCGGCCGGCTCACAGCGGAGCTGTGGACATTGCGGCAGATGTCGCTGTCGGTCGCCGGTCAGCTCGCAGCCGGCGAAGATCCGATGCTCGCCGCCGCAATCGTCAAGGACCTCGGCAACTCGTTCGAACAAGCGCTACCGACGCTCGTCCAGTCGCTGCTCGGCGCAGATATCCGGCTCGAAGACGACAGCGATCTCGCCCGGACGCTCGCATTGCTGCTGCAAACCTCACCTTCGTTCAGTCTGCGCGGAGGCACGCGCGAGATTCTCCGCGGCATCGTCGCGCGCGGTCTCGGGTTGCGCTGACATGAGCGACCAACGACAACTGCTCGCCGACAGCGTCACGCGACTGTTCGAGTCGCACGATCGGCAGCACAACTTTTGGGACGAGATCGAAGCGCTCGGCATTGCCGACCTTCTCGTCGCCGAAGCACACGGCGGAAGCGGCGCAGACTGGGACGACGCATGCGCGGTTTTGCAAGCGAGCGGACACCGGCAGGTTGCGCTGCCGCTGGCCGAAGCAATGATCGCGCGGATGCTGACGAGCAATGCGGGTCTGCAGCTGCCGCGCTCCACGATCAGCATCGCGCCCGATGCAGCCGGAACGCTCGGGCGTGATGGACGCAGTTGGAAATTCTCCGGCGTACTGCAGAGCGTCCCCTGGGGACGCGATGTCGCTCGCGTGGTGACGACGCTGTCGTTCGAAGGCCAGACGCAGGTAGTGGTTCTGGCCGTTGCGGATGCGAATCTGCACAAACGGACGAACCTCGCGGGCGAGCCGCGCGATGATCTGCACTTCGAAAACACTGCGGTGCTCGCTGCTCAGTCGTCATGCCGTGAAGCGCAGCACCTCTTCTACTACGCAGCACTCGCACGCACTGCACAGATCGCGGGAGCGCTGCAGTCCGCACTGGAGCGCTCGATCGCTTACGCTCTGGAACGCAAACAGTTCGGCCGCACAATCGGGCAGTTCCAAGTGGTGCAGCAGCAACTGGCGCTATTCGGCGCGGAGACTGCCGCCGCGACCTGCGCCAGCCGCTCGGCAGCGATCGCTGCCAGCGCTGGCGATGCCTCATTCGAGATTGCTGCTGCAAAGCTGCGAGCGAATCAGGCCATTGGCGTCGCAACGGCGACGGCGCATCAAGTGCATGGCGCGATCGGCTTCACGTGGGAATACGCGCTGCGACATGCCACGCAGCGGTTGTGGTCGTGGCGTTCCGAGTATGGCAACGATCGCTACTGGAGCGAGCAACTCGGGCGCACTGTCATCGCACGCGGCGCGGACGATTTCTGGCTTTATCTGACCGGAGCCGGAGCCGAATGAGCTCTCGCCAAGGCGCAAAGGCGCCAAGAAGAAGTTATGAGCTCATAGCTCTTTCCTTGGCGCCTTTGCGCCTTGGCGAGAGACATTCCGGTTCACTCGTCGTATTTTAACGTTCGTTCGTCGCCAGCGGACGGCGCGCTCTGCGCGCACGATGCGTGTCAGCGCATAATCCGGGAATTCCACACGCAGATTTCCTCGGGAAAAGACATGGCAGCGAACGCGATCGGTGCAACCGTTCCAGTGTCCAGTGCATCGAACCCAGCAGCGCCGGCGATCGGGGCGAGCGCCGCGCGCCGAACGATGACGCAGATCCACGTGTTCAGCGCGCTCTTCTGGGCCGCAATGTTCACGATGCACACGACACAAATGATCCTGGCCAACAATCGCGAAGACTGGCATTCGATGGGCTGGCGGGCGGCGATGAACGTGCTGGCGTTCGTGCTGTGCCTGCCGTTGGGCAGAGTGATCCGTGCGACGCTCGACCTGCGCGTGTCGCGGCGCGTGCTGGCCATCGGCGGCGCAGCTTTGCCGATCGCTATCGTGTACGCACTCGTCGGCTACTACGTATGGACGCACGTGTTGACGAATCCGCCGATGCCCTACTCCTGGATCGCCGGCCTCATCATCCAGGCGCAATACAACTTCATCCTGTTCCTGCTATGGGCCGGGTTCTGCTCGGCGATCCTGTACGCAGCGCAGTCGCAGGAGCGCGAGCGCAGCCTGTTGCAGGCGCAGGTGCTGGCGCGCGAAGCGGAGCTGAAGATGCTCCGCTACCAGATCAACCCGCACTTCCTGTTCAATACGCTCAATGCTGTCTCGGCCCTCATCGTCACTGGCCAGGCGCTCGCCGCCGACGCGATGATCAACAAGCTGGCGCGCTTCTTCCGCAATGCTCTGAGCCGCGAGTCGACTGCCAAGGTGACGCTGACGGAGGAGCTGCGGGTGCAGCTCGAGTATCTCAACATCGAGCTGACCCGCTTTCCCGAGCGACTCAGCTGGTCGACGCAGATCGAGGCGGGCCTGGAGAATGCGCTGGTGCCGCACCTGATTCTGCAGCCGCTGGTCGAGAACGCGATCAAGCATGGGGTCGCGCGGACGTCGGCGCCGGTCACCATCGACATCACCGCCGCGCGCCGTGCCGGCGAGCTGTTGGTACGGATAGCGAATGAAGGAGTCAGGCTGAAGCCTGACCCCCAGGCAGCGGCGGGTGAAGGCGTCGGGCTCGCGAATGTCGCGCGGCGGCTCGAGAACTTTTACGGAGCGGCTGCCGGCCTGTCGGCTGCGCAACGCGATGGACGGTTCACAGTCGATTTGCGCCTGCCGCTCGAACTGACCTTATGACAGCACTGCGAGTGATTGCCATCGACGATGAGCCGCTGGCGCTGCGCCGCCTGGAATGGTGCCTGCAGGACGTTCCGGACGTCGCACTGGTGGGCAAGACCGCCAATCCGCAACGCGGCCTCGAGCTGATTCGTTCGCTGGCGCCGGACGTCGTGCTGCTCGACGTCGAGATGCCGGAGCTCAGCGGCTTCGAGCTGATCGATGCGCTCGGCGGCTCGGGCGAAGGCGCCATGCCCGAGATCGTATTCGTGACGGCATTCGATCATTTCGCGGTCAAGGCGTTCTCGGTCAGCGCGGTCGACTACCTGCTCAAGCCGGTCGAGCGCAGCCGGCTCATCGAAGCGCTCGAGCGCGCCCGCATGCGTCGCGAGCTGCGCGACGCCCAGGCCCGCGTTCAGGAACTGCGCGAGATCATCGACAACCTGCGCATGGATCGGCGCGGCGGCACCCAGAAGAAATACGAGACCGAGCTGTGGATCCGCGAAGGCGACGCACGCGTGCGCGTGCCCGTGGACATGATCGAGCGCCTGGAAGCGGATGGCGACTACGTCCGGCTGCACATCGGCCAGCGTGTCCGCCTGATGCGCGCGCGGCTCGGCGATCTCGCCGACCGGCTCGACCCGCAGAAGTTCGTGCGCGTGCATCGCTCTGAAATCGTGCGACACGATCTGATCGCAGCGATCCGCCGTCACGACTCCGGCCGCACGTTCGCAGTGCTGTCCGGCGGTCGGGAAGTTCCCGTCAGTCGCCGCTATGTCTCGCGCGTCGCGCACGCGTTACGTTTTCGTAAGGAACAGCATCGCGCCTGACCCGAGTGTGGCGGACGGAGGACGCCCGCGGGACTAGTCGCGCGCGTTTGACCGGCAGTGGATGCATGCATTGCTCACGACGACCGTTCGTCGTCGACTCGCAGCACTTCGCCGCAAAAACCCGCGGAACAATCCACCGCCGCCTTAGCCTACTGACGTGTGTGGAGCGGGCAACGCGCCGCGGGATTCGAGTCGATGAGTTCGATCATTCGCAGATTTGTTTCGACGAACGGGTCGAGTGCGAGCGCGCACACCGCGCAGGGGACCGAGATTCACTGGATGCCGGCCGGACGTGGCGCGCCCGAAGTGATTGCCGGCGTCCCATCCGTCCACGCAGCCTGGGGCGGCAGCTATCCGCTGTGCGTCGACGGCCATACTCTCAGGCTCGAAGATGAAGTATTCCTGGTGCTCAATGCCGGTCATGTGCTCTCGGCGCACGGCCGGCGCGATCCCGGCGCCTGCCTGCTGAGCATCTACTTCGCGCCGGAACTGCTGCAGCAGGCGCGTGCAGCGCTGGCTCCGGCCGATCGCGAGCTGCTGAGCGCGTGCTCCGAGGACGGGTCGTTTCGGTTGTTCGAGCATCTGCGCGACGCCGACCGCTCGTTCACCTCCGTGATGCACTATGTCGCACATCACATCTGTGCGGGGGTCGACGACCCGCTGTGGTACGAAGAGCAGGTGAGCTTCCTCTTGCGGCGCCTCATGGCGCACGAGATCTCGCTCGCGCGCACGGTGAGCGGGATGACACACATGAAGTCGTGGAAGCGCCGCGAAACATTCACGCGGCTGTCGCACGTCGCGGATCTGATCCATTCGTGCTACGACCGTGCGCTGACGATCGAAGAGCTGGCCGAGGCCGCGCACTGGTCGCGCTTTCACATGATGCGCGAGTTCAAGGCAGTGCACGGCATCAGTCCCTACGAATACCTGCAACGCCGGCGGACACAAACGGCCGCGCGGCTGCTGTGCTCGACGGAATTGTCTGTCGCGCAAATCGCAGAACGCACCGGTTTTCACGAACGCAGCACGCTCGTGCGTCGCTTGCGTCGCAGTCGCGGGCTCGGTGCGCGCGCGCTGCGCACGCTCGCGCAAGCGCACGAAGGCGCGCAAACCTCGCAAGCATTGCCGCACAGAATGCCAACGGCTGCTGCATCCGGTCTGAATCCCGCCACTAGCATTTCTCCCCTGCGCTGAAAGCGCAAGAAATGGGGACATTCGTCACTGCAGAGGTGACGAGGGTCACGCGAGTCACGAGGTCACGCAGAGCGCGTCACCTCGTGACTTACGTGACTTTCGTCACTTCCGCGTAGCGAATGTCCCCTTTCTGTTTCATGCAGGAGGGTTTTCCATGTCGACGAATCTCTTCATCCGGCGCGCAGTCCGCTGCGCGCTGTTCAGTGGTGCCGCCACCGCTCTTACCGGCCTGCTACCCGCACAAGCGCAGCAGGCGCCGCAGGGGCAGCAGACTTCGACGATCCAGGAGGTGGTCGTCACCGGCTCGCGCATCGCGCAGCCGAACCTCACCAGCGTCAGCCCGGTCACCGCCGTCAGCTCCGACCAGATCAAGATCGAAGGCGCGACGCGCACCGAAGACCTGATCAACAATCTGCCGCAGGCTTTCGGCGACTTCGGCGGCAACGTGTCGAACGGCGCGACCGGCGCCGCCACCGTGAACCTGCGCAACCTCGGCTCGCAGCGCACGCTGGTGCTGGTCAACAACCGCCGCCTGATGCCTGGCGATCCGACGCAGAACGGCGCGAGCTCGCCCGACCTCAATCAGATCCCCGCGGCGTTGATCGAGCGCGTCGACGTGTTGACGGGCGGCGCCTCGGCAGTGTACGGCGCCGACGCCGTCGCCGGCGTCGTCAACTTCATCATGAACGACAAGTTCGAAGGCGTGCGGCTCGACGCGCAATACGGCTTCTACCAGCACGACAACGACAGCGACATCGGCAACCTCGTGCGCCAGTCAGGCTTCACTGCGCCCAGCGGCAACACGAACGACGGCTACAGCAAGGACTTCACGTTCATCGCCGGCATCAACACCGAAGACGGACGCGGCAACGCGACTGTGTATGTCGGCTATCGCACTCTGAGCGCGGTCACGCAGAACCTGCGCGATTTCAGCGCCTGCGCGCTCGCCTCGGGCGACACGTTCGGCTGCGGCGGCTCCGGCACGACGGCACCGGCGCTGTTCCAGACCTACAATCCGAACGATCCCAACGATCTGTCGCCGACCGGCGCGTTCACCGTCAACCCCGACGGCACGATCCGCGAGTTCGCAGACTCCGACCTGTTCAACTTCGCGCCGCAGAACTACTACCAGCGCCCGGACGATCGCCGGACTGCGGGACTGTTCGCGCACTACGACCTCAGCGACAAGGCCAGCGTCTACACCGAGTTCATGTTCATGGACGATCGCACCTCGGCGCAAGTCGCGCCGAGCGGCGCGTTCCTCGGCACCGGCCCCGGCCAGCCGCCGTTCTTCGGCCGCTACGCTGTGAACTGCAACAACCCTCTGCTCTCCCCCTCCGCGGTCGACACGTTCTGCGGCGGCAATGCCAATGCGGGCGACATCTTCCTCGACATCGGCCGGCGCAACGTCGAAGGCGGCGCCCGCATCGACGATCTGCGGCACACCTCGTTCCGCGGCGTGCTCGGCTTGCGCGGCGACATCGCCGACGGCTGGAGCTACGACGTGTACGGTCAGTACGGCACCTCGCTGCTGTCGGAGCGCTTCCAGAACGACATCTCGCGCACCCGGCTCAACAATGCGCTGCTCGCCGTGCCCGGTGCGGACGGCAGGCCGGTCTGTCGCATCAACGTCGATGGCAACCCGACGAACGACGACCCGAATTGCGTGCCCTACGCGATCTTCGGTGTCGGCAGCGTCACGCAGGACCAGCTCAACTATCTGCAGGTGCCCGGCCTGACCGAAGGCGAGACGGTCGAGCAGGTGCTGAGCGGCTCGGTATCGGGCGATCTCGGCCAGTACGGCATCAAGCTGCCGAGCGCCAACGACGGCCTCGCCGTAGCGTTCGGCGCGGAGTACCGCTCGGAAAGGTCGGAGCTGCGCGCCGACCAGGCGTTCCAGACCGGCGATCTCGCCGGCCAGGGTGCGCCGACACTCGACACCAACGGCCAGTTCGACGTCAAGGAAGTATTTGCTGAAGCACGCATGCCGCTGATGCAGGGCAAGCCGTTCGCGGACACGCTGTCGCTCGAAGCGGGCTACCGTTACTCCGACTACGATCTCGGCTTCAAGACCGACACGTACAAGCTCGGTCTGCAATGGGCGCCGATCAGCGTGCTGATGTTGCGGGGTAGCTACCAGCGCGCAGTACGCTCGCCGAACATCCAGGAGCTGTTCCTGCAGCCGCGGGTGCAGCTCGACGGCAACACCGACCCGTGCTCGAACGCGCTCGGCGAGACGCCGGATGCGAGCTTCGACGAATGCGCGCGCTCGGGTGTGACCGAAGCGCAATACGGCAACATCCTGCAGAACCCGTCCTCGCAGTACAACGGACTGGTCGGCGGCAACGTCAACCTCGAGCCGGAGAAGTCGGACACGTACTCGTTCGGCTTCGTGCTGACACCGGACGCGCTGCCGGGGTTCAGCGTCACCGTCGACTACTTCGACATCAAGGTGGAGAAGCTGATCAACTCGCTCGGCGCGGACTTCATCCTCAACCAGTGTCTGACGACGGGTGATCCGACCTTCTGCGATCGCGTGCACCGCGCCGCCAACGGCTCAATCTGGCTCGGCAACACCGGCTTCATCGACGATCCGATCCTCAACACCGGCTCGCTGCAGACCAAGGGCATCGACGCCGAGGTGAACTATCGCTTCGACATCGGTCGCGCCGGCAATCTCGGCCTGCAGCTCATCGGCACGTACACCGACGAGTTCCTGACCGAGCCGCTGCCGGGGGCGAGCAAGTACGACTGCGTCGGACTCTACGGCACGGTCTGCGGCACGCCGATTCCGGATTGGCGGCATCGGCTGCGCGCGACCTGGACGACGCCGTGGGATCTGGACCTGTCGCTGACGTGGCGCTACATCGCGTCGGTGGACGATGACCGCACGAGCTCGGATCCGAACCTGACGAGCGACGTCATCCCGAGCGACAAGACGCTGGGCTCGCGCAGCTACCTGGATCTGCAGGGCTCGTACAGCTTCAGCCAGGTAGGCATGTTCAAGAGCCTGAACGCACGGCTCGGCATCAACAACCTGCTCGACAAGGATCCGCCGCTCGTCGGCCAGGACACGTGTCCGGCCGTGTTCTGCAACGGCAACACGTTCCCGCAGGTGTACGACACATTGGGACGGTTTGTCTTTTTGGGTCTGACTGCGGACTTCTGAAGACAAAGTGACGTGGGTCACGGGAGTGACGTGGGTCACGGGGGCGAGAACCTCGCGACTCTCTTCACTCTCGTGACCCTCGTCACTCTCGTGACCCTCGTCACTTTCTCCTCTGCGCACTCACTGACGCATTCGTTGCTCGCCTGTGTCGTTCACCGCCACAGGATGACTGTTCAACGCAAAAAAATGCGCGGGCACTCCTCGCCCGCTTAGCGTAAGCAGCGTGTGATCGCAGCAACGCGACGAGCGTGAGCTGCGGACCGGGGAGCTTCGTCGATGCGTTCGATCGTTGGCAGATTCGTGCCCGCGAATGGCGTGAGCACGAACGGAGCGCATACTGCGCAAGGCACAGAGATCCGCTGGATGCCGGCAGGCCGGGCCGCGCCGGAGACGATCGGCGGCGTACCGTCCGTTCATGCTGCATGGAATGGCAGCTACTCGCTGTGCATCGACGGCCAGAGCGCGCTCAAGCTCGAGGACGAAGTCTTCGTGGCGCTCAACGCCGGCCACGTGCTCACGACGCGCGGCCGCCGCGATCCGGGCGCGTGTCTGCTGAGCGTCTACTTCGGGACGGAGCTGCTGACGCAGGCGTTCGAAGGGCTCGCACCCGCCGACCGCGAGCTGTTGATCGCGTCAACGCAGCACGGGCCTTTCAGGCTCTTCGAGCACGTGCGCGACAGCGAGCGCTCGCTCGCATCCGTGTTGCGCTACATCGCGCATCACGTCTCGGCAGGCATCGACGATCCGCAATGGTACGAAGAGCAGGTGAGCTTCCTGCTGCGCCGGCTGCTGGCTCACGAGCTCGCGCTGGCGCGCACCGTCGCCGCCATGACCCACATGAAATCCTGGAAGCGCCGCGAGACGTTCGTGCGGCTGGCGCGCGTCACCGACCTCATCCATTCCTGCTACGAGCGCGCGCTGACGATCGAGGAGCTGGCCGAGGCGGCGCACTGGTCGCGCTTTCACATGATGCGCGAGTTCAAGGCAGTGCACGGCATCAGCCCGTACGAATATCTGCAACGCCGCCGGACACAAACGGCCGTGCGCCTTTTGTGCTCGACCGATCTGTCGGTCGCCGAGATCGCCGAGCGCAGCGGTTTTCACGTACGCACGCTCGTGCGTCGCCTGCGTCGCAGTCGCGGTCTCGGCGCGCGCGCTCTGCGCACGCTTGCGCGGGAAACGACGCAATCACAGCAATCCCCGTCGTACAGAATGACAACGGGTGTCGCATCGCTCGTTGACGTCGCAACTAGCATCTCCTCCGTACGCTAACCCTTGCGGGCAGCGCCGATGAGGCATCGGCAACGCCCGCGCCGCAGGAGGTGTTCGATGTCGACGAATCTTTCCGTCCGGCGCGCGGTCCGCTGCGCGCTGCTCACGAGTGCGGCCGCCGCGCTCGCCGGCGTCGTGCCGGCGCAGGCGCAGGAGAGCTCGACCATTCAGGAAGTGGTCGTGACCGGCTCGCGCATTGCGCAACCCAACCTCACGAGCGTCAGCCCGGTGACGTCCGTGGGTTCCGACCAGGTCAAGATCGAAGGCGTCACGCGCGTCGAGGACCTGATCAACAACCTGCCGCAGGCGTTCGCCGACTTCGGCGGCAACCTGTCGAACGGCGCCACCGGCACAGCGAGCGTCAATCTCCGTAATCTCGGCTCGCAGCGCACGCTGGTACTGGTCAACAGCCGGCGCCTGATGCCGGGCGATCCGACGCAGAATGCCGCTGCCTCGCCGGACCTGAACCAGATTCCGACAGCGCTGATCGAGCGCGTGGAAGTGCTGACGGGCGGCGCGTCGGCAGTGTACGGCGCCGATGCCGTCGCAGGCGTCGTCAACTTCATCATGAACGACAAGTTCGAAGGCGTGCGGCTCGATGCGCAGTTCAGCATGTACCAGCACGACAACAACGACGACACGATCCAGGGACTGGTTCGCGACAGCAATTATCCGCTGCCGCAGAGCAGCGTTACCGATGGCTACACCAAGGACTTCACGTTCATCGCCGGCATCAACACGCCGGACGGCCGGGGCAATGCGACGGTGTACGTCGGCTATCGCACGCTCGACCCGGTCACGCAGGACCGGCGCGACTTCAGCGCGTGCGCGCTCGGATCTTCCGATGCGGGCGATCCGACTTCCAACACGTTCACCTGCGGCGGCTCCGCCAACGCGGCGACCGGCCTGTTCCAGACCTATCCAACCGATCCGAACGACCTCAACGCGACCGGGGCTTTCACCGTCGGCGCCGGCGGCGTAGTCCGCGATTTCGAGGCCTCCGATCAGTTCAACTTCGCGCCGTTCAACTTCTATCAGCGCCAGGACGAGCGCAAGACGGCCGGCCTGTTCGCGCACTATGACTTCAGCGACCAGGCCAGCGTCTACACCGAGTTCATGTTCATGGACGATCGCACGCAGGCGCAGATCGCACCGAGCGGCGCGTTCCTCGGCGCCGGCCCGGGCCAGCCGCCGTTCTTCGGCCGTTACGCGGTGAACTGCGACAACCCGCTGCTCTCCCCGTCCGCCGTCGATACGTTCTGCGGCGGCAATCCCAATGCGGGCGACATCTTCCTCGACATCGGCAAGCGCAACGTCGAAGGCGGCCCGCGCAACGACGATCTGCGGCACACCTCGTTCCGTGGTGTACTCGGCCTGCGCGGCGACCTGGCCACGGGCTGGAGCTACGACGTGTATGGCCTGTACGGCACGTCGCTCCTGTCGGAGAACTACCAGAACGACGTCTCGCGCTCGCGCATCCGCAAAGCGCTGACCGCCGTGGCCGGTCCGAACGGACAGCCCATCTGCCGGGTCAACGCGGACACGGACCTGTCGAACGACGATCCGACCTGCGTGCCGTACGCGATCTTCGGCGTCGGCAGCGTCACGCCGGACCAGGTCGCGTATCTGCAGATCCCCGCGCTCTCCGAAGGCTCGACAGTCGAGCAGGTGTTGAGCGGCTCGGTCTCGGGCGATCTGGGGCAGTACGGCGTCAAGCTGCCGTCGGCGAACGACGGTCTCGCTGTTGCGTTCGGCGCGGAGTACCGCTCCGAGAGCTCCGAGCTGCGTACCGACGCGAACTACCAGGCCAACGATCTGGCTGGCCAGGGCGCGCCGACGCTCGATACGTTCGGTCGGTTCGACGTGAAGGAAGTGTTCGCGGAAGCGCGCATGCCGTTGGCACAGGGCAAGACGCTGGCAGACACGCTGTCGGTGGAAGCGGGCTATCGCTACTCCGACTACAACCTGGGCTTCAAGACGGACAGCTACAAGCTCGGCCTGCAGTGGGCACCGATCAGTGATGTGATGTTCCGCGGCAGCTACCAGCGAGCAGTGCGTTCGCCGAACATCCAGGAGCTGTTCCTGCAACCGCGCGTGCAGCTCGATGGCAACACCGATCCGTGCTCCAACGAGCTCGGCGGCACTCCCGCTGCGAGCTTCGAGGAATGCGCGCGCAGCGGTGTGACGGCCGCGCAGTACGGCAACATCCTGCAGAACCCGGCCTCGCAGTACAACGGCCTGGTCGGCGGCAATCCCGACATCCAGCCGGAAGAGTCGGACACGTATTCGTACGGCTTCGTCGTGACGCCGGAGTTCCTGCCGGGCTTCAGCTTTGCCGTCGACTACTACGACATCAAGGTCGAGAAGCTCATCAACAACCTGGGCGCCGACTTCATCCTCGGCAATTGCCTGGCGACGGCCGATCCGACGTACTGCGACCGCGTGCAGCGCGCGGCCAACGGCTCGATCTGGCTGGGCGACACCGGCTTCGTCGACGATCCGATCCTCAACACCGGTTCGCTGCAGATCAAAGGCATCGACGCCGAAGCGAACTATCGTTTCGAGATGGGCGGCGCCGGGAGCCTGGGGCTGCAGTTCATCGGCACGTACGTCGATCAGTATCTCACCGAGCCGCTGCCGGGCTCGCCGAAGTACGACTGCACGGGGTTCTACGGCACCGTCTGCGGCACGCCGGTTCCGGATTGGCGTCACAAGCTGCGCGCCAGCTGGGCGACGCCCTGGAACATGGACCTGTCGCTGACCTGGCGCTACGTCGCCACCGTCGATGACGACCGCACGAGCTCGGATCCGAACTTATCCGCCGCCATCATCGAGACGGACAAGCACCTCGGCTCGCGCAACTACCTCGACCTGACAGCGTCGTACACGATGAGCGACGCGGGGATGTTCAGCAACGTGACCGGCCGGCTCGGCATCAACAACCTGCTGGACAAGGATCCGCCGCTGGTCGGCCAGGACACCTGCCCGTCCGTGTACTGCAACGGCAACACGTTCCCGCAGGTGTACGACACGATGGGACGCTACGTCTTCCTGGGTCTGACCGCAGACTTCTGAAGCAACGCACGCAGGTCGGGCTTCAGCCCGACTCTTGTGACGGCGGGCTTTGGCCCGCCGTTTTTTTGAGCTTGAACTGCGCGATCTGCGCGAGCAGCCCGCTCCTATCGAAATACACTTCGTTCCTGCGGATCCTGCCGGCCGCATCGAACTGCACCAGGCACACTCCAACGATCTCCAGCGTGTTCGCGCCGACCGGAATTCTCGCGAGCCACTTGTTGAGGAATCCGTCCTGCAGCGGAATCGCTTCGAGCTGCGTCCACACCCAGTTCGGATTGTTCGCGAGCAGCTTACGGAAGTAGGCGAGCAGCTCCGTCTTGCCGCGCACGCCTGCCGGGATGCCCGGATCGAGGTACAGCGCATCGTCGGAATAGAAGGCAGCGAGCCGCTCGGGATCGTTGCCGGTCCATGCCGGGAGCCAGCGTTGTGCGAATGCAGCGGCTTCGGCGACGCTCAGCTGAGACATCCGTCCTCCTTCTTTGACAGGCGTGCAGGAATTAGCCGGGAGACGGACCCATTGTGCGTCATGCGGGTTCACTAAGACACCTGACGAAAAGGAGGTACTTCCCATGCTCGGCAAGCAAGACGCAGTCGCAACCGTTGCGGTCAAGAACCTGGCGGCAGCCAAGAAGTTTTACGAGGGCACGCTCGGGCTGAAGCAGCTCGATGCGGAAGGTGACGAGGTCGTGGTGTACGAGAGCGGCAGTTCGCGGCTCAACGTGTATCGCTCGCAGTACGCGGGCACGAACAAGGCGACTGCCGTCACCTGGGCAGTGGACGACGTCGAAGGCGAAGTGAAGGCGCTGAAGTCGAAGGGCGTCGCCTTCGAGCACTACGACATGCCCGGCATGAAGGTGCAGGGCGATCTGCACGTCGCCGACAGCCAGGACTTCAAGGTCGCGTGGTTCAAGGACCCGGACGGGAATATCTTCAGTCTCGTGAACAAGTGACGACCTAGCGCGTCGTCACCTGCTCCTGCGCGCGTGCGCCGCCGAGGATCAGCTCGATCGCGCGATTGCCCTCGTGGCACGCGTACTCGAACATCTGATACCTGTCGTCGCGCGCGAGCGGGTACGCAACCTTCCACGGCGCGGTGTAGTTCGCAGGATCCTCGATCGTGATCTCGTACTGCATCGTGTCGTGGTCGATGCGCGTAAAGCGCTCGACGATGCGCAGCTGCTCACTGACAGGCGTGCCGCGCAGCGGTACGGCGTTGCCGCCAGTGGCAATCCAGCCGTGATCGTTGAAGTTCGTGCTCTCGACGACCAGCGTCTTGCCTTCCCAATGACCGCGTGAATCGCCGCCCCACGAGCGCACGCGCGCGTCGGCGTGTGCGGCCTGCGCGTCGCGGCCGATCGGGATGATGCGCGCGTCGTGGATCATCTCTGCGACGATGAGCACGTAGCCCGGCGTCTGTACGATCTGGTAGGCATTGTTGTAGACGACGGGAAACATGGTCGTGGGCTCGCGCGTGATGCAGCGATCCCACTGGCTCATGGTCTGGTACGTGTCGAAATTGCTCAGGTTGAAGTCGCGGCGCTGCAGCGCCTCCGGCCGGAACGGCACCTTGCCGTCGGCGGGCTCCACGATCAGCGAGGTTTGCCCATTGGGCAGGATCGCGAGCTGCTGATCGATGAACGCGTCGTTGTCACGGCCGACGTCACCGGGCTTGTGACCCGCCGCCCAGAACTTCTCGCTGGCAACACGCTGCTGCTCGGTGCGATCTGCTTCCGGGAGATGCGTGCCGGCTTGCGCAGGCCGCTCGAACGGCGTGAGGGTGCCGCTGGTCCAGATGCCTTCGATATCCGGCGGGGACTCGGCGGCACATGCGGTGCCGCCGACCAGCATTCCGAAGGCGACCCACAGCGACATTCGACGGCCCAGGCGTTGCATAGCAGGCGAGGATACTCGCCCGCCTCGCCCGGCGTCGATTGCCCGGATGGTCGGTCAGCGAGCGGTATCCGGTCGCAGGATCGCCGCCCCGAACTTGCCGTCCAGCTTGCGGGTGCGGATCCAGGACCCCAGCAGGTCGTAGTATCCGGGCGATTGCCGGATCGCCACGAGCTCGCCGTTGCGCTGTTCGCTGTCGATGATGCCGTGATCGGCGTCCGGGAAGACCGCGACGTCGAGCTGCGGCGGGGCCGCCTGCAACGTACGCAGGAAATTCAGCGTCGGGGCTGGCGGTGCTTCGGTGTCCTTGCCCGCGACGACCCAGAGCATCGGCGCGCGCACTCTTCGCAAAGCGGCCTGCGCGTCGTAGTCGAGAATCGCATCGAAGCCGAGCGCCGCACGCAATTCGCTGAACTGATCGTCCGGCGAGCGCAGCAGCGGACCGGTGAAGTCGCCTTCGACTTCCTGCAGCCACTTCTCGTCGCCGTGCGCCGTCTTGAACTTCTGCAGATCGTCCAGTCCGTCGGTGAAGCGGGACAGCATGATGCGACCAGTGATGGACGTCAGCTCGCGTCCCTTCGCTATGACGCTCTCGTCGTAGCGCTTCGCACGCAGCTCGCCGAGCACTTCCTCTCGATCTTCTTCCAGCGGATTGATCGCGAGCCCGTACGACACGACGACGAAATCGACCGGCGACCGGACCGCCGCGAGCGGCGCGATCCAGCCGCCCTGGCTCTCGCCCATCAGGCCGACCGGCACATTCGGCACGAGCTTGCGCGCCGCGGCGACAGCTGCGATCGCGTCGTCGGCGAGCGCGCTGAAGTCAACGGTGAACTGGCCGTTCGATTGACCTGTGCCACGCTTGTCGTACACAAAAACTGCGACGTCGTACAGCGGCAGCAGATGCTGCACGTAGTTCCACGTGATCGCGCTGTCGTTGCCCGAGCCGAAGACCAGCACGACCAGCGCCTGCGGCTTTGCCGGCGCGAACAACTCGCCATGCAGCGTGTTGCCGAGGCTGGAGAAAGTGGCGGGAGTTCTCGTCGTTGCTACCCGCTGCGCGACGCCGGAAGGCCCGTCCTTGTGACGGAACTCGAGGCGCTTGCCCGGACACTCGTCGAACACGGCTTCAGCAATGCGCGGCTCGCGCGACGACCAGTCGGGTCCACCGTGAAAATGTCGATCGTCGTCGGGATAGAGCCGCCCGCTGCGGCCGTCATGCAGGCGATAGCGCAACGCACCTTCATCGCTCGGCGAAATGACGATGTAGCCGCCGCCGGAGAATCGATACGCACCGGAGTAACACGCGTGCGGCGGCTCGACGGGAGTGTCAGCGAGAGTCGCGGCCGATATGGCTGCAGCGACCAGCGCTACTGTACGGATGAAAAGAGATGAAACTGTCATGGTGCTCCCCGCTCCGTGTGAAAACTGTGCTGCTTCGGACGCAGAACCCACGATTTGGGTTGCACCAACGAAAACGGCGCAGTCATGCGACTGCGCCGTCTGTTACCACGTCGGGCTGCACGCCGGGCTTCAGCCCGACAGCATCACTCCGTCTTCTTCGTCGACTTCCCTTCCATCAGGGTCGTCCATTTCGTGCCGTCCTCGGACATGTCCCACTTGTACGTGTACGCGCTCGGCGAGCCCTCGACCATCGTGTAACGCGAGTGGAACGGCTTGCCGTTCATTTCGGACTTCGAGGTGAACGTCCAGGTCTTGCCGCTCTTCTGGCCCTTCGAGTAGTCACCCATGCCGGTGCTGTCGATGCCGTAGTAGGTATAGGCCTTCTCAGTGGGGTTGTACGTGATGATGCCGAGCGTAGTCATCGGCCCCATCGCGCCGCTCCCCTGGCCGCGGCACACCAGATGGAATCCGCCGGAGAACCATTCGCAGCTGTCGGTGCTCGTGATCTTGCCGCCCGGTCCGAACGGTCCCGGCTTCAGCTCGCCTTCGCTCGTCCATTTGCCGGCGAAGTAGCCGAGCGACTTCTGCTCCGGTCCGGGCTTCGGCGCTTCGGGCGCCTGTGCCAGGGCGGTGCCCAGTGCCAGCAGCGCGCCGCAGCCGATAACGATGATCGTGGTTCGCATAGACCCTCCTGATCCCTACTTGGGTTGGCGAGGGCCGAGAGCATAGTCCTAGATCAGCGTGCCTGGAAGCGGATCGCCTGGCCGCCGCCGGGGGCGAGCTTGAGCTGCAGCGTCTCGCCGCGGCGGACCGAACGACGCTCAATGGCGATCGCGAACTGATGCGTGCGGAAGTCAGCGTTGGCGCCGTCGCGATAGATCTGCGCGCGATAGGAGCGGCCTGCATCGAGGAAGTCGAGCCGCACTTCGAGCGTGCGCGCGTTCTCGTCCGTGACGCTGCCGAGATACCAGTCGTCGCTGTTGCGGTCCTTGCGCACGATCGTGACGTAGTCGCCGACTTCGCCGTTCGGCACCAGCGTCTGTGCCCAGTCCGTCGGCACGTCCTTGATGAACTGGAACGGCGCGGGAAACTTCCTGTAGTTCTCGGGCAGGTCGGCTGCCATCTGCAGCGGGCTGTACAGCACGACGTAGTTCGCGAGCTGCTTGGCGAGCGTCGACTGGATCGGCCGTCCGCCCTTGCCTTTCAGGCTCAGCACGCCGGGCGTGAAGTCGAACGGACCGGACAGCATGCGAGTGAACACCAGGTTCGCCTCGTGCTCGGGCGGATTCGGCGGATTGCCCCACGCGTTGTACTCCATGCCGCGTGCGCCTTCGCGCGAGATCCAGTTCGGATAGGTACGCCGCAGCCCCGTGTCCTTGATCGGCTCGTGCGCGATGACTGCGATGTGGCGCTTCGCCGCCTCGGTGACGACCTCCAGGTGATGGCGCGACATGACCTGGCCGTCGTGCCACTCGAAATGAATCTTGCCGTCCGCACCAAGCGCCTTCACGCCGCCCGCGTCGGCGACGTAGCCGGTCTTCACGCTGTCGATGCCGAGCCGCTGATAGAGATCGAGCCCGGCCGCGAGCTGCGGCTCGTAGTGCGCGATGTCGGCGGAGGTCTCGTGATGACCGATCAGGTGCACCCCCTTCTGCTTCGCGTACTCGGCCAGGCCTTCCAGGTCGAAGTCGGGATATGGCTGCGTGAAGCTGAACGTCTCGCCGTTCGCGAACCAGTCGCCGTCCCAGCCGACGTTCCAGCCTTCGACCAGCACGCCGCGAAAGCCGTTCTGCGCGGCGAAGTCGATGTAGCGGCGCGCGTTCGCCGTGGTCGCGCCGTGCTGCGGACCGGAGCCCCAGGTCCACACGCCGAGGTGCATCGCCCACCAGATTCCGACGTACTTCGCCGGCTTGAACCACGACACGTCGCCCAGAACATTCGGCTCATTGAGATTCAGGATCAGGTCCGACGCCAGGTACAGGTCTCCAGCAGTGTCGGCGATCAGCAGCGTGCGCCACGGAGTGTTGAATGGCGCGGTCCGCTGCACTTTCGCATCCTGTGACGATGGCGCCAATACAGCCTTCAAGCGCGTGCCGTCGACGCGGCGCAACCACATTGATGAGTAGTCGACGAGCGCGGCTTCGTGAATTGCGAGGTGCAGACCCGCATCGGTACGGATCGTCAGCGGTGTATGTGCCTGCGCGACTTCGCTGAGCCGCGTCCTGTTGTAGAGATACTCGTAGCGGTTCCACTCCCCGCCCGGAATCCACCACGCGGTGCCCGGGTCGGCAATCGCGAACTCGGTCAGCTCGTCGCCGATGTTCACTTGGTGCAGCTGGGGCTGATCGGGGAATTCGTAGCGGAAGCCGACGCCATTGTCGAACGCGCGAAAGACGACGACGAGCGCGCGCTGCGGCGGCTTCGTCTCCACGAGCCGCACGCGCATCTCGTTGTAGTTGTTGCGCACCGAGCGCCGCTCGCCCCACGGCTGCTCCCAGGTCTCGTCGAAGCTGCGGGTCTCGACGCCATCCGCCCGGAAGTTGCGCTCGAGCTTCGGCGCATCGGTCAGCAGGAAACCCAGTCGCGATTCGTTGACGATCGGCCGGCCCTGCCGCGACATCGTGTAGGCGGGCTTGCCTTCGTCATCGATCGTGACGCTGACGGAGAGGGCGTTGCCGGGAGAGGTGACCGTCGCGACGGTCGTCGCGGTGGCGGCGCTCGAGATGAAAGCGAGGAGGAGAAGCAGAGTCGGGCTGAAGCCCGACCTACGTCCTGCCCTGCGTTCTTTCGTGCTCATTGGGGTTATGATGCCAGAGCCATGGCCTCTGCCAAATCGCGCCAGCCCGCGATCTTCGTCGGTCACGGGAATCCCATGAACGCCCTCGGTAACACCGAGTACGCGCGAGCCTGGGCGGAGCTCGGCACGCACTTGCCGCGGCCGCGCGCTGTGCTATGTATTTCGGCGCATTGGTATGTGCCGCAGCTCGCAGTGACTGCGATGACGGCGCCGCGCACGATTCATGATTTCGGTGGATTTCCGCGCGAGCTGTTCGCCGTCGAGTATCCCGCGCCCGGCGAACCGACGCTCGCACGCGAGGTGCAGCAGTTGCTGGCGCCGCTCGACGTGGATCTCGACGACCGCTGGGGTCTCGACCACGGCACCTGGTCAGTGCTGTGCCACGTGTTCCCGAAAGCGGATGTTCCCGTCGTGCAACTGAGCATCGACGAAACACGCGCGCCGCACTTTCACTACGAGATCGGCCAGCGTCTGCGCCCGCTGCGCGACAGCGGCGTGCTGATCGTCGGCAGCGGCGACATCGTGCACAACCTGCACGCTTACGCGTGGGGCAGGCATCCGGTCGAGCCCTACGACTGGGCCGAGCGCTTCGAATCGAGAGTTCGCGATCTCGTCGAAGCGCGCGAGCACGCCCCGCTGATCGACTACGGATCACTCGGCAAGGACGCACTGCTTTCAGTGCCGACGCCCGAACACTACCTGCCGTTGCTGTACGTGCTCGGCGCGTCCCACGCGGACGACGCGATCACATTTCCGGTCGAGGGCATGGATGGAGGCTCGGTCTCGATGCTGGCAATACAACTGGGAGACAACCGATGATCGACCACACTGGCGTCGCTGCCACGAACTACGACAAGAGCAAGCAGTTCTATCTGCGTGCGCTCGCACCGCTCGGCTACCAGCTGATGATGGAGTTATCGAAGGAAGTCACCGGCGGCCGCGGCGTCGCGGGCTTCGGCGTGCCGCCGAAGCCGGACTTCTGGCTCGGGGAGAACGCGACTGCGAACAACCCGCCGCTGCACATCGCGTTCCGCGCGGACACGCGCGCGCTCGTCGATGCGTTCTACAAGGCGGCGATGGCGGCGGGCGGTCGCGATAACGGCCCGCCCGGGCCGCGTCCGCACTATCACGAGAAGTATTACGGCGCGTTCGTGCTGGATCCGGACGGCCACAACATCGAAGCCTGCTGCCACGTGTAGTTCCTCCTCCAAATGCATGCGTCTGCATCGGCCGGGCGCGCAGCTCGTGGCGGAGATGCGGCCGCCGCCCGCTCCGCAGCCTGGCCAATTGCTGCTGCGGGTGCACGCGTGCGGCGTCTGTCGCACTGATCTGCACGTCGTGGATGGCGATCTGCCGTTCCTCGGAGCGCCGCTCGTTCCGGGCCATGAAATCGTCGGCGAGGTGGTCGCACAAGGCCAGGATGTCAGCGTGCCGCTCGGCACACGTCTGGGCGTGCCGTGGCTCGGCTACACCTGCGGTCAATGCGAGTTCTGTCTGCGCGGCGCAGAGAATCTCTGCGACCGCGCGCGCTTCACCGGCTATCACTTCGACGGCGGATATGCAGACCACGTCGTCGCGGACGCGCGCTATTGCTTCGAGCTGCCATCGCAGATCGACGACGCTCATGCAGCGCCGCTCTTGTGCGCAGGTCTGATCGGCTATCGCTCGTGGCGCTTTGCACGGGATGCGCACCGACTCGGCATCTACGGATTCGGCGCTGCCGCACACATCGTCGCGCAGGTCGCACGCTGGCATGGGCAGGAGATCTATGCCTTCACGCGACCCGGCGACGTCGACGCGCAGCAGTTCGCACTACGACTGGGAGCATCCTGGGCCGGCGACAGCGATCGGCCGCCACCAGTGCAGCTCGATGCGGCGATCATCTTTGCATCCATCGGCGCGCTGGTGCCGGTGGCTCTGCGCGCATTGCGCAAGGCCGGAACCCTGATCTGCGGCGGAATCCACATGAGCGACATTCCGGCAATGCCGTATGCGCTGCTCTGGGGCGAACGGACGATCCGCTCAGTCGCGAATCTGACGCGCCGTGACGGCGTGGAGTTTCTTGGGCTCGCCGGCCGCATTCCGATCGAGACGCACGTCGAAACATTCGCTCTCGCGGACGCGAACACCGCGCTCGGACGACTGCGCAACGGCCAGCTGACGGGCGCGGCGGTGCTGCTGCCCTAGTCGAGCGACTTGGAGATGACGACGACCCGCTGCGCGTAGTCGTGCGTAGTGCTGAAGCCGAGGCTCTTCGCCAGCTCGATCATCGGCAAGTTATCGGGCAGCACGATTCCTTCCATGCAGCAGATGCCGCGCCAGCGCGCGAATCGTGTGAGCTCCGCGATCACCAGCCGCGCGATGCCGTGACGCTGCCACTGATCGCTCACGGTGATCCCGAGCTCCACACAGTTCGGTCGATCCGTTTCGCCGTAGCGAGCGATGCCGACGAATCGCTCGCACTTCTCGTCGACGGTGGCGACGAACGCCATGCGCCGGTCGTAGTCGATGTCCATCAACCGATCGAGCAGGTGCGGCGGCAGGAACTTCATCGGCGTCATCAGCCGGAAGTAGAGCGTGCGCTCGGACAGCGAGTTGATGAACTCGATCTCGCGCTCGCGGTCATCCGGCCGCAGCGGCCGGATGCACAGCCGCACGCCGCCGCGAGTGCTGACCTGCGTGGTCCAGCTCGCGAGCAGCGCTACTTGGTCGGCTTGCGACACTCCGGAATCATCCTGCGCATGCGGCGGGCGAAGCTGCGCAGGCACACCTCGTTCTCGCTCAGCGGCCCGACCGAATAGCTGCTGGACGCCATGCCGGCCTGCACGCGCTCGATCAGCGTCTTGTCTTCGACGTTGACCTGCCGGTTGATGCGCCAGTTGAGATATCGGGCCGCGCGCATCTCGCGGCGGGTGTCGGGATGCACGTACGCGATCTCACGGATCATCGTCTGCGTCGGCGTGACCGGGATGAACTGCATGAAGTCGATCTGGTCCGGATAGATGTCGAACGCGACGTTCGGCCACAGCTTGAAATACGTCCACAGGCGCTGGCGCTCCGCCGGCAGGTGCGCAACCTGCGGCAGCACGCGCTGATACAGACGCTCCGACCAGTTGCTGCTGATCTCTTCCTGCAGCATGCCCGACATCTTGTCGATCCAGTCCTGCGCTTCGATCGCGTAGCTGCGCGCGAACAGGCGCGTGAGACCCGGGTGCGCGACCGGAATATGCATGCCGTCGGAATAGTTGTCCGCGACGTTCTTCCAGTTCACCTCGCGCGGACGCAGCGTGACGCGGCCCTGCGGCACGAGCTCCTCCATCCGGTACGCGGCGAGCTCGTTCGCGTACGGCGCGGCCATCTCGCGCACGCTCGGCAGACCCGGCTCGAAGCGCACGAACACGAAGCCCATGAAGATTTCCTGCTCGAGCTCGGCCAGCCCGAGGCGGCTCATGTCCAGGCTGCGAAACGAGTTGCGTTGCGGCACGCCAATCAGCTTGCCTTCGAGCGAGTAGGTCCAGCGGTGATAGGGGCAGGCGATCATCTGCCCACAGTTGCCCTTCTGCGCATCGAGCAGACGTGAAGCGCGATGCCGGCACACGTTGTGGAAGCTGCGCAGCAGCCCGTCCTTGCCGCGCACCGTGACGACCGATTCGCCGAGCAGGTCGAAGCGGTGATAGTCGCCGACCTGCGGAATGTCGTTACCGTGGCAGACCAGCTGCCAGCTGGTGCGGAAAATCGAGCGCTTCTCGAGCTCGAAGAACTCCGGATCGTGGTAGATCCAGCCCGGCAGGCCGAAATCGTCTTCGCTGGAGTGGGCCGGTTGAATGGCGGCGCTCATGGCGCCCAAGAATCGCCGCCCGCCGGCCGAATGTCCAGTCAGGCGGGTACCTGCTCCAGGTCCTTGGGCGCCGGACCCTTGCTCGCGGCCCAGGCGATGATCGCGCCGATGAAGAACATGTGCACGATGATGCCGGTCGCGAAGGACAGCGGCACAAAGCGCCATTTGCTCGGTGTCGCCGACAGCTGCATCACCACCAGGTTCATGACCCAGTACACCAGGAAGCCGTAGACCGGGCCCCAGACGAAAGGCTTGCGCACCAGGAACGTCAGCTGCCGGCTCAGCGCGTAGAAGATCGCGGCGATCAGCAACATCATCAGGTAGTGCAACAGCAGTCCGAGCGCGGCGGTCGCGTTGCCGCCCTCGAATGACGGCTGGCCGAGCAGGCCGCTGGCGACGAACTGCAGCAGGCTCTGCGGCGACATGCCGCGCCACGCCGAATAGCCGGTCGCATACAGGATGTCGAGCGTTCCGGCGATCAGTCCCCCGATCAGAATGGCAATCCCGGCGGTATAGCGGCGCACTTCTTGTTCTCCCCTGGCGAACCTGCGCGGACGATAGCGTTGCAGCCGCAGTTTTGCACGCGTTCGGGCGTAGAATCGTTTTATGCGCGACCGCCTGGCCGGAGGATTGGCGCTCTTGGCGCTAGAAATTTTCTCGTTGTTCAATCCACGATAAATAGCCGCGCCCCTCGCTCCGTCGACGAGCGATGCGGCTCGGCGTTGTCCGCAACCTGGTAGCTCATGCCCGGCCGGAGCATGAAATGCCGACCATCCTCGAGCTCCGTGAGCAGCTCGCCTTCGACGCAGAAGAGGATGTGCCCCTTGCGGCACCAGTGATCTGCAACGTAGCCCGGCGAATACTCGACCATTCGCACGCGGATGCTGCCGAACTGACGCGTGCGCCAGATGGCAACGCCCGTGTCGCCGGCATGCTGCGTCGGTTCGACGCTGGCCCAATCGGTGGTGCCAAAGGGAATGTCGGTCATCTGCATGGACAACTCCGCGAGAATGCGCGCGAGGGAAGTATATCGACCCGTTCGTGCTCCCCCATCCTAAACCGACAATCTTTCGCGCCGTCGAATCCTCGGATGATAGAGAAGCCCCTCTCGTTGTGGTTAAAGCAACGGGAGATGTTGTTACGCACGTTGCCTGACTTCGCTTCCGCTCCGGCCGAGCTGCGGCCCTGGTTCAATGCCAGGTGGGGACGGGAGAATTGCATAATCTGGGGACGCACCCGCCGGGCACGCTTCGGGCCGTGCGCGCACGGTCTTTCGATCCGTGCGGCCTGGGGCGGCGAGGAGCGCTGCCAGTTCGACGGCCGCACCGTGGCAGTCGACGACGACAGTTTCCTGATCCTCAACAACGGTCGCGTCTGCACCACGCAGATCGATTCCACGCACACCGTGGAGTCATTTGCGATCTACTTCGGGCCGACGCTCGTGGAGCGAGCGTATGGCGCCATGACGCTGTCGATCGAAAAGGCGCTCGCGCGTGGCGACACGGTCGTGGAGCGGTCCGCCGAATTCCTGGAGTGCCTGCAGCCGCACGACAAGCTGGTGAGCCCGGTGCTGCGATTCATCCGGTTGCACGTGCTGCGCGGTGTCGACGACGAAGCGTGGTACGACGAGCAACTGCAGTTCCTGCTCGAGCGCATGCTCACGCACCGCGACGGCCTTTTCGAGCGCATCGACTCGCTGGAGCTGATGCGGGCGAGCACGCGGCGCGAGATCTACCGGCGCGTCAGCCTGGCGACGGACTACCTGCACTCCCACTATCGGGAGCAGATCGACCTGGCCGTGCTCGGCAGGGCGGCCTGCCTTTCGAAGTACCACTTTCTGCGCTTGTTCACGCTGGTCCACGGCATCACGCCGCACCAGTACCTGCTGCGCAAGCGGGCCCGGGCCGCGTTGCGGCTGCTGCAGACGACGCCTCTCGACGTCAGTGAGATCGCTTCGAGCGTCGGCTTCTCGCAGCGCCATGCGTTGCTGCGACAGATCCGGCGCTGGACCGGCCTGTCGCCGCGGCAGATCCGCCGCGCCGAGTCCGTCGCCGCGCTCGGCGCCTGAGCCGCGGCTCAAAAAAAGCGGAAAAAAAAGCGGCGGCTCTGTAGAGCCGCCGCCAGTTTGCCTGTCTTCCTTCTCAGAACTTGACGGTCACGCCGCCGAAGATGAAGCGACCGAGGGCGTCGTACACCTGCGGATACGTATTGCCGTTGCCCGTCGTGCCGACGCTGGCGTTGATCTGCGGATCGTTGTCGAGCACGTTGTTGATGCCCAGACGCACGTTCGCCATATCGGTGACGTTCCAGCTGCCGAACAGATCGAAGTAGCTCTCATGGCTGAAGTTCCGATCGATACGGTCGGCCGCGGCCCCTTCCTGGGAGATCGGACCGATGTAGCGATGGGTCAGCGCGAAATCTACGTTCCACGGCGTTTCCCAACCGATGCGGAAGCGCGTACGGATCTCCGGATTCGCCGCCGTCGTCAGGCTGCTGACGCACTTACCCGCGTGCTCGCCTACGCAGTCGAACGGCGGGAAGCCCGCCGCGCCCGGATCCGTGATCAGCTCATTCAGGTACGTGCCGGTCAGGTTGAAACTCAGCGTGCCCATGCTGCCGATGTCGAAGCCGGTGTAGTTAAGGTTGAGGTCGACACCGGAGGTCTCGAGGCCGCCGATGTTGGTGTTGAGGTCGTCGACATTGCCCGTACCGAGCCACAGCTGGCCGTTCGCATTGCGATTGATCTTGCTGCAGGCGGTAGCGTCGCTGAAGTTGTAGCACGCATCCAGCGCGTTGGATGCACCGAAGGTCGAGATCAGGTCTTCCACATCGATGTCGAAGTAGTCGAGCGACATGCTCAGGCCGGGCGCGAAGCGCGGCGTGAACACGATGCCGTAGGAGATCGTGTCCGACGTCTCCGGCTTCAAGGTCGTGTTGCCGCCCACGTTGGTCTGATATTGACCCGCCGGGCTGGTGAGCGCGCTGCTGCGCAGCTGAGACGGTGTGACTTGAGCACCGGCGCCCGCGTTCAGGCAGGCGGCGTCCGAGGCGGTACCCTTAGGGCCGCACGGATCGTCGTCAATGTCGAACAGACTGAAGCCCTGTGCAGTGAACAGCTCGACGATGTTCGGCGCACGCACCGCACGCTGGTAGCTGGCGCGGAAGCGCACGTCCTCGAGGGGTGCGTACTCCACACCGAACTTGTACGTGTCGGTCGTGATGCCCGAGCTGTAGTCGGAGTAGCGATACGCGGTGTCGAACGAGAGTTGCTCCACGCCGGTCTTGCCCTGCACCAGCGGAATGCTCGCTTCCATGAACACGTCGTTCACATTGGTCGAGCCCTTGATGCCGATCGTCGTACCACTCGAACCACCGAGCAGACCGTTGGTCAGCACGTAGTCCGTGATGTTGTCCAGCTTGTCGCGGCGGTTCTCGACACCGAACGCGACCTTGACCGCTTCGTCCGCCCACGGCAGCTTGGCGCCGATCGTGCCCAGGTCGCCGGTGATGACGCCGGTGATGACGTTCTGATCGATCACGCCCGTCTGCACGGCAGGCACTTGCAGGTAGTTCAGTGCCTCAGGCGTCACGCCGCCGATGCCGAACGGATTGTAGGGCACGCAGGCCGGATCGGTGCCATCGACCACCGACCGGCAGACGACCTTGGTCGGGTCGTTCGGGTCCACGACGGCGTCCAGCGCCTTCGCCAGATTGTTAGTTACGAAGTCGTTGGTGCCGGTGACGTCCACGGTCCCACGCGAGAACTGGACGCTGACGTCGTAGTTCCAGCCGTCCGCGATGTCGCCACGCGAGCCGATGAGGGTGCGGAACGACTGATTGTGGAACGATGTCTGACGTCCGCCACCTTCGACGTTACGGCGGCCCAGATTCAGCGGAACGATGTTCGGATCAGCCAGGAACGGCTGCCCTGTGTCCGGATTGATGGTCGCTGCCGCCGCCTGAGCCGGAGCACCGCAACCGATCGTCTGAGCTTGCTGCGCCGACAGGAACGGGTTGTCGCAGTTGATCGTGGCGGTGTTGAAGAAGGCGCCACCGGGAGCGATCTGCGCGACCGAGCGGATGTCCGTGAACATCAGCTGCGTGTATATGTCAGCGAACGGTGCAAGCTCGTAGTGGCCCATTGCACCCAGGCTGTAGCGCGTGTCCGGACGCAGATAGAAGTTCGACGGTCCGAAGTTGTACTGATCCGTCGCGGTGTTGAACGGCCGGAAGTCGCCCGTGGTCTGGTCGACCGTGGAATTGAACTGCGGCATCGGATTGATATCGATGTCATCAGCAGTGCCTATCTTGCCGTCCGGGCCCGGCGTCAAAAACCGGTTGCTGTTGAAGTCCGTGAACGTTCCCGGGAACGCCGTGCCCGAACCGCCGCACGCAAACGAGGTCGTCGGGTTCGCAGCCAGCGCGCACGCCGAGTAGTCGCGATCGCGCTCGAGTACTTCCTTCGAATCCCGGTATGACACATACGCGGTGAGGTTGCCGCGTCCGTCTTCGGTGCTGACGCCGACGGTCAGCGTGCCCTGCACGCCGTTGCCGTCCGTCACGTTGTCATCCGGCAGGTTGAACTGCGCGGGGTTGGTGGCGTGCTTCGCCTGGATCGTGTCGCGCAGCTGCACTGCGCCCGGTCCGTGAAAATCGTTGTTGTGCTGATAGAGGCTGTACTGGCCATCGATCTGCACGCCTTCGAAATCCTTCTTCATGATGAAGTTCACGACGCCGGCGATGGCGTCCGAACCGTAGACGGCAGAGGCGCCGCCCGTCAGGATTTCGACGCGCTCGACCAGCGCAACCGGGATCTGGTTCAAGTCCGCGGCAGCGGAATTGGGCGTCACGCCGCCGTACGGCATGCGGCGACCATCGATCAGCACCAGGGTGCGCGTCGAGCCGAGGCCGCGCAGGTTCACCGTGGCGGTGCCGGTTGCGCCGTTGGACACCGTGCCGTTCTGAGCAGCGAATGCCTGCGGCAATTGATTGACCAGGTCTTCGATCTTCGACACGCCCTGCGTGATCACGTCCTCCGACGTTACTTGCGTGACAGGGCTGGTGGTCTCGAGATTCGGCTGCGCAATGCGCGAACCGGTCACGACGACTTCTTGAATGGTTTGATCTGCTGCGTACGCGGGACCTGCGGCGGCGGCCGCGGCGCCCGTCAGCAACGCGTAGCGAACCGCGTGCCGAATGGATGTGCTAGTCGACATTATCTGTGACTCCTCTCCTGCTTTAGTTGTCGCACGCCGTGCGCAACGCGCACGACGGCATGGAGCTATGCTAGCCACAGCCCCTGATGCAGGCGGACCACTACTTGCGGCGCAAGTTACAGAAATTGCGAACTGGCTCAGTCCGGCGGAACCAACTCAGTCCAGTGCGATGGCTGTGGCGAGCAGGATCAGCGCCGTGAGCGACAGCGCTGCACGCGCCACGTGCGAGTATTCCCAGCGATTGCGCATCGCCGCCCAGCTCATTTGTCCTTTCGTGCTGCCGCTGCCGAACGAGAAGAAGGCTCGGCCGCCGGCTTTTAGTTTTTCGTCACGCAGCCAGAAGCGATTCACCGGATGAGTCATAACCCAGTAGGTACCGTGGGCGATGAGCAATAGCACGAGCGCTGCCAGCGTCAACGCGAAAGCATCCTGCTCGCGTGGCGTGACGACCACGAGCACGATGGTCGCCAGAATTCCACCGAACTCTCCAACACCGCCGCCGATCGTGAAACCCGGGTAGTAGATAGGCTGCACGGCCGTGTACACGTCCTTGGAAAGCCGCAGCTTGCCCGGCAATTCCAGCGCATGCGCCAGTGCCAGCGCCATGTTGATGGACACCAGCACGATGACGATGACTTGCAGTACGGCGAGCATGGTTGCAAAGCCCTACAACCGAACGCCGCTCGCACGGGCGGGTTCCCGCACTGCCGGGACTAGTGTTTGCGCGTGTACAAACCGTCGAACGCTACTGTCCACGACTTACCGTCGTCGCTGGATGCCTCCCACAGCTGCCGGACCTGGCCGGACGGCAGCGCTCTCCAGGTGATGCGGTTCAGCGTCGCCTTGCCGGCCTTGTTCTTCTTCGTTCCGCTCAACACCATGCTGCCGGCGGTGAACGTGCCGTCGAGCCCGAGCGATCCGCCGCGATCATCGATCCAGGTCTGATGCCATTGCTCGCGCACCGGATCGTAGAAGTTGAGGCTCTTGCCGGACATCCCGCCTGCGCCGCTCCAGTTCTCGAGCAGCGCGCAACCGCCGAGGATCCGGTCGATGCGATTCTCGCCGGCAGGTTTGCCTCCCTCGGTGACGCTCCAGTCACCGACCCAGAAATCGAACTGCCGCCGCACGGCCGCATCGCAATTCGGCTGTGGCGCAGGTGCAGGTGCTTGGGCGAGCGTGAGCGCTGGTGACAGTGCTGCGATTGCAGCGAGCAGAGACAGGCAAGACCGCGGCATGGTGGCGACTCCCCTGATGGTTCTCAGACTCTATCATTTGCAGGTCGCGGACTACGCATCCGGCGGCATTTCTGAATTGACGCCACAACGGTGTTTCGCGCCGGCCGCGCGCCCTACCCTGCATGCCGGTTCACGATTCAGGAGCACTTCGATGGAGTACAGGTTTCTCGGGTCGTCCGGCTTCAAGGTCTCGGCACTCGGCTTCGGCGCGGGCACCTTCGGCGGCAAGGGTCCGTTGTTCGCCGCGTGGGGCGATACCGATGTCGCCCAGGCGCGGCGCCTCATTGATGTGAGTCTCGAAGCGGGCGTCAACCTCTTCGATACCGCCGACGTGTACTCGGACGGCGCATCGGAGTCGATTCTTGGTGCGGCACTCAAGGGCCGGCGCGATCGCGCAGTGATCTCGACGAAGCTCACGCTGCGTGCCGGCGACGGCCCGAACGATGTCGGCGCGTCGCGGCACCACCTGGTGCGCGGCGTCGAGCGCGCGCTGCAACGGCTCGACACCGATTACATCGATCTCCTGCAACTGCATCACTTCGACGCCGCAACGCCGGTCGACTCCGTCATGTCGACGCTCGACGACCTGGTGCGCTCCGGCAAGGTGCGGTACGTCGGCGCTTCGAATTTCTCCGGCTGGCAGTTGATGAAGTCGCAAGCAGTCGCCGAGCGCTACGGTTATGCGAAGTACGTGGCGCACCAGATCTACTATTCCCTGATCGGACGCGACTACGAATGGGAGCTGATGCCGCTCGGTCTCGACCAGGGCATCGGTGCCGTCGTCTGGAGTCCGCTGGGCTGGGGACGCCTCACCGGCCGCGTACGGCGCGATCGCCCGACTCCTACGCGACGTCTCAAGGAGACGGCGCAGTTCGCGCCGCCGGTGGACGATGAGCGGCTGTACCGTGTGATCGACGCGCTGGACGAAGTGGCCGCGCAAACCGGCAAGAGCATTCCGCAGATCGCACTGAACTGGCTGCTGCAGCGACCGACCGTCTCGACGATTCTGATCGGCGCACGCAACGAAGAGCAGCTGCGTGACAACCTCGGCGCGGTCGACTGGGCACTCAGCGCCGAGCAGGTCGCGCAGCTCGACGCCGCGAGCGCGCTGATGCCGCCCTATCCCTACTACCCCTACTGGAACGGGCAGTTCTCGGAACGAAATCCGGCGCCGGTTTAACCGCGCAGCTGTGCGATGCGTTTCGCTGCGCGCGGACGCGCGTACATTCGCTCCATGTAGGCGAGGAGTTGCGGACAGCGATCGAGCAACTTCACTTCGTTCGCCCAGTCGAGAGTGTAAGCGAGCACGAAGTCGGCGACGGTGACGCTGTCGCCGGCGACGAAGGTGCGGCCTTGCATGTGCTTCTCGGCAACGTCCGCCATCCTGCGGAAATCCTGGCCAGCCAGCGGAATGTCGGCAGCCAGGCGCTGCGCCTGCGGATAAAGATTGACGTTCTTGGCGATGCGCCACAGCGGCTGTTCCAGCTCGGTGATGGTGAACATCAACCACCTGTTCACCTCCGCACGGCCGCGCGCGTCAGCCGGCAGGAACTTGCCATACTTCTCCGCCAGGTACAGCACGATCGCCGCCGACTCCGTCAGCACCAGGTCGCCATCGACGAGCACCGGGATCTTGGCTGCGGGATTGAGCTTCAGAAATTCCGGACGCTGCGCGTCGCCGGCAAACAGGTTGACCGGGATCGCTTCGAAATCGACGCCCAGCTCCTGCAGCGTCCAGCGGACCCGGACCGAGCGGCCGAAGCTCAACTCATACAACTGCATGACGATCTCCGTGCAAGGCAAAGTAGTTGCGGAAGGCGCGCTCGCCGTTCGGCCGGAACGTGACGGCGCGGGAAGATTTGTCGCGCACGGCCCAGCCGAGCTCGATGACGCGCGCGAGCAAGGCGGCACCGACTGCACCCGCGAGATGATGCCGTCGCTCGCTCCAGTCCATGCACACGCGGCACAGCGCACGCTTCTGGTTGCGGATGGCGCGCGCGTCGACGCCGAAATCGCCGATCAGCCGCTCGCCTTCCGCGCTGAGATCGACCGTCGTGCCGGCAAAGTCGAACGCACGCCGCTCCTGCAGGCTCGCATACAGAACCACGCCGAGCTCGCCGGCGAGATGGTCGTAGCAGACGCGCGCCTTGCGCAGCGCCGGATCTTTCGGCCCCGTGGTCTGCACGCGCGTGCGGTCGCGCACGGAAAAGCTCATCAGATCTTCGAGCAGGTGCGCGACTTCCTCGTCGGCGATCCGGAAGTAACGATGCCGCCCGTGCGCTTCCACCGCGACGAAGCGTGCATCGAGCAGTTTGCGCAGATGCGTGCTGCCCGTCTGCTTGGTGATGCCGGCAGCGCCGGCCAGCTCCGTCGCGGTCAGTGCGCGGCCGCCCATGAGTGCAGTCAGCATCTTCGCGCGCGCGTAATCGCCGATCAGCGTCGCCGCCGCAACCATGCTGGATCCATCGGACATAGTTCGATGCTCCTCGAACCAACAGGAAGTCGTCATTGGCTATTGTTCGCTCTCGCGACCGCAGGAGCAACCCATGTCGATCACCTGTTTCATCCGCTACGAAATCGATCCGTTCCAGCTCGATGCCTTTCGCGAGTATGCACAGCGCTGGGGCAAGCTGATCCCCAGGGCCGGCGGACATCTGGTCGGCTATTTCCTGCCGCACGAAGGCACCAACAACGTCGCATGGGGCCTGATCTCGTTCGCAACCCTGGCAGATTACGAGCGCTACCGCGCGAGGCTGCGTGCGGATGCGGAGAGCGTGCAGAACTTCAACTTCGCACAGACCAAGCGCTTCGTCCTGCGCGAGGAACGCACGTTCCTGTCCAACGTCGAGGGCACGTTCGCGATTGCGCCGACGGACTGTCCCTGCTGCCACTGAGGAAGCCATCATGATCGCAGTGATTTTCGAAGGCATCGCGCAGGACGCGCAGAAGGAGGCGTACCTGGATGCCGCTGCGCGGCTGCGGCCGCTGCTCGCGGAGATCGACGGCTTCATGTCGATCGAGCGCTTCCAGAGCCTGACGACGCCGGGCAAGGTTCTGTCGCTGTCCTTCTGGCGCGACGATGCAGCCGTGCGCAAGTGGCGCAATCTCGAGCAGCATCGCGCCGTGCAACAGGTCGGGCGCAAGTCGATATTCCAGGAATATCGGATCCGGGTCGCCCGCGTGGTGCGGGACTACGGGCTGAATGAGCGGGAACAGGCGCCGGAGGATTCGGTCGCGGCGCATCGGTAGACCTGTATAGTCAGGCTGAAGCCCGACCTACAGGAGAGCTCCGTGTTCGGCAAAGTCGCAGCGCTTGTCGGCTTATTGTGTTGTTCCGTGGCCGGTGCAGCTCCGGTCGGTGTGGAAAGCAGTATCGACGAAGTGTTCGCGGAGCATGCGCGCGCGGTGCAGTCGCGCGATTTGCCGGCGCTGGAGCGCACGATCACTTCGGGTGACCAGCTGACGCTGATCCTGCCGAACGGCGTGCAGAGCGCGACCCGCCAGGCCTACATCGATTTCCACAAGGAGTTCTTTGCGTCGAAGAGCTGGACGATACGGTTCGAGCCGGTCAGCCGCGCGGTCGGCTCCGACTTCGCCGTGCTCACGACCCGGAGCCTCTACCAGGACACCGTGGACGGCAAGCCGTATCGCAGCCGCAGCTGGGTCACGTTCACGTTCCACAAGGAAGCGGGACAATGGCGGCTGATTCACGATCAGAACACGCGCCTGCCGCCTGAACAGCAGTAGCGGCTCACTCTTCGAGCGTTCGCAGATCCAGGCCGCTGCCGACGGCGAGGATCTCGTCGACCGTGAGCAAGCCCATACACGGCCTCGCGCCGCGCGCACGGACTTCGCCGCGCAACAGCTGGCGCGCGAGCGCGATCGCTGGAAAGCACGGCACCCTCGGGCCGTGATTGTTGTCCGCCAACAGCCGCCAGGTTCGTGAGATCGGCCGCGACTGACCGTCGAGACCCCCGACAGTCACATGCATCCCGCTGGCTTTGGAGCCGAAGCGCTCGATGGCAAGCGCAGCATCTCGCAGGCGTGGCACCTGCGGAACCAGCGACTTCATCAAGCCTGCGCGCACGAGCCATGAGGCGATCCAGGTCGCGAGCATGCTCATCGTCTGCGCGACGCCCGCGCGAAACACGACGGTTTTGACGGGCGCATATCGCAGCGGAAACAACTCGAGATCCGGCACATCGCAATTGCCGAGCCAGCGTGAACCGACAGGTTTCGGATAGACGCGGCGGGTGAAATCCTGCCATCCGTACGCGGTTCGCCAGGCGCCGTCGCGCCACTGGGCGATGGGTTTGCCGGCGTAGCTCAGTACCCCCTCCATCGCCGCCAGCCCCGGTGGCTTCGCTCCGGAAGTAATGCCGTGCTCGATGCTCTCGATCTTCGAGAACTGCGCTTGCAGTCGATCGACGACGGCGGATGACAACGCCGGTACGGAGCTCGCCCCGCTGACGACGAGCACATCGTTGCTTCGTGCTGCATCGTCGAGCGTTTGAATCCCGCAGACGTAGGCGCGCGCGTCGGCGAGATCAACGTAGTGAGCTCGCGCTTCGATGCAGGCGCGCGGCACACCGTAGTCCTGTCCCTGAAACGGCCCGGCCGTGTGCACGACGACGTTCGCACCGAGTCGACGCAACTCGGCGGCGAAATTCGTCGCACGAGTATCGAGCACGGCTGCTTCGGCCGGAGCTCCGCTGGCATCGGCCACTGCCCTCGCCTGCCGCGCATCGCGACCGGCAACGATGACGCGATGCGCGCCGTCGGCAGCGAGCGCGGCGACGATCAGCCTGCCGAAATTCCCGTACCCGCCGAGAACGACCGCGCAGCTAGCCGGCATGCTCGGTCAGCCATCCTTTGTAGTGCACGAGCAGGCCGACCCCCGCGATGTGCGCGCGGGCGTCGAACCAGTAGCGCCCGTCGACGATCGTCTCGAAAGCTCCGCAGCCCGCGAACCACGCAGTCGGCAGCGGCAGGAACAGGAACCGAGCGCCGGCGAGCTTCCACACGATGCGATCGGGCTCCGCGCTCAACACAAATGTCAGAACGATTGGCCCGAAGCATTCCTCGAGCGCGCCGTGTCCGGTGCGGATGACGGACTGCATGCGGTGCTCGCCGAACCGGCGCGTCCAGGTTTCACGACTTTCAGAAGTTTCGCCGCGGTCGCTGCGTTCGATGACGACATGAACAGCGACGTCTGGATCCGAACGCCGCGGCAGCGAGGCGAACAATTGCACTGCGCGCGCCAGCCTGCTGCGACCGCTCTCGATACTGCAGCGACCGCTGAATTCCCTGCGCGCACGCGTGTCGTGCACGCTGCGCAACAGCGACGGCAGCCGATCGAATGAAGCACCGAGGACTTGAGCGTGAACGCTCGCTGCGACCATGGCTCCTATTATAGAGCCTGATCCCGCTTCGCCTGACTGCGGCGCCACGTCGCCGGTGGCGCACCGAACTCGCGCCGGAACGCGCGGATGAATGCGGTGTCGGTCTGATAGCCGACGCCTTCTGCAATGTGAGCGAGCGGCGTATTGCTATGTCGCAGGAGGTTCGCCGCGAGCATCATGCGCCACTGCGTCAGGTACTGCATTGGCGAGGTACCGACCAGCTGCTGGAATCGCTCCGCGAGCACCGAGCGCGATGTGCCAGCTGCGCGCGCGAGCTCTTCGAGCGTCCACGGCTGCGCGGGATGTTTGTGAAGCGCAGACAGCGCGCTGCCGACGATGCGATCGCTCACGCCGGCCAGCCATCCCGTACGGCCTTCGCCCTGCTCGTGCATGTACAGGCGCAGCACTTCGATGAACAGCACTTCGGCGAGCTTGGCCAGCACGCCCGCACCGCCCGGCCGCGGCGAGCGAGCTTCCGCCAGGGCGTAGCGGACAGAGCTCTCGAGCCACGTGCCGGCATTCGAACCGCGCACGTTGACGCGTACGATCGAAGGCAACCCCGCGAGCAGCATCTTCGCCAGTCTGGCCTCGCACGCGAGGTAGCCGCACAGCAGGCGCGTAGTCGCGCCGCCGCCGCCGAACGTCAGCAGGCGCGGACGACGCGTGAGCACGGCATCGAGGCGCGAACCCTTCGCAGGCGGCAAGCCTGGCTGCGAGGTCATCAAATGCGCGTCGCCCTGCGGGAAGATCACGGCGTCGCCGGCGATCAGGCGCAGCGGCGGCTGGTCGTCCATCTCGACGTAGCATTCGCCTTCGGTGATCAGATGAAAGATGACGACACGTTCAGCGCCCGGCTCGAGCAGTGACGCTATCGAATCGGCGCGCTGCGAGCGATAGCACCAGGGCGCAGTGAATTTCGCATTGATGAAGATCGCGCCGACGAGGTGCACGACCTTGAGCGTTTGCGACAACGCGTCCATCAGCTCTCCGCGACTTCGACGTGCAGCCCGACCGGAGTCTCTTCCTGGATGGCGCACGGAACGGGCGAGCAGCGATGACTCTCTTCGACCAGCGCCCGCAACCTCTCGGCGGGGACTCCTTCCGCGGCGATCGTCACGTGCAGCTGCACGTCATGCGGACCTGCGCCGATCGGACTGCCGTCCGACTCGGCCATCCCGAGCAGACCGCGCGTATCGGAACGGCTGCTGGCGCACAGCTCCAGTCGCGTCAGCTCGATGCCAGCTGCCGCGGCGCCCATTGCGATGCGCGTCGCGGTGCAAGCGGCGAGTCCCGCTCGGAGCAACCAGCCCGGCGTCACCTGGTCGCCCGTGCCACCCAGCTCGCCGGGCATGTCGGTCGTAACCTCGATGCCATTGTCATGACGGATGACGATCCGGGTGCTGCCGCGCCAGCGTGCTGTTGCGGGCGCATCGTCGTGCAGACCCATATCCGGGCGCCTGCGCAGCACACCTTCGACGCGCTGCATGGCATCCGCGACATACTGTGCCGACATGAGCTGGCTCCCCGTTAGGTCGTCCCCGATTGCCGGATTCTGGGCCGGTCAGCGCCGCAAGCCTAGTGGTTGCCGCCAGCCGCGGATGTCCGGGCAGCAATCCCGGACGTCCGGCCAAGTCCCGTGTCCGGTTTCGCTGAGCCCGGACGCTCGGCCAAGCCTTGGCGACGCAGAGACAGGACTCACGGCGCACCGGCCCGCAGACTGCGATGCATGGATGCAAGACTTCAACGCCGCGTGCAGCGCTATGGCTGGGACCTGGCGAGCCACGACTACGACCCACTCTGGCAGGAGCAGCTCGACCCTGCCCGCACCTGGATGCTGACGCTTGCATCGCTCGCGCCCGGCGAGCGTGTCCTCGACCTCGCCTGCGGCACTGGGCTCGCAACCCTGGCCGCCGCCCAGAGTGTCGGGCCCGACGGCAGCGTGCTCGGCACCGATCTGTCCGGTCAGATGATCGAAGTCGCGCGCCGGCGCGCCGCTGAGCAGCAGGTGTCGAACGTCACGTTCCAACGGATGGATGCGGAGACCCTCGATCTGCCCGATGCAACATTCGACGTAGTCCTGTGCTCGCTCGGATTGATGTATGTGCCGGACGCGCAACGTGCGCTGCGCGAGTGGCGGCGCGTGCTGAAGCCCGGTGGCCGTGTCGCGATCGCAGTCTGGGGCAAGCGTGCGAACTGCGGCTGGTCGCCGGTGTTCCCGATCGTCGAGGCGGAAGTAGAGAGCGATGTGTGCCCCTTGTTCTTCGCGCTGGGCGAGCCCGACACGCTGGCGCAGCTGTGCGCGGACTCCGGTTTCGAGCGCGTAACACAACGTCGCATCCCGACGATCCTGAGCTACGCAGACGCCGAGGTGGCTTGCGATGCCGCGTTCGTCGGCGGACCCGTCGCGCTGGCCTGGTCGCGCTTCGACGCCGAAGTGCGCGCGCGGGCTCGCGCGCGCTACAAGCATGCAATCGAACCCTGGCGACGCCACCAGGGCTATCGCATTCCCGGCGAGTTCGTCGTCGTCGCCGGCGCCGCTCCCCGTTGATGATGAGGTGAACCATGTCGCGCCACTACAGTCCGCGTACGGTCGCAACGTGTGTGTTCCGGGGACATGAGACGCCGGAGCATGATCGCGGCGGGTGCCCGCTCGTGCAGGCACTCATCCGGCGCATTCAGGACAACGGGAGCGCGGCTGCACCTGTCGAGCTCCAGCAAGAGCTCGACAGATATCGCACCGTTGCGCGCGTGCTCGATTGTCCGCTCGTCGCCAGGCTCGCGGTGACGGATCTGCACGCGCTGGTCGCGGCGCGCGAGCTCAGCCTGCGGTCTGACTGGGCACGGGAGCCGGCACGACTGGATCCGGCGCTGGCTTAGTGCCGTCGCGCACGAAGGTGGCCGCGACGCGTCGCGACTGGCTCAGGTAGGCGGACCAGATCAGGCAGAAGACAAAAATCCTGCCGACGTTGCCGCCCGCCTGTGCGAGCCGTGCGGCATTGTCGCCCGGCAGGCCGCTGACAACGGCCAGGTCGATCACGAGCCACGCGAGCCAGGACCACATCACTAGCATCCACGCGAATGGATATGTGCGCCGGCGCGCGAAAAACAGGAAGACGGCGTAGCAGCTGGCGAGCAGCAGGGCCATGCCGCTGGCGATGAGCGTGAAGTGACCCAGTTTCACCAGCTGAATGACGACATCGCTCGCGCCTTCGCCGATCGCGTTCCAGGTGTGCGCGTCGAGGAATGGGACATAGGCATACAGGGACATGCCGACCGCGACCGGCAGCAGGCAGGTGTGCACCATGGGCAGGAGCAGCCAGCCGGCGATGCCGCTCGGCGAATCTGCGGCGACAGGCCGCACATCGGGCACGCGTCGCCGCACGAACTGGATCAGGATGTAGCCGCCGACAGCACCAAGGAGCACCGCCAGGATCAGAACGATGTTGATCGATCCGCTGCCCGGCTCTTCCGTTGCGGCGCCGCCGCTGGTGAACCAGTAGCTCGCGTCGTCGCGAACGCGCTCGAGCTTGCGCGCGTACTCCGGGACCCGGCCGGCATCGACGTGATCGGCCAGCGTGCGGAAGTCGTACTCCGCGGTGAAGCGGCGTCCGACGGCTTCGATCTTCGACTTGTAGACGAACGCAGGGTCCTCGACCGTCGTCGTCTCGTTCTCGATCTTCCAGGTTTCCGGCAGCAGGACCGTCGCCTTGTAGCGCACGCTCTGCGGGTAGTCGACATCCAGCGGCGTGGAACGCTGCAGCAGCTTGGGCGCTTTGGCGAGCGACGCAACCACGTGCGGGTTCAGCTCGAAGCGCCGTGAGCCGTCGTCCTCCTCGGCGAATGCAGGCTCGATCGTGTAGCGCTCGAACACTTCCACGCGGTTTGCTTCGCGATCGTCCTTGATGCGCAGCGGCCCGGCCGACTGGATGCCCGGATACCAGTCGCTATAGAACTCGAGGTAGCTGCGGACGAGTTGTTCCGATGTCGAGCTCTGCAGCGTGCGTCGCATGCTGTCCGCATCGGCGCCGCGATAGACCGACTTCACCTGCAGCGTGCCCAGCGCTTCGGCGCCGGCCGCCAGGTCGAAGGACTCCGTGACTTCCGTCGTCGGCTCGCTCAGCGCCGCATCCGGCATGCGTTCGAGCGCGTGAACGCCCGGAGCAATGACGAGTGCCTCGCCGAATCGCGCCTGATTCGCGGTCCGCAGTGTGCCGCCCTGCAATGTCTGCGTCGCATCGAACCAGTAAGTCTGACCGCCGCTGCGCACGCGCACGATGGCGTGATCGAACATCCGGGGCCCCGGCAGTACTTTTTCGAGATCCTGACGCAGCCAGGTGCTCACCAGCGCCGGCCGCGCATCGACGTCCATCGCCTGCAGCAGCGTGACCAGCAGCAGCGCCTTGTCCTTGCAATCGCCGTAGCGACGTTCCAGCACGCGCGCCGGATCTGTCGGCCGATAGGCGCCCGGACCGATCTCGAGACCGGTATAGCGCACCTGATCCTGCACGAAGCGCAGCGCCTGGATGATGCGACCCGACTCGTCGGCCGCGCTCTCGCGCCAGCCGTCGACGAGCGCTCGCATCGCATCAGACGGCGGACCTGGCCGATACAGCGGCACGCTCCAGTCCACGATGTCCTGCCAGCTGTTCCACTCGCTCAAGCGGATCCGCGGATAGAGCACGTGCCACGAAGGCTGCTCGTCCTCACCGGCAATCCCCGCGAGGTCGTGCCATTGCCAGATCGTTTCCTTCATCGATCCGTCATGGCGGACGACCGGCTGCACTGCGGCGCCAACCTGGTCGACGTGAATGACGCGATCCTCGGGCTGCAACAGCCGCAGCCGCGACCAGTGCACCGGCGTCGACCATTGCGTCGTGAACGAATCGTTGAAGCGATTGCGGAGTACCGGATCGCTGGTGTGCACGGTGAAGCTGTACTCGACGATGTCACCAGGCCGGATGTCCTCGAGCACGGCGCTGAGCGTCAGCGTGCCGTCGAGCAGACCTTGCTCGAGTCCGGGCTCGCGCTGCAGGACGCTGATGCGCGCTTTTTTCAGTTGATCGATCACCTGCGCAGCGCGACGCACTTGCAGCGAATGCAGGATCAGGCGATCGGAATGCGGATCGAAGTCGAGCGAGATGTTCGACAGCTCGTCGACACCGGCCTCGCTCACCAGGCGCTGGACGAACTCGGAGTAGGTATCCGAGCCCTGCGGCGTGAGGCGGATCTGCCGATCGACCGACAAGTATTCGACGCCGTCCGCGGCCTGGCGCGCCGAGGTGTCGCCCGCAGCGGGCACGTCATGCCGCACCCACTTCGGCGACGGCTCGATCGCGTAACCGTTCTGTGCAACGGCAGCGAGCGGCGCAGCTCCGATGAGCGCCCACAGCAGCCCGCTCGACCAATACCTGGACATTCTTGGGAGTGCTTTTTGTCGGCGCGCCCGCCGCGCGCGTGCGGCTTATCGTAGCAGAACAGCCACTGATTCCCTGGCGCGCCGGCGGTTATGAGGAGTGCGTCACTCTCATTTCCCTTTGGCCCGTGCCGCGTTCTCCCTGGCTCGCGCTTTCGCGATGCGGCCGATCAATGCGTACGGGATACGCTCGGTCAGAGGAAACTGCAGGTTGCCCTTCGGGCCGGCGTAGCGCGCGACTTCCTTCTTCAGCTTCGGGTCGCGCACTGGCGGGTACAGGCCGATGTGTTTCTTGAAGGCGGCGAAGTAGATCACGTCGCCGTGGAGCGCGAAGGCCGGGATCCGATAGCTGATCCGCTCCTGCGCTTTCGGCACGGCCTTCGCCACCGTGGCGCGGATCTTCTGCAGGATTACCTGGACGTCGGCCGGAAAGGTCGCTATGTAGTCGTCGATGGTCGTCGGTGCGTTGCCTGCCTTCATTGCGACTGCCTCCCGGTCAGCGTGCGCGCCCCCACAGGCACCACCATGCGATCCAATCCAGTGCGCGGCCCACCTGCACGAGCGGCGGCACGTGCCAGACTGCCCACACCAGACCCAGCACGATGCTCGCCTTCCCGCTTCACGCCCTCGCCTCGCGATGCTCGCTCCTCGCAGCTTCCCAGACCTCGCGCGCAGCGCCGGCGTTCAGCGCCGCGATGCCGATGCCCGTGATGAGATCGGGCCAGGCGGAACTGAAATACGCCGTCAGCAGGCCGGCGACGATGATCGCAGCATTCGCCACCACGTCATTGCGTGCCGACAGAAATGCAGCCTTCGCTAGGCTCCCTCCGTGCTTACGATGTCGCGCCAGCACGAGCGAGCAGCAGAGGTTCACCGCCATCGCGCCGAGGGCCGTGACGGACAGCGAAACCGCGGCGGGCGGCACGGGGGACAGGAACTTGTGCCACGCCATCCACACCGTTGCGAGTCCGGGAATCAGCAGCAGCGCTGCGAGCACCATCCCGACGCGCGCGCGGGCGATCAGCGACCAGCCGAGCGCGACGAGGATCAGGAAATTGACGGAGGCATCTTCCAGGAAGTCGATGCTGTCGGCGAACAGCGCGACGGACGAGATCGCGATCGCAATGCCGAACTCGACGCAGAAGTAGCCCAGGTTGGCCACACAGACGAACCGGACCGCCGAACGCAGGGCCTGCTCCTCCGGCCGCAAAGGGCGATCAATGGCCATGCGCGCGATGGTAAGCTGTGCCCTCGCGCGAGAAAAGCAATGACAGAACCGCGACGATCGGCAACGGTACGTCTGACGCACTGGATGAGCGCCATCGGCATTCTTGCGCTCATCGTCAGCGGCACCGCCATTCTGCTTGCGCATCCGCGCCTGTACTGGGGTGAAACGGGCGCGGTCGGCACACCGGCGCTGATCGATCTGCCGATCCCGTTCCTGCTCGGCCATTCCGGTTGGGGTCGATACCTGCATTTCCTCGCCGCCTGGCTGTGCCTCGCCAGCGGCGTGATCTATCTCGTGCACGGCTTCGCATCGCGCCACTTCCGCCGCGATCTGCTGCCTGCTCGCGAGGAACTTTCGATGGCCAAGGTTCAGCGCGCGGTGTCCGATCACCTGCGGCGCAATGTGGCGGATGGCCCGGACATGCATTCGTACAACGTCGTGCAGCGTCTGTCGTACCTCGTCGTCGTCTTCGTGCTCGGGCCGCTCGTGTTGCTGTCCGGCCTCGCCTTCTCGCCTGCGCTGGCTTCGGTCGCGCCGATCATCGTGAACGCGTTCGGCGGGCAACAGTCCGCGCGGACGATTCACTTCTTCGTGGCCGCTGCAATCGTGGTGTTCGTGCTCGTGCACGTCGTCCTGGTGTTCACGAGCGGGTTTCGCGCGCGAATGCGTGGAATGATTTCCGGACGGGAGCCGCCAGCGTCATGAGCAGAATCATTTCGCGCCGAGCGTTGCTTGCATCAGGCGTTACTGCAGTCGCCGGCGCGGCCGCTGTTCGGCTCGCCGGCCGCTACGGCCTCATCCCGCCGGATTCCGGCGGGCTCTATGGCATGGGCGAGACGCTCACGTATGCTTCGCAGCGTTTGCTCATCGGCAAGCACGCGCTGGCTCGCGAGTTCAGTCGCAGCGACGTCTCGCGCGTGATTCCGGTGAACGGGTCGCCGCCGGAAACGGAGGCTTATGATCGTCTCCTGGTCGGCGGCTTCGCGGACTGGCGGTTGCGCATCGACGGCATGGTGGCACGTCCGGCTGCGTTCTCGCTTGCGGACTTGAGGAAATATCCCGCGCACACGCAGATCACGCATCAGGCGTGCGAGGAAGGCTGGTCGTTCATCGCCGAATGGACCGGCGTGCGCCTGTCCTACGTGCTCGACCTGGTGCAGGCCGATCCGCGTGCTCGCTACGTCGTGTTTTTCCCGTTCGACAACTTCTGGGAGAGCATCGACATGGTGGATGCGTTGCATCCGCAGACGTTCCTGGCATACGGACTCAACGGTCGCGAGTTGCCGCCCGGGCATGGCGCGCCGGTGCGGGTGCGCGTCGCGCGACAACTCGGCTACAAGAGCGTGAAGTACTTGTCGCGCGTGGTCGTGACGGACTCGATCGCCCAATTTGGCAAGGGCGTCGGCGGCATCAATGCCGAGTACGGGTATTCGTGGTGGGGCGGCATCTGAGCGGAGGCGCTCACAGCCAGCGCCGCACGCGGCGCACGTAGTCATCCCACGCTGCACCGTGCGTGCGCGCCAGCCAGGGCTCTTCTCCCAGCACGACCCGCAGATGAAACGCGACCGCGACCATGATCGCGTAACCGTACAGGCCCCGAACCTCGAACGAGATCGGCCAGCCGAGCAGGATCAGCAGCACCGAGACATACATCGGATTGCGTGAGTAGCGATACAACCCGGCGACGACCAGATGCCGCGGCGGCGACCACGGCGCGAGCGTGCCCTTTCCGAACACATAGAAGTCGTGCACGCACCAGACAAGACCGGCGCAACCGACGAGCAGCGGCAGCAGTCCCAGCGGGTGTACCAGTTCCGTGTGCGAAGTCGAAACCAGCCACCAGATCGGAATGGCGAACGCGACGATGCCGGGCAGTGCGAGGAATGCTAACAATGCGCGAAGAAACATGACGGTCTCCTGACCGCCATGAATTATGGCAGATGCTCGGCGAGGAACGCGGCCACCAGGCCGTCGATCCGCGAGCCGTAGGTCACCGAGATGAAATGGTCACCGCCCTCAAATGCTTCGAGCCGCGAGCCGGCGATCTGCTCGTGTGCGAACTGAGCGTGCGCGAAAGGCACCGCGGTATCGGCTGTCCCGTGAACGATCAGGGTCGGGCACTCGATTTGAGCAAGAGGCCAGCGCGACAACTGGCTGAACTGCTTGCCGTCGTTGATCCTGCCAGCGTCGCGCGCAGCGAACGGATAGGTGGACCTGAGGACGATTTCTCCCAGCGGACGGACCTTGCTGTCCGCAGGATTGATTCGTTGCAGACGATCGAGGAACAGGTCGCCGAACAGCCAGCGCCCGAACTCCGTCTGAAAGATACTGCCGAGCCAGGCCGCCGCGCCGGACTGGCGCGGCGGCTCCTCCAGCCTCATCGTAATCGCCGACTCGAGCACGAGTGCTGCACACCGCTGCGGATACTGCAGAACGAAGCGTAGAGCGGCAGGCCCGCCGCCCGAGCCGCCGAACACGACAACCTTGTCGATCTGTAATTTGCCGAGCAACGCCTCGAATGCATCTGCCTGCTCCTGCGGCGTCTCGCCAACGCTGAGCGGCGTTCGCAGATATCCGGGCCGGGATGGGGCGATCACGCGCAGCTGCTGCGGCTGACCTCGCTCGATGGCCAGCTTCGTTGCCGCGTAGATCTGGTCGTAGCCACCTGGGGTGCCGTGGAAAAAGAGCGCCGGATACCCGTTGCCGATCGTGGCGTACTCGACGGGACCGCGCGCGGTCTGAATGACGACGCTGTGCGCCGTCAAACCGCGCACGATGTCGGCGCGCCAGAACCAGAATTTCGCGTAGAGCACGATCACCGTCGCGACTGCCAACGCGACGAGTGCGCGCGGGACAGCGCGCCACCAACGACGCCGGGCGCGCCCAGAGTCGGACGCGACTTCCGTGTCAGACCTGGTCGTCATGAGTCGCGCACTCGTGCCAGGTTTTCATGCCGGCGCATGATGCGCGACGGCCGCCGCGACGGCAAATCAGCGGCGGGATACTGCGGCGCTCAGTTTCCCCTGTTTTTCTCTCCCGGCACCGCTTTCGCGCTCTCCATTGCCCGGGCGGACATCAGGGCGTTGGCGAGCGAGTAGTTGCCCTCGTGGCAGGCGTATTCGAGGATCTGCTCGCTCGAGCGCGCGAAGCGCGTCTCGCCTTTCCACGGCTGTGTGTAGTAGGTGGGGTCTTCCACCGTGAAAACGTAGCTGAGCTCGTCGCGCGAGACGCGAGTGATGCGCTCCGTGACCGTCGTGGCCGGTCCGACGAAGAAGAGGCTTTCCGGGCCGCCGCGCTCGGCGCTGGTCGGCGCGAAGTATTTCGTTTCGATCACCAGCGTCTGCCCTTCCCACCAGCCGATCGAGTCGCCCAGCCACGAGACTACCGCGGCGGGCCGGTGCGCGGTGTTCATGCGAACGACGCGCGCTTCGTGCAATTCCTCGGAGGCAATCACGATCGACTGCGGCGTCTGCACGATCTGACGCAGGTCGGAAGCCGGGATGACCGTGACCGGTGGCGCCGCACTGATCGCCGCAAGGCAGCGCTCGGAGCTCGGCCGCGCTTCGGGACCGTCGAACGCAGTCAGGACGCCTGCGCCGAAGGCCTTCGCCAGTGACTTGAAGTGATCATTTCCCGGAATCTTGCCGTCGGCGGGATCGGTGATCAGGGAGCTGCGATACTCGCCTCGGATCGGCTCGACGCCGCGCTCCCAGAAATACTCCGAGGGCTCGCTCGGACGAGACAGGTCCTCGCTCTTCGCGAGCAGGCGCGTCTGCAGCGCCGCCGCCTCGTCGCGCGAGATGACGAATGTCTCGAGCTCCTTGGGGCGCTCCAGCGGCGTGATGTTCTTGTGCGACCAGACGCCCTGCAGATCGATCTGCCCATCGGCAAGACGCGGCGCGCGATAGTCGGCGGCATGGACTGTGGCCGCGGCGGCCAGGAGCCCGCATACATATATATAGCGCACGGCAACATCCCCGGTCAGATGACGGGGATTATTGTCCAATCGACGGGCGAGCGGGACAACGCACTAAAGTGTGCGTGGGCGTCTCACGGCCGCCGCGATTCGTTTCGTTCATGCCATGAAGACGAACGGAACCGGCGAAGGATACTCAGGAGCCGGGAGCCCGCCGACGGACGTGTTGCGCAAGCAGCCTCCGACACGCGTGACAGGCTGCTCGCGCATGCTGCGCGAAGAGCGGCGAGCCGCTGTCCTCCAGCCAGGTCGCGACGGCGATTCCTGCGACCAGCGGCGCGAAAGCCGCGCACGCTGTGCCGGCGACCAGCACGTCGAGCGCGCGCTTGGCTGTATAGGGCTTCGAAGAGACTGAGTTCATATCGCTACACTCCTGCGCTGACACACTGACTGGCTCGCACCGCGGCGGCGTCGGCGACGCCCAGCGCTTCGAGTCGCGCCCGCAGTGCCATATGCCGCCGTCGCGAATGCTCGATCAGCGGCCGCCAGATCGCCGCCGTGAGCTCGTGCCTGATCAGCAGATGCCAGAAGCGATTCGACCGCTTGTAGAGATAGCTCATCGCCAGATAGGCGAGCACCGCGCCGGCGTCGTTCGGACGCCGTTTCCAGATCGACGCATGCGAGAACAGCTGGTCGTAACACCAGGCGTAGCCGCGATCGAGCTCCTCGCAACTCATCTGCTTCGGCTGGAAGACGACGTGTGCTGTGTCGTACTGATCCCAGTCGCGATGCAGGATACGCCCCTGGGCATCCAGCTGACGGAACAGCGGCGTGCCGGGGTACGGAGTGAGGATGTGGAATGTCGCACACTCGAGCCGATTCTCTTCGATCCATCGTACGGTGCTTGCGAAGACGTCCGGACCATCGTGATCGAAGCCCAGAACGAAGCTGCCGTTGACCTGGATGCCATAGCGATGGAGCAATGCGACGCGACGCGCATAGTCCTCCGGCGCCGGCGTGCGCTTGCGGGCCTCCGTGAGATTGCCCGCATTCAGCGATTCGAAACCGACGAAGACGCCGGTGCAGCCGGACCGCGCCATGTCGCGCACCAGCGTTGCATCGTCAGTCACATCGATCGTGACAGCTGCACTCCAGATGATCCCAAGCGGCAGCAAGGCCTCGCAGAGCTTGCGCAGGTACGCCGGCCGTGAGCCGAGGTTGTTGTCGACGAATACCACATAGGGCTGTCCGTCCATGACGATCTCGTCGACGACCTGCTGCACGTCCCGCATCCGGTACGGCATGTGCAGCCCTTCCGTGGACAGATAACAGAAGCCGCAGCGATTGTGGCAACCGCGCGTCGCGATCACGCTGGTCGTCGTCAGGAATGACTGGCGCGGCAGGATGGCGCGCCGGGCGGGCGGATCCAGCGCGTAAGGCCGCGAGTAGTCCGCCGCATAGCGTCGCTGCAATGTGCCCTGCTCGACATCGCTGAGAATGAGCGGCCAGAGCTGCACGCCGTCGCCGATCGCAATCGCGTCAGCATGCGCCAGCGCCTCTTCCGGACACGACAGCACGTGCAGGCCGCCGAGTACCACGATCGATCCTTGCGCCCGATACCATGAGGCCAGCTCGTACGCTCGACGCGCGAACGTGAGATGCACTGTGATGCCGACGACGTGCGGTAATGGATCGGCGGGCGGTGAGCCCTGCAGCAGGTTCTCGTCCCAATAGCGCACCTGCCAGCGAGGCGGCGTCGCGCCGGCAATGCTCGTCAGCGCCAGCGTCGGCGTGAGCACGTGCTTGCCGAAACTCGCCCGGGGATCCTTCGCGTAGAACGGATTCACGAGCAACGCTGTCAGCGGCTCTACTGGACGATCAGTGCGGATCGGCCCGAGCGCCGGCGCGATCCGCATGTCGACCGGCACGATCGGCGCACGGCGCCTATCCATGGCTGGACCTCACGACCTGATCTTCGTGGATCGCGCCGAACCGCCGCTCGCGACGCGCGTACTCCTGCAGCGCTTCATCGAACGCGCGCTCGTCGAAATCCGGCCACATGCATTCGACGAAGTGCAGCTCGGCGTATGCGCACTCCCACAGCAGGAAATCGCTGAGACGCTTTTCGCCGCCGGTGCGGATCAGCAGGTCGACCTCCGGCGCCGGCAACGCCACGTGGTTCACCGCGGCGAGCCGCTCGACGAACCGCGAGCGATCGATCTGGTCCTCCTGCTGCAGGCGCCGGCACGTTTCGACGAGGCTCTCCTGCGCCGAATAGTCTATGGCGATGCGCAGGCGCATCCCGGCGCACTGTGCGGTCGCCTGCTCGCTGCGCTCGATCAGCTCGCGCAGATCCGGGCTCAGGCGATCGCGACGACCGATGACGTTGATGCGGATCGATTGTTCCAGGCAGCGCTGCGTCTGCGTCAGCAGGTGGCGCTTGAACAGTCCGAACAATGCGCTGACTTCGCCTTCCGGACGCTGCCAGTTGCCCGCGGAGAAGGCATAGAGAGTCAGCGTCGCCACGCGGCGGCGAGCTGCTGCCTCGACGACTGTGTTGACGGCGGTCGCCCCAGCGCGGTGCCCGGCGGTACGCGGCAAGCGGCGGCGCGCTGCCCATCGGCCGTTGCCGTCCATGATGATTGCGATGTGCATTGGAGAGTACTCTACGTTGCAGAGTGTACGGCCAAATTTTTTACGAAGCTTTCGGCGCCGGCCGCCGCGTCGCCTTGATCACCGCCTCAACGTGGTCGAGATAGCGGTGCAGCGCGTTGCGACCGGGCGCGGTGATGCGGTAGACCGAGCGCGGGCGGCGATCCTCGAACGACTTGGTGCAGGTCAGATAGCCCGCTTCCTCGAGCTTGCGGGCGTGCGCGCTGAGGTTGCCGTCGCTGACGTCGAACAGCGCCTTGAGTTCGGCGAAGCTCAGCTCCTCGCGCACCGCCAGCGCGCTCATGATGCCGAGCCGCACGCGCTCGTAGATCAGTCGATCGAATTTCGCGTCGCCCGCAGCGGCGACGCTGGCCGGCACGGCAGCGAGCTTCGGTCGCTTGCGCTTCGCCGGTGCGCTCGCCTTGCGCGTCTCAGCCTTCGCGGCCATGCCCTGCCCGTCCCATCACGTAGCCGAACACGAAGTGCAACCCGCCGAAGCCGATGCCGAGCATCAGGATCTGCATGTCTTGCCGGGCCACCAGCGCCAGCAGCCCCAGCACGACGAACGACCCGCCGAGAATACCGATCGCGCGCGTGGTCGCGGCACTCGCTGCGATCAACCCGCAGCCGTAGAGCAGCAGCCACGTGCCTGGAATCAGCCGCGGGCCGGCATTCGCCCACAGCACCCAGGTCATCACCGCGCCGGCGAACAACGACGGGCTCAGGCCGATGACGAATCTGCGGATCGGCGCGCCACCCATCGTCAATGAGCTCAGCGAGGATTGGCGCAGCAGCAGCGCTGCGCCCACCGCTCCCGCGAGACCGGCAGCCAGCAGCCAGATGATCAGCCAGTGAGGCCGCCATGCCGGAACAGAACAGACGATAGCGGCCAGGACGCCGATGGCGCCGGCGACCAGACCGGTCGAGCCCGGCACGGCCAGCGACGCCGCGGACTCCATCGACGCCCGGATGTAGCGCAGCGTGGCAACAGCATGCGAGTCGAGCTCGACTGTGTTCGCTGCTGGCATCGGCTTCTTCAGTGACGTACCCACGGTGCCACGCTACGGCCGGCCACAATGCTGTGTCAAGTACTCTGTATTGCAGAGTTATGATGAATCCTGGCAAAGATAGGGCGCGAGCTCCAGCCGTCGCAGCTCGCACCCTGGCCGCTAGATCGGCCCGTTCTGCGCGCTGAACACCGCCGAGCGGCGTTTGCTCCCCCGTGTAAGGCGCGTGTCAGGCGCGCGTTCGCAAACCCTGCGCAGAGGTTTTACCTAGAGCCATTGTCGTGCGGGCGAAGTCAGCGGATACTCGCGGCTGCGGAGGTTGAAGCCCTGTTCGGAAGTAAGCGTCGTCGCCTGATCGTTCACCTGCTGTCGCTGGCGTTGCTCATTGCCCAGCTCGGCGTGGAGGCGCACGCCTATTCCCACCTGAAGTCCGATCCGGACAGTCTGCCCGGCACTACGAATCAGCTCTGCGCGCAGTGCGCGTCCTCCGCGCCGCTGCTCAGCATGGCAAGCAGCTCCGCCTGCATCCGTGTGCCGTTCGAGTCGCAAGCCGAGGGCATCGCTCCAGCGAGCATCGGCACGGACGTCCGCCCGCTTTCCCATCCGGCATTTCGCTCGCGCGCCCCACCTCGCCTCTTCTGACGCTGTGACCGCGTGAACGGCGCTTGCGCCGCTTCATGCCCATTGGCTTCGAAGAGGAGAACGATCCATGACGAGTTGCAAAGCCCGTGCGGCGCTGCTGGCGCTTGCCGGGATGATCTTGCCCACGCTCAGCCAGGCAGCGGCGGATGACGTCGCGACCCTGCGCGCCGAGCTGGATGCCCTGAAGAAGGAATACACCACCCGCGTCGATGCGCTCGAACAGCGCATCGCTACGCTCGAGTCCGCACCGGTCGGTGCGTTGGCGCAGTCAGCGCCCGCCGAGGCGCCGCCGGCCATGGCGATGCCATCGCAATCCGGCAGTGCGCCGGGCACGGCCTTCAATCCCGCGATGTCGCTGATCCTCGCCGGCAGCTACACGGACACTTCGCAGGATCCGGATACCTGGCGCATCGGCGGCTTCATTCCGAGCGGCGGCGAAGTCGGACCCGGCGCGCGCAGCTTCAATCTCGGCGAGTCCGAGATCACGCTGGCTGCGAACGTCGATCCGTACTTCTCTGCGCAGATGACCGCGGCGCTCACCGGCGATGACGAGGTCGAAGTGGAGGAAGCTTTCTTCCGCACGCTGGCGCTGCCGGAAGGATTCACCGCCAAGGGCGGACGTTTCTTCTCCGGGTTCGGCTATCTGAACGAAGTGCACGCGCACGCGTGGGATTTCGTCGATCAGCCGCTGGCCTACCAGGCGTTCTTCGGCGGCCAGTTCAAGCAGGACGGCCTGCAGGTGAAGTGGCTGGCGCCGACGGATTTGTTCATCGAGCTCGGCGCCGAAACCGGCAATGGCGACGAGTTCCCGGGGACTCAGCGCAATCGGAACGGCCTCAACGGTGCGACGCTGTTCGCGCACGTCGGCGGCGATATCGACGATGCGACCAGCTGGCGTGCCGGCGCGGCGTATCTGGATCAGCACGCCGAGGACCGCGCCTGGGACACGATCGACGAGTTCGGCCTGCCGCTGACGAATTCGTTCACGGGCAAGTCGCAGACGTGGGTCGTGGACGGCGTGCTCAAGTGGACGCCCGTCGGTGATCCGCAGCGCCGCCAGCTCAAGGTGCAGGGCGAGTACATGCGCCGCCGCGAAAGCGGCGATCTGACGTTCGACACCGCCGGCTCCAACCTGAGCGATGGCTATCGCAGCACGCAGTCCGGCTGGTATCTGCAAGGTGTCTATCAGTTCCTGCCGCGCTGGCGCGCTGGATTGCGCTACGACGCGCTCGACTCCGGCACCCCGCACATCGCGCTGGTCGAGTCCGGCGAGCTGCCGCTCTCGGCATTCCCGACGTTGCTGCCCGCGGACCCGGACCGCATCTCGATCATGCTCGACTGGAATCCCAGCGAGTTCACCCGCCTGCGCGCGCAGTACGACTGGGACAACGCGCGCGACGAGGACGATCGCGATCGCGTGTTCCGCCTGCAGTACATCTATGGCATCGGCGCGCACGGCGCGCACAAGTTCTGATCGAGGAGCCGCAACCATGTCTCATTTCATTCGCAGCGCGCTGGCGCTGCTGATATTCGCGGCGGCACTGCCCGCGAACGCAGCAATCAAGGTTCTCGCAACCACCACCGACTGGGGCGCGCTCGCGACCGAGCTGGGGGGCGACCAGGTCAACGTCTACGTCGCGACCAGCGCTCTGCAGGACGTGCACCGCGTCGAAGCCAAGCCGAGCCTGGTCGCACGCGCGCGCAGTGCCGATCTGGTCGTCGCGAGCGGCGCGGAGCTGGAAATCGGCTGGCTGCCGGTGTTGATCCAGGAATCCGGCAACCGTCACATCCAGCCGGGCAGCCCGGGTTATTTCGAGGCGACCTCGGTGATCCAGCTGCTCGAGAAGCCGGAGCACTTCGACCGCTCGCTCGGCGACATCCATCCGCAGGGCAATCCGCACGTGCAGCTCGACCCGCACAATATCGCTCGCATCGCGAAGGCGCTGAGCGAGCGCCTCGCGGAGCTCGATAGCGCTCACGCTCAGTACTACCAGCAACGCGCGAAGGACTTCGACACGCGCTGGCAGGCGGCGATCCAGCGCTGGGAGGCGAAGGGCGCATCGCTCAAAGGCACGCAGGTCGTCGTCATGCATCGTGATCAGACGTACCTGTGCCAGTGGCTCGGGCTGCAGCAGGTCGCGGCCATCGAGCCCAAGCCCGGCATGCCGCCGACGGCCGGCTATCTCGGCCAGCTCGTTCAGCAGCTCACCAAGGCGCCGCCGCGCGTGATCCTGGTGAATGCGTACAACGATCCCAAGGCCGCCACCTGGCTGTCGGATCGCGTGCATGCGCCGGTGGTGGTGCTGCCGTTTTCCGTCGGCGGCACACCGGAAGCGAAGGACCTGTTCGGACTCTTCGATGACACCTTGAACAAACTGTTGGCGGTGCTGAAATGAATCTCTTCTCGACCGATCTGAGCATCCTGTGGCCGGCGTTGATCGCCGGCCTGCTCGTCGTCATCTCGCACGTGCCGCTCGGGCAGCAGGTGCTGTCGCGCGGCATCGTGTTCATCGACCTGGCGATCGCACAAGTCGCCGGTCTCGGCGTGATCGCGGCCAACAGCTTCGGCCTGCCGATCGAGGGCTGGGGTGCGCAAGCCGCAGCGGGCGCCGCTGCGCTCGCCGGTGCGCTGCTGCTCACCTGGACGGAGCGTAAGCGGCCGGAAGTGCAGGAAGCGCTGATCGGCATCCTGTTCGTGCTCGCCTCCACTGCGCAGATCCTGATGCTAGCGAACGATCCGCACGGCGGCGAGAATCTCAAGGATCTGCTCGCGGGCCAGATCCTGTGGGCGTCGAACGATCAGCTGATCCGCACCGCGGTGCTCACGGCGGTCTTCGCTGCAGTCTGGTTCCGCTGGCGCGAGCAGATCGGCCGGATCGGTTTCTATGTGCTGTTCGCGGTGGTGGTCACCGCCTCGGTGCAGCTCGTAGGCGTGTATCTCGTGTTCACCAGTCTGATCGTTCCGGCGGTTGCAACCTATCGGCATGCGAAGAACCGGCAGCTCGCGTTCGGTTATATGCTGGCGTTCGGCAGCTACGTCGTTGGTCTGGCGTTGTCGGTGATCACCGATCTGCCATCGAGCCCGGTGATCGTGTGGGCAATGGGCGTCATCGGCTTGCTGGTGCACCTCACGGGCAAGCGTAGCGTCGCAGCGGACAACGCGGTGGTGGAGAATCACCGCATCAGAGCGTCGAGCTGAGCAGCGTCGACCGGGCCCGTGAGCTTGTGCTTCGGCCCGTGGTATTCGTCGAACAGCGCCTGATGGGCGGCGAGCGAGGCTTCGTCGTCGCGCCAATAGTATTCACGGACCCAGCTCAGCAGGAATTTCAGGTGTTGATCCTGGACCTCCTTCGACTCGTACTTGTGCGACTCCCAGGGCCGGTTGCGGCAGTTCGCGAGGCACGCTGCGACGCCCGGCTCGAGGAAAAGGAGGGCCGTTGCGTAAGGCAGAGCCGCGCGGATGAGGCCTGCGTAGCAGCCTTCCACAACCCATCGATTGCTGACCGTGCAGAACGCGTTCACGTCCAGCGCCGCCACGAGCGGATCACGAGCGACCGCGATCCGACCGGGCTCCCAGGCAACAGTATCGAGATCGAGCATCAGCAGGTCGTGCGCTGCCGCGAGCTGACGCGCCAGGGTCGACTTGCCCGATCCGGAATTGCCGATCACTGCGACGCGCATAGCCGCTCTAGATCCTGGCAAGCTGCACGATCCACGGTTCGTGGCGGCGCCCGAAGTTTACCGTCGCGGCGTAACGCGACTCGCGCTCGCCGTAGGATCGCTCGCGGGCGTACGGCTCGACGAGCGCACGGTAAACATAGGGCACGCGGATCGTCTCGGTCGCGATGCCGTCGATCTGCGGGTTGATGGCGTCGCTGCCGATCCATAGATCGATGCGGCCGCGTACGATCGCGTAATGCTTGCGATCCGGGTAGCGCGCGCGCAGCGCATCGGCGTCGAGATCCGCCGCGACCACGAACAGACGGCTCGAGCGGCGCTCCTCAGACTCGACCTGGGCCCTTGCGCCCCGCACGTTCGCGAGCTTCTCCTCGGAGCCCGATGCGGCCAGCGCGGCTTCTGCCGTTCGTAGCCTCGCGCGCGCCCGTTCGAGCATGGTTTGATAAGCGGCACCGTCGTACTCCAGCGCCAGGAAAACCTCGCGCGCCGGTTGACGGGCGAAGCGGAGCCGATCATCCGGCGTAGCGTCGGCGGCGGGCAGGTCGAACCCGAGCTGGCGCAACCTGTCGCGAGTCAGCCATTCGACTGTCGGGAACGTGTCGTCTTCGCCGAACACCACGCGCCAGTTCAACCGCAGGTGAACAGCGCTGTTCTCGTTGTCGGGCCAGCTCGAGTACTGGATCGGAATCTCGCGCTCGGTCAGCTGCAAGACGCTGTCGGGCTCGCCGCTGCGGTTGTACGCGACTCCGCCGAGCGCGACTGCGTTGCTCACCGCTACCAGTGCCGTCGCCACGGTCAGTGCGCGGGCGTTCGACCAGGCGAGTTTCATCGCGTGCCCTCCCGGACTTGCGCCGCAGCGCGCAGCCGCTTCATGACGAGAATGAACAGGATCGACGTCAGGCCGATGATCAGAAAGAACACGAACTTCGGCACGATCTCCCACCACCAATCGTAGAACTTCGTATACAGGAAGATCACGAAGAACACGATGCCGGTGTTGACTGTGTCGCGCCACTCGCGACGCACGCCGAGCCGGATGACAGCGGCGCTGACCACGAAGCCCAGCACCTGATAGATGCGCTCGATCGCCTCCGACGAGAACGGCAGATAGCTGGTCCAGCCCCAGTCCGCGAGCACCAGCATCGGCAGGAACAGCGTCAGCAGCGCGAAGATCCGATACAGCGCCGCGAAGCCCTGGAATTTCGCGTGCGACACAAGCAGCGGCACGCCGAACAGCAGCGCCGCGGCGGGGAAGAAGTTCTCCGGGCGCTCGCCGAAATAGATCCAGTAAACGCCGCTCCAGGTCCCGACGCGCGCCGACACGAATGCGATCACGCACAGAATGCCGGCCGCGAGCAGCAGCCGCAGATCGAAGGTATATGCGAGCAGCGATGCGAGTGCTGCCCAGACGATGAATGCTTTGTCGGAGGGCGTGATATTGAACATCTGCCCGAGCATCGAGATGTTCAGCACGAAGCACGCGAACGCCACCATCGCGGCCAGCTTGGCGAAGTAGCCGGTCGGGTCGCGGCGGCCGATGAGGAACGTTGCGAGCAGAGTGCCCAGCGACGAGGCGACCAATAACGTGACCTGCAGCCACGTCGGAAACAGACCCCAGTACTGACTGAACAGAAAGAACACGCTGGCGGCCAGCGCCACGGCACCCAGAAACGAAGCGATCCGCATCCCCAGCGACAGCTGCTGCGCCTGCTGATCGCGGTCGATGTCATACGCCGCGGTATAACTGCCGAGCAAGACTTCGTGATGCCGTGTGACAGCTCGTTGCTGCTCGTCAGTCAGCGTCAGGACCTGCTCTGCCTGAAGTCGAGCGAGCTCGTGGCGAAACACGCGAATGTCATCGGCGCGGCGCTGAGCTTCCGTTCGCGATAGTTCGTTCATTGTTATGCGATCCGGCCGTGGCGATTGGCGCCCAGCCTAAGCGCGAACGTGCAAGCAGTTCAAGGTAGACTGTGGCTACTATGCGCAGCGCCACCATTGCCGCCCTTCAGGTCGGCTCCCAGCCCGGCGGCACCGCCGCCACCCTCGATCGCATTCTCGGCTACGCCGATGCAATTCGCACCGCCGGCGCACAACTGGTCGTGATGCCGGAAGCGCTGCTCGGCGGCTACCCGAAGGGCGCGGACTTCGGTGCGCGTGTCGGGTATCGCACACCGGAGGGTCGCGATGCGTTCCTGCAGTACTGGCGCGAGGCGATCGAAGTGCCGGGACCGCAAACGGACGCACTCGCCGAGCTCGCGCGCACCACCGGCGCAGCGCTCGTCGTCGGCGTGATCGAGCGCGACACGACGACGCTCTACTGCACTGCCCTATTTTTCTCTGCGCGAGGCGAGCTCGCAGGCAAACATCGCAAGCTCGTGCCCACCGCGATGGAGCGATTGATCTGGGGTCAGGGCGATGGCTCGACGCTCCATGCGATGCAGACGGACGCCGGCCGCGTCGGTGCGGCGATCTGCTGGGAAAACATGATGCCGCTGCTGCGCACGGCGATGTACGCGAAAGGTCTCGACGTCTGGTGCGCGCCGACGGTCGACGAGCGCGACATGTGGCAGGTGAGCATGCGCCACATCGCGTACGAAGGACGTTTGTTCGTGGTGAGCGCGTGCCAGTATCAGCCGCCGCCCACCGCAGCGGCTGCGCCCGATTGGCCGCGCGATCGACCATTGATTCGCGGCGGCAGCCTCATCGTTTCTCCGCTCGGCGAAGTTCTGGCAGGACCTGTCTACGACCGCGAACAGCTGGTCGTCGCGAAGGTCGATCTCGACGACGTCGTGCGCGGCCGCTATGACCTCGACGTGATCGGCCACTACGCACGGCCAGACGTGTTCGCGCTCACGGTCGACGAAGGCGCGAAACGACAGCCGGCGAAATAGTACGGCCCACTTCAGTGATTTTAACAAGGACCAGAACCGCGCTGTTCACCTTCGTCACGCTGCTCGCGACGTTCGCCCCCGGTACGCACGCGGCCGAAGGCGTCTGCAACACGACCTCCAAGAAGGTGAACCTCGACTTCGCCGTCAAGGACATCGCCGGCAAGGACGTGCGCCTGAGCAGGTACCGGGGTCAGGTCGTGCTGCTGAATTTCTGGGCGACATGGTGCGGGCCGTGCAGGCGTGAGATTCCAGCTCTGATCGGGCTGTATCGCGATTACAAGGAGCGCGGCTTCGTGGTGCTCGGCGTTTCGGTCGACAAGGAAGTGGAGCTGATCAAGCCGTATGCGCGCGCGATGAAAATGAACTACCCCGTGCTGATCGGCGCCGGGCGCGAAGAGTTCAGCGATGAGTTCGGCCCGTTCATGGGCTTCCCCACGTCGGTGATGGTCACGCGCGACGGCAAGCTGTGCGTGCGGCACCTCGGTATTCCGAGTCGCGCGTTGCTGGAACAGGAGATTGAAGGGTTGCTTTGAACTTTGTCGGGCTGAAGCCCGACCTACATCATTCGCTGGTCCGGGCGAGCAGCCAGCCGAGGCCGAGGAGCACGAGCGTCGCGACGATCTGCTCGAGCCGCGGCCAGCTGAAGAAGCGGCCGCTGAAGACCACGACGCCGATGATCGTCATCGCGAACCACACTGCCGTCTGCATCTCCGCGGAGGTCACGCCGAGCCGCGCCATGTACTTCAGCGAGATCACGTACATCGTGATGCCGACCACCCAGCCGAGCGCAGAGCGGCCGACGTCGGGCCACGAGAGCGCCCCGTCCTGCCAGATCTTCGCCGCGTAGACGAAGCCGAGCGAATCCGCGAAGCCGGACAGCACGATGAGAACGAGGACGAACAGCGAGCTCCAGGTCATCCATGTAATGTATGCCAAAACGGGAGGTCGGTCATGAACAGCCTTTCGATGCTGCTCGGCGTGCTGCTGCTCGCCGCGTCAGCTCACGCGCAGGCGCCAGCGGCAAAACCTACGCTGCAGGATTTCGCGTGGCTGGCAGGCCATTGGCGTATCAAGCAGAGCGATCGACTCGTCGACGAGCAGTGGATGGCGCCGGCTGGCGGGCTGATGATGGGAATGGCGCGCAACATCCAGGGCGGCAAGGTGCGCGAGTACGAGTTCACGCTGCTGCGCCAGGAGCCGAACGGCGACATCCACTATGTCGCGAGCCCGTCAATGCAGACCGAGACCTCATTCAAGCTCACCTCGCTGCGCGACGGCGTAGCCGTGTTCGAGAATCCGCAACACGACTTCCCGCAGAAAATCATCTATGCACGCCAGGCGGACAACTCGCTGCTCGCGGCGATCGAAGGCCCGGGACGCGACGGCAAGCCGCGCCGCGTCGAGTATCCCTTCGAGCGCGTCACGCCATAGCGTCAGGCGTGTACGGATAGATCCGCGGCAGCGTGCCGGCCTGCGCCTTGACACTCTCGACCCAGCGCACGAAGGACGGTCGCGAAGCCAGATCGAAATTCGCGACGGCCGCGAGGTGGCCGTACGCGAACACGGCGATATCGGCGATCGAATAGCGGTCGTTCGCCAGGAATGGATGCTTGCCCAGATGCCGCTCGAGCGCATCCAGAGCGCGCTCGCCCGCACTGCGCTTGACGGCTGCCACTGCTTCATTCGCTTTGAGCTTACCGGCCAGCGTCCAGTAACGCAGCGTGCCCACCGTCGGCTCCACGTAGTACTGCTCGAAGAACAACCACTGCATCACACGCGCACGCGCGAGCCGCTCGGACGGCAGATACTCGGTGCCCTCGGCGAGATAGCACAGGATCGCATTGGATTCGGCGACGTACTCGCCGGGCTGCGGCTCCAGCACCGGGATCGCGCCGACGGGATTCTTCTGCAGGAACTCGGGCGTGCGCGACTCGCCCTGGAAAATCGCAACCGGCACGTGCTCGTACGGCTGGCGCAGATGCTGCAGCAGCAGGCGAACCTTGAAGCCGTTCTGCGACGGCAGGTAGTCGTACAGTTTCAGCATGAGCGCTCTCCGCGGTGATACTTCTCAGGCGCTGCGAGTTTGCGCACAATCGGACTTGCCGGCACTCCGATCTTTGCGCACGAACTCACCGCCATGGACGTCAGCAAACCTGCCCGCAAACGCAACGGCTTTCAAGAGCGCGTCAGTGCTGATGCGACCGCCCGCTTCCCCGCAGAGAGCGGCCGCTATCACCTGTACATCTCGCACGCGTGCCCGTACTCGGCGCGCACAGTTCTCGCACGCTGCGTCAAGCGACTGGAAGACGTCGTGTCAATGTCGTGCGTTGACCCGGTGCGCGGACCGGATGGCTGGGTGTTCGGCCCTGGCGAGCACGCCGATCCGTTGAATGGCTTTCGCTCGCTGCGCGAAGCGTACGCGGCGACTGATCCGGGCTACGAGGGCCGCGTCAGCGTTCCGGTGCTCTGGGATCGCAAGACCCGCCGCATCGTCTCGACCGAGTCGGGCGACATCATGCGCATGCTCGGCTCCGAATGGAACGCGATCGGCGGCGCCGCGAGCATCGATCTCTATCCGAAGCCGCTGCGCGCCGAGATCGATGCACTCAACCAGTGGATTGCGGAGCGCATCAACGATGCGGTGTACGACGTCGGGACTGCGACAGCGCAGGTCGTGTACGAGCGCGAGCACCGTAAACTCCTCGAAGCGCTCGATGAGCTGGAGCAGCGTCTGGCGGCGTCCCGTTTCTTGCTGGGCAATGAGCCGGTCGAATGCGACTGGCGCCTGTTTCCAACGCTCGTGCGCTTCGATGCCGTTTATGCGCGTCTCTTCAAATGCACGCGGCAGATCGCGCAGATGCCGCGTCTGTGGAACTATGCCCGCGAGCTGTATCGACGTCCCGGCATCGCCGCGACCGTGCGTCACGATGAGATCCTGCGTCACTATTACCGCTCGTTCCCCGCATTGAATCCGCTCGGTATCGTGCCGTTGCTCACGCCGCCGGCCTTCGAATAGAGCAGGCAAAGAAAAGGGGCCGGCGCAGTCGCCCGCGCCGGCCCCGATCGCCCCGAACCTATCAGTTGTTACGCAGCTCCAGCTCGTTCTTGACGTCCTTGACGCCGTCGATGCCCTGAGCAACCTGCGTAGCACGGCTCCGCGCCTCGGTGCTATCGACGAAGCCGCTCAACTGCACGACGCCCTGGAACGTCTCGACCGAGATCTGGTGGGCCTTCGTGGTCGGATCGGCAACCAGCGCCGCCTTCACCTTGCCGGTGATGACGCTGTCGTCGACCACGCGACCCGCAGTCGCGCCGGCGTGTTCCGAGGGGCCTTGCTCCTTGGTCGAGCTGCAGGCCGCGGCTGCCGCGCCCATCGTCAGAATCAGTACCCAACGTGCAATGTGCTTCATAACAATAGTCACTCCTCAAGACCTGACACTTAAAGAGCGCGACGGCGTGCGAAGTTCCAGCACCGCCGCTTGCAAAAGCTGCCAGCAAGGAACGCCCGGTAATGCTGCGTCGTTGTTCGAGAGTTCCGTTGCAATTTCATCGAGTGCGAGGAGGCTGACATGCCACGCGGCGACAAATCGAAGTACACGGACAAGCAGAAGCGCAAGGCGCGCCATATCGAGCAAGGCTACGAGGAGCGCGGCATTCCGGAGAAGGAAGCCGAGCGCCGTGCGTGGGCGACCGTCAACAAGGAAACCGGCGGCGGCAACCAGAGCGGCTCAGGCCGCGGTGTTCCGGACACGAACGTGTCGGCTCGCAAGGGCGGACGGATCGGTGGCAGGAAGTCGGCAACGCGACCGGCCGCTGCCCGCTCGGCTTCCGCGCGCAAAGCCGCCGCGACACGCAAACGTCACGAGCATCACGCCAGCCGCTGAAGCCGGCTACTTCATCGTCGGCATGACGTAGTCGGACCCGCTACGCTGCGTCGGCCAGCGTGCGGTAACGGTCTTGAGGCGCGTGTAGAAGCGCACGCCGTCCGGCCCGTGGACGTGCAGATCGCCGAACAGCGAGCGCTTCCAGCCGCCGAAGTTGTGGAACGCCATCGGCACTGGAATCGGCACGTTCACGCCGACCATTCCGACCTGCACCTCGTGACAGAAGACGCGCGCGGCGGCGCCGTCGCGAGTGAAAATTGCAGTGCCATTGCCGAATTCGTGCGCATTGACGAGCGCGAGCGCGGCGCGCAGGTCCGGCACTCGAACCACGATGAGCACGGGTCCGAAGATCTCCTCGCGATAGATGCGCATGTGCGGCTCGACGCGATCGAACAGCGTCGCGCCGAGATAGAAGCCATCCGAGTGTCCCGGCACCTGCAACGAGCGGCCATCGACCACCAGTGTCGCGCCCTCTTGCACACCGAGGTCGACGTAGTCGCGAACTCTCTGTAGATGCTCGCGCGTGACCAGCGGGCCCATCTCGACGCCGGGCATCGTGCCAGGACCGACCTTGAGCGCGGCGATCAACGGACGCAGCTCTGCGAGCAATCGATCGCCGGCATCGCCGACCGCGACAGCGACCGAGATTGCCATGCAGCGCTCGCCCGCCGAGCCATACGCTGCACCCATCAATGCTTGTGCGGCGAGCCTGGCATCGGCATCCGGCAGCACGACCATGTGGTTTTTCGCACCGCCGAGCGCTTGCACTCGCTTGCCCGCCTGGGCTGCCGTTTCGTAGACGTGACGCGCGATCGGCGTCGAACCAACGAAGCTGACAGCAGCGACATCGGTGTCGGTCAGCAGCGTGTCGACGGCTTCGCGGTGACCGTTGACTACATTGAGCACACCGGGCGGCAGTCCCGCTTCCGCGAGCAGCTCGGCGAGACGCAATCCACAGGAAGGATCCTTCTCCGAAGGTTTGAGCACGAACGTGTTGCCGCACGCGATCGCCACCGGGAACATCCACAGCGGCACCATCGCCGGAAAATTGAACGGCGTAATGCCTGCACAGACGCCGACCGGCTGCCGCAGCGACCAGGAATCGATGCCGCCGCCGACGTTGTCGGAGAATTCGCCCTTCAGCAGGTGCGGAATGCCGCAAGCGAACTCGACGACTTCGACGCCGCGCGTGACTTCCCCGCGCGCATCCGCGAGGACTTTGCCGTGCTCGCTCGTGATGAGAGCGGCGAGCTCGTCGATGTGCGTATCGAGGAGCGCCTTGAACCGGAACAGCACGCGCGCACGCTGCAGCGCCGGCGTTTCCGACCACGCCGGCAGTGCCGCTCGCGCAGCCTGAATCGCTGCTCGTGTCTCCTGCTGCGATGCGAAGCTGACATTCGCTGTGACTTGTCCGGTCGCAGGATTGAAGACCGACCCGGCGCGCCCCGACCTGCCGCCACACGGACGTCCCCCGATGAAATGGCCCAGCGTCGGCACTGCACTGGACACTGGATCGCGTTGTGTGCTCATCCACCTCAGTCTATCAGACAGGACTCTGCGCATGCGGACGTCCGGGCAACCGCTTCAGCGCGTAGCCCAACCCGCCGACGCGGAACCAGCGGTAGCCGAATTCTTCGAGCGCGACGCGATGCGCGCCGTCCTGTTGCGCGCGGCTCTCATTCTCCGCCAGGAGATTCGTCAGGAGGTCACCGCCCTCGCCCTTGATGCGCAACGTCACCTCCACCGGCTGGCGCGAGAAGTTGTGCAGCAACACGACGCGGTTGCCGCGCCACTCGTACATGAGCCCGAGCACGCTCTTGTGGCCGGTCTGCAGGATCGTGCAATCGCCCCAGCCGATTTCCGGCGTTTCCTTGCGCTGTCGGATCAGCCGCACCAGCCAGTTCAGGAAGGACTGCGGATCGCGCCGCTGTTTCTCGACGTTGACCTGCTCGCAACCGTAGACGCCCGTCGTGATCACCGGATTCGGCAGACCCTTCCCCGCCAGCGTGAAGCCCCCGTTGTGCTCGGCGCTCCACTGCATCGGCGTGCGCACGGCCTCGCGCTCGGGCAGCGCCAGATTCTCGCCCATGCCGATCTCGTCCCCGTAGCGGATCACCGGCGTACCGGGCAACGCAAACAACATGCTGTACGCAAGCTCCATGTTGCGGCGATCGCCGAGCATCGGCGCGAGCCGGCGGCGTATACCGCGGTCGTACAGCTGCATGTTCGGATCGGGACCGAAGCGCTCGAACACGCGTTGTCGCTGACTCTCCGTGAGTCGGCCGAGGTCGAGCTCGTCGTGGTTGCGCAGGAACTGCGCCCACTGCGAAGTGTTGGGAATATCCGCAGTCCGGCGCAACGCCGCCGCCAGCGGGCCGGTGTCTTCCGACGCGAGCGCATAGAACAGATGCTGGTTGACGAAGAAGTTGAACATCATCTGGATGCCCTCCCCCTCGTCGCCGAAGTAACGCATGTTATCCCTCGGCAGCACGTTCGCTTCACCGAGCAGGATTGCATCGCGCGAGCGCCATTGCAGGAAGCGCCGCATTTCCTCCAGCCATTCGAAGTGCAGCTTCGGCGCCTTGCCCTTCGGCGCCGTGAGCGGCGACCCCTGGATGATGAAGGGCACCGCGTCGACGCGAAAACCGGCCACGCCCAGCTGCAGCCAGTACCCCATGATGCGCATGATCTCGGCGCGCACGTCGGGATTGTCCATGTTCAGGTCCGGCTGGAAGTCGTAGAACACGTGGTAGTAGTACTCGCGCGCACGCTTGTCGAGCGTCCACACCGACTTCTGCACGCCGGGAAACACCATGCCCTTGTTCCAGCCCGCCGGCCGCTTCTTCGACCAGATGTACCAGTCGTGCAGCGGTGAATTCCGGTCGGCACGCGCGACCTGAAACCAGGGATGCCTGTCGGAGGTGTGGTTCACGACCAGGTCGATGATCACGCCCATGCCGCGCTTGTTCGCCTGGTTCATGAACTCGACGAACTCGCCGCTCGAGCCGTGGCGCGGATCGACGCCGTAGAAGTCGCTGATGTCGTAGCCGTTGTCGCGGTTCGGGGAGGGCTGAAAAGGCGCGAGCCAGATCACGTCGATGCCGAGCGACTCGAGGTAGTCCAGCCGCTGCATCAGACCGTGAAAGTCGCCACAGCCGTCGCCATTGCCGTCCATGAACGTTTCGAGGTCGAGGCTGTAGACGATCGCGTTCTTGTACCAGAGGTCGGTGATCACGGCGTGGCCTCGCGGGGATGAATTCTCCGCAACGCACGCCGGTGCGCGCTTGTTGCCTGCGGGAACAGCGGCGCGCCGCGCTTCGTATAAGGGGAATGGGGACAGCTATCGGTTGGATGCTCGCCGGCGCAGTAATCGCCATGCTGTGCTTCATGTTCACGCATCGGCGACGTACGCCCTATTTGCATTTGCAACTGGACGAGCTGCAATCGTTGCAGGACGGCCTGCAGGCGCTCGCCGGCCTGACCGGCGGAGCCGTGTACGAAGGCAATGGTGCCTCGGTGTTGCAGAACGGCGCGATATTCCCCGCGATGGAAGCCGACATCGAAGCTGCGCGGCACACAGTGCACCTGGAAACGTTCGTGTGGACCGCCGGAGAGGTCGAGCGCCGCTTCGTCGAGCTGCTCTGCACGAAAGCGCGGCAAGGCGTAAAGGTCCGCCTGCTGATCGATGCACTCGGTGGATCCAAAGCGACCTCCTCGCGCCTGCAGCAGCTGCGCGATGCTGGCGTCGAGCTCGCCCAGTACTGTCGTCCGGCATGGTGGAACCTGCGGCGCTTCAATCACCGAACGCACCGCAAGCTCCTCATCGTCGACGGCGCGATCGCCTATACCTTCGGGCACGGTATCGCCGATCAATGGCTCGGCGACGGCGAAGACGAGGAGCACTGGCGCGACACCGGCGTGCGGCTGGAAGGCCCCGTCGCCTGCGCGCTGCAGTCCGTGTTCATGGAGAACTGGATCGAAGAGACGCGCTGCCTGCCGGCTGGTGCCGGCTGCTATCCCTGTATCGAGCACAAGGGCGACATTCAGGCGCACGTGGTCAGCAGCGCTTCCGAAGAAGTCGGCTCAGCCGTTGCGCTGCTGTACACGGTGGCAATCGCCTCGGCTCGCAAGGAAGTCATCATCCAGAATCCATACTTCGCGCCGGATGACGGGTTTTGCGAGCTGTTGGCGAAGATGGTGAAGCGCGGGGTCGCTGTGCACCTGATGCTTCCGGGCAAGAAGACGGACAGCCCCTTCGTGCGACTGGCGGGCTCGCATCTCTATCGAACGCTGCTCGAATCCGGCGTGCGCGTGTACGAATTCTCACCGACGCTGCCGCACCAGAAGATCGTGATCGTCGATGGAGCCTGGTCGCACATCGGCTCGACCAATTTCGATGCGCGCTCGCTGGCGCTGAACGAGGAAGTGGGCGTCGGCATCCTCGATCGCCAGGTCGCGACGCAGCTCAAGCAAGCGTTCATTGCCGACTTGAAGCGCAGCTCCGAGCTGCAGCTCGAACGCTGGCGCCGGCGGCCATTGCTCGAGAAGGGCTACAGCTGGCTCGCCTACCAGCTGCACTCTCAGCTATGAGGCCGCTGGCGCTTTGCGAAGTCCGGCACTTCCGGCCTGAGGTGCAGGAGCTGCTGCGGTGGTGGGGCTGGCAGCTGTTGACCACGATTGCGTTCGCGTTGGTGATCGCGTCCCGATACTACAGCGCTCTCGAGATCGACGATGCGGGGGCCTCGCTCGCATTCCGCGCGATCATGCTCGTTGCGCACTTCACCGCGCTTTCGGCCGCCGTGCTCTCGCCCACACTCGTAGCGATCATGGTTCGTGCGCCGACGTGGATCGTGATTCCGCTGGGAACCCTGTGCTCCATCGCGATGCTGCTGGCGATGCTGATCGACACGCAGGTCTATCAGCTCTATCGCTTCCACATCAACGCCGGCGTCATGAATCTGCTGCTGGGCGGAGCGGCAGCCGAAACGTTTGATTTTTCCGCAGCGATGCATGCGCAGGCCGCCGCGATCGCGTTTGCTGTCATCGCTGCCGCAACTGCGTTCGCCTGGCTCTGGTTGCTTTACGTGCAGCGAATGCCGGGGCAGCCGAGGATCGCGCGGACGGCGACCATTGCGTTGGTGAGTGCAATCGTCACTTTTCACGGCCTGCACATCTGGGCCGACGTGAACGCGCGCGCGGACCTCCTCGAACAGACCGATGTGCTGCCGCTGGGCTACGCGGCGACCGCCAAGCGATCGCTGCGTGCAGTGGGGGTGACTGTGCGGGCCCGCCCCCTCGTGACTCGGCTGCCCGCGGAAGATCGCAGCGGCCTCGCCTACCCGCTGCACTCACTGCATTGCCGCCGGCCCGCGAGCGAATTGCCCAACATCGTCGTCATTCTGATCGACTCGTGGCGCTTCGATTCGCTCGATGCACGGATCACTCCGAACCTCGATGCTCTCGCCCGGCGCTCGGTGCGCTTCATGGATCACCACAGCGGCGGCAATGCCACGCGCATCGGCGTGTTCTCGCTGTTCTACTCCATCCCGGGCACGTATTGGCAGCGCGCGCTGGCGGAGCGGCAAGGGCCGGTATTCATGACCCAGCTGCTGACGCACGGCTACGAGGTGCAGGCATTTCGCAGCGCCCCGCTGTTCAGCCCGGAGTTCGATCGCACGGTGTTCGCCGCGATCGAGGGCGTGCGAATGCGATCCGAGGGCAGCGACGCCGCGGAGCGCGACGCGGACCTGACTCGCGATTTCCTGTCGTTTCTGGACCGGCGTGCGACCGGCACGCCTTTCTTTGCGTTGCTGTTCTACGATTCGCCCCACAAGCTGGCATTCGCCGCAGACTCGCCGCAGCCATTCCAACCAAGCGCGGTCGACTTGAACTATCTGCGCCTCGACAACGAGACGAACCCAACGCCTTTGCTCAACCGCTACCGCAATTCGGTGCATTACGTGGATGGGTTGATAGGTCGGGTCCTGACTGCAATGAAGCAGCGCGGCCTGCTGGAACGATCGGTCATCGTGGTCACGGGCGATCACGGGCAGGAATTCAACGACAACGGACGCAACTACTGGGGTCACGGCAGCAACTACACGCGATATCAGACCGGCGTGCCCCTGATTCTGTATTCGCCCGCGCTGCAGCCCGCGGTGCACAGTCATCGAACCAGCCACTTCGACATCATGCCGACGCTGATGCGCGAGCACTTCGGCTGTACCGAGCCGTTCCATCACTACAGCGTCGGACACTCGCTGTTCGAACCGGGAGGCCGCGAAGTGCTCCTGTTGAGCGAATACGCGGACTTTGCCATCGTCACTCCAGACAAGATCGCAGTCGTCCGCGAGCAGGGTCTGCAGATACTCGACGCGAGTCACGGCCGCCTGCGCGATCAGCACCTCGAGCCGGAGCTCATCGCAATGGCGCTCGAACAGAAGAGCCGCTTCTATCGACGCGGCAGACAAGACCGGGAGTGAACGAGCCGCCCTTGTCCGGGATCGGCAAGGCAACAAGCTACGACCGGAGCGGATCGGATCAGCCTCTACTCCCGCTTCAGCTCCACGAAGTCCTCTTCCCAGAACTCCTGCGGCCGACGCATATCGAGCGAGCGCTGCAACTCCACTCCACGCAGCTCGACGCGGCGGATCTTGCCGGACACCGTCTTCGGCAGTTCTGCGAATTCGAGCCGCCGCACGCGCTTGAACGGCGAGCTGTGCGCGCGCACGAAACGCAGGATGGCAAGAGCGGTCTCGCGTGATGGGGCGAAGCCCTGCCGCAGCACCACGAACGCCTTCGGCACCGCGAGGCGCTGCGGGTCCGGGCTCGGCACGACCGCCGCCTCCATCACGCATTCGTGCTCGATCAGCAGGCTCTCGAGCTCGAACGGACTGATGCGGTAGTCGGAGCACTTGAAGACATCGTCGTTGCGACCGACGTAGGTGTAATAGCCGTCCGCATCGCGCATCGCCACGTCGCCGGTGTGATAGTGCCCATGCCGCATCACGGTGGCCGTGCGCTCGGGATCGCCCAGGTACCCCGGCATCACAGCGACAGGTTGATTCGCGAGCGCGACGCAGATCTCGCCCTCCTCGCGCTCGTGGCCATCATCGTCGAGCAATGCAATCCGATAGCCCGGTGCGGCACGCCCCATCGAGCCCGCTTTCACCGGCTGTCCGGGAAAGTTGCCGACCTGCAATGTCGTCTCCGTCTGGCCGTAGCCGTCGCGAATCGTCAGGCCCCAGGCGGCGCGCACCCGCGTGATGACTTCGGGATTCAGCGGCTCGCCGGCGCTCAACAGCTCGCGCAGCTTCACCTTCGCATCCTTCAGCGGCAACTGGATCAATGCACGCCAGACCGTCGGCGGCGCGCAGAAACTCGTGACTTCGCACCGTTCGAGCTCACGCAGCAGCTGTGCAGCGTCGAAACGCGCAGTCTGCATTGCAACGATCGTCGCCTCCGCATTCCACGGCGCGAAGAACGAGCTCCATGCGTGCTTCGCCCACCCGGGACTGCTCAGGTTCAGGTGTACGTCGCCCGGCCGCAGCCCGAGCCAGTACATGGTCGACAGATGTCCGATCGGATAACTGACGTGCGTGTGCTGCACGAGTTTCGGCTTCGCCGTCGTGCCTGAAGTGAAGTATAGGAGCAGCGACTCGGCAGCGTCCGTCGGTCCCTCGGGAACGAACTCAGCATCCGCCGAGCCGACGTCGGACAGCGACTGCCAGCCGCTCGCCTGTCCCTGCGCCAGCAGCTTCGTGTGCGACCCGTCGAGCCACGAGAACCGGTCGGCGTATGCAGCCTCGGTCACTATCGCCTTCGCACCGCCGCGTGCGACGCGGTCGCGCAGGTCCGCCGGCATCATCAGCGTCGTCGTGGGAATGACAGGACAGGACAGCTTGATCGCCGCGAGCATCAGCTCCCACAGGTTCGGCACGTTGCCGAGCATGAGCAGGATGCGGTCGCCGCGTCGCAAGCCGAGTGAGCGCAGATGATTCGCGAGGCGATTCGAGCGCTGGCGCAGCTCCTCGAACGACAGGCTCACGTCGCGGCCGCCATCGCCGACGATGCGCAGCCCCGGACGCGAGTTGTCGCGGGCGATGACGTCGAACCAATCGAGCGCCCAGTTGAACTGCTGCGGACGCGGCCACGAGAACTCCGCCACGGCGCGCTCGTAGTCCGTGCGATGGGCGATCAGCGTGTCGCGCGCTTGCCGGAACAGATCGGTGCCCGTCGCCATGCGCGCTGCCTGCTCAACTATGATTCGCGAGCCATTGATCGATTGCCTGCAAACGGTCGCGACGGATCCGGATGCGATCGGTGATCCTGGCGACTGCAGTCTCTGCTGACCGGCGCGCTGTTGGCGCAAGATGCGCCTTGGAGTAAGCGTTCACCTTGTCGATCATCGCCGGATCGTGCGAGGTAGCGGCCAGCGCCGGAAAGTAAGTGCTGCGCGACGAAGCATCGATGCGCTCGTTCACCGCCGCCAGGTGTGCCATCGCGAAGTCGAACGCGAGCTGCGGGTGCAGTTCCGACACGACTGCGATCATCGCCGGCGTATTGGTCGCGCCGGGCTCGTCGGTCAGCGCGAGATCCAGCGCGCGCTTCGCGAGAGCTTCGTCTTCGGTCGACGCCAGCAGGCTGTAGAGATCATCCTTGATCAGCGGTGTCTTCTCGGCGCGCGCTTCGGCGTGCAGGCGGTCCCAGGCCTTGGCGTCCGCATGGCGCGCGACGACGGCAAGAATGGTCTTGCGCAGCGACGGCGGAACCGACTTCTCGTCGCCGGCCGCATAGCGGCGCCGTGCTTCGTCGATCACTCTGTCGTCGTCGAGCGCGCTGAGCGTTTCGATGAGCTCGGCGCGCAGAATCGCGACGGGATCGGGCTCGTTCGCGCGCGGCGTCCAGCCGACGCGGTCCAGCACCGGCGCGAGGCGCGATACTGCAAACGAGCGCAGGCGCGCCTGTCGCTCACCTTCGCCGTCGTAATAGCCGTTGAGACTCTCGAACACACCTGCGAGCTTGCCCCATACCTGCGGATCGGCGGTCGGCGGCGTCGCCAGTGCGAGCGCCATGACATCAGTCGACGGCTGCTGGCCGGCGAGACCGAGCGCCCAGGTATCGGAGAGGATGCCGAGCTGATCGATCGCGGGCAGCGTGGCAAAGCGCTTCGCGATCGCGCCGAACTGCGGCGGCGCGTATAGCGTGCGGTAGTAGCCGGTCTGCCCGGCATTCACCACGACCGGATCACAGCCGGGCACTGTCAGCGTCGCCTTGCCGCCCTGCACGACGTGCCGCACCGGCGCTGCCTTCGCGCCGAGACTCTTGACGGTGACGGGCACGCGCCACGCCAGCGGCTTCTTGTCGGGCTTGTCCTTGCTGAACTCACCTTGCACGAGTTGCAGTGTCGTCTGATTGTTCTGGCAGGTCGCGGACGCGACGCGGATCATCGGCACGCCAGGCTGCAAAGTGAAATCGTGAGCGATTGCGGTGATCGGTTGGCCCGCCGCGGCCTCCACCTCACGCCATAGATCGTCGGACGCGGTATTGCCGTACGCATGCGCCTTCATGTAGCGCCGCACGCCTTCGCGCCATGCATCGTCACCGACGTAGCCCTCGAGCATGCGAATGACCGCCTCGCCCTTGGAATAGCTGATGGCGTCGAAGGCCTGCGCCGCCTGCTCGACGGTCTCGATTTTCTGCACGATCGGATGCGTGGTGGCAATCGAGTCGCGCTCGATCGCACGCTCGCGCGCGCCGACGTTGCCGAGGATTGCGTTCCATTCCGGATGCAGCCGCTGTGTCGTGCGGCTCGCCATCCACGAGGCGAACCCCTCGTTCAGCCACAAGTCGTCCCACCAGCGCATCGTGACCAGGTCACCGAACCACATGTGTGCGATCTCGTGCGCCGCGACGCCGAAGGCGGACTGCTTGTCGGCCTGCGTGGAAATCGCCGGGTCGAGCAGCATCGCGTGCTCGAACGTGTAGATCGCGCCCCAGTTCTCCATGGCGCCGAAGAAGCGGCTGCTGCCGGGCGACGCGACGTTGTCGAGCTTCGGCAGCGGGTACGGCGTGCCGAAGTAATCGTTGTACTCGCGCAGCACCTGCACCGACGAGTCGAGCGCGAACTGCGCCTGATCGGCTTTGCCCTTCTGCGTCACGACGCCGAGCTCGGTCGGGCCGAGCTTCGCCGTCGCGCGATCGAATTCGCCGAGCCCGAAGAACAACAGGTAGGTCGACATCTTCGGCGTCTGCTGGAAGCGGACGCGCGCCCGGCCGCCGGCCATCTCGGTGCGTTCCGCGACCGGCATGTTGCTGACGGCCATCTGGCCTTGCGGCACGATCGCTTCGAGCTTGAACGTTGCCTTGTGCGCAGGCTCATCCCACGACGGAATCATGCGACGCGCATCGGCCGCTTCGAACTGCGTGTACAGCGCGCGCTTCTTGCCGTTGGCGGTGTCGTAGTCGATGGCGAACAGTCCCACCGCCTGCGTGCCGATCTTGCCGGTGTAGTCGATCGCCAGCCAATACTTGCCCGCCGGCAGGGTCTGGCCGAAGGCGAACGTCGTGGTCTGCGCGTCTGCATCGATCGTGACCTTCGGATCGTTCGACACGACTTTGCCGGCGCCGTCGGTGACGTGAACGCTGCTGAACTTCAGATCCAGAGCATTGAGGGTGATGCTCTGCACCGGTCCGAGCACGTCGAGCGCGATCGCGATGTCGCCGCGGAAGGTGAGCGCGGCCGCATTGGGCTCGATCGTCACGTCATAGTGGGTCGGGCGCACCAGGCGCGGCAATTGCGTAGGCGTCGGCGTGCTTTCGGCCGCCGCGGCGAGTCCCGCGAACGCAAGAGACGCCAGTACCGTGGCCAACCTCGGAAAACTATGCATTGATGGCACCTTCAGGGAGTGTTGCTCGTATAGTGTACGACGCTATGAACACCCACGCCGCCCCGATCCAGCCCGGTGAGCGCATCGAGGTGCTCGACGCGATCCGCGGCTTCGCGCTGCTCGGCATCTTCATCATGAACGTGCCGGCGTTCAACACCTCGCTGTTCCAGGGCTTCGGCGGCGATCCGGCGTGGCCGCGCTGGTGGGACGTCGGCACCGAGACGGTCCGGGACGTCATTTTCTCGGGCAAGTTCAACAGCATGTTCAGCATGCTGTTCGCCGTCGGCTTCACGATCCAGCTCGAGCGGCTGCAGGCGCGCGAGCCGGACCGCGCGACGTGGATTTACCTGCGACGGCTGTTCTGGCTATTCGTGTTCGGCGCTGTACACGCATGCGTGTTCTGGGCCGGCGACGTGCTGCACATGTACGCACTGCTCGGCGTGCTGCTGCTGCTGTTGCGCAAGTTGCCCGATCGCGCAATCGTCGTGCTCATCGTCCTGTGCCTGCTCTACCCGGCGATCATGGGAACGATCCAGATGGCCATCACGACGCAGGGGGACCTCGAGGCTGGCTTCGAGCTGACGCGTCGAGCCATTGCCGCGGACAACGCTGCATTCGGGCACGGCAACTTCTTCGATACTGCGCGGCGCAGTACGCAAGCGATGCTGACTTATTACACGCATCCGCAGGACACGGGGATCTTCCGCGCGTACGTGCAATTCTTCACGACCGTGCTGCTGGGTCTGCTGCTCGGGCGGCACCGCTTCTTTCACGATGTCGCCGCGCGGTTGCCGTTGATTCGCCGCGCGCAGTGGTGGGCGCTGGCGATCGGTTTGGCGTCGGGCATCGGCTTCATGGCCTGGCGCAATCTCGCCACGAATCCCTGGGAGCCTTCGGTCGGGCGCATCCTCGCCGCCACCGGCTACGTGGTCTGCCGCGTTACGATCATGATCTTCTACGTGGCGACGATCATTCGCGCCGTCTGCAACGAGCGCTGGCGCCAGCGTATTGCGCCGGTCACGCTCACCGGCCGCATGCCGCTCACCAACTACCTCCTGCAGACGCTGATCGCCGTGACGCTCTTCTATCACTGGGGCTTCGGCCTGTGGGGCAAGGTCGGTCCAGCGCTCGACCTGGTGCTGGCCGTGGCCATCTTCTTCGTCATCCAGGTGCCGCTCAGTCGCTGGTGGCTCAGCCGCTTCCAGATCGGTCCGATGGAATATCTCTGGCGCGTGCTGACCTACGGACGCGGCGCCGTGCACGCCACAGCACTCCCTGGCACGCCGGGCGCGTATCCGGACGGATCTTTTGGCCGGCCGGAGCATTAACCGTCCTGGCGCATCAGAACCGGTCGACCCGGCGCGCGCCGGGCGAATCCAGTCCTATGAGCACGCTGAACACAGGTCATTCCACCGCGGGTACCGCGCCAGCGGCCGCAGAGCCGCGACCGCCTGCCCCGCGGGCCAGCATCCTGCTGGTGGATGATCAACCGGCGCGGCTCCTGTCCTACGAAGCCATCCTGTACGGGCTCGGCGTGCAATGTGTGCGCGCACTCTCCGGCGTACAGGCGCTGGAACGGCTGCTCGAACAGGAATTCGCGGCCATCCTGCTGGACGTGAACATGCCGGAGATGGACGGCTTCGAGGTGGCGCGGCTGGTGCGCGAGCATCCGCGCCTGGAGCGCACGCCGATCATCTTCGTCACCGCGGTGCACGTCAGCGAGCTCGATCGCCTGAAGGGCTACGAGCTCGGTGCGATCGACTACATTGCCGTGCCTGTCGTCCCGGAAATCCTGCGCGGCAAGGTCGCAGTCCTGGTCGAGCTGCACCAGCGGCGCGGGCAGTTGCAAGCCGTGAATGCAGCGCTGAACGCAGCGCGTACGCAACTCAGTGTCGAGCACGAGAAGGCGCTCGCCGAGCGGGACGCGCAATTACAAGCCGTCTTCGAGCATCCGACCGACCTGAACGCGATTCTGAGGGCCGAGCGCAACGCAGCCGGCGAGATCGTCGACTGGATCTACACGAACGCCAATCGCAACGTCTCGCTCCTGCTCGGCAAGCCTCGCGAACAGGTCATCGGGCGGCGGATGAGCGAGGTTGTGCCGGAGCGCGCCGCGAGCGGCTTGGCGACGTGCAAACGTGTGCTGGAATCGCGCGAGATCGTGCGCTACGAGAGCGAGTTCGGCGGCCGGGATCTCGTCGTCACTCTGTTCGCGGCGGGTGACGATTACGTGGTCAGCTCGGTGCAGGACGCCACCGAGCAGCGCAAGCTGCAGCGCGCGCTGCAAGACAACGATCGTCGCAAGGACGAATTCCTCGCGATGCTGGCGCACGAGCTGCGCAATCCGGTCGCACCGATCGCAAACGCCGCGGAGCTGCTGTCGCGGCTGGTGACGCACGAGAACCAGCAGGCGCTGGTCGCCATCATCCAGCGCCAGTCAGTGCATCTCGGCCGCCTGCTCGACGATCTGCTCGACGTCGCGCGCATCACGCAGGGTCGCATCGAGCTGCGGCGCGAAGTGACCGACGTCATCGGGTGCGTGCACGTCGCGATCGAGACCGCGGAGCCGCTGATCCGCAGCAAGGGACATCAGCTCACGCTCACGCAGATGCTGGATCCGATCTACGTGTCGGCGGACAAGGTGCGGCTCGCGCAATGTATCGCAAACGTGCTGATCAACGCCGCGAAGTACACCGATGACGGCGGCCAGATCAGCATCCGGCCGCACGTCGAGGGCCGCGAGGCAGTCGTCGGGATCGTCGACAACGGCATCGGCATCGAGTCGGAATTCCTGCCACGCATCTTCGATCTGTTCGCACAGGCCGAGCGGGGACTCGATCGGTCGCAGGGCGGGCTCGGTGTCGGACTGCGAGTCTGCAAGCAGATCATCGAGATGCACGGCGGCAGCGTCGTCGCGAGCAGCCCGGGCTCGGGCCAGGGCGCGACGTTCACGATCCGCCTGCCGCTCGCCGAGCGACCCATCGTGGTACCGGCGGCCGCGCCGCTCCAGCCGGACTCGCTGCAGCGAGTGATGATCGTCGACGACAACCGCGATGCGGCCGATTCGCTCGCCCTGCTGCTGCAGTTCGAAGGACTCCAGACGTTGTGCGTCTATTCGGGAGAGGAAGCGATGCGCGCGCTCGCTTCCTTCGATCCGCAGCTCGTGCTGCTCGACATCGGCCTGCCCGGCATCGACGGCTACGAAGTCGCGCGCCGACTGAAGTCAGCCGCGCCGGCGCTGCCCGTGGTCGCGCTGAGCGGCTACGGTCAACTCGAAGACAGGCAGCGCTCAGCGGCCGCGGGATTCGACACGCATCTCGTCAAACCCGTCGATCTCCAGGCACTCAAGCGCGTGCTGGCACGCCCCTGACTCTACTTCTCGAGCGTCACGACCGGCGCGAAACCGCCGAAGATCATCCGCTTGCCGTCGAACGGCATCGGATTCGTCTCGGGGCTGAAGCGCGGGTCGGTCTTCATCAGTCCTTCCATCTTGCCCATGGCCGTGTCCCGCGTCGCTTTGTCGGGCCATTCGATCCACGAAAACACGACAACCTCGTCGTCGTTTGCCTGCACGGCGCGGCGGAAGTCCGTCACTTTGCCGTCGGGCACGTCGTCGCCCCAGCATTCCAGGATGCGGGTGGCGCCGAGCTCGGCAAACACGCTGTCGCCCTTGTTGGCGTGCTCGATGAACTTCTGCTTGTTGGCCTTGGGAACTGCGATCACGAAGCCGTCGACGTAACTCATGGTGGTGCTCCTCGAGGTTCGGTGAGGCGGGGTCGATACAACTCGGCGGATGGCCGCTCGGTTGCATCAAGGACGAACGACAGGTGCCTCAGCCGACATCGAATGTGACGCCGCTATGCGTCAATTTCCCTGTTGGCCCGGCTGCCAGCCGCTCTTCGCCAGGAACGCCTGCGGATCTGACAGCTGCAGGATCTCGCGGAACGCCTGCTGCTTGTCGGCAGCGCGCCCGTAGTAGGCCTTGACGATGCGATAGCCGACCCAGTAGCCGAGATCGTTGCCCTTCTCCATCGTACTGTTGTCGACCCACTGCGACAGATCGGTCTTGTCGACGTCGGCGGCGAAGGCAGTCTCGATTTCCTTCTCGCGACCCTGCGTCAGCGCGGCGAAATGCGCATAGCCCGTCCTGCCGGAAGTGAGCTCGGCCACGAACTCGGCGGCGCCTTCGATGAGCGAGCGTTCGAGCACCGTGGGATGCTCGTCGTCGACGAGCGCAGTGACCTGCTGGACGTGCGCGTACTCGTGGGCGATCACGTGTACGAAGCGCTCCTCGACGTCGGGATTCATCCATTCGGCCGAACACAGCGCTTCCAGCCCGATCTGCAGTCCGGTCACGGGACTGCCGACGCCGACGGGCTTGCCGCGTCCGACGGCGATCGTCACCGGCGGCGTGCGCGCCTGCGGGTACAGACGAATCAATTCCTGAAGCGAGGCTGCAACGCGCTGACTCACGCGTGGCAACACTGCCATGCAACGCTTGGCGCGCGAGTAGATCTCCGGATGCTTCGCCAACGTATCCGCGATACGCGCGCCGGTCACGTTGCGGACCTTGGCGAGCTGGTGCAGGCCTTCGGAGCCTGCGTCGAGATAGTCGCGCTGGAGCTGCTCCGCGGTTGGATGACCGGCGGCGGCCTCGTACAACGTGTAGAAACGATCGACATCTTCTGTATGGATCTCAGGTGGCGTGGTCTGCGCCGTCGCGTGAATCGCCACGGATGCGATCACGCCGATCATGACTGGAAGGGTTCGTTGCATGTTTCGAGCATAACGCGTTCAGCTTGCAGGCGAATGCCCGGCGGAGCATTCTCGCCGGCAGGTTCGACACACGGATGCTTCCGTCATGAACCTCGATCGTCGCGCGTCGATACTGGGTCTCGCAGCTGTGGCCGGTGTGGCTCTGCTGGCATGGTGGCTGTTGCGTCCAGATGAGACATCGATCGTTCAGCGGCAACCAGTCGCGGTACCGGTAGCTGAAGCGCCAGCGACACCTCCGGCCATTGAGGCGCCGCCCGCGCCTGAAGAACCGGCGCCGGACTCCTCCGCTTCGTTCGGCACGTTTCGCGGACGCGTCATCGACGCAGCCACGCGCGAGCCGGTGCGCGAGTTCGAGCTGACGTTTCTCGGATCAGCCGAGACGAAAGTCGGCTACGAAGCCCCCGGCACGCGCAAGTTCAGTGCAAACGACGGCCGCTTCGAATGGCAGTACTTGCCGCCCGGCAGTTGGAACGTAACCGCCGACGCTCCTGGCTATCGACGCTTCATCGTCGAAGGTGTGAGACTCGTCAAAGGCGAACCCACTGCCGAAATCGTCGTGCCGCTCACCCGCGGTAATGTCGTGCGCGGCCGGGTCTATGACGAGGCCACCAACGCCGGCATCGTTGCCGCGAGGATCTCCTTCCGCGATGCCGGGACCGGACGCTACCAGGGCGACTGGCGCACACGAAGCTTTGCAACATCCGACAAAGACGGTTCGTTCGTCCTCAACGGCGTGCCTGCCGGGCGCGTGAGACTCGAAGTCGGCGCGAGCGAATACGCCGGCCGCGAGGTCGACATCGTCGTCGGCAACGAGACCAAGCTGGTGGAAATCGGCTTGTCGACCGGCGCAATGATCGCAGGACGTCTCACCGCTGCTGACGGCGTCACTCCGGTCACCGGGCGGGCGGGTCTGGAAGATCTGGATGACCGCTCTGCAGCTTTGTCTCGCACCGGCCCCGCCGGCGAGTTCGAGTTTCGCAACCTGCACCCTGGCAGTTATCGGGTCGTCGGCCGGGGGCCGAGAGGCGGCACCGCGACCCGGGAGTTCGCGATCGCGGGCAACGAGCGCATCGAAGGCGTCGTGCTCGCACTGCGCACCGGTCGCACGATTCGCGGCACCGTCACGGGGCTGTCCGCGGAGGACCTGAAGCGCGTTGAAATCCGGGCGCAACGCGACGGCGGATTCGCCGGCGACGATCCGGCGACCGCGAACGAGCGCGGCGAGTACGAGCTGCGCGGCGTGCAACCGGGACGCGTCTATGTGGTCGCCGACGTGCCGAGTCGGCGACAGGTTTCGCAGACTGTCGACGTGCCCGCCCACTCGGATGTCACCGTGAACCTCGTGTTTCCGCGCGGCGTGCGCTTGTCCGGGCGCGTCACTCAGCGGGGGCAGCCGATCGCGCGAGTCTCAGTGGCGCCGCGCTCGAGCGTTCTGAACGACAATCTGTTCGTGTTTAGTACGACCACTTCCGCGAACGGCGAATACGTCATCGAAGGCTTGCCCGTGGGCGAGTACTTCATCCGCATCGACGGCTACCGCACGCGCTCATTCAAGCTCGCTGGCGACATGGTCTTCGATATCGACGTCCCGGCGGCGCAGCTCGCCGGGCGCATCCTGGAGGAAAACGGCACAGTGCCGATCGTCGGGGCCGGCCTCGACCTCTGGCCCGCGGATGCCGGCGGCGAATGGATCCGCCTGTTCGATCACGCGGATCGACTCGGACGCTTCGCGGTTGCGGGGCTGGAGCCCGGCAGTACTTTCACTTTCACGGTCTACAAGCCGGGGTACGAGCTGTACCGCGAGCAGATCCGGTATGCCACGCCGGTGCACGACAAGACGATCCGCCTGCGTCGCGATCCCGGCGTGGCGCTGCAGGCGGTGGACGCAGCGACGGGCAAGCCTCTGCAGGAGCTGTACGTGTCGGAAATGATTGGCGACAAGAACGGCTTGTCGCTGACCGTGCCGCTCGACGAGCAAGGGCTCGGCTACATTCCCGGCGGACTGGCCGGCGCAACCGTGGCGTTTTGGACCCAGGGTTACGTATCGCAGACCGTCAGCGCGTGGGATGGCGACCGGCTCGATCTCAAATTCGTCCGCGGCACTGACGAGGCGCAGCGCTAGGGCCACACTTCCAGCGGCTCGCTGATCTCCTCGCCTCGCAGAAACGCGGGCAGGAGCCTGGCGAGGGATTTCGGATAGAAGCGCTCGTCGCTCGCGGCGATCTCCTCGAGCGACCACCAGTCGGCGCCGAGGACGTCGTCCTTCTCCGCTTCGAAGCGGTTCGCGCCGCGAATGGCAGGTGATGCCTCCTGCAGCCGCGCTGCCACTACGACTTCGTGCTGTCGCCGATGGGCGTTGCGATAAACGTATGACACCTCGCGGCGCCAGCTCGGCGCCGCGATGCATTCGGGCGCGATCTCGATGCCTGTCTCCTCGCGCAGCTCACGAATCGCCGCCTGCACGTAGTCTTCACCGGGCTCGATGCCGCCACCGGGAAGCTCCCAGGCCACGCCGAACTCCGGCTGCGTCGCGTCGCGAACGTGCAGCAGGAGCACTCGTCCACTGGTGTCGAGCACGACGAGCCGGACCACATTGCGCTCGACGGTTGCAATCACGCGCTCACGCCCTTCATGAACTCCGCGAATTCGCTGAAGTGACCGGCGCCAGCCCGGGCATCGGATCGCCCCACCCCGGGCGCATCTTCTCGCCGGGACCGAGCACGCCGATGCGGATCTCCCAGCGCGTCGTGCCGTTGCGCACGAACTGCCAGTCGAATTTGCGTCCTTCGAGCTGCCAGCCCGCGCGCTCGAAATTCTGACACAGCTCGGTGAACACGCGCTGCGCGCCACCCTTGCGGCAATCGATGTGCGCGAGCACGCCCCAGGGATTGCTGATCCCGATCCAGCCGGAGTCCTCAGGCTCGTACTCGTAGCGCCGGCGGCTCATGGTCGCAGCATAGCGCAGCGGCTGTGCGGATATCCAGTATCAGCGTCAGCGCACGATCCGGCCGAGCGCTGAGCTCTTGCCCACCCGGTCGAAATAGCTCCACGCCTCGTGCGCTATGCGCGCAATGGATCGCTCGGCGTCCAGCTCATCGCGCGCGAACGTCGTCATCACCGCGATCGCGAATGGCCGGCCCGCGACGAACACGATGCCCGCGTCGTTGCGCACGGCATCCAGGTTGCCGGGCTTGTTGGCGATCATGAGGTCCGCCGGCAGCAGCCGCGGAATGTAGCTGGACTTCTGCGTCGCCAGCAGCTTGAAGAATTCGTCGGTCGTCCCCTTGTTGAACACGCGCCCGCCGTACAGCGCCTGGAGCATCGTCACGAGCTCGCGCGGCGTAGCAGTGTTCTCGCGTCCCTCCTGCGCCGCCTTCACGTCCAGCATGTGACGCCTGAGGCGAGTGTTCTGCAGGCCGAGCTGCGCGAGCCAGTCATTGATGTTGTCCATGCCGACGCGATCGATCAGCACGTTGGTCGCGGAGTTGTCGCTGAGCGAGACCATGAGCAACGCCAGATCGCGATTCGTGATGCGCGAGACGCCGGCGCTCATCGACTGCAGGATGCCTTCCGTACCGACGCCGTCCTTCGCATTGACGGTGTAAAGGTCGTTGAGCTTCGCGCCCGAGCCGCGCTCGTTCTGCCGGTACAGCTCCGCGAGCACCGCGATCTTGATCGTGCTGGCGGTCGGGTAGACGGCGTCCGCGTTCAGGTAGAACGAACGTTGGTCGGTAAGATCGACGATCGCAACGCCGACGACCGCATCCGTCTCGTGCACGATGCCGCGGATGGAATCCTCCATGCGACCCCAGAGCACTGCCTGCTTGTCGTCCGTCGCAGCAAGCGCGGGCAAGGCGAGCACGAGCAGAGGTAGCACTGTCAGCATCGTTCTTTTCATGGTGGATCCTTCTCGAACGCGACGATGCCCGGCGGCAGCTGCACCCACGGATGCCGGCGGCAGTCGTACACGGAAACTTGCGGCGGCAGAAACTGCGGATCGGCGAAAGCACCCACTGCAACGCTCACGGACTTGTCGTAGCCGACTTCCGTGTGAAACAGCGTCGTGCCGCACACGGGACAGAAGCGGAACAGGAACCTCGCGCCCTGATCGCCAACGCGGAGATATTCCGTCGCCTTGCCGAACACCTTGAACGGCGTCGCAAAGCTTGCCAGCGCAGCGAAGACGCTGCCGGTGCGCCGCTGGCACGCGAGGCAATGACACACGCCGACGCCACGCGGCTCGCCTTCGACCTCGAGGCGCAGCTGACCACAGGAGCATGAAGCGGTTTTTGCAGTCACCGGCGCATCATATCGCAGGGGCATCGGTACACTACCCGCATGACGCGCTTGCCTTCGTTGCTCTGGCTTGCCCTCGCCCTGCCCGCTTGCACATCGACCGCGGTTCGAGAAGCCAGCAAGGATTGCGAGCAGTGCCCGGAGATGGTCGTGATTCCGGCCGGCACTGCAATCCTCGGCGCCAGCGCAGACGACCGCCTCAGCAATCCCGACGAGCTCCCCGAGCGCCGCTTCGTCATTCGCGAGCCGTTCGCGGTCAGCCGCTACGAAATCACGCGCGATCAGTACGAAGCTTTCGTGCGCGCGACCAACCGGCCGGTCGGCGGCGACTGCCTCACGGATCGCGTCAAGCGCGGCGATTGGCAGATCGATGCGAACACCACATTCCGCGATCCCGGGTTTGCCCAGGCTGGCAATCATCCGGTCGCGTGCGTCAACTGGGACGAGGCGCAGGCATACGTCGCCTGGCTGAACTCGCAGACGAGCGGCGGCTACCGCCTGCTCACTGAGGTCGAGTGGGAATACGTCGCGCGCGGCGGCGCGATGCAGAACTTCGTGTACCCGTGGGGCAACGACCAGGCCCAGGGCTGTCCGTTCGCCAATATCTTCGATCGCACGATGATGACGAGGTACGAGGGGCAGGACACGAGCGGCTACAAGGTGTTCGATCCGATGGAGTGCGAGGACGGCCTGTTCAACACCGCGCCGGTCGGATCGCTGCAACCGAATGGATTCGGCGTCTACGACATCATCGGCAACGTCGCCGAGTGGATCGCGGACTGCTACAACCCCTCGCGCGATCAGCTTGCGGAATCCGGCGCGCCGCCTGCGAGCACCGAGCCCTGCGCGCGCCGCTTCATCAAGGGTGGATCGTGGGGCTCGCTCGCTCACAACGTCCGCATCGCGGAGCGCATCCCGTATGCCGGCACACATCGCGACGACTCGATCGGGATTCGGGTCGCTAAGACGTTGTCGCCCTCGGGCGCCTGATGTGCGCGTAGGCGCTCAACAGCAGCCACTCCGGTAATGCCCGGCGGTACTGCGTGGGACCTTCGAGAGTCACGGTGCCGGCGCGAACTTCGCTGCGCAACGAGCGCAGTCCACGCCACACCTCGGCGAGCGTGCGCACGCGCGTCGAGACGCGAACAGCCGGGTCGAAGCCAGGATCCTTGAGACAGACGTCGACTGCTCCATCGCAGTGAACGAGCCAGAATCGGCGCGACGCTGCCGGCGCATCGACGAACTCGATCTCGATGACCGTTCGCCCCGGAGGCATCGCGGCTACGTTCAGGCGCCGGTGCATGCTCCAGACGAGCCAGCCCGGGTCCAGGTCGCCCGCGTCGATGTCGCGCGCCCAGCGCTGACCCCACTCGCCGATCGAACGCACGATCGGCTTCAGAGCCTGCCCCGCGCGCGTGAGCTCATAGTGAGGTCCGTCGGCCGCATGCGAGTGCGTGACGATGCCTGCGTACTCGAGTGTCGCGAGGCGTTGCTTCAGCAATGTGGCGGAGAGGCGCGGCACGCCGCGGCGGATCTGGTTGAAGCGCCGCGCCCCGGCGAGAAGCTCGCGGATGACGAGCAGCGTCCAGCGTTCCGCCAGGACTTCCGACGCCAGCGCCACAGGACAGAATTGTCCGTATTCGCCACGCATGCGCGTAGCTTGCGGCGCACGGCGTTGCCAGACAAGCGGGCCGGTCCAGATTTGGGACTGGACCTGCTGCGAACCGCTATTGCCCTTTGAACAGCGTCGTCAGGTAGCGGATGTCGAAGGACAACCCGACAGTCGTCTCGTCCTCCCAGTCCTTCTTCGTCGGGATCGTGTCGGCGTCCCCGGCGAACACATCGCCTTCCTGCAGACCTACCAGCTGCCGCCGCTTGAACCACTGGTGCGCGACGAAGATGTTGATGCCGTAACCGAGCTCGAACGAGACGCCGACGCCGAAGCGATCGCCGGGGTCCTGGATTCCGGCAAGGATCATCAGCCCGGTGCGGTCCGCCCAGGTGTTCTCGTTGACGATGTCGCGGCCGTGATAGCCCTCGCTCAACCCGCCATTGAGGAAGTAGTTCGGCAGTCCATAGAAGACCATGCTGGCCACGTACTCGGGGCCGGTGCTGCTCTCCTCCTTGTTGTAGATGACATTCTGGCCGCCCGAGTCGCGCAGGCCGAAGTCGGCTTCGTGCAGATCGGTGTACAACACGCCCACCTGCAGGGTCGCCTGGTAGCGCGGATAGAAGCTGACGGTGCGAGCTCCCTGCACAGCGTCGACATCTTTGAGCCTCATGCTGGCCGTGAGCGTGATCTGGTTGTCCCAGCAGCGGTCGCTCGAAGCGATGTGCACGGCAAACTTGCCGCCCGCTTGCGCGACCAGTCCCTTGATATCGCCGGTCACCAGGATGTTCGGCTCGGGCGAGCGGTCCGAGCACTGCGAAAGATCGACTGCGGCCCTGTCGACGACGACGTCGTCCGTGTAAACGAATCCCGTCCAGATCGTGTCGCCCTGGTGCGGCGACAAGTTGCTTCGATAGCACAGCGCTGCCTTGTGATTGAAGAGAACGAGCAGCCTGTTCTTGCCGTCCTGCCAATCGTCCTTGTTCGCGTCCTGCCACGCCCTGGCCGCCGCCTTGCACTCCGCAAAACCAGCTATCGGCGCAGTGGGGGTGTTCGTGACGACTCTGGACGCGTCGATTGCCGGCGCTGCCGCAGCGACTGCGAACCGCTCGATCACTCTGTTGTTGGCATCGGACAGCAACAACGAGCTCCTCGCACCAGCTGCCGGCGACATCCGCTGCTTGATCTTCGCGATCAAGTCGTCGTCGAGCGTCAGCTCATCCGTAAACGTCGCGGGGACATCGGCCACGATCTTCTGCCCGCCGCTCGTGACCGTCTCCAGCTGCAATTTCGAGCTGCCCTGCGCGGTCAGCTTGGTGCCGGCCTTGAGCTCGATCGGTGCGGCCGCCGCGAACAGGGTCGCGCAGCACAGCAGCAGCGCGCAGGTCAGCGCCAGCGAATTCTTGTTCATCGTCGATCTCCCTGTTGAATGCTCACAACAACGTCGCGCCTTCGCGCTCGAGGATGTGATGGACGGGCGCGAACACCGAAAACGTCGTATCCAGCCGTCCGCGCAACACGCCCCAGACGCGCAGCTGATTGTCGACGAGACACGTGCCCGAGTCCCCGCCGAGCGTCACCATGTCCGTCAGGATGCAGTCCTGCATCGTCTCTCGAGGCGTGGTGATGGCTGCGTGGATGCCGCGGCAAACCGTTTGCTGCAGCTTGCCCGACGAGAGCAGGACGAACACGGTCGAGCCCACGTCCGCCTCGCCCGGGGCGAATAACGGACCCACCGCGTCCTCGTCGTCGAACAGATTCCCGCAGGGCGTCCCGTCCGGTGCACGCAGCAGTGCGTAATCGACGAGAGGCTCGATGTCGCGCACCGTCGCCTGCACGGGCGTGGATGTGCCGTCTCGCGAAACCTTGACGGTGGTCCCGATGCCGGCGTTCTCGAACAGATGCGCCGCCGTGGTCACGCATGCCCCCAGCTGCGGATGCATGAGCGCGACGCCGACGGTCGCACGCTTGCCTCCCGCCATCACGCCGTCGCCTGGCCCGAGCACACCGGTCTGCGCCACGAATCTGGGCTTCACTTGCAGCACGTCGGTCGCGCGCGCCTTCGTGCGCTTCAACTCACCCCATTGCAACGACGCCGGGACTCTGCGGCTGCGCTGCAAGCGGGACTCGGGCTTCTTCTCCACGACGAGACTGACGATCGCAACTTCCCGGGCCCATTTGCCGTTGCGGGACGGCTGGCCGACGTAGGTCGCGAAGGTGTTGGGAAGCTTGATCAGTCGCTCGTGCAGCTTGTTCAGCCGTCGCAATCCCATGCGCCGTCGCTGCAGCATGCGACGCACGGCACTCAGCCCATCAACATCCGCGCGAAGGCCTGCCACGGCGCGCTGTAGCCGATGGCGAATCTGACGACCTCCGAAATGACGATGCCCGTGCCGCCCCACAGAGTGACGGCATGCAAGCGTCCGCGAGCGTTGAGGTCGTGCAACGCCATCGCAATCAGGAACACGTTCACCAGCACCATCGCGCCGACGACGCCCGCCACACCACCCTGAGTCGCCTGCGTCGCGATCCGGGCCATGGCCGGAATGATCAGGTTCGCAGTCGCCAGCAGCATGAGTCGCTTGTGAGCCTCGGGAGTTTTCCGCTGCAGAATGGCCAACGCGACGAACAACGCAAACAGGCCCGCACTTGCAAAGGGAAAGATCAGAAAGACGTACGGATCGGCCAACGTGCCGGCATTCGCAGCAGTGTGCACGCGCCGCTCACTGTTGACCGCGACGTAGATGCCCACGACCAGGATGGCTGCGCCGAGCACCGCGCCGGCTGTGCCCAGGAGCCTGTGAATGTCGCGCCGGCCATAGGCGATGAGCCGGGTCTGCACGATCAAAAGCAGGATCCACGCCGTTGCCAACGCACCGTGCAGATGGACGACCGGTGTGAGCACCGGCCTGGGACCGTCGTTGAACCCGGCCAGGTAGTAGGTTCGTGCGAATCCTGCGAAGGCCACGGCGGCCATCGAGACCGACATCCATGTGAAGAAGCGCCTGTCGCTCAGGGGTTTTACTTGTGTCGCGACGCTGACCATGGACGGCCTCTCACGCGGACTGGCGAGCGCGCGAACGATAGCAGACGAGGCCGCAGGGGGACTACTGTACTAAGGGCGGCTACTGTTGCTCGCGCAGGTACGGGGCAACGTTGTGCGCGATCTTCTCGAACTCGGCCGCGCTCAGCGGGATGCCCTTGCGGAACGCGGCCCACGAGCCGCCGGGATCGGGATGATTGCCGAACGCGGCATCCGAGCCGTACAGAATGCGATCGAAGCCGATCTGACGCACGCGCCCTGCGACCTCTTGTGCCAGCTCCGGCGTGCTCGCGACGAGCGCGGCGTCGGAGACATCGAAGTACAGGCGGCGTGTCGCCGGACGTCGGGACGCCGCCGCTTCCGCATACACGGCCAATGCATCCGCCGCGAAATTCGCTCCGCCCCAGAGATGGGCGATTTGCACGGGAATGTCCGGGGCTGCGGGCAGCAATTGTTCAAGAAACACGTGCGCTTCGCGCGCACCGTAGGTGTCGCTGTTGCGCACGTGAACGACGATGGGCAGCCGTGCGCGATTGGCAGCAGCGAACACAGCGCGGATTCGGCGCAAGTGATCCGAGTTCGACAGATCGACGCGTGAATTGGCGAAGTGCAGTTTCACTCCTTTGAAGCGCCTGTCTGTCGTGCACTGGCGCATGATGTCGGCCGCCGCATCGCTCACCGGGTTGAGACTGCAGAAGGCGATCAGGCGGTCCGGAAAGCGCGCCGCCTGGTCTGCTGTCCACGTGTTCTCGGCCTGCACCGCCGCGGACGATCTCTCCGAGGGCCGCGTCGGCGAGTCGAACCAGTATCCGACGGAGAGCACGACTGCGCGCTTGATATGGGCAGCGTCCAGCAGCGTGACGAGTCGCTGCGCATCGAGAGGCTCTTCGCGCGCCGGCCCGGGGAAGACTGGATATTCCGTGGCGATGCGCCACTGCTCGCCCTCGCGGACCAGCTCGAGCATCGCGGAGCCGATGTGGCGCCGCTCGGTCCCCTCGCCTCGCGAGTAGTACACGGCCAGGCGAGCTCGGCGATCGTCTTCGGTGTAAGCCACCGGCGTGAGGGTGTATGGCCGGGCGAAGCGAGTGCCGATCAGTTTCGCAACCTCGCCAGGCCCGCGGACCCAGTCGCCAGCGTCATCGTTCAGTGCTGCCGCGTCCGTACTGTAGACCGTCGCGAGCCGGGCGGGGTCGTTCCACGCTGCTTCGTGCTGCTTCAGAAGCTGCGTAACTCCCGCCGGGAGATTGACCCCGCTGCGCGGATTGTTGAGAAGCGCAGCGGCCTGCGGGCTGAGCAGATGCTGGTGATGGTCGACATCCGGCGCGAGCTCAGCGGTTGCGACGTCCGCGTTCTGCGCGCTGCATGTGACGGTTGCCAGGACAAGTGCGACTGCCAACCCCCGCCGCTGCGAATTGCTGATCACGGTCCGGGCTCCCCGTGGTTATGGTCACCGTTCCAGCTATGACGGATGACCTCGACTGGCGTTACAGGATGTCGTCCTCGCCGACGGTGCCGCCCTCGCCCTCCCAGCGGTTGATCGCTCGTGCTTCGCGACGACTGAACTTCAGCCGCACCCCGGCACCGCCGCCGTTCTCGGGAATGAAGACCACGCCGCCCTCTTCGAGCGCATCGCGGATGCGGCGCTTGGCATCCTCGTCCGGAGCGCGGTAGCGCGCTTCGAAATCTTCGATCGTCTTCACACCGACGTGCGATGTCTGCGCCAGGTGATCGACCGACCACTCGATGAGCGCGCGGGCTGCGCGGCATTGAGCGGCACTGATGACGGGCGTTTCGTCGGGCATGGAAGTCACCCCGCTTTCGGATTCGAGGAGGATGTCACGCGCACGACGAGCTTGCCGAAGTTTTGCCCCTGCAGCAGTCCCACGAAGGCCAGTGGCGCGTGCTCCAATCCATCGATGAGGGTCTCGCGCACCTTGACTCGGCCCGTGTCGATCCACTCGCTCATTTCCCGACGGAACGCGTCAAAGCGCTCGCCGTAGTGATCCAGAATTATGAAGCCTTGCATGCGGATCCGCTTCTGCAGCACTGCCGCCATCAGGGCGGGCACGCGGTTCGGGCCGGCTGGAGGCGTTGCTGCGTTGTAGTCGGCGATGTGTCCACACACCGGCACGCGCGCGCCGATGTTCAGCAGCGGCAGCACCGCCTCGAACACCGCACCTCCCACGTTCTCGAAGTACACGTCGATGCCCTTCGGGCAGGCCTCAGCGAGCAGCTCGGGGAACTGCGGATCGCGATGATCGAGACAGACGTCGAACCCGAGCGTTTCGACGGCGTAGCGACATTTTTCGGCGCCGCCGGCGATTCCGACCACGCGTGCGCCTTTGATCTTCGCGATCTGCCCGACCATCGCGCCGACTGCCCCGGTCGCTGCGGCCACGACCACTGTTTCCTCTGCGCGCGGTTGCCCGATATCGAGCAAGCCGACGTGAGCAGTGAAGCCGGGCATGCCGAGCGCGCCCAGTGCGAGCGAGGGTCGCTGCATGTCGCCGAGGGACTGGAGGCCGGATCCATCAGAGATCGAGAGTTCCTGCCAACCGGCGCTGCCGAGCACCAGGTCGTCAACGCGAAATTGCGGATGCCTGGAAGCGATGACGCGGTTGACGGTACCGCCCGGCATCGGCTCACCGAGCGGCACTGAGGGCGCGTAGACCGGCGGTATCTCGTTCATCACCTGGCGCATATATGGATCGAGTGACAGATACAAGGTGCGCAACAGCACCTGACCTTGCTCCAGCGCCGGAAGCGGAGTCTGCTCCAGTCGGAAATCTGCGGACGTCGGCAGGCCGCTCGGGCGCGCCGCAAGAACGATACGGCGATTGATCGCAGTGTGTTGACTCATGCGAGGACGTTAGTCGCCGAGCCTGGGGCGAAAAACCCACGGCCACGAAAGTCAGTGTTGCTCCTGCGGCAAGAGCCGCCGCGCGTCCCATTCGATCGGACTGACCGAGCGGATGATCGCGCCCCAGCCGATCGCGCCAATGACGGCGATCGCAGCCGCCAGCACGAACGCCCCGGCAAATGAATGCGTCTGTTGCACGATGAAGCCGGTGACTGCAGGCGCGAGGATGCCGGCGAGATTCGCGAAGCAATTCTGGAATCCGACCCAGCGGCCCGCTGCGCCCGGCCCGGCCAGGGTCTGCGCGATCGAGAAGATTCCCGACGAGCCGACACCGAGCATCGCGCCGGCGATGAGCAGGCAGACGAGTGCCATGCGCGTCGTACCAAGCGCACAGACGACGAAGCAGATGCTGACGAGCAGCAGTGACGCAACCCTCGCAGTTTTGTAAACGCGATTTGCGGCCGACCCGCGCGCCACGAAGCGATCGAGCAGCCAACCCGCACCCGCCGCGCTGACCGCCTGCAGCAGATAGATCGCCAGACCTGCCTGCGCCATTCCGGCCATCGAGAAGCCGCGTTCTTTGACGAGATATGCAGGCAGCCAGGACAGCACGAAGTACAGCGCATAGTTGGAGCTGAAATGTCCGATCGCGGCGCCCCACGCCGAGCGTTGCGCAAGGATGTTCAACCAGCCGGGCACTGCAGAATCCTGCTGAGGTGCGCGCTGCGCTCTTGCCGCTGTCGTCAGCGTGAGCCAGGGCAAGACCCACAGGAGCGAGGCGAGACCGAACGAGATGAACACGATGCGCCAGTTGCCGCCGGCCATCATCATCCCGCCGAGGAACGTGCCGACGGCAGGGCCGAGTGCAATGCCGACTGCAATCGCCGCGTTCGAGCGGCCTCGCTGACCGATCGCAACGTTCTGCGCCAACAGGCTCGAGCTGCACGGAAACACGACGCTCTCGCCCAGGCCGAGCAGCAGGCGAAGCATCAACAGCTCGGTGAACGTCCCGACGAAGCCGGTCGTCAGCGTCGCCAGGGACCAGACCGCGACGCCTCCGGCCAACAGCCAGCGCGCGCCAAATCTCTCGACTGCCCAGCCGACCGCCAGCTGAGTCGGCGTGTACGTCCAGAAGAAGGCCGAGAGCAACATGCCCATCTGCGCGGGGCTGAAACGCAGATCGTCTTCCAGCAACGGCGCTGCAGTCGCCAGGGTGCCGCGATCGACATAGTTGATGAAGATCGCGACCGCGAGCAAAGCAACGAGGCGGATCGATGCGCTCGACTGTTGTTCGATTTTGTGCGGCATCATGCGGTGACAGCATCATACCTGCCCCGCCTACTTATTTGCGGCTCTCGCGCGAAGCGCGAGGCTGCGGCCGATGAGCCTGTTTCATGTCGCAATCGAAGGCCTGGATCGTCGCAGCCTGACTGCGCTCGGCACCAGGCACCGCATCGTCGTCGTCGGTCACAAGGAAAACCCCCGGACCGGCAGGATCACCATCGATGCCTACATCGCGGAGCGCCAGGAGAAGTGGCTCAAGAGGCGCGGCTTTGCCGTCACCCGGCTCGAGGAGGTCAACGCGCCTGGACGTCAACGTCAGCAGGAAGGACGTCGTAGCGTCGCGACACGACTCGCGCGAGGGCGCTACGGCGATGTCATCTGGGGCGGCGGCTATCTGACCGCTGACGAGATCGAGAAGGGGATGGTGCTCGGCGAGAAGAACCACGGCGGCTATCTCGAACGCATCGCCTTGCCGCACAAGACCTGGGAGAACCGTCGCTGTCACGCCGTGCGCATCGGCAAGGGGCGCGGCGCCGGTCGCGTCGGTATCTGCTTCATCAGCGGCGTGCATGGGCGCGAATGGGGCGGCCCGGACATCCTCGTCTACTTCGCCATGCGCCTGTTGCGGGCCTATCGCGATCGCCAGCCGATCCGGCTCGGCCGGAAGACGTTCACGCCTGCACAGGTGCGGCGCATCGTCGAGACCAGCGACGTCATCCTGTTTCCGCAGGTCAATCCTGACGGCCGCTACTTCAGCATGCAGCAGCATCCCATGTGGCGGAAGAATCGGCGCCCGGCGCCGGCCGGCCTCGGCTCGCGCTGCATCGGTGTCGACATCAATCGCAATTTTCCGATCCTGTGGCGCTTCGAGCGCCACTTCGCGCCCGGCACGGTTGCCAGCACTCGCAAGCCCGGCGACTACGAAACGTACGTCGGCCCGCGCGCGGGCTCCGAGCCGGAGACCCGGAACGTCATCTGGCTGCTGGATCGTTTTCCGCAGATCCGCTACTTCATCGATCTGCACAGCTATGGCGAAACGCTGCTGCACAGCTGGGGCAGCGATCAGAATCAGTCGGACGATGCGCAGATGTGTTTCCGGAACAAGGTTTACGACGGCAAGCGGGGCCTCATTCACGACGACGAGTATCGCGAGTACATCCCTCCTGCCGATCAGAAGCTCGCTCTGCAGCTCGGTCAGAAGCTGGCGGGCGCGATCCGGCAGGTTCGCGGCCGAAAGTATCGGGTCGAGCAGTCGGTGGGGCTGTATCCGACTGCGGGCTCGACTGACGACTACGCGTACAGCCGGCATTTCGTCGATCCGTCCAAGCCGAAGATCATCGCGTACACGATGGAGTGGGGCCGCACGCGGGCGTCCACGCCGTTTCACCCGCCGTATCCGGAAATGCGCAAGGTGATGCGCGAGGTGACGGCGGGATTGCTGGAGTTTTGTCTGCAGGCGATTGCGGTACGCGCGGGAGCCAATGGCGCTCGCCGCACGAAGACGTAAGCACCCAGCGCGGGTGCTCACGCCGTGACACCCCGGCTACCGCCCTACTGCGAGTTCAGCTGCTTATGTGCTTCGTGGGCACGATTGACCACGCGGCGAGCGAGGTCGAAAGCCGCTTCGCTCAGCAGCGAGCCGGCCGGAAATCGATCTGACAGGATTCCCAGTTGCGCGAGGACGTCACCCCAATGCGGACGCGGGGGGAACGGACGAGGCCGGGTCGGACACCAGTCGTCGATGACTTCGGCCAGCAGACGGTTCACCCCTTCGCCTTGCGGGCCCTGCAATACCTTTGCCTGCGCCGCCAGCTTGACCGCGCTGAAGATCTGCGAATGCAACGCATCCTGCGCCGGCCGGATGCGGATCGCCACCCACCAGGGCACGTCCTGATCGTTGCTCCATTCGCCGAGATTGACCTTGGTAAGGAGCGATTCGAGAGCGGCAACGCGCGTGTTGAGATCATACATACGCATACTCCTTTGGTGACAGACATCCGGTCATAGATGATCTGTCGCCACCGGCGCATCTCTCTCACGCACACGCCGGAATCAGTAGACCTCGCCGCGCGATGAGGTAAGTACGCCCGCTTCGGCGCTGAGCGTGTACGCGATGCCGCCCGTCCCGCGCCATCGACTGAGGTCGAAGCTGTTGCCCGGCGCTATGCGATAGACAGCGATATTGCGGTAGGTAAGAGGCACGCCGGGATTGCAGACTTCCGGCGCTCCGGGAGTCGTGAGGAAGTACACGAATGGCGTCGGATGCGTCGGCGTCGAGAACACCTCGGCGGCGCCGGTCGTTGGATCGACGTGCAGCGCGGTCTCGCGATCGGCGGCAATCGCATGCGCCTGCGTCGCAAAGCCGTCCTTGACGAGCCGCGCCAGGAACGCCAGCGTCCGGCCCATGCGGTCGCGCTCGATCAGGTGCTGATCGGTGATCAGGCCACCGAGCTGCGGCAGCACCAGAAAATCCCGATCGAGCGTCAGGTCGCGATGAAACGGATCCGCCAGCGCCTCCTCGCTCGTCAGGCTGCTGTTGCTCATCGCGGAGTAGATGAACTCGCCCATGATCGCCATCCCCGCGCTCGTGCCGCCGACCGGCGCCGGCTTCGCGGCCACGTGATGAATCGCGTCTTCGATCGGCGTGCCCTTCCAGAGCTTCACGTAGTCGGACTGATCGCCTCCCGCGATGAACAGCGCCTCCGCGTTGCGAATGGTCTGGATCACGAACGGATCGGTCACGGCGTTGCGGTTCTTGAAGACGATGGTGGCGACCGAGTCGCACGCGCAGAGATCGTAGATGTAAGGGTTGTACGCGTCGGTCCCGGATGCCCGGATCACGACGAAGTCGCCGCCGCCGGAGTGCGCGCCCATGCGCACGAAGTTTGCGTCGACGTCAGTACCGCCGCCCTGGAGGACCAGCAGGCCGGTAGTGGATGTGACGACGTCGGCGGGATTGCCGACGACGGAGTATTGATAGCCGGGCGCGGCAGTGGCGAGTGTCGAGCCGGCGGCGCAGAGGCCGAGGACGATGCAGAGCTTCGCGAGATGTGAGCGCATGAATTTCCTTCCTCCGTCGCTGGTTGTCGGAGCGCTCTGACGCCCCTCGCGGATCCTACTCCGAAGCGTCTCACGAGTTCGAGCGCGCTTACCGCAGCGAGCGACTGGCCCGCCGGATGACCGCTGCCGCAAACCTCTCCGCCGACCCGCCCGCAAACGGAAAGAACAAACTCGGCTCGATCAACTCCAGCTCCAGCACGACCGGCTCGCCCTTCTCATCTCTGATCAAGTCCACTCTCGCATACAGCGGCGTCTCGAACGGCAGCGCCTGAATCGCCCTCGCCCCCACTCGCAACTCCGCCGCATCGGGCACTCGCGCTGTGATCGTTTCCTTCGCGAAGAGCTCCGTCGTCGGACCTTCCCTGCGCTTCAACAGCGGTCCTTTGCGAATCGCGTGACTGAATTGCCCTTCGAAGTAGATCAGCGCGGTCTCGCCGTACTCGTCCACTCGGGTCAAGTACGGTTGCAGCATCACACTCCTCTTCTCGCTCAACATCCGCTGAGCATGCTCGGCTGCGTCGTCCTTCTCTTCCGGCCCGAAGCGCTGCGCATCGCGTGAGCCTGCGCCGATTGCCGGCTTCACCACGAACTCCTCCACACCCGGCTCTCGCAACAGCTCCGCGATCCGCGACGGCGCGCTCTCGCCGGGCTCGATGAACTTCGTCAACACCGTCGGCACGTTCGCACGCACGAGATCGCCCAGGTAGTGCTTGTCGGAGCTCCACTTCACGACCTGCAGTGGATTGAGCAACTTCGTCTTGCTGCTCACTGCTCCTGCCCAGTCGAAGAACTCCGCAAGGCGTTGCGGGTAATCCCACGTCGAGCGCAGCAGCGCGATGTCGAACCGGCTCCAGGCGTGCGGACGATCCCACTCTGCGACCGCAACTTCGGCGCCTGCATTGCGCAGGGCGGATTCGAGGGGTGGCAGGTCTTCGTCGAGATTGCGTGCCGCCGCGGCGGTCACCAGTGCTATAGTTGGCTTGCTCATCTATTCCCGCTGTTTTCTCATCTCTTTCGCCGTGCCGTGGATCGGGCTGAAGCCCGACCTACGCGACATGGCCAAGGTTCGTGGCCATGAAGGATCTTACCAAGGGATCGATCCCCAGCCATCTGGTCGCGATGGCTGTGCCGATGGCGGCGGGGATGATTTTCCAGACACTCTATTACTTCGTCGACCTGTACTTCGTCGCGAAGCTCGGCGACGCGGCTGTCGCCGGCGTCAGCACGGCCGGCAACGCGATGTTCATCATCCTGGCGCTGACGCAGGTGCTGGGCGTCGGCACGATTGCGCTCATTTCGCATGCGGTCGGTCGCAAGGACCAGCCCGACGCGAACCTGATCTTCAACCAGTCGCTGTTGATCGCCGCGCTGTGCGGCGTGCTGACTCTGCTCGTCGGTTACACCGGCTCGATGGCCTACGTGCGTTCGATCGCGGCGGACGAAGCGACGGTCCGGGCCGGCGTCACCTATCTTTATTGGTTCATGCCCGGAATGGCGCTGCAGTTCGCGATGGTGGCGATGGGCTCGGCTCTGCGCGGCACCGGGATCGTGCAGCCGACGATGGTCGTGCAGATCCTGACGCTGGTGATCAATACCCTCCTCGCTCCGGTTCTGATTGCGGGCGTGGGCACCGGTCACCCGATGGGCGTCGCGGGCGCCGGCCTCGCGAGCACGATTGCGATCGTGGTCGGCGTGATCATGCTGACGGTCTACTTCGTACGGCTCGAAAAGTACGTCTCCTTTCACAAGGAGCAGTGGCAGCCGCGGCTCGCCGTCTGGAAGCGCATGCTCAACATCGGCCTGCCCGCGGGCGGCGAGTTCGCGCTGATGTTCGTGTTCACTGCGGTCACCTATTGGGCGATCGCGCGCTTCGGCGCGGCTGCGCAGGCTGGCTTCGGCATCGGCGGCCGCATCATGCAGGGCATCTTCCTGCCGGTGATGGCGATCGCGTTCGCCGCTGCGCCCGTCGCCGGTCAGAACTTCGGCGCGCGGCAACCGGACCGCGTGCGCGAAACGTTCCGCTCCGCCGTGGTGATGTGCACCAGCTTGATGTTCGTGCTGATGCTGCTGTGTCAGTGGCGGCCCGACCTCATGATCAGGGCGTTCTCGAACGACCCGCAAGTCGTGGACGTCGGCTCGCAGTTCCTGCACATCATCTCGTGGAACTTCGTCCTGTCGGGCGTGATCTTCACGTGCTCGAGCATGTTCCAGGCAATGGGCAATACCCTGCCCTCGCTGTACAGCTCCGCGACACGTCTGCTCACGTACAGCGTGCCGCTCATCTGGGTGTCGACGCAGCCGTGGTTCCAGCTCGTGCACGTCTGGTACTTCTCCGTCGGCACGGTGATCCTGCAGACGATCGTCAGCTCCCTGCTGCTGCGCAGACAGTTGCGCCTGCGACTGGGCGCCATCGTTGCAGCGCCCGAGAAGACACAGCAACCCGCGCAGGCGTGACCTGCGCGGGTTGAGTGCCCCCAGGGCGCAACGGCGGCAGACCGGGAGGAGCCGCCATCACGTTCTGATCAATCGTGCGTGCATCCGTCTGAATCGTCACGCCGAGGATCGTGAAGCCCGGACTGGTTACGGCGTCCACCACGCCGCGCAGCCGGACCTCATCCTCGGCGCGACGACGTTCTTGGCATTGAGTGCCAGGTCGGTGGCCGAACCGTTCTCGTCAGCATCGCGCTTCAGCAAAATCTTGTTCTTTTCTTCCTTGGCGCCTTTGCGCCTTGGCGAGAGTCATTCCGGATCCGGCGCGCTAGCGCTCCGATCCCTTCTTCCAGTGCCGCTCGATGAGCGCGCGCTCGTCGGCGATTTCCAGGGCCGTGCCGTCGCCGAGGCGATCCATCACATCATCGAGCAGCTCGTTCGCACCGGCGGCCCGGAATCCTTCACCAGGATCTGCAGTGCCATCCCAGGCCACCACTTGCCACTGTCCGCCGCTGCGGCACGCGACGCCTTCGCCTGCAGCACCGGCATCGCGTGAGCCGAACGCGCGGCAGTATCGTCCGTCATCCGACTCGAACGTGAGGATGATCTGCACCGAGCGATCGCCCTCGACCGCCGCCTTGCCGCTCTCGCCATTCTCGAGCGTCGCGAGCAACAGCTGGCTGGAGGCACCGCTGAGCGTCGTCGACGCAGCGGTCGCGACGACCGGAATTACGCGAGGCTCCTGCGATCGCGAGAGCACGAAGCCTACGACGACACCGCTGATGCCTGCCGCCAGGGCAGTGATCGTCGCAGCGCCCCAGCGCAACGCCGGCCGCGAAGCCCGCGATGCCGGCTTGCCGCCGAGGATGGGCTCCGATGAAGGATCGTTCGGCTGCAGCGCCGGCAGCGGAATCTCCGCCTTCAACCTTTGATCTGCCACGCGCATGCGTTCGAGTCTGACGCGCGCACCGGCGTCATCAACCAACGCCTGTTCGACACGCGCACGCATCCCGGGATCGAGCTCGCCGTCCAGGTACGCGCACAACAGTTCGTCATTGAGTTCGAAACGTTCGCTCACTTTGCGGCTCTCACACGCTGTGGCCCTTCGCCCAGCCGCGGCAGCAGTTCGACGAGCTCGCGCCTGAACTCCGGCATGTCTTCGACCTGTCTGCGGCTGACAGCGATTCCACAGGAGGATTATTCTCTCCCGCTGGATCTTTCTGTAGTGTGCTGATTATGGGTCGTCGTGCCCAGATCTGCAGTAAGACAGCGTGGCGCTGCAGGATTGCAGCGAGCCTGCTAGCGGCGCATTCTGGAGCCGCACCGTGACCAGTCACGGAACGTCGAGTCATGGATCGTCCGAAGCATCGCTGGTTCATCGTCCTTGGAGCCATGCTCGTCTGCGGCGTCGTGCTGCTGCTCGGCCGGCCGTGGGTGTCCACTTCGAGCGAGCAGATTCCTGCTCCCGCCCGCGTCACTAAGAGCCGGGTTGCCGAACCTGAACCAGGTCCTCCCGCATCGACGAATGTCGAAGTCGCACCGGCGGCTGCCGCCGCAGGCGGTACTTTTCGCGGCAGAGTCATCGATGCAGTCACGCGTCAGCCGGTCCGTGAGTTCGAGGTTCGCCTGACTCAGGTTCCAGCCCCGGGCGAGACGCAAACGCCGCTCGCCCGGAGGTTCAACTCCGGCAGCGGCCGCTTCGAGTGGCGCGACCTCCCGCCGAGCCGCTGGACCGCAACTCTATCCGCGTACGGCTACCAGCAATTCAATCTCGCCGAATTCGCGATCGTGGCCGACAAGAAAGCGCCCGAGCTCGTCATGCCGCTGCTGCGCGGCTTCATCGTACGCGGCCGCGTGTTCGACGTGAGCAGCAGCGCGGGTATCGCCGACGCGACTGTCAGATTCGCCGACCCGAGCGTGTGGCGCGCCGACGACGGATCGGGTCCGCGTGCCACGTCGAAGGATGACGGTACGTTCGAGCTTGCCGGCGTTCCCGGCGGCGACATGATGTTGATAGCCGACGCAAAGGACTATGCATCACACGAGGTCAGTGTGCTCGTGACCAGCGAGACGCAGCCCGTCGACATCGGCCTTGCCGCGGGCGGCGCGATTTCAGGTCGCATCATGACGTCGGCCGGTGCGCCCATAAAAGGAATGGTGCTGCTGACGGGGGGATTGAGGCGTCCTTATCAAACAACCGAGGAAGGCTTGTTCTCCTTTCGCCAGCTGCCTGCCGGGAGCTATTTTCTGTCAGCGACGACGCCGGTCGGCGTCGCGATGGAACAGATCGAGCTGGCGCAGGACGAACGCCGATCGGAAGTCACGCTGACGGTGCTCGAAGGCCGCACCGTGCGCGGCACGATCCGAGGCCTGCGCCCTGAGCAGCTGAAGGACACGACTGTGTCCGTGCGCTCGGAAAAGGGGAGACTCGATTCGCGACCGGATGTGCAGGGCGCCTACGCAGTGAAGGGCTTGCCGCCAGGAGGGGCGATGCTCACGGCAGCGGCCGGCGGTCGAAGACTGATGCGTCTGATCCAGGTGCCGGCAGACAAGGACCTGATCTTCGACATCGTGTTCGCCGCAGGCTCACGACTCTCCGGCCGGGTCACCCAGGGCGGCCAGCCCGTTGCCGGCAAGTGGGTGTTCCTGTCATCGAAAGACCTGAAGGCGGCAACAATCTATCAGGTGCAAACGTCCCCGGAGGGCCAGTACGAAATGGAAGGCGTCTCTCCCGGCGACTACATGCTGCACACAGAAGGGGAAGTGAGGCGGCAAATCGCCATGGCGGGTGATGCCGTAGTGAACATCGAAATCCCACTGGTGCAACTGGGCGGCCGCGTGCTCGAGGATGAGGGCGCGGTACCCATCGTCGGCGCGGAAGTTTTCGTGGTCGGCATGGACACGGAGGTCAGGGTGTCGCAGCCGAGCGATCACTTTGGCGGATTCAAGCTGACGGGCCTCGAGGCCGGAGAGGTTCAGCTCACGGTCTACAAGCCCGGCTACGAGATGTATCGCGAGAAGATCGCCTACTCTGCGCCGATTACGGACAAGACGATTCGCTTGCGCCGCGGCGGCGGCGTGGAAGTCCGCGTGCAACGCTCAGACAGGGGCGAGCCGGAGCACGGGATTGTCGTGATCGAAATCGCGGCTGACGGCTTCGGCGGACAGTTCTGGGTTCCGCTGAACAGCGAGGGCGTCGGCTCGATCCCGAGCGCATTGGCCGGCAGCACGCTTGCGATCCCGCGCACCGGGAAGGGAGGCATGATCCAGATCCGCGACTGGGACGGCTCGCCGCTCGAATTGAAGTTCTGAGCTTCAGGTCGCCTCGAAGGCATTGCCAGTCTGCGTACGCTGACTGCACCACGGACCAACGACGTAGACTGCGCACCGATGAACAACGACAGAATACCCGACATCCGTGACGGCCTAACCCGCCAGCAGCGAGTCGTGCTGCACGTATTGCATCAGCTGCAGCAAGAACGCGGCGATGCCAGCGTCCCTACTCCGCTGCTGTGGGGACGCGTCTGCGAGTATTTCTACATCAGTCCGCAGGATCTTTCGCTGATGCTCGCGCAGCTCGGTGCCCGAAAGTGATTGTGAAGCTGCGATTGACGAGGCATTGAGCGAACGGCGGTTTATCGCGAGGCCCGACGGTATTACCTTCTGCTGCACACATCGACGAGGAGGTGCGTGGTGGAAAAACGGACGTTGGGATCGCAGCGCTTGAGCGTCTCCGCGCTCGGCCTGGGCTGCATGGGCATGAGCGATTTCTACGGCGCGCGCGACGATGCGCGCTCGCTCGAAACGATAGCGCGAGCGCTCGACCTTGGCCTCACCTTGCTGGACACGGCGCCCATGTACGGACCATTCAGCAACGAGGAGCTGGTCGGTCGCGCTATTCGCCGGCGTCGCGATCAGGTCGTGCTTGCGACCAAGTTCGGCGTCGAGCGAGATCCGCAGGACGCGAACGCGCGACGACTCGACAGCCGCCCTGCGACGGTCAAGGCTTCGTGCGAGGACTCTTTGCGTCGGCTCGGGGTCGAGCGCATCGACCTGTTCTATCAGCATCGCCTCGATCCGCAGGTCCCGATCGAAGAGACAGTCGGCGCGATGGCGGATCTCGTGCACGCGGGCAAAGTCGCTCATCTCGGCCTGTGCGAGATCGGCCCCGAAACACTTGTGCGCGCACATCGGGTGCATCCGATCACGGCTGTGCAATCCGAGTACTCGCTGTTCTATCGCGAGCCCGAGCAGGACATTCTTCCCGCGCTACGCGAGCTGGGCGTGGGATTCGTGCCTTACAGCCCGTTGGGACGCGGGTTCCTCACGGGACGAATCCGCTCGGTGGCGGACCTCGACGCGACGGACTGGCGGCACCACAGTCCGCGCTTTCAGAGCGGCAATTTCCAGAAGAACCTGGAGCTGGTCGGCATTGTCGAGGCGCTGGCGCAGGAGCGCGGCGTCACGCCGGCGCAGATCGCGCTCGCGTGGTTGCTTGCGCAAGGTGATGACATCGTCCCGATTCCGGGAACGAAGCAGGTGGCGCGGCTGGAGGAGAATCTCGGCGCGGTGCCGCTGCGGCTCGAACAGGCAGAGCTGGATCGTCTGGAAGCGGTATTCGCGCCGGGCGCTGTCGCCGGCACGCGCTATGGAACAGTCGGGGTTACGCAGACGCAGCGCTAGTCCGATGTCACGGCGAGATCACCGGATCCGCTTCAGCTCCTTGCGGAAGCGCTGAGCATTGCCGACGTAGTGCGCAGCGCCGTGCTGCATCATCGCGATCTGGGTCGGATCGAGCTCGCGCACGACCTTCGCCGGTGCACCGAGGATCAGCGTTCCATCCGGAAAGCTCTTGTTTTCCGTCACGACACTGCCGGCGCCGACGATGCAATTGCGGCCGATCTTCGCGCCATTGAGAACGACCGCGCGGATGCCGATCAGCGCGCCATCGCCGACGGTGCATCCGTGCAGCATCACGTGATGCCCGACCGTGACGTTCTCGCCGATCGAGAGCGGGATGCCCGAATCGGCGTGCAGCACCGAGTTGTCCTGGATGTTCGAGTTGCGACCGATGCGGATGTCTTCGACATCGCCGCGAACGATTGCTCCGAACCACACGCTCGAGCCTTCGGCCATCTCCACCCGGCCGATCACCTCGGCGCTCTCCGCGACCCACGCGGTGTCATGAATCTTCGGCGTATGTTCGCCGAGCTTGTAGACGGCCATCCCGCTCTCCTCGTCTCCCGAAAGTCATATTGTCGCGAGGACTGGCAGCGGCGCATAGTGCCGGCGCGTTCCGCTGCTCCGGGTGTCAGATGCGAACGTCCATCGGGTTCGTCGCGGTGCTGCTCGCCGCCGTTTCGGCATCGGCTCTGGGCGACGCTGCGGCCTATCGGCCGCCCCGCAATGCGGATGGCAGCCCGAGCTTCGAAGGCATCTGGACCAGCACCAACAGCACTCCGCTCGTCCGCCCGCCAGGTCACGCCGCGTTGTTCATTTCCGAGGCCGAGGCGCGGGAGATCGACTCGCAGCGGCTCGCACACGAGCAGGACCTCGGGCCGAACGAACCGCCGGAGTGGAACGACGAGCGTCGGATCGAACGGGTCCGCGGCACATTGCGCAGCTCCATCGTCATCGATCCGCCCGACGGCCAATTGCCGGGCAACGAAGCGTTTGGCGAGCGAATCGCCAGGGCGCGCGCCGGCATTCGCGCCGCAATGGACGGACCCGAGCAGCGCCCGACCCCCGAACGGTGTATCGGCTCGGTCGCATCGCTCCCGCCGATGCTCTCCATCCAGGTGAGCAATCTGCATCTGTTCGTCCAGACAGCGGATGCTGTCCTGATATTTGCCGAGGCGATGCACGATGCACGCGTCATTCGTCTGAACGCGCAGCACGCGCCGCCTGCAGTCACTTCATGGCTCGGCGACTCCATCGGCTGGTGGGAGGGCGACACGCTGGTGGTCGAGACGAAGTTCTTCACGCCCAGCGACCGCGCGCGCACTTCGCCCCTCGGTGACTACCTCGTCTCTGCGAGCACTGCGGTCACCGAGCGATTCACGCGCGTCTCGCACGAGGAGCTGAACTATCGCTTCACCGTCGAGGACCCGACGTGGTACGTGCGCCCCTGGACCGGCGAAACCCATTTCACGCGCAGCGACGAACCCCTGGTGGAATTCGCCTGCCACGAGGGCAACTACTCGCTGCGCTTCATCCTCGAAGCGGCGCGGGTGCTGGAGGCGAAGGCGGTGCCGGGAGAGAAAACCGGGGAAAACTGAGCAGCGCAGCACCGCTGCCGCGTTTCCCCCGCGCTTGTGCACCGCTCACTTTCCCCCGCTTTTTTCTCCCGGCACCCGCTGCATCTGATTCAGGCCGACCTCTTTCCAGGTCTTGCCTTCGTCATGGGAGATGTCGAAGCGGCCGATGACGGTGTCGGGGCTGGCGATGCGGGTGGTCCAGCGCTGCAAGGCGCCGGTCATGTCGTGACCGGTCATGACGAACTGGCCGTCGACGTCGCCGCCGCTCATCGTCCAGGTCTCGCCCTGCGCGGGGTAGATCCACACCGCCGTCCAGTGCTGTTGCTTCGGATCGAAGAAATTGATCGAGGTGCCGAACGGTCGAGCCTCCTTGCCCTTGTTCTCGGAGTCGGAGGTCCAGACTTCCTGCAGCGCCTTGCCGTCGAGGATCCAGGTGTAGGTCACTTGGCCGTTGTCGACACGCTGTCGGCCCGCTTTGTCGACGAACTCATAACGAACGTCCCACTTTCCTGCGAGCTGAGCGAGCACGACGCTCTTGCCGGCCTTGGTCGCGCTGACGGAATCGTCGCCGGCAGCTGCCCCGGCAATCAACAGCAGTGAACACACCAGAACCGGATTGACTGTGCGCATGGCATGCCTCCCGTGGAAAACCGCGCGAGTTCTACAGCCGGGGTGCTGAGAGCGTCAACTGATAATCGACGAATTACAGGTTATAGGCTATCGATGCGACGGAACACGCCGCGACGGCGGAACGTTTTCCGACCCTAATGGATGCACTCCTGAATTCGCTGCAATGGCCAGCGATGGTGATCACGCTGACCGCGGCGTGGCTGGTCGCCTCTCAGTCGAATCGCAAACGTACCGTCGGATTCTGGTGCTTCATCGCCAGCAACATTTTGTGGATCGCGTGGGGGTTCCACGACGGCGCGTACGCGCTCATCGGCCTGCAGCTGGGATTGTTCGCGCTGAACCTGCGCGGCGTGAAGAAGAACGATCCGCAGCTGCAGTGACTCAGCGGAGCTGACTGTCCTTGCTGCCGCGGCGGTTGTAGCCGCTGAATTGCTCCGCCTCGCGATCGTTCGCTTCCTGGCAGCTCACGCACAAACGCACGCCGGGGATGGCCTGGCGACGCGCCTCCGGAATCGGCGCACCGCACTCGGCACAATGCGACAGCCCCGGCCCGCTCGCCAGGCGGCTCTGCGCCCGGCTCACGCCGTCCTTCACTGTCGCGTCGATCTGATCCTGTACTGCGCCGTCGCCGGCCCAACCCGTCGCCACTGCTTGCTCCTCTCGCGCCCAATATAGGGACGCGACAGGAGCTTGCAAGTCGGGCTATTCCGGCAGGCTATTCCGGCAGAAGGGCGCCCGAGCCGCCCATCTCCTTCGGCATGTCCTTCATCTTCGGCTTGCCGTCCTTGATGCGCAGCACGGTCTCCTGATAGTGCACGTGCAGAGCGGGCTCGAACTTCAGCTCCGGGATCATGGCCGCGTAGACGTCGATGAGCTTCAGCGGCGGATGATCCGTGAACAGGTGGCCGCCGCACTTCGTGCACCACTTGCGGTAGCTGACCGGCGTTTTGTTGTGGGTGCCGATGCTCGCGGCGCCCTTGGTGACCCGCAGCGCCTGCGGATTCCACAACGTGAACGCGTTGACGGGTCCCGCGGACCAATGGCGGCAGCTCTCGCAATGGCAATAGCCCATCGCGGCGGGCGCGCCGGTGACTTCGAACTCGACCTCGCCGCAGAAGCAGCGGCCGGTGTAACGTGCATTCGTCATGATGTCTTTCACTCCTCCAGAACCTGGCCGGAAGACCCGCCGATAGGCCGACAGTGTACCGGCAGACGCGCGCCTTCCGAATGATCTTCGCTATGTGCCCGCGCAGGCGCGCTTACGTTCTATCGAATACTCGGGGTTGGCGCAGCGGGCCCGACTTTGCGCCGTACCGCGGCCCTGACGAAAGTCACTTGCTGCCCAATCGGCACAGTTTCGTCCAGTCTCGAGACTCTCGACGCTGCGCCCCGGCAGGCGGACGAAGGCGCCCCGGACGCCTGGCTGGTGTTCGAGGGCGATGCAGCCGCCGGCCTTCGCGACATCCGTCCCGGCGACGACTTGATTCTCATCACGTGGCTCGATCGCGCACGCCGCGATGTGCTGACGGTCGAAGGTTCGCGTGTGCGAGTGCGCAGCCTCGAAGCGATCGACGGCACGCCGATTGTGGACCTCAATCCGGTGCTGAGTGCCGACATCGGCCGGCGCTGAGCGGCACGCGCTCGATTCCGCTATATTTCCGCTGCCACGAACGATCTGGCCGGGAGGGATCATGCGGAGCCGCACGAAGAGCACAGTGCTGCTGCTCGCGTTATGCGCGGCGATGCTGTCGTCCGCGTTCGCCGCCGAAGACGTGTTCACTCCCCGTCCGCAGATACCGCGCATCGCGCCGCTAAGCAAACAGCAACGCACGCCGGCGCAGGAAGCGTTGCTCGCGAGCCGGCCGGACTACAACGTCTACAAGACACTCGCCCATCACGTCGACCTCTACAATCGCTGGAGCCCGCTCGGACGGTTTCTGCTCGACGGCTCGAGCCTGCCGCCCCGCGACCGCGAGATTGTGATGCTGCGCATGGGCTGGCTGTGCCAGTCCGAATACGAATGGGCACAGCACGCTCGCATCGCGAAGGCGCAGGCGGGCCTCGCGAACGAAGACATCCACCGCATCGCGGCAGGTCCAACGGCCGCGGGATGGTCGGAGTTCGATCGGACGCTGCTGCGAATGGTCGACGAGCTGCGCTACGAGGCAATGATCAGCAATGCCACGTGGCAGGCGTTGCGCTCGAAGTATTCGGTGCAGCAAGTGATCGAGGTGATGTACACCGCTTCGCAGTACCAGCTGGTCTCGATGGCGCTCAACACCCTCGGCGTGCAGCTCGACCCCGGTCTCGAAGATCGCTTGCCGAAGGATGTCCGGTTGCCCGCCCTCGCAACCCGGCCGATATCGCCGCGACTGGAGCAACCTCGCGTGCCGCCGCTGCATCCAAAAGAGTGGTCAGCCGAGCAACGCAAGTTGATCGCTGCGCACACTGACGCAACCCAACCGGTCCTGAACCTGTACGCGACGATGCTGAATCACCCTGACCTGTACGGGCCGCGACTCAAGTTCGGCAGCTACCTGCAGCGCGACTCGCTGCTGCCGCCGAAAACGCGCGAGCTGGCGATCATGCGCACGGCGTGGACGACACGCGCTGACTACGAATGGGGTCATCATGTCGAAGCTGCGCTCAAGGCGGGCTTCTCCGAGCAGGACATCCAGCGCATCGCAGCCGGCCCGGACGCGCCTGGGTGGAGCGAAGAGCACGCGGCCGTCCTGCGCGCCGTCGACGAGTTGCGGCGCGAGGCGTTCGTCAGCGACCGAACCTGGCAGGCGCTGGCGAAGTACTACGACACGAAGCGCCTCATCGAGATCGTCTTCACGAGCGGCGGCTACGCGATGACCGCGCTCGCGATCAACAGCCTCGGCGTGCAGCTCGAACCCGGTTACCCGGCCCTGCCCCAGTAGTCTCGTGACACCGTCCACCGAGTACAGCCGGCGTCTAAAGGAACGCGAAGCACAGTTCGCAAACCTCGAGCTCACCGCCGCGCGGATCTCCAACGTACGCGTCGGCCTCGCGATTCTGACTGTCGTCGCCGTGTGGTGGAGCAGCCGCCCTGCGACATCGTTCGACTACTGGTGGATCGTGCCGCTGATGTTGTTCCTCCTCGCCGTGATGTATCACTCGCGCGTGCGACGTGCTCACACTCGCTCCGAGCGCGCCGCCGCTCACTATCGCGCCGGAATTGCACGCATCCAGGATCGCTGGAGCGGCCGCGGCAATCCCGGCACGCATTTCGACGATCCGCATCACGTCTACGCGGCGGACCTCGATCTGTTCGGAACCGGCAATCTGTTCGAGTTGCTGTCGATCGCGCGCACGCGCATGGGTGAGAACTCGCTGGCGACCTGGCTGCTGTCGCCCGCTTCGCTTGCGACAATTCAAGAGCGTCAGAAGAGCAGTGCGGAATTGCGTGACCGCCTCGATCTGCGCGAGGACCTCGCAGTGCTCGGCGAGACTGCGGGCGTGGGTGTGCAGCCCGAGGAGCTCGTGCGCTGGGCCGAGTCGCCGAACCGGCTGACTGCGCGCTGGATTTTGCCGGTCGCGCTGCTGCTGCCGGCGCTGCTGATCGCTGCTGCCGTGTTCTGGAACAGTTCCGGCCTGATATCGCCTGTGATCGTCGTGCTCGCGATCGAGTACGCGGTCGTGCGCTCACTGCGCAATCATCTGGCCGAGACGTTCCGCAGCACCGAGCAGGCTTTCGACAGTCTCAAGCTGCTGACGGCGCTTACGGAGCGATTGGAACGCGAGCCGGTCGAGTCGGCTTTGGCGAAACGCCTGGTCGCGCAGCTATCGTCGGAGGGTCTGCGCGCCTCGCGCGCGATTGGTCGACTCGGCACGGTCGTGCAGTTCGTCGAATCGCGACGCAACTTCATGGTCGCCGTCCTCGATCTGCCGCTGCTCTACAGTGTGCATGCCGCGCTGGCCGCGGAACGCTGGCGCCGGCATCACGGGCATGCGGTGCGCGTGTGGCTGCAGACGATCGGCGAGATCGAAGCGCTGATCTCGCTGGCCGGCTACAGCTACGAGCATCCGGACGATCCGTTCCCGGAAATCGTCGAAGGCGAGGCGATCTTCGAAGCCGAATCGATCGGTCATCCGTTGCTGCCGGCCGCGACCTGCGTGCGCAACGACGTGGCGATCGCGGACACGATTCGGGTGTTGCTGATCAGCGGTTCGAACATGTCGGGCAAGAGCACGCTGTTGCGCACGGTCGGGATCAATACCGTGCTCGCGATGGCCGGCGCGCCGGTCCGGGCACGGCGACTGCGACTCTCACCGCTGCAGGTCGGTGCGAACATCCGTATCAACGACTCGCTGCACGAAGGCAGCTCGCGCTTCTACGCCGAGATCACCCGGCTGCGGCAGCTCAACGAGCTCGCGGCGCGCACCCCTTCGCTGCTGTTCCTGCTGGACGAGGTTTTGCAGGGGACGAACTCGAAGGACCGGTTCACCGGCGCGCAGGGCGTCATCCGCGCGCTGCTCGGTCGTGGCGCGATCGGCCTCGTCAGCACTCACGATCTCGCATTGACGGAGATCGAAGCCGGCGGCCGCCTGCGCAACCTGCATTTCCAGGACGAGCTGATCGACGGCCGCATGAAGTTCGACTTCAAGCTGCACGAAGGCATCGTCACGAAGAGCAATGGCCTGGAGCTGATGCGCTCCATCGGCCTCGACGTGTAAAGGTGTCGGGGCTAAAGCCCGACCTATACGGATCGCTGTCGGTCGGGCTTTAGCCCGACTCCGTTGGGGGCAGCGGGAGCGATGCCTGGCCGAACACGTAACGCCAACCCTTCGACGTCCGCACGTACGTGTCGCTGAACCACAGCCGGCGCTCGTACGCTTTGCCTTCGTACGTGTACTTGAGCCACAGCCTCGCGGTGACGATCGCCGTGTCGCCGTACATCCGCACGGTCTGCGTGCCGGCGTCTTCGTCTTGACCCTCGTATTGAATCTTGCCGCCGCGGGCCTCGTTGAGCAGATCGTCGCGCGTCGCGGTCTTGCCGCTGCCCAGCACCAGGACGAAATCCTCGTGCAGGATCTGACCCATCGTGTCGGCGTCATTGCGCTTGACGGCCTCCTGATACTTCGTGTCGAGCGCCGCGACTGTCGCGCGATCCTCCTGCGGGCTTGCCACAGTGGCACCCGACGCAGTCAGCACGGTTGCAGCGATAAACGCAGCACCAAGATTCGATCGACGCATCTGCAGCTCCCAATCACTTCCGGACATGACGGAATGATAGGCCGTAGCCACGTCAACGACTTGGAAAATCTTGCGGTGCCGGGAGAAAAAAACAGGGGAAACTCAGCGCTGCAACATGATTGGCCGGACGTCCGCCTAGTAATGCTGCACTGCTGAGTTTTCCCTGTTTTCTTCTCCCGGCACCGTCCTCACTTCCGCGGCTTGATGCGGCTGCCGTCGGTGACGGAGCTGCTGGGGAAGACGATGACCGGGTCGCCCTCGGCGACGCCGGAAGTTATGGCGCGGAAGTGCGGGTCGGCTTCGGCGACCTGCACTTCGGTGAGCGCTGCCTTGCCATCGACGACTTTGTAGAGCGCCCAGCCCTGGCCGCGGCGGAACAGGGCACCGAGGGGGACCCGCACGGCGTTCTTCGCCTCGCCCACCACGACGCGGACGTCGACGCGGAAATCGTGCGCCTGCAGCGAGTCGCTGAGTCCGTCCTTGAATTGCAGGATCACGTTGGCGCGCTGTTCCTCGACGCCGAGCGCGGAGATCTTCGTGTGCGCGACCGGCTCGACGCGATCGACGACGGCGGGCAGCGGCGGCCCGCCCCAGTTCTCGATCTGCGCCGTCGCCCCCGGCTTCATTCTCACCGCATCCTGCGACAGGAACTCCGCGATGACTTCGACGTGCCGCGGATCGCCGACCTCGACGATCGGAGTGCCGGTCGCGATCACGGCCTCGCTCTCCTGCGGCACGCGCAGCACGCGGCCCGCGCTCGGGCTCGTGACGTTCACCATGCCGCTCTCGGTCCGGGAAGGATCGAGCAGCGCGCTGCGTGCCCGCGCCACTTCTGCCGTCGCCGCGTCGCGCGCCGCAAGAGCCGCATCACGACGCGCCTCGCTCTGATCGGCCGCCGCCTTGGAAATCAGGTTCGCCGCGACCAGCTCGGTATTACGACGATGCTCCCGCTCGGCGAGATCCAGGTCGGCATTCGCGGAGCGCAACCTGGCTTCTGCGGCCGTGACCGCCGCCCGGGCCTGCAGATCGCTGCGCGTATCGAGAAATCCGGCAGCGGCCCGCGACATGCGCGCGACGATGGCACCGGCGGCGACTTCATCGCCCGGCTCCACTTCGACCCGCAGCACGCGACCTGTGATGGGCGCGCTGATGATGTAGATGTCGTGCATGCGCGTGCGGCCTTCGTCGACGACCTCGACGCGCACGTCGCCGCGGTCCGCCTTCGCGGTGTCCGCCTCGATGGCATCGGGCAGTAAGGACATGCCGATCGCGATCACGACCACGGCCGCCGCCACGATCCAGAAGATGCGCACCCGGCGGGCGCGCCGCTGAAGATCTTCATTCGCCATTCTTATTCTCTCGACTTGAGCACACCGACGAGGTCCAGGCGGTCCACACCGCGCCGTACCGCGAGTGCCGCGCCAATGACAGCGGCAGCAACGAACAATGCGGAGCGACCATAAGCCGCGGACTTCGTGATGTACGGAAACGTAAACAGCTCCGTCTGGAACTGCGCCATGAGCCAGCGCGACAGCAACGCACCGAGCACGGCGCCCGCCGGCAACGCGACCAGCAGCAGCGCACCGATCTCTGCGAGCAGGACGTACGACACCTCGCGGCGGCTGAAGCCGAGCACACGCAAGGTGGCGAGATCCCGCTCCTGCTCTGCAAAAGTCACACGCGCGGCGGAATACGCAACGCCGCCGGCCATGAGGCACGAGAAGACCACGAACATGTACGCGAAGAAGCCGCTGCCCTCGTTCAGCATCTTGCGCATCGAGGCCGACGCGTTGTCGAGGAACGAGACGCCGGCAACCATCGGCAATTCCTTGACTTCGCGGTTGAGCGCGTCGCGCTCGCTGCTATCCATCAACACATAGGCCGCACTGACCCGACCCGGCTCACGCAGGGCGCGACCGAGCGCGCCCAGCTGCATGTACGCCGCGCCGGCCAGATACGGCTTGACGACTGCAACGACCGTGAGATCCGCATGCGCTCGATGACCATCGGTCGCCTGTACATTCACCGTATCGCCGATCTTCACGCCGAGCTTGTTTGCAAGGTTCAGCGACAGCGTGATGCCGTCGGCCCGCATGTCCACCGCGTCCATGTTCTGATCGAGCAGCCGATACAGGAACGCACCTTCGGTCAGCCCCATCAGTGTGTCACGACGCGTGCGGCTGCCGGCCGTCAGGATCACTTCCGTCGCACGCAGCGGCTCGACGGAATACACGCCGGGCAAGCGCCCTACTTCCGCCAGGATCTTGTCGTCCGCCGTCTCCGCGAACGTCAACGTTGCATCCATGCGCTGCGCGACGCCGAAGGTCACGTCGACGATGTGATTCATCGAAATCGGGAAGTGCTGCGACGTGATGAGCAGCGCGAGCGCCAGCATGATGCCGACGACCGTCGTGGCCGAGCGCCGCGGGAAGCGAGCGATGCGGCGCGCCACCATGCGCGTCTTGCCATCGAGGTTGCGGGCTGCGTTCTCGATGCCCTGACCGAGCCGCCCGAAACTCACCGGCGCCGGCGGAGCGAGCGCTGCAGCCGGCGGCAATCGTGCGGCGCGCAGCACTGCCTGCGCGGCTCCCAGGATCGCTGCGAACAGCGAAACGACGACGGCCCAGACATACACGTGCAGCTCAGCGTCATAAGCCAGGTTCGGGATGCGATACACCTTGGTGTAGATCTGCGCCATGTAGCCGCCGAGGAAGCGGCCGACGATCAGGCCGAGCGCCGCGCCGAGCAGCGCGAACACGATGGCGAACTTGCCGTAGTGAAGCGCAATCGAGACGTTGCCATAGCCGAATGATTTCAGCAGGCCGATGTTCGAGCGCTCGGTCGCGACCAGTCGCGACAGCGACACGTTCAGCAGGAACACCGCGACCAGCAGGAAGATCGGCGGCAGGATCGACGCCATCGTGCGCAGCGAGGTCAGCTCGTCCGCCAGGAATTGCGCCGACAGCATCCGGTCACGACCGTAAGCCCCGCGGCCGCCGTGACGCCCCAGGTGCTCGTCGATGGCAAAGATCGTGTCACGAGCGTTCGCGCCCGGCGCGAGCTTGAACACGACGTCATTGAACGCGCCATCCACGTCGAAGGCACGTCCCAGCGCTTCGCGTCCCATCCATACGACGCCAAACCGCGCGGGCTCCGGCAGCATTGCGCCCGGCGCCACGGCGAACACGAACTCCGGGCTGCTGGCGATCCCAACGACCTCCAACACGCGATAGCGACCGTAGATCAGCGCACGCAGTTGCGCACCGGGCGCCAGATAGTTCGCCTCGGCGAACGCCTCGTTGATGAGGACCTCGTTGTCCCGCGTTGGATCGGGCCAGCGCCCGGCGCGCAGCAATACGTCGTTGACGCGCGGGTGACGATCCGGCGGCAACGACACGAGTCGCGCCGACACCGGATCGGACTTGCCCTGCAGATCGATGAGACCGATGCCCGTCACTCGCGGCTCGAGCGCGTTGACGCCCGGCAACTCCGCCAGCTCGTTCGCAACAGGATCCGGCGCTCGCACGACGGCAACGGCGACATCGGCCATGCGCGCGGCGTCGTAGTACTCGTTGCGCGCACGTTCGAGCGAGTCGTACATACCGGTGGCCATCACGAACAGCGCCACGCCGCAGGCGAGCACCGCTGAGACGGCAATCGCTTGCGTCCGCAACCGCTTGAGGTCGCGCAGCAGCTTGCGATCGAGCGTTGCGAGGCGCATCACCAGCTCAACTCGGCAGGCGCAATGCGCCGTTCATTGGTCTCGATCGACCGGATGTGGCCGTCGAAAAACCTTACGACCCGATCGCCGATGCGCGCGATGTCGGCGTTGTGCGTGATCAGCAGGGTCGTCGTACGGAGCTTGTCGTTCGCAGTCACGATCGCTTCGAGCACGTGCACGCCCGTGGCCACGTCAAGGGCACCAGTGGGCTCGTCACACAGCAACACTGTCGGTCGCTTGGCAATGGCCCTGGCGATCGCGACCCGCTGCTGCTCGCCGCCCGACAGCTGGGCCGGGAAATGATGCAGACGCTTGCCGAGCCCCACGAGCTCGAGAGCTTCAGCCGCCGGCATCGGCTCCGGCGCGACCTCGGTCACCAGCTCGACGTTCTCCTGCGCAGTCAGGCTCGCAATCAGGTTATAGAACTGGAATACAAATCCCACGTGCAGGCGCCGATACTGCGTGACGTCCGCGTCGGCGGCGCTCGCCAGGTCGGTCTCGCGAAAGAAACAGCTGCCGCCGGTCGGGCGGTCGAGCCCGCCGAGCACGTTGAGCAAGGTCGACTTGCCCGAGCCGGACGGCCCGAGCAGCACCAGCAGCTCGCCCTCGGCGATGCTCAGATCGACGCCGCGCAGCGCGTGCACGGCGGCTTCGCCCTGCCCGTACACCTTGCGCAAATCGACGAGCCGGAATACCGGGGAGTGCTCGCGTGACATGTGCGTGATTCTAGCCGAAGATGCCGTACTCGATTCTCCACGCGACCAAGCCGAGGCGACGTCATGAGCGCAGTGCTAGTGACCGGTGGATCAGGTTTCGTCGGCAGTCATTGCATCCTGCAGCTGTTAGCTGCCGGACATACCGTGCGCACGACCGTTCGCAGCCTGAAGCGCGAAGGCGACGTGCGCGCCATGCTGAAGACGGGCGGCGCGGAGCCGGGTGACAGGTTGTCGTTCTTCGCGGCCGATCTCGAAAACGATGCCGGCTGGGCCGAAGCCATGCGCGGCTGCGAGTACGTGCTGCATGTCGCATCGCCGATTCCGGTGCAAGTGCCCAAGGACGAGAACGAGCTGATCGTGCCCGCGCGCGAAGGCGCGTTGCGTGCGCTGCGCGCTGCCAAGGACGCCGGAGTGAAGCGCGTCGTGCTCACCTCGTCGTTCGCAGCCATCGGCTACGGGCTGCAGCCGCGGCGCGCGCCGTTCGACGAAACGAGCTGGACCGATATCAACGGCCAGGGCACGACGCCGTATATCAAGTCGAAGACGATCGCCGAGCGCGCGGCGTGGGACTTCGTCGCGAAGCAAGGCGGCCCGGAGCTGACGGTGGTGAACCCCGTGGCAGTCCTCGGCCCCGCGCTCGGGCCGGATTACTCGCCCTCGCTCATGATCGTCCAGCGCATGATGGACGGCGCGGTGCCTGGTTGTCCGCAGCGCTGGTTCGGCGTCGTCGACGTGCGCGACGTTGCCGACCTGCACGTGCGCGCAATGACCCACCCCGCTGCCCGAGGCGAGCGTTTTCTCTGCACTGCCGGCAACTTCATGTCGATGCTCGAGATCGCGCGAGTCCTGAAAGCGCGCATGGGGCCGGCCGCTGCGAAAGTACCGACGCGGGAGCTGCCGAACTGGCTGGTGCGACTTGCGGCGCTGCGCGATCCGGCGCTGAAGCAATTGGTGCCGGAGCTCGGCAAGTACAAGAACGGCACCAACGCCAAAGCGCGCGGCCGGCTGGGCTGGATGCCGCGCTCCTCCGAAGATGCAATCGTCGCCAGCGCGGAAAGCCTGCTGCGACTGGGACTTCTGAAAGGTACCGTGAGGCAAGCTGCATGAGCGATTTCTTTCGACGTTATCTGTTGCCGGGCTTCGTGTTCGAGTCCGCCGTCATCGCCGGCGGCTACGCCACCGGGCGCGAGCTGGTGGAGTTCTTCCTGCCCGCCGGACCGTGGGGCGGCGTGCTCGGCATGATCGTCAGCATGTTGTTCTGGAGCGCGGTGCTCATGGTCAGCTTCGAGCTGGCGCGCATGGCGAAAGCCTACGACTACCGCTCGTTCTTCAAGCTGCTGCTCGGCCGCGCCTGGTTCCTCTACGAGATCGCCTACTTCCTGCTGATCCTGGTCGTGTTCGCGGTGATGGGCGCGGCTGCGGGCGAAATCGCGCACGAGATGTTCGGCCTGCCGCGGCTGGTCGGCTCGATGGCCATGATCGCCGCGACCGGCCTGATGGTGTTCTACAGCAGCGCCGCCATCGAGAAATTCCTGGCGCTCTCCGTCGGCTACCTGTACCTCGTGTACATCGTGTTCTTTATCTGGAGCATGGTCGCGTTCGGCGATCGCATCGAGGCGGCCTTCGCCAGCGGGCCGGTCGGCGACGGCTGGTTCAAGGCGGGCGTGACCTACGCCGGCTACAACGTGGGGACAATTCCTGCGGTGCTCTTCTGCATCCGCCACCTGACGCGCCGGCGCGAGGCGATGGTCGCGGGGCTGCTCGGCGGTCCACTCGGCATGGCGCCCGGTGTGGTGTTCTTCATCGCGATGGTCGGCTACCAGGATCAGATCGCGAACGTCGCGCTGCCCTCGGCATTCCTGCTCGGGAAACTCGGTGCCCCGTGGTTCGCCTGGGCGTTCCAGCTCGCGGTGCTGCTCACGCTCGTCGATACCGGCGTCCCGATCCTGCACGCGATCAACGAGCGTGTCGCCAAGGTCTACGAGGAGCGCAATCGCCCGATGCCGCGCGCGATGCGCCCGGCACTGGCGATCACCGTGATGCTGATCGCCGTTTACGCGGCGGGCGCGATCGGGCTCATCAACCTGATCGCGAAAGGCTACGGCTATCTCACCTACGCCTTCATCGCGCTGCTGATCATTCCGGTGCTGACGATCGGCATCTGGCGCATCACCAGGCCGCCTGGCGATCCGGCTCGACCAGATGGCGGCGGAAGAAGTCCGCAAGTGTCATCGTCGACTTGACCCGGTTCGGGATCTTGCGCCAGCCGTGACCCTCGTCGGGGAACACCAGGAATTCGACGTCGCGCCCGTTCTTCTTCAGCGTGTCGACAACCTGCTGCGCCTCGACGAATGGCACGTTGGTGTCGTTCGCGCCGTGCATCACCAGCATCGCGGCGCGCACACGATCCAGCTTGTGGATCGGTGACAGCCGCCGCAGCAGGTCCGCCTGCGTCTTCGGATCGCCGTATTCGCCGCCGGAGATCGCACCCATCCACGGTGTCGACTGCGCGAAGAACGTTTCGAAGTTGACGATGCCGAACAGGTCGGCGCCTGCCGCGAACGTCTCCGGGTACTCGGTGACGGCCATCATCACGACGTAGCCGCCGTAGGAGCCGCCGAACACGCCCAGCCGGCCTTTCGCGCCGACGCCGGACTGGATCATGTAGTTCGCCGAATCGTAGACGTCGCGATTGGCGTCGAAGCGCTTCTCGTGGTTGTCGAGCGCGAGGAACGCCTTGCCGAACCCCGCCGAGCCGCGGATGTTGGGCGCGAACACGGCGATGCCCTGCGCGACGATCGCCTGGTAGTCGGCGCGGAACACCGGACGTTCCTGCCCTTCCGGCCCGCCGTGGAAGCTCAGAACGACCGGCCCCGGCTGCCTGAAACCCTTCGGCAGGTACAGCCAGCCCGACAGCTCGAGACCATCCTGTGCCCTGTACTTGCGCAGCTCGGGTTGCACGAGCGACGACAAGTCGACGCCTTTCGGCATCGCGACCGGCCCGATCGGTGCATAGCGTTGCGACGCGAAGTTGTACTGCCATGCACTCGTCGGTTGCGCCGAGCCTGTGACCGTCAGCGTCACGCGTGCTCCGTCCGGCGAGAAATCGTTGATCGTCACGACTTCGCCCGGTGGTGGACGCAGCGACGCACGCCTGCCGTCCGGCAGCGTCACCAGTTCGAGCTCGCTTTTCCCGCCGACATTCCAGCTCAGCAGCGCACGTCGACCGTCGGGGCTGATCTCGAATGCATCCACCTCGGCATCATCGCGCGCAGCGAATAGCGTCATCTTGCCGGGCTTGCCCGCGGCATCGATCGGGATGCGCGAGACAACCTGCCGGTCGCGGCCGAGATTGTGGACGAGGTAGACGGCGCTGCCGTCGGGTGCGAGCTCGCCGGATGCCAGCGCCGGCCCTTCATGCGGCGTCAACAGGATTTCCTGGTGCGTCTGCAGATCGTGCAGGTACAGGTTGGTGTTGCCGCGCGTGACCAGGCGCGAGATCAGCGCGCGGTTGGCTGGACGCTCGATGTCGTCGATGCCGCCGAACCCGTCGTACCGGATCGCGATCGCGGCCTTGTCGGCGCGCGGATCGTAGATCCATGAGTCCGGCGCCTGCGGATCGCGTTGCGCGGAGCGAAACCAGTAGCGGCCGTCCGGCGCGAAGTCGCCGGAGAAGTTGTCCTCCTTGCCACCGCTGGTGATGCGCTTGACGTCGCTGCCGTCCGACCTGGCGTAGAACACCTGTGCGTTGAAGCCGCCGCCGCGCGCAACATCGTAGGCGATGCGATCATCGACCGGTGACCAGGCGACGGAGCCGACGGGATCGGCCCCCTGCGTGATCTGCTGCGGCGTGCCGCCGGCAGCATCGACGACCCAGACCTGCGGCGTGCCGCTGCGATTGCTGAGGAACGCGATGCGCTTGCCGTCCGGGGAATACACCGCGCCGGAGGTACTCGGGATCTCGGCCATCGCCTTGATGCGCGCGGCCAACGCATCGGAGGCAGGCGCCGACTGCGCCTGCACGACGCCGACGACCGGCACCAGACACGCAATCGCGAGCGAGCGTTTCATACGAGCCCCCTGTGTTGTGGCTCGATTCTACTCGCCCTGCCCGCTCACTAGCTGGAATACACCGGCGATTGGCTCTCCGCGCGACCTTTCACCCACTGGATCCCTGAGATCCCGCTGCGCTCCATCTTGAGCGCCCACATCGTGCTGCGACAGATGAATTCCTTGAACCACGCGCCGCGCCGGTGGGTCAGCACACCACCGGTCATCGTGCCGTCGCGCGCCGCTCGCTGGATCAACCCGTCGCGCCGGCCGAGGCTCACGCAGAAGAACGGAACGGCATATTGCAGCGTCTGCTCCGGCTCACCACGCAGCCGTCGCGCGATGTTCTCGGCAGCCCAGGCGCCGGCAGGCATCGCGCTCTTGCAACCCATCGGCAGCTGCGGCGTGAGTTCCGGCGCGACGGTTCCAAGATCGCCGATGACGTGCACGGCGGGATGCGAAACCGAGCGCAGCTGCGCATTGACGAGCACCTGACCCTGGCTGTTGACCTTGAGCCCGCTGTTCCACGCGAGCGGATGACCCACGAAGCCGCCGGCCCAGATGCACAGATCGAACGGCAGGTCGCCGCGATCGGTTTCCAGCCGCCCTGCGCGCACCGCGCGGATGTGCGGGCCTTCCTCGACGCGAACACCGAACCGCCGCATGGCGTCCAGCAAGTGAATGCGCGCGGCGCCGGACCACGTCTCGGCAAGCCGGGTCTGACTCACGAGCGAGACTTGCAGATCCGGGAAGGACTCGGCGATCTCCGTAGCCAGCTCGACGCCAGTGAGACCGCCGCCGACGATCGTGATGCGTCCGCTGTGCGCCGCGGCCTTCTGCAATGCCCGGTGAATGCCGGAGACGGCCCCGAATTCCACTGCCATCGCATGCTCCCGCGCGCCCGGGACGCTGTCGACGTCGACATGCGAGCCGAGGGCGAGGACGAGCGTGTCGTACTCGAACCGCTGATCGCCTGCCGCCAGCGTGCGGCGACTCTGGTCGAGCCGGTCGATCTGACCGACACGCAACTCGACGCCGGTGCCGCGAATGAGCGCCGGCAGGCTCCAATCGCCCACGTTCTGCCCCGTCGCCCGCTGATGCAGTCGAATGCGCTCGATGAAGCGATCAGTGGCGCTGATGAGAGTGATGCTCGTACTGCGCGGCACGCGCCGCGCGAGGCGTAACGCACAACTCAAGCCCGCATACCCCGCGCCCGCGATCACGATTCTATGGTCGGTCATGTCTGGTCTCCTCGACCTCCAGACGGGCGAGCCGGGACGGCTGTGACAGGCAGACGCACATCCGGCAGCGCGGTACCATTGCGACCGGAGGGCAGCTCATGAAGGTCGCGCGCTGGATATTCGCTATCGCTGGAATTTACGGCATCCTGGTGCTTGCGCCGCTGTACTTCATGGAGACGCGGATCGGGCGCGACACTCCGCCTGCGATCACGCATCCAGAATACTTCTACGGTTTCGTCGGCATCACGCTCGTGTACCAGATCATCTTCCTGATGATCTCGCGCGAGCCCGTACGCTACCGGCCGCTCATGGTGGTATCGGTGCTCGAGAAGCTCGCCTGGGGCGTCGCTGCGATCGTGCTCTTTCAGCAGCAGCGTGTGAGCGGGATGACGCTCGGTTTCGGCGGCATTGATCTGCTGTTCGGAGCTCTCTTCATCGTCGCGTTCTTTCTCACCCAGCGTAGCGCCGCACCGGCGCAGGGTTGAGCTCATGCGCATCACGGACGCTGGTAACCACCCTTCGCGATAAAGGGCATGAGATCGTGCCGGCGGACGGGGTGCCGGGCCAGTTCCGCGCGCATGTTGCGGATCCGTTTGGCAACCGGATCGAGTTGATAGAGAGTCCTCCAGACTCTTTATCTTCCTTGGCGCCTTTGCGCCTTGGCGAGAGTCTATTCCGGGTTCTCAAGCTTGCGGCCGCGGCGCGGCGAATTCACACTCCGCTCCCATGCACGCACTCCTCATCGCTCTCGCGAGCACCGTCATCATCAATGCGCAAGTGGCCGACGGCACCGGCACGCCCTTGCGCAAGGCCAGTGTCCGCATCACTGACGACCGCATCGCTGCGATCGGCGATTTCAAGCCGTCGGCCGACGACCGCGTGATCGATGCGCAAGGCCTCGTGCTCGCGCCGGGCTTCATCGACGTGCACAACCATTCGACCGAAGGTCTCGAGCACGACCCACTCGCCACCACCCAGATCGCGCAGGGCATCACGACAGTACTGCTCGGCGCGGACGGCGACTCGCCGTGGCCGATCGGGCCCTGGCTCGACGCACGCCGCAACAGCCCGGTGACGCTCAATCTCGCGGTGACCGTCGGGCACGCGACCGTGCGCCAACAGGTCATGCATGACGACTTCCGGCGCGTCGCCCGACCGACCGAGGTGGCGGCGATGGCGAAGCTCGTCGAGCAAGGGATGAGCGAAGGTGCGATCGGACTGTCGAGCGGGCTCGAATACGACATCGCCAGCTACAGCAATACGGACGAGATGGTCGCGGTGGCGACCGCGGCGGCGAAGCACGGCGGCTTCTACATGACGCACATCCGGGACGAGGCCGACCGCTCGTTCGAAGCACTGCAGGAAGTGGTCACGATCGGCAAGCGTGCGCACATCCCGATCGAGCATTCGCACATCAAGCTCGGCACCGTGAAGGTGTGGAACAAGGCGGCGGACTTCATTCGCATCATCGAAGAAGCGCGGCGCAGCGGCGTCGACTACCTCGCCGACTGCTATCCCTACGACGCATGGTATTCCACGATCAAGGTGCTCGTGCCGGACAAGCAGTACGAGGCGCCCGAGAGTGTCAGGGAAGCTCTTGCCGCCGTCGGCGGCGCAGGCAACGTAACGATCACGGACTTTGCCGCGAACAAGAGCTACGAGCAGCACACCATCGAGCAGCTCGCACAGAACGAGCACATCGACGCCGTCGACATGTTCATCAAGATCATCCGTGAAGGCAACGCGGCCAACGATGAAGCACTGGTGATCGCCAAGTCGATGACGGACGCCGATATCCAGCTGTTCTACAAGCAGCCGTGGGTGATGGTCGCGAGCGATGGCGGCATCGACGGCCAGCATCCGCGCGGCGCCGGCACGTTCCCGCGCGTGCTCGGCCGGTTCGTGCGCGAGCAGCACTGGTTCACGCTGCCCGAGGCGATCCGCAAGATGACGTCGCTGCCGGCACAACGCATGGGCCTGCGGGACCGCGGCACGCTGCGCAAGGGAACCTTTGCCGATCTCGTGTTGTTCGATCCGCAGACCGTCATCGACCGCGCGACTTTCGCGAAGCCGCAGGAGCTGCCGGAGGGCATCCGAACCGTTTTCGTCAATGGCGAGATCGTGTGGAATGAAGGTCGGCCGACCGGTTCGCGGCCGGGGCGCGTGCTGACCCACTGATCGGGGGATTGCCATGATTACCAGACGCCGGGTCGTTGCAGGGTCGGCCGGCGCGTTGCTGCTGGCCGGCGTAGCCGGAAGCCGCGCGTTCGGTGCCGACGAGACAATCGCCGACCAGTTGCTTGCGCTCCCCGGCAAGCGGCCGCTGATCAAGCGCAGTTTCCGTCCGCCGAATTTCGAAACACCGCTGGCAGACCTGCGCCAGCAGTTCACGGCCAACGATGCGTTCTTCGTGCGCTATCACCTCGCATCGATTCCGGAAGTCGATGCGCGTACGTGGCGCCTGCGCGTTGCCGGCGCGAGCGTGCAGCGTCCGCTCGAGCTCTCGCTCGACGAGCTCAAGCGCAGCTTCGAGCACGTCAAGCTTGCGGCAGTCAATCAGTGCTCCGGTAACCGTCGTGGTCTGTTCACGCCGCGAGCCGGCGGCGTGCAATGGACGTACGGCGCGATGGGCAATGCCATGTGGGGCGGGGTCCGACTGCGCGACGTGCTGAATCGAGCCGGCGTGAGCAAGGATGCGCTCGAAGTCGTGCTCGACGGCGCGGATCAGCAGGTGCTGCCCGCGACGCCGGACTTCGTGAAGAGCGTGCCAGTCGACCGCGCGCTCGATGAGCACACGCTGATCGCCTTCGAGATGAACGGCCGACCTCTGCCCCACTGGAACGGCGCGCCGGCGCGCCTGGTGGTCCCCGGCTGGACCGCGACCTACTGGGTGAAGCATTTGACGTCGATCCGCGTCGAGCCGAAAGCGTTCGACGGGTTCTGGATGAAGAGCGCCTATCGCATCCCTACGGCCAGGTTTGCGGGCGCGCGCTTCGCGAGCCAGGAAAACGCCGAAACCACGCCGATCACGGAGATCATGATCAACTCGCTCGTCACCAGCCACACCGACGGGCAGCGGCTCGATCGCGGCCGGCCGGCGGAGCTTGCGGGCTGGGCCTGGGACGGCGGCAGCGGCATCAGCACCGTCGAGACGTCTCTCGACGAGGGTCGTTCATGGCGCCCCGCTACTCTGGGCGAAGCGCCAAGCGCCTATTCATGGCACGGATTCCGCGTGCCCCTCGATACCTCGAAGCCCGGCCCGCAGCGCATCTCGGTTCGTGCGACCGGACGCAACGGCGCGCGCCAACCGGAGCAGCTCACACCCAACCCCGCGGGCTATCACCACAACATCATCCAGACGCTGACGCTGGAGGTTGCATGAACGCGCCCCTTCGCTGTCTTGCTGTGCTGTGCTCGATGCTCACCGCGAGCCTCGCGCTCGGCGCAAGCGAGGACACAATCGAGCTACACGACGCGCCCGATCGCGACCTCGTCGCGGCGCGCTGCTCCATCTGCCACAGCGTGGACTACGTGCCGATGAATGCGCCTGTATTCGATCGCGCCGGCTGGCAAAAGAGCGTGCGCAAGATGATCGACGCCTTCGGTGCGCCGATCAGTGAGGATGATGCGAAGCGGATCGTGGAGTACCTGGGTAATAACTATTGATGTGATCGGGAGTCCGGAGATATCTCTCGCCAAGGCGCACAGGCGCCAAGGGGAGAAAAGAATTCGAAAATGGTCTGGTTTCTTCCTTCGCGCCTTGGCGAGAGATTTTCCGGTCTTCCATCAATGGCACTACTTTCATGAACAGACTCTCACTCATTGCTTTGGTCGCCTGTCTCGCACTCAGCGGCGTCGCCCGCGCCGAAGGGCTCGACGAGGCGGCAGCAGCGCGCTTTGCGCAGCTCGCGCTCGACTGCGTGCACAAGGAGTATCCGAACAAGATCGCGCATTTCATGACGGGGGATGCGGATCTCAAGCCGCCGCGGCAGCTGACGCCGGCGTTTTACGGCTGCTACGACTGGCATTCGTCGGTGCACGGTCACTGGCTGCTCGTGCGCGTGGCGAAGATGTTTCCGAAGTCGGAAGTGGCGCAGAAGGCGCGGGCCGCGCTTGCCCTCACCTTCTCGCAGCAGAACATCGCGGATGAGGTCAAGTACATCACGGCGCCGGGGCGCGAATCGTTCGAGCGGCCGTACGGCATCGCCTGGCTGTTGCAGCTCGCCGCCGAGTTGCGCAGCTCGGACGATCGGCAGTTCCGCGAGTGGTCCACGACGCTGGCCCCGCTGGAAACGGCGGCAGCGCAGAAGCTCACTACCTGGCTGCCGAAGCTCAGCTATCCGATCCGCATCGGCGAGCACGACCAGACTGCGTTCGCGTTCGGCCTCGTCTGGGACTGGGCGCAGGCGACGAAGAACAAGGCAATGGAAACGCTGCTGCGCGAGAAGGCGAAGCAGTTCTACCTCGGCGACCGGAACTGTCCGCTGGCGTACGAGCCTTCAGGGCAGGATTTCCTCTCGCCGTGTCTGGCCGAAGCGGACTTCGTGCGGCGTGTGCTCGCGCCGGCCGGGTTTGCTACGTGGCTGAGCGCGTTCCTGCCGCAGATTCCGAGTGACGGCTCGACGGCGTGGCTGCCGATCGCGCGCATCACCGATCGCAGCGATCCGAAGCTCGCGCATCTGGACGGGTTGAACCTGAGCCGGGCGTGGATGCTGGAAGGGATCGCGGATGGGTTGCCGGCCGCGGACAAGCGACGCAGCGCGCTGCGCGCGAGCGCGAGCTCACACCGCGACGCGTCGCTGGCGGCGGTGACCAGCGAGCACTATGTCGGCAGTCATTGGCTCGGAACCTTTGCTCTCTATGGGGCGTCGCGCACAACGCGCACCGGCACGGCAATGAAGACTGCAAAGGTCGTCGCTATCAATGTGCTGCTGCTGCCGGATCAGATCATGAGCGCCCGCGCGCAGGAGCTGAACGCCAAGCTGCGGGAAAGCTATCCGCAGGGCTTCGCTTTGAACGCGACTCACGTCCCGCACGTCTCGCTGCTGCATCGCTATGTGCGCGCCGAATCGTTGCCACAGGTGTTTGCCGCCGTCCAGCAGGTCGCCGCAAAGCATTCGCTCGCAGCGCAGACGTTCAGCGCCAGCGGTCTGGAGACCTCACCCTGGCAAGGTCACCTGGTCACGAGCATCAAAGTCGAGAAGACGCCGGATCTGAGCGCGCTGCAGGATGCGCTCGTTACCGCCCTGACGCCGTATGTTGTCGAGTCGGGCGGACCGGATGCGTTCATCACGACTCCCGCCGAGCCCGGCATCGGCGAGCAAACGATCGAGTACGTGCGGACGTTCGTGGAGCAGCGGACCGGCGAGAACTTCAAGCCGCACATCACGGTGGGAATCAGTGATGTTCGGGCGGGCGAGCTCGCGCCGCTGCAGTTCAAAGTGGATGCACTCGCCGTGTACCAGCTCGGCAACATCGGAACGGCCCGCAAGGAGCTATGGCGATACTCGCCCGGCTAGGTGTTCTTGCTGTTCCTGGCGAGCCGCATCTCCAGATGCCGCCGCACGTCCGGCCACTCCGCCGCCAGAATGCTGTACATGACCGAGTCGCGCACGGTGCCGTCGCGACGCGGGTAGTGATGGCGGATCACGCCGTCCTTCTTCGCGCCGAGCCCTTCGATCGCACGCTGCGAGCGGAAATTGAAATTGTCCGTGCGCAGGCCGACGACTTTGCAGCCGAGTTTGTCGAACGCGTGCGCGAGCAGCAGCAGCTTGCAGGTCGTGTTGATGTGAGTGCGGTGACGGCTCTTGCTGTACCACGTCCAACCGATCTCGACTCGATCGACCACGGCGATGATGTCGTGATAGCGAGTCGAGCCGACGATGGTGTCGGTTGCGAGGTCGCGCACCACCCACGGCAGCATGATCCCCTTCTCCTGACCCTTGAGAGCGTCGTCGATGTACCTGGCCATGCCGCCCGGGTCCGGCACGCTCGTGTACCACAGCTTCCACAGCTCGCCGTCGGCAGCCGCGGCTTCCAGTGCCGGCGCATGCTCGGGCTTCATCGGTTCGAGTCTGACACCCTCGCGTTCGAGGGCGACCGGTTCGGGGTGGATCACGGCGCCTGCCTGCAAGCTGCTACGGGGCGATAACAGTAGCAACGCCGGTCGGGCTCCAACAAGAATCAGTTGCCCAGAAGGACCTCCGGCACACCGCCCGCCGCTCGCGCTCGCTCGTAGATCATCGCCGCTGCCGCCAGATCCTGGATCGACAGGCCGGTCGAATCGAACACCCACTGCTCGTCGCTGTTGACGCGGCCGCTGATCCGGCCCGCGGCCAGCTGGGCGAGCTCACCCTGAACGTCCGCAGGGCGCAGCGCGCCGGCCTCGATCGCGTGATGCAGATCGCCCATCGTCGATGCCTGCGCGAGCGAATCGACGACGACGCAGCTCCCTTTCAGCAGATCCGGAGCAAGCTCGTGCTTGCCTGGATTGTCGGCACCGACGCCGGCAACGAAGGTTCCGGGACCGATGTCTGCAAGGGCGAGCAGCGGGCGCGTTGCAGTCGTGACCGTGACGACGATGTCTGCACCGCGAACGGCGGCTTGCGGATCGCTCCAACGCCGTGCGTGCAGGTCCAGTTCGAGCATTCGCGCCGCGAATGCGTCGGCGGCCTCGTCGCGCGGATCACAGAACGCGACTGACTCGATGGGCGCGACATCGAGCAGCGCCTCGACGTGATAGCTCGCCTGCACCCCGCACCCGATGATGGCGAGCGTCCGCGAGCCCGGTTTCGCGAGATACCTCGCTGCCAATGCGGTCGCGGCCGCAGTGCGCCGGGCGGTGATCTCGATCGAATCCATCAACGCCAGAACGCAGCCGCACTCGGCATCGAGCAATGCGACGAATCCCTGGATGGTCGGCAGCTGCCGCCGCCCGACGTTCCCGGGAAAATTGCCGTTCACCTTGATCGCCGCGAGCGCCGGCGAGCCCTCGCGCCGCGCCGACTTGATATGGAACATCCCGCCGACGCCGGGGACGTGACCGACCTGCGGGACCTCATAGCGACCTCGTGCGAGGTCCGCAAAGGCCGTCTGCATCGCGTCCAGATAGTCGCGCGTCGTGGCCAGCCTGCAGATCGTGCTGCGCGATAACAGCAATACCGGAGGAATTGTCATGTCCGCATGCTATCGAGGCGCTGCAGTGTTCGGGCCGCGAGTTGCCATGCTTGACCTTGACCTTGGGACAGGCGCTAGAGTGCCGCCGTGACTACGCCTTCCTCCCGGCTGCTTTCGATCGGCGAGTTCGCGGCCGCGACGCAGCTCTCGCAGAAGGCCCTGCGCATCTACGACGAGCAGCGCCTGCTGGCGCCGGCACGCATCGACGCGATGACCGGCTATCGCTACTACAGCAGCGACCAGGTTGCACTCGGCCGACTCGTGCGAACGTTGCGCGAAATGAACCTCTCCCTCACCGACATCGCCAGCGTCGTCGCCGCGAAAGACGACTCTGCCGAGACCCTGCTCGCGGAGCTCGCGCAGGAAATCGAGCACCGCCATGCGCGCGAGAAACGTGCGTACCACGCCGCGCTCGTATTGTTGCGCAAGCCATCGCGGGCGACTGTGCTCGAGATCAGCGAGCGTTCGCGTCCCGAGACGACGGTTGCCGTGCGACCTTTCGTCGCGAACCGCTACGACTTCGTCGAGAAGTTTCGAGCGGAGGCCCGCGCGATGAATGACCTGCTGGTACAGGCCGGACTGGCTGCGGCGAGCGAGACGTCCTGTGCGCTGATCGACCCGCTGTCCGACGACGACGGCCGGCTGGAAATCGTGATCGCCGTGAAGACCCCAGCGCGCATTCCACAGGGGATTACCCTGCGACAAATGCCTGCTGCTTCCTGCGCGGCGATCGGAACCAGTGTTCGGCACGCGCATGCCGCAGAACTCGCCGGCGCTCTCGATGCGCTGTTCGACTGGTTCGACCGCCGCGGCTGTCACGCAATCGAAGCGCCGCTCGTGTCAATCGGCACGAGCGTGGCGGGCCTTCACACCGAAATCGTCTGGGCCTTCGAGCAGGCAGCGCCTGCGAGGTAGTTATGCCCTCTTCCCTGTCTCCCGCGGCAATCTTCGCGCGACTCGGTCTGCCGGACTCGCCGGTCGTCTTCGACGTGCGCGACGAGGCCGCCTATGCCGAGCGGCCGCGGCTCATTCCAGGCGCCTTACGAGGCGATAGGGATCGGATCGGCGACTGGTCGCGCAGCTTGCCGCGGACTCGCGCAGTCGTCGCGTACTGCGCACACGGCGGCAGCAGGAGCAGCTTCGTCGCGGATACATTGAATACGATGGGCTATCCGGCCTTCATTCTCGAAGGCGGTTTCGATGCCTGGATTACAGCCGGTCATCCGACCGTGAAAGCGCGCGCCGATCTCAAAGCCCCCGGCGCATCGCGCTGGGTGACGCGCGAGCGTCCGAAGATCGATCGCCTGGCCTGTCCGTGGCTCGTGCGTCGATTCATCGATCCGCGCGCGTCGTTCTTCTACACGCCTGCTCACCAGGTGCGCGCCGAATCGCAGGCGCTGCACGCCGAGCCTTACGACATCGCCGACGTGACGTTCTCGCATCGCGGGCCGCGCTGCAGCTTCGACGCGTTCCTCGAGGAGTTCGACCTGCACGATCCGGTGATCGATCAGGTCGCCGCCATCGTGCGCGCCGCCGATACCGGCGAGCTCGGTCAAGCTCGCGAAGCGCCGGGGCTGCTGGCGATTTCGCTGGGACTGTCCGCCAACGTGCGCGACGACATCGTGCTGCTGGAACAGGCGATGCCGCTGTACGATGCGCTCTACGCCTGGTGCAAGACGGCACGCACAGAAACGCATTCGTGGCCGCAGAAACTCGCGACACAGTAACCGCAGCTTCGTCGATCTCGTTCGGCGAGGCGCTGCGGCTCTGGACCCGCATCGGCTGGCTCAGCTTCGGCGGGCCGGCCGGGCAGATCGCTCTCATGCATCGCGAGCTGGTCGAGCGCCGCCGCCTGATCAGCGAGACCCGATTTCTCCATGCACTGAACTACTGCATGCTGCTGCCGGGTCCGGAGGCACAGCAGCTCGCGACGTACATCGGCTGGCTGCTTCATCGCACCTGGGGCGGCATCGTCGCCGGCGGCCTGTTCGTGCTGCCCGGCGTGATTGTGATGCTCGTGCTGAGCTGGCTCTACGTCCGCTATTCGTCGCTCGGGCCTGTCGCCGCCCTCTTCTTCGGTCTGAAAGCGGCAGTGCTCGCGGTCGTGGTCGAGGCGGTGCTGCGCATCGGTCGGCGCGCGCTGCGCAATCGATTCATGGTTGCCATCGCCGCCGCGGCATTTCTCGGCATCTATTTCTTCAAGGTGCCCTTTCCGTGGATCGTGGCGGGCGCAGCGCTCGTCGGACTCGTCGCGCGCCGCCTCACGCCGCGATTCTTCGAGCAAGCAACTGCATCGGACACGCAGGCAACGCTGGACTTCGTCGTCGATCGCATGTACGAGGCCGGACAACTCGCCCACGCACGACCCGACTCGCGACGCGCATTGAAACTGACGGTTGTCTGTCTGCTGATCTGGATGACACCAGTGGCGCTCGTCGCCGCCTGGCTCGGGGTCGAGCACGTGCTGACGCGCGAGGGCGCAATCTTTGGTCAGACCGCAGTCGTCACGTTCGGTGGCGCTTACGCAGTGCTCGCCTACGTCGGCCAGCGCGCTGTCGAGGAACTGCACTGGCTGCACCCGGGCGAGATGATCGATGGACTTGCGATGGCGGAGACGACGCCGGGGCCACTGATCATGGTGCTGCAGTTCGTCGGCTTCGTTGCCGCTTATCGTTACGCTGCGCCGCTGGATCCGTGGCTCGCTGCCGTCCTCGGGGCAGGCCTGACGACGTGGGTGACGTTCGTGCCGAGCTTTGCGTTCATCTTCATCGGCGCCCCATACGTCGAGTCGCTGCGTCAGCATCGCGGCCTGAATGCGGCCCTGTCCTGCGTCACTGCGGCGGTCGTCGGCGTCATCCTCAACCTTTCGGTGTGGTTCGCGACCCATACCCTGTTCGGCCGTGTCGAAGCGCGAAGCTACGGCCCCGTCCACTTGGACGTTCCCGCCTGGTCCACCCTCGAGCCGGCGGCGCTGCTGCTGGCGGTCGCGGCGATGGTCGCGATGCTCCGATTCAGGGTCGGGATGGCCTGGACGCTGGCCGCGAGTGCCGCGCTCGGATTGGCGTTCAAGCTCCATATATATATGTAGCAGCCGTGTTGCATTAGACTGCGCCGCATGTCGACCGGCGAGCACATCTACGGTGCGGTCGAAGCGGGCGGAACCAAGTTCCTGTGCGCCGTCGGGCGCGGCGTCCACGAAGTTCTCGAAGAGCGTCGCATAGCGACCCGCCAGCCCGGGGAAACGCTCGCCGAAGTGCTGCAGTTCTTCCACGCGATGCAGCTCAAATACAGCCGGGTTCGCGGCTTCGGCATCGCTTCGTTCGGTCCGATCCAGCTCGACCGCCGCGCGCAGGACTGGGGCCGGATGCTCGCGACGCCGAAGCCGGGCTGGGATCACACGAACCTCATCGCCGCCCTGCAGCCCGTCGCCGACTGTCCCATCGAGCTCGATACCGATGTGAACGCCGCTGCGCTCGCGGAAGCCGAGCTCGGCGCGGGCCAGGGCTGCAGCAGCGTCGCGTACGTCACGGTCGGCACGGGCATCGGCGCCGGCGTCGCGATCAACAACCAGACGCTGCGCGGGCGCATGCATCCCGAGATGGGCCACATCCACGTGCGTCGCGACCCGCGCGACCTCACGTTCCCGGGGATCTGTCCGTTTCACGGCGATTGCCTCGAAGGTGTCGCGAGCGGGCTCGCGATCCAACGTCGCTGGCAGTCCGAGCTCTCGGCTTTGTCCGCGGATCACGTGGCCTACAGCATCATCGGCGGCTACCTCGGTCAACTCGCTGCGACCATCGCGTTGGTCACGTCCGCGGAACGCATCGTGTTCAGCGGCGGCGTACTGGAGAATGGACTGCTGTTGCCTCACATCCGCGACGCGACGCGTGACGCACTCGCCGGCTATCTGCCGCCGCACGAGCCCGATGGTTGCGTCGAGAACTCCGTGTGCATGTCATCGCTTCACGGGCGTGCCGGATTGCTCGGCGCGATGATCCTGGCGCGCCGCGCAGGCGAGCTACCGTTCGTTGACGCTGTAGCGCCCCGGGCCCATGAGCGCGAGTGCGATCGCTACGATCAGATATAGTGCCTGCAGCTCGAGCGCGTAGCCGCCGCTCGCGGCGAGCTTGAACACATCGGCGCGATGCGCCAGGTAGAGCGCGAACACCATGTTGATCGCGACGAGCAACGAGCCGATCCGCGAGTACCAGCCGATGATGATGAGCACCGGTGCAACGAGCTCGCCGAGATAGACGCCATACGCGACGAACGCCGGCAACCCGTTCGCGGTCACCAGTTGCGTGATGCCGTCGATGCCGCCCTGGAGCTTCGCGACGCCGTGAAACAGGACGAGGCCGCCGAGACAGAGGCGCAGCAGCAATCTGCCCAGATCCGCATTCGTTCTTGTCATGCGCGGAGTATATACATGCGGCTTGCTTGACCCTGCCCTTGGGGAAGGCCGCACAGTTCCGCCATGGAACTGGGACCCCTTTTGTTCCGGCTGCTGCCGGTGCTCGGCGCCATGGCAGTGGCGAGCGTCATTGAGCTCGTTCTGCCGCAGCGCCAGCAGCCTCGGCGCGCGCATGGCCGCCTGACGACCAACCTCTGGCTGCTCGGCATCACGCTCACGCTCGCGATGGGGCTCAATTTTCTACTGGCACTCGGTGCCGAGTACGTTCGTCAAAGCGGCGGCGGCTTGCTTCAGGTACTGGGCCTGGGCTCTGCGACGTCCTTCGTCGTGGCATTGCTCGCGCTCGATGGCGCCACCTACCTCGTACACCGTTTGATGCATCAGATTCCGCTGCTGTGGCGCGTGCACCTGGTGCATCACATCGATGCGTCCGTGGACGCGACGACTGCGTTCCGCCAGCACCCGGTCGAGGGCGCGCTGCGTTTCAGCTTCCTCGCTGCAACGGCATGGGGGTTGGGCGCACCGCCCGCGGCTGTCGCTCTCTATCGACTGCTCGGCGCGCTCAATTCCGTCCTCGAGCATTCGAACATCCGGGTGCCCCGTGTCCTGGACCACGCGCTCGTGTGGCTGTGGGTGACCCCCGACATGCACAAAGTGCATCACTCGCGCGATCGGACCGAAACCGACTCCAACTACGCCAACCTGTTCTCGTTCTTCGACCGCTTGTTCCGTTCGTTCACGCCGAGCAGTCGCGGCCCCTTCGTCAGCTATGGGATCGAGGGTTACGACACGCCGTCGAGGCAATCGATCGGCGCCGTGCTGTTACTTCCTTTCCGCCGCGCAGCGCTAGACTCACGCCCCTATCCGAGACGGCGCAGCGCGAACAGCGCGGGAGTCAGCCATGACCGACGAAGCGAAACGTGAAACTCTGATGCTGTTGGGCGCAGGCGCTGCTGGAGCATTGATGGCCGGGACGACGCAAGCGGAGACCACTTCGAGCACGCGGCCGGAAGTGCGCGGCTCGATGGCTGGCGGACGAGAGCCGAAGCCGCTGCCCTTCGATCCCGCCAAGCTCAATGGCCTGTCGGAAAAGCTGATCCGCTCGCACTGGGAGAACAACTACATCGGCTCGGTCAAGACGCTGAACATGATCGCCGGCCGCTTGCTCGCCGCGATGAACGACGCCGACCTGCCGCCGGTCGTGTACGGCGGCCTGAAGCGTGAGGAGCTGCACCGGCTCGGCTCGGTCGTCCTGCACGAGCAGTACTTCGGCAATCTCGGCGGCGACGGCAAAGCCGGTGGCGACATTCTCGCCGCGCTCAAGAAAACGTACGGCAGCTACGAGGCATGGGAAGCCGAGTTCCGTCGCACGGCGATGTCGCTCGCAGGCGGCTCGGGATGGTGCGTGCTGACGTACAACGTCTATACGCACGAGCTGCGAAATCAGTGGGCGTGGGATCACATGCACGGCGCGATCGCCGCGATGCCGCTGCTCGTGCTCGACATGTACGAGCACTCCTATCACATGGACTATGGATCGGCCGCGGCGAAGTACGTCGACGCGTTCATGCACAACGTCAGCTGGGAAGAAGTCGAGCGGCGCTTCGCCCGATCGTCAGCGAACTGAAGGCACTCGCCAGGCTATTCGGCACCGGCATCGTTGCGCAAATAGCGCGGAAGGCGACAGCACCGCCGCTACAATAAGAGGACGTGGTCACCACCTCCCCGCCCGCCGCTTCACCTGCCCTCACTCTCGCGACCGAGCACGCGTTCATTCGCTACCTGATGGCGCGCTGCTTCGGCACGCTCGCCGTGCAGATGCAGACCGTCGCGGTCGGCTGGCAGGTCTACGACATCACTCACGATCCGCTCGATCTCGGGCTGATCGGCCTGTCGCAGTTCCTGCCATTCATCCTGCTGATCCTGCCGGCCGGCCACGCGGCGGATCACTACGATCGACGCAGGATCCTGACGGGCTGCTATCTGCTCAACATGGTGAGCGCTCTCGGCCTGCTCGCGTTCTCGGTGCTCGCAGTGCACGCTGCCGGACCGATATTCGCAGTCATGACCTTGCTTGGCGTCACGCGCGCCTTTGCGATGCCGTCGGCCCAGGCGCTTTTGCCGAATCTCGTGCGGCCGGAGCTGTTCGCCCGGGCGACGGCCGTCAACTCCTCGGTATTCCAGGTCTGCACGATCGTCGGACCGACATTGGGCGGCGTGCTCTACCTCGCCGGCCCCTCCGCCGTCTTCGGCACTGTCGCAACGCTGCTCGCCATCTCGACGCTGCTCATGACGAGAGTGCGTATCGGCGGAAGAATCACGACCGCACCTCCGGCCGTGACGGTGCGCTCGCTGCTGTCGGGCCTCACATTCGTGCGTTCGAAACCGACGGTGCTCGGTGCGATTTCGCTCGATCTGTTCGCGGTGTTGTTCGGCGGCGCGACCGCGCTGCTGCCGATTTACGCGAGGGACATCCTGCACACGACATCCGTCGGGCTCGGCGTGCTGCGCACAGCTCCAGGCATGGGAGCCGCGGTTTGCGCCCTGGTCCTGAGTCTGTCGCCGCTCGAGCGACACGTCGGTCGCTGGCTGTTCGCCGGCGTCGCGGTCTTCGGGGCCGCGACGGTCGTGTTCGGACTGTCGACGAACATCGTGGTTTCGGTGATCGCGCTGATCTTGCTCGGCGCCGGCGACATGGTGAGCGTGTACCTGCGTCACCTGCTGGTACAGCTCGAAACGCCCGACGAGATTCGCGGCCGCGTCAGCGCCGTGAACGCAGTGTTCATCGGTGCCTCGAACGAGCTCGGCGAGTTCGAGTCGGGCATCACGGCAGCCTGGTTTGGAACGGTGCGCGCCGTCGTGCTCGGCGGCGTGGCGACGATGCTGGTCGCCGCGAGCTGGGCCTGGTGGTTCCCGCAACTGCGTCGCATGGATCGCCTGCCCGAGCGCGTCAGATGAGTGGCTCCGTTCCTGCGCGCTAAGTGGATCTGGCAACGTCGCGTGCAGTCGCTAGCATGCGCACATGGAGCGCCGCACCTTGCTGACACTGGCCGCACTCGGAAGCGTGACGACTGTCGTCGCTGCGACCGCGCGCGCAACCGGCTCGCTGCCGACAGATCTCGTGCAAGCGATCGAAGACTACGATCGCGCCACAGTGAGCAACGACACTGCAGCGCTCGCGAATCTCGTCGCCGACGACTACGTGCTCGTCAACTCCGACTCATCGCTGCAGGACAAGCGCTCGTACCTCGAAGACTTCAAGGTCCCCGGCTTCAAGCTCGATCCCTACGAATTGCAGCAGCAGGTGCGCAAAGTCTGGGGTGATGCCGCATTGCTCGCCGGTGTGGTGCGGCTGAGCTGGACACTCCAGGGCGAGCATCAGGCCCGGCTGCTGCGGATCGCGCACGTCTGGAGCCGGCACGGGGGCCGCTGGCGCCTGGCGTACACGCAGCTGACGAGAATGCCGGAGAAGTGATCAGCCCGCGCGCCACAACCTCCTCGCCTCCTCCGCGATGATGTCCGGGAACTCCTCCTGAAAGAACAGTTTCCCTTCCGGCACGCGCCGGATGCCTCGCGAGTTCGGGAACGTGCGGTCGAGGTAGTCCGCGTCCTGCTGCGCGAAGATGTCGTCGCTCGCGCCCCACACGATCCGCAGCGGAACTTTGCTGCGTGTGAGCTCTGCTTCGATGCCTGCCAGCGGATTGGGCTCGAGCGCGATGTGATACGCGTGATATTGCGCACGGCGCAGCGGTGTGCTCACTAGCGGCGAGACGTAGTACTCGATCGTCTCGTCAGCAAAGCGGTTCGGATCGTGGAAGACGGCGGCGCCGAACGTCGTGCGCGCCAGTGCCTTGTCCGTGAGCCATTTGGCCGTCGCATCGGCAAGCGTGCCGGCGCGCGCCATTTCGATCACCGGCTTCACCTTCGGCGGCGGGCTGTCGGGCTCGACATCGCAGTTCGTCAGGAGCAGCGTCCGCACGCGCTCCGGATGACGGGCCACGAACAGTTGCGCGACCGCGCCGCCGCTGTCGCTCGCAACAATGTCGACCGCGCGAATCGCGAGCGCGTCGAGGAATGCGCCGATCATGTCGGTCTGAGCATCGGCCGCCGGCGATTGCTGCTCCGGGATCTCCGAATATCCGAGTCCCATGAAGTCCGGTGCGATACAGCGCCGATGTGCCGCAAGCCGCTCGAGCGCCCCGCGCCATTGAAACCCATTGAGCGGCGCGCCGTGCAGGAACAACGCTGCCTTGCCCGAGCCCCGCTCGACATAAGCAATCCGCCCGAAGCGCAGCTCGGCGAATCGTCGCATCGCGCGAAAGGCAGCGGCGTCCAGCGGTTGCGGTGGATCTGCGCTCGCTCGCATCGCGCTCGCGGCGAACGCGGCCCCGGTCAGGGCGAGAAAGTGTCTGCGTTTCATGCGCAGAGCGTGCCGGCGGGCGACTTCGCCTGCGAGCCCTGGCAGCTGCGGTCGGACACAGGCGGATGATTTTCGCTGCCCGCGCCCCACAACGCCGCTCGCGGCGGCCCGGAGCAGTAGAATGACGAACCGATGACTCACCCGATCGCAACGCTTCCTCCCCTCGCGGTGCGCACCTCGCCCGTGCCGATGGGCCTGTTCGAATCGCCGGTCAGCGATCGTCACGTGCTATGCCTGCATGTTGGCGAGCCGGTGCCGGTCTCCTACCGTGCAGGTCATCACGAGCGAAAGGGTGTTCGCTTGCACGGTCAGTTCTGTGTCGTGCCTGCGCAGTCGACGACGCGTTGGATCGTGTCGCGGCCTGCGCGCTCGCTGCT
>Ga0075431_100000001_pt1 | contig 200168 bp, 176 predicted proteins | sample RhiMetdeltSRZDD5_FD_75297 | JGI IMG/M metagenome (GOLD analysis project Ga0075431, IMG submission 75297) | Populus rhizosphere microbial communities from Tennessee, USA - Rhizosphere MetaG P. deltoides SRZDD5 | ecosystem: Host-associated > Plants > Roots > Rhizosphere > Soil | place: USA... | reverse complement strand
TCGAGAACATCTGCCGCTCGGTGTCGATCAGCCGCAAGCATCTGGGCGACCTGTTCGACACGCACATCGGACTGACGCCGAAGACCTACGCACGGATGTTCCGCTTCCGTCGCGTCGTGGATCTCGTGCAGCGCGGACAGGGCCTCGACTGGACCGGCGTCGCGATGAGCTGCGGCTACTATGACCAGGCGCACTTCAATCACGAGTTCCGCGAGTTCTCCGGCATGAGCCCGAGCGAGTACGCCGCCGCGGGGTCGGTGGACGGCCTCACGGTCGTGGTCAGCTGAGGTAACTTTTTTACAAGGAGGCGCGCGGCGGCCTCGCTACGATTCGGTCATGCCGCAAATAAATATCCTGTCCGTGCTCGCCGCCGGCCTGTCGAGCATGATCCTGGGAGCGCTCTGGTATTCGCCGGTGCTGTTCGGCAAGGCCTGGAGCACGTCGAGCGGCAGCAGCGACGCGCAGGCGAAGTCCGCGAACATGGGGAAAATCATGGGCACGGCATTCGTGCTGGCGGTGCTCGGCGCAGCAGTATTCGCGATGTTTCTCGGGCCGCGGCCGGAGCCGATGTTTGCAACGGCAGCGGGGCTCTCGGCAGGGTTGAGCTGGGTTGCCGGATCGTTCGGCATCAACTATCTGTTCGAACAGCGGCCGCTGCGGTTGTTCCTGATCAACGGCGGTTACCACACGCTGCAGTACACGCTGATCGGCCTCATCCTCGGACTCTGGCACTGAGCGACACATATATATGAACAGGATCATGGTCACCCTCCTGCTGGGATCGATCGCACTCACGTCGGCAGCAGCGGACGCGCCGCTCGCTCCGCTGTCGCGGCTGGCGGGTCATTGCTGGAAAGGCGAATTCGCCGAGGGCGGCACGTGGGACCGGCACTGCTTCGAGTGGGCCTACGACGGCAAATTCTTGCACGACAAGCACGCGCTCTCCGGCAAGCGCGCGCCATACGGCGGCGAATCCTGGTATCGCTACGATGCGAAAGCACAGCGCATCGTCTTCCATTACTTCAACAGCGAAGGCGGCTACAGCGAAGGCGCCGTGCAGCCGGCGCAGAACGAGCTGCGCTTCCCCGAGGAGCATTACGAGCAAGGCGGCAAGACCATGCTGCTGCGGACGATCTGGCGCTTTGCGGGCGAGACGAAGATGCTCGCCGTCACCGAGCAGCAGCACGAAGGTAAGTGGGTCGAGTCCTGGCGCGTCTCGTTCGCTCGCGAGTAGTGCGCTACGCGGCGGCTGGTGGTCCGAACCACTTCGTGAGCGCGTCAGCCAGTGCCCGCTGAGTCTGCTCTGCGACCCAGGCCACGTAGCCATCGGGTCGAATGAGCACGGCTGTCGGAGCAGCGATGGATCCGAGTGCCGGCAGCTCCCACGGACCGGCGTACTGCGCGTCGACGAGCTGAACGCGATCGCTCAATGCAGCGATGTCGAAGCGGCCGGGCTCGCCGAGGTTGAGCAGCACCGGTCGCGCGCCGTGCAGCAAAGAGAAGACTCGCAGCGTGCCACCGACGGTGATCACATCGAGATCGGGCATGCGACGTCCGAGCAGCGGGTGGTTCTCGCCGACGCCGGGTTCGCCGAGATCATAGTGAACGTCCAGCCCTGATATCTCCGCCGCCATTCGTCTGCGAGGGCCGTCCATCCTGAGGAGCTCAGCAGCGTATTCGCCCAGAGCCTTGGAGCGATCGTCCGGACGGCGCAGCGCGACTTGCGCCATCGTGTTTCGCAGTACGCGGGCTGCTACCGGGTGGCGCTCGGCATGATAGGTATCGAGCAGGCTCTCGGGTGCTGCCTGCTTGATGACCAGCGCCAGCTTCCATCCGAGATTCACCGCATCCTGCAGACCGATGTTCAGGCCTTGCCCGCCCGTTGGCGCATGCACGTGGGCAGCGTCGCCTGCCAGCAGGACTCGTCGTTCGCGATAGGCTGCGGCCTGGCGCGTCAGGTCCGTGAATCGCGAGATCCACGTGGGGCTGTGGATGCCGAAGTCCGTCCCATACACCGCGACCAGCCCTTCGCTGATCTCGCGCAGAGTCGGTTGGCTGGCAGGTCCCAGGCGCGGCTCCGCCAGCACCAGCCCCACCCGCTTGCCATCTTCCAACTTGCCGATCGCATGAGTGCCGGCGGCGTCGTGGCGGAAGCCCAATTCCGGCTCCTGCGCCATCTCGGCTTCCGCAATCAACCAGCTCACCGACGCATCCCACCCGGGAAAGTCGATGCCGGCTGCTTTGCGGACCACGCTGCGTCCGCCGTCGCAGCCGACGAGATATTCCGCTCGCAACGAAGAGCCGTCGTCGAGCGCAACGTCCACGCCGCTGTCTTCCTGCACGAAGCCCGTCACGTCACGTCCGCGATAGATCGGCACGGCCAGCTCGCCGATCCACTCGGCCAGGATGCGCTCGATGTGGTTCTGCCGCAGTCCGAGCACGTAGTTGTGACGCGTCGGGAAATCGCTGATGTCCAGCGGAATGTGAAAGTACACGGCCTTGTGCAACTTGCCCTGCGAGAGGAACCGCTCGGCGATGCCGCGCTGATCGAGAACCTCGATGGCGCGTGAGTGCAAGCCACCGGCGCGCATGCCAGCGAGCTCCGGGCTCGCGCGCCGCTCGACGATGGCAACGTCGACCTGCGCCAATGCCAGCTCGCCCGCCAGCATCATTCCTGTCGGACCTGCGCCGGCAATCACTACCGCATGCTGCGTCATCTCGTCTTCTCCGGTTCGCAAATCGGGCGGCGATGCTGCCCTACGACCCCCGACTTACCGCAAGAGGCCGGCACGCTATACTCTGGAAGTGCAGGGAGCGGGACCCTCAACCCAGCGTGAAATAAAAAAGTTGCACGCCATGCCAGCATCCAGCAGCAGATTCGTCCTGTTCGCGTCCGGTCTTGCGGTCGCCTGGCTCGCCATGGCGCAGACCGATCGCACTGCGCGCTTCGGCGAAATGTCGCGCGCAGCGGAAAAGACCGGTCTCGCTGCAGACTTCAAAGGGATCACGACGAACGGCGAGCCCGTTCGCGGTCTGTTCCCGGTGCGCTCCACCGGCGTCTCCACCGAGCCCGTGCGGCGGGCGACCGAGAAGTATCTCGCGGCGCTGACGCAGGAGCAGCGAGCCAAGTCGACGTTTCCCATCGACGACGTCGAATGGCGCAAGTGGATGAACCAGAGTTTCTATGTGCGCCAGGGCGTCAGTTTCAAAGAGATGAGCGAGCCGCAGCGTGAGGCGGCGTTCGCGCTGCTGGGCGCTGCGCTGAGCGCGAAGGGCCTGAAGCTGAGCCGCGACATCATGAAGCTCAACCACACCCTCGGCGAGCTCAATCACGACAACTTTGCCGAGTATGACGAGTGGCTCTACTGGCTCACCGTGATGGGCACACCGTCGGCGAGCGAGCCGTGGGGCTTCCAGCTCGACGGCCATCACTTGATCGTCAATTACTTCGTGCTCGGCGACCAAGTCGTGATGACGCCGGCGTTCTTCGGCTCGGAGCCGACCTACGCTGCGGCCGGCAAGTACCGAGGCACGCGGGTGATGCAGCCGGAGCAGGACGCGGGACTCGCGTTCATGAAGTCGCTCAACCAGGAGCAACAGCAGACCGCGACGCTGCGAACTTCGAAGCCGGGCAATGACAATCTCACGGAAGCGTTCAAAGACAACGTCGTGCTGGACTACGCAGGCGTTCCGGTGCGCACGTTGAATGCGTCGCAGAAGCGTCAGCTCCTGACGCTGATCGGCTTGTACGTGCACAACATGCGTGATGACCAGGCGCGCGTGCGGATCGACGAGGTGAATGCGCACCTGGACGACACGTACTTCGCGTGGATCGGCGGGATCGAGGCGGACTCGGTTTTCTACTATCGGGTGCAGAGCCCGGTGATCCTGATCGAGTTCGATCATCAGAAGCCGGCGAATTTGCGGCATCTGTATCCGGATGTGCCGTATCGAGAGCACATCCATGCCGTTGTGCGCACGCCGAATGGGAACGACTACGGCAAGGATCTGCTGCGCCAGCATTACGCGGAGCAGCGTCACCAGTAGGTCGGGCTTCAGCCCGACAGCTTGGCTGGTAGTGGTGTAGGTCAGGCTTCAGCCTGACTCTGTTGCCAGGTCAGCGGCTCGAGCCGACGCGAGAAAGAGATGAGAAATAACTCTCGCCAAGGCGCAAAGGCGCCCGACCTACGGCACTGATCTCCGTCAGGCCACCTGATTCCGCCCCGCCCTCTTCGCTCTATACAGCTTCATATCCGCCGCCTGCAGCAACTCCGGCACCTCCGCGCTCCCATCCCATTGCGTCAACCCAATGCTGAGCGTCACATTCAAGTCCGGCTGCACCCGCCGCCAGTGATGCTGCTCTACGCATAGTCGCAAACGCTCGCAGAACTCCAGCCCCTGCTCCTGCGACAGCCCCGGCAGGATCAGCGCAAACTCCTCGCCACCGATCCGCGCGACCAGATCCGTCGGCCGGCACTCGCTGCGCATCAGCGCGGCGACTTCGTTGAGCACCTGGTCGCCAACCGCATGACCGAGGCGGTCGTTGACGATCTTGAAATGATCGAGATCGCCGACCGCGATGCTGAGCGGGTGGCCCACGGCCAGCGCCACTTCCATCTCGGCGGCCAGGCGCTGCGCGAAGTGGCGGCGATTCGCCAGTCCGGTCAGCGGATCCTCCTGCGATTCGCGCTCGAGCTTCAGGCTGCGTTCGCGCAGCACGGCGATGAGCCGCTCCTTCTCCGCGCTCGCCTTCTCCAGCTCGTGCGTGCGCTCGGTCACCCGCAGTTCCAGCCGCATTCGATAATCCTCGAGGTCTTCGAACGCGCGCGCATCAGCGACCGCCGGCGCGACCTGCGCGGCGAGCTGTTGCATCAGATGCAGATCCGCTTGCGAGTACACGCCGGCAGCAGTGTGTTGCACGCTGAGCAAGCCCGTCACTGCGCCGCTTTCGATCAGCGGTACAACGATCACCGAGCCCGTTTCCTTGCCGGTCGACTCGGCGCGCCGACGCAATTCAGCCGGCGCCCGCGACCAATCTTCGATCAGCAACGGCTCGCGGCGCTCCACAGTCCAGCCGAACAGGCCCGCGTTGACACTCTTGGTCCGCGCCGGCAGACGCTCGCCGCGACGCTCGTGCACGCGGAATTCGAGGATCTGCTGGCCGGGCTCGACCAGCACGAAATAGAACTCATCGAAGCGGAACAGCGTGCGGGTCTCGGTGAGGATGCGCTCGCCGAGCTCGTCGATACGCCGCGCGCCATGCAGGGCGCGACTCGATTCGAACAGCTTCGCCATCGGCCCGCGCCGCTCGGCTGCGGTGGCTGCGACGCCGATGCTGTTGAAGCTCAACACGAACACCAGCATCACGAGCGCGAACAGCACGAACACCGAAGGGTGGCTGGTGTTGTGCAACACGGCAGCGAGCACGCCCGCCGGCACGAACACGAAGTCCGACAGCACGTACGCGGGTTTGAGCATGCTGCGCACGTCGCGACGATCGAACAGAAAGAACAGCGTCATGACGCCGGTATTCACGAGCTGCGCGACGACGGCCATGACGAGAAGGGGCCAGAGATCGGCGACGCCGAAATTCGCGAGTGGGTAGTGACCGCCTGCTGCCTTATATGCGGCGCCGGCAGTCAGCAGCATGAGCACGGTCATCGCCGCGTTGTGCAAGGCACGCAACGCTGCGAACGTCGTCGAGCCCTTGCTGTAGGCGCGGTTGAAGAGCGGCCAGATGAATGACGCGGTCGCGCAGATCGCAGCGGCAACCGCGGGGCTGAAGACGAGCAGCAACCCAATCTGCGGCACGCGCTCCATCGAGATGAGGCCGATCCGCGTCTGCAGTCCGAACTGGAATACGAACAGGCAGGCGACGATGGCGAGCGCGACGACCCAGGCGGGCGGGAAATCCTGCGTCGCGATCAGCTCGGCGACGAGCCACGCGCCGGCGCCGGCGGCCAACAGCGCCGCGTACGCAGCAAGTGCGCGATAGCGGGAAGCCATCGCGCGAGTGTACTCGGGTCAATGACGCTTGAAATACTGCACGGCGCGCTCGTGCTTCTCCGCCGCGGAGCGGGTCTTGAAGGTCCCGAGGTTGCGGCGCCGCCCGGTCTTCGGATCCTTCTTGCGCGAGTAGAGACGATAACCGCCGGCGGCGAGTTTGCGGATCATGACCGGAGAACGCGCGTCCGACTGATCCGTTCCATTGCGCAGATCACCGCAGATCCAGGTCCCAGGTCTCCGCGACCAGCTTCGCGCCGAAGCTTTGGTGCGCCTCGGAACCGACTTTACGGAATCCGTGCGCTTCGTAAAGCTTGCGCGCGGCACTGAGGATACTTTGTGTCCACAGCGTGATCTTGCGGTAGCCCGCTGCCCGCGCGAACGCGAGGCACGTCTCGACCAGCGCGTTGCCGACGCCCATGCCGCGCTGGCTCGGATCGACCAGCAGCAGGCGCAGTTTCGCGACCGTGCGCGAATGCCGCACCAGCATGATGCAGCCGACCGGCACGCCGTCGCGCTCGGCGATCCAGCACCGCTCGCCCGCAGGCTCGAGCTCGCGCAGGAATTTCGCGCAGATCTCCGCGACCAGAGCCTCGAACTCGCCGTTCCAGCCGTACTCCTGCGCGTACAAGGCGCCGTGCTTCTGCACGATCCAGCCCATGTCGCCCGGACCATGCTCGCGCAGGCGCAGCTCGCTCTTCGACGCGGGTTGCGCGCCCAGCAGCGACTGCACGTTCTGCAGGTGTCCCTGCAGCTTCACCTGCTTCTCCGGCGGCAGCGGCGCCAGCAGCGCGCCGATCTCGTCGCGCGCCTTCACGTCGAGCGAGTGGAATGCCGCCTTGCCTTTCGCCGTCAGGTGCAGGTGGGCCTTGCGCGCGTCGTCCCCGGAGCGCTCGCGCTTGAGCCAGCCGCGCCGCGCGAACTTTGCCAGGATGCGGCTCAGGTAGCCGGCATCGAGCGCAAGGTCGCGCACCAGGTCGCTCGCGAGCGGCCGCTGCCGGTGCGCGATTTCGTACAGCACCCGCACCTCGGTCAACGTGTAGTCGCTATCGAGCAGGCCGCCGCGCAGCACGCCGATCTTCTGCGTGTAGAAGCGGTTGAACTCGCGCACTGCGCTGATGTGCGGATCGGCGGGCCGGGCGGGCATGCCGCGACTATCGGCGAAGTAGTTGACTGAGTCAAGTATCGCTCGACGCGCCGGCCGGTGCGCTATTCTCCGGCCATGCCGCAATCCGAGGTGCAGATCCGCCGCTCGCGGCTCGACGATGCCGAGTCGCTGTGCGACAGCATCAACTCGGTCGCGCGCGAGAAGTGGTGGCTCGCGACCGCGGACGGCTTCACGCCGGAGCAGACCCGCGCCTTCGTGAAGTTCGTGTCGGACCATTCCCTCTCGCAGGTGGTCGCGGTTGCCAACGGCCTGATCGTCGGCTGGTGCGACGTCGTGCCGAAGGGCCCGCGCGGCTTCTCGCACGTCGGTGCGCTCGGCATGGGCGTGCGACGCGAGTGGCGCCGTCACGGCGTAGGACGGCGCCTGCTCGAAGAATGTCTGTCGCTGGCCCGCGCGGCGAAGCTGGAGAAGATCGAGCTCGAGGTGTTCACCGACAACGAAGGCGCGATCCATCTGTACGAGTCGCACGGCTTCACGCGCGAAGGCGTGAAGGTGCGCTCGCGCAAGCTCGAGGGCCGCTACCAGGACGTCCTGCTCATGGCCCTCTGGCTGTAGGGTGGCTGAGAGTCAGGCTAAAGCCTGACCTACAGAGTCAGCCGACTGAGTTGGCTATTGGACTGGGTCAGGCTTCAGCCTGACATCCTCTTGCTCGCCGCCATCAGCCTCGACTGAATCCGCTGCCCCTGCTCTCCTCCCCACGCCGCACGCAACGTCGCGAGCGTCTGCGGATCGGCCTCTTCCGGTGTCCCTGAGCGGAACGGCGGCCGCGGCGAGTACTCGAGCGCCAGCTGCACCACTCGCGCGAGCTCGGGGCTCGCGAGCTGCGCCATGACGGCGAGGCCGAAATCGATGCCGGCTGTCACTCCGCCGCCGGTAGCGCGGTTGCGATCGATGACCCAGCGTTCGTTCGACGGGGTCGCGCCGAACAGGGCCAACGCATCGCGCGCGAACCAATGAGTCGCAGCGCGATAGCCACGCAGCAGTCCTGCTGCGCCTAGCAGCACCGCACCGGTGCAAACGCTCGTCACCCATTGCGCCTGCGCGCCGCGACTGCGCAGGAAATCGATGACAGTGGCATCTTCGAGCAGGTCGAACGTCGGCATCAGGCCGCCCGGTGCGAACAGGATGTCCGGCGCAGTCCACGCATCGGCGAACGAAGTCGTCGCGCTCACCGCCAGGCCGGAGTCGGTCGGCACCGGCCCCGCGCTCTTCCACGCGAACTGAATTTCGACGCCGGGCCACGAACACCACACCTGCAGCGGACCGACCAGGTCCTGCAGGGTCATGCCCGGATACACCAGCATCTGTATGCGCGTGCGGCGGGGCGCTGCGGCAGCCGTCGACTCGGCGGTCTGTGTCTGGGAATGCGCGCGCGTTGCGCTCGCAGTGGCTCCGGCCAGCGCGGCCAGTTGCAGTAGCTCTCTACGGTTCATGGTGGGTCCTCCGTTGGCGGCCATCATGCCCCGGAATGGCGATGGCAGATACGACAGGACATTGACGTTTCATGCCAAGCGCGGATACTCCCGATCATGGCCAGAACGACGATCCACATCGCATCCTTCGAGGGCGCGGAGCTGCTCGACATCGCCGGGCCGACGAGCGTGTTCAGCACCGCGACCAGCCTGCTCGGCCGCGGCAGGGGCTACGACATCCGACTCGTTGCGGCGCAAGCCGGACCGGTCGTGACTTCCAGCGGCGTTGCGCTCACCGCGCAACAGGCGCTCGGCTCGATTCACGGCGCAATCGACACGCTGGTCATTCCCGGGGGCTTGCGCGGGGCCGTCGACGGCGCTGCACCGCTGGTGCCGATCGTGCGTCGTCTCGCACCGCGAACACGGCGGATCGCCTCCGTCTGCTCGGGCGCATTCATCCTCGCGCGCGCCGGTCTGCTCGACGGTCGCGCCGCCGTCACGCATTGGGCCGGATGCGGGCACCTGCGTCGCCTGCATCCCGAATGTCGTGTCGAGGACGACCGCATCTTCGTGCGCGACGGACACGTCTGGACTTCCGCGGGCGTCTCGACCGGGATCGATCTCGCGCTCGCGATGGTCGAGGAGGATCACGGCGCGCAGCTCGCACTCGAGATCGCGCGCTGGCTGGTCGTGTATCTGCGCAGGCCCGGCGGTCAGAGCCAGTTCAGCGCGCCGCTCGCAGCGCAGATGGCTGAGCACAAGGACTTGCGCGACCTGTTGCTGTGGATGACGGATCACATCGACGCGGATCTTTCCGTTGCGGCCCTTGCCGCCCGGGCGAGCATGAGTGAGCGGACGTTCGCTCGCGTGTTCGTAGCAGAAACGAGCTTCACGCCAGCCGCATACGTGGAACGCTTGCGGATCGATGCAGCGCGCCGCACTCTGGAAACGACGAAGAAGTCGGTGAAGCAGATCGCGCGCGGGTGTGGGTTTGGCACAGTTGAAACGATGCATCGCGCGTTCCGAAGATCGGTGGGCTCGACGCCGTTGCAATACCGGGCGCGCTTCGCGACCCCGGAAAAATTCTCTCGCCAAGGCGCAAAGGCGCCAAGGCCGGAATTCTGAGATAGGAATTTTCCGGTTTCTTTTTCCGACCTTCGCGCCTTGGCGCCTTCGCGAGAGTCATTCCGGACTCCGGGAGGCATCCATGCCTCCCGCTACTGCCTCCTTCGTCTGGTTACGGCGTCATGGCCGAGCCGGCCTTGACGATGAACGCCCACACGCCGCCGCCGGTCGCGATCGGGCTGTTGAGCTTCGTCGAAGCGCCGGGACTCGCCACCGCAACGCGATAGAGCTCCGGATTGCTGCCGTCCTGCTCTGCCGAGTACGTGGCGTTCGCGCTGTCCTCGGAGTACTCGAACTGCCACAGGCCGGCGCCCGTCATCGGCGCGCTGAGCTTGGTCGATGCTGCGGGCGCAGCGAACGCCACTTCGTACAGCTCGTACACCGCGAGATCGTCCTGCGTGGCGATGTAGCCGACATGCGTGCCGTCGGGACGGAACTTGAAGTCCCACACGTCGCCGTCAGCCACGAGCGTGCCGTTGAGCTTGGTCGTGACGCCAGGCCCGGCGATGTCGACGCGGAACAGCTCGATCTTCTCGTCGACCTGCTGGTCGGCCGCATAGACCAGGAAGCTGCTGTCCTTGGAGAACTCGTACCCCGCCATGACGTCGCCGCCGGCCACGAGCTGCGGGCTGAGCTTGGTCGAGGCGCCCGGAGCAGACAACGCCACGGTGTAGAGCTCGGTGACTTCGTCCGTGTCCTGGTCCGCGCAGTACGCAACGCGCTGCGAGTCCGGGCTGAACTTGAAGTTGCAGAGACTGCCGCCGGCGACCAGCGGACCGTTCAACTTCGCCGTCACGCCCGAGCTCGCCGGCGTCGCGTGATACAGCTCGAGAACACTATCGACGTCCTGGTCGGCGATGTACGCCACGTGGGTGCTGTCCGGGCTAAAAGCGAAGCCGCCGCTCACGTCGCCGTCGGCAACGAGCTGCGAGTTCATCTTCGCCGATACGCCCGGGTTGGCGATTGCGACCGAGAACAGCTCGAGGCGATCGACCAGTTCCTGGTCGGCGCGATACAGCACGCGCGTGTTGTCCGGGCTGATCGAGTAACCGCTGCGCACCGAGCCGCCGGGCGTGAGGGCGCTGTTCAGCCGGGTCGACGTGCCGGGATTGGCGAGGTCGACGAGATACAGGTCGAACAGGTTGATCGTCGGGCCGTCGGCGCGATACACGATTTTGCTGCCGTCCGGCGTCTGCTGGAAGTCCATCACATCGCGGTTGGTCTGCAACGGCGGATTGAGCTTGGTGGCAACGCGCGGCGCGCTCAGGCTCACGCGATACAGCTCATAGCGCGTGTCGATGTCCTGATCCGCGATGTAGATGACCGACTTGCCGTCCGGGCTCAGCGCGAAGTCGTAAACGTTGCCGCCGGCGATCAGCGGCGCGCTCAGCTTGACCGAGCCGCCCGGCGCAGACGTGTCGACCATGTACAGCTCGTCGATGCCCGCGGTGGTCTGGTCGGCGACGTAGATCACCGGAGCCGTGCCGGCGCCAGGACCGGGACTCGGGCCGGGACCCGGATCCGGAGTCGGGCCAGGACCGGGGCTCGGGCCGGGGCCGGGATCGCTGCCGGTCGGAGGGCCGCCGGCCTGCGAGCCGGAGCCGCCGCCACCGCCGCACGCGGCAAGGGCGAGCGTCACTGCTGCACTGAGCAAGAGCGAGCGGGCAATACGCAAGGAAGCATTCGAGGTCGTCATGATGGGACTCCAGTGGGTTGGGGTTGAGGCCTTTCACCCACTGCATGCGTAGAATCGCCGCGACCGGGATCAAAAAAAGCTCCGCTGTCGGCAGAGCGAGGGGACGATGGGCGAGGGGGACGTGACTCGGCTGCTCGATGCCGCGGGCTCCGGCGACCGCACGGCTCTCGAGCGTCTGTATGCGCAGGTCTACGACGAGTTGCGGCGCCTGGCCGAATCGCGCCTGCGTCGCGAGCGCGCCGGTCACACGCTGCAGCCGACGGCACTGGTCAACGAGGCGTACCTGCGGTTGAACCCGGACAGCACCTCGTGGGAGAACCGCCGCCATTTCTTCGGCGCCGCCGCGCAGGCGATGCGCCGGATCCTGGTCGATCACGCCCGCCAGAAACTGGCGGACAAGCGTGCCGCAGGCGCGCGCGTGACGCTCGCCGACCTCGACGTCGCGGCGCCTGAAGCAGATCTCGACGTGCTGGCGGTGAGCGACGCGCTCGACGTGCTCGCGCAGGAAGATCCGCGCTTGTCCGAGGTCGTCAGCCTGCGTTTCTTCGCCGGCATGAGCGTCGAGGAAACGGCGCGTGCGCTCGACGTCTCGCCGATCACGATCAAGCGCGACTGGGCCTTCGCCCGCGCGTGGCTGTGCGAGCGCATCGGCGCGGGAGCCCCGCCCGCGTGACGTTACAGACCGAGCGCGAGCTGTTCGAAGCGTGCATGGACCTCGCCCCCGGCCGACGCACCGCGTGGCTAGCAGAGCATTGCGGTGACTCCGCGCTTCGTGAGCGCGTCCTGCGGCTGCTGCGTGCACACGATTCCGCGCAGGAGCGCGGCTCGCTCGAGCAACCGCCGATCGCAATGGCTCGCCGCATCGGCGGCTTCGACCTGCTCGAACGCATCGGCGAAGGCGCGATGGGCGAAGTCTGGCTGGCCGAGCAGACCGCGCCGGTGCGACGCCGCGTCGCGGTGAAGATCGTGAAGGCCGGCACCGGCTCGCGCGAAGTGATCGCGCGCTTCGAGCTCGAGCGCCAGGCGCTCGCGATGATGAGCCATCCGAATATCGCGCACATCGTCGAGGCGGGCACGACCGGTGACGGGCTGCCCTACTTCGCGATGGAATACGTGCCCGGGATTCCACTGACGAAATACTGCGATCAGCATCGTCTCGGCATCGACGAGCGCCTCGGCCTGTTCATCCTGATCTGCGAGGCCGTGCAGCACGCGCACCAGAAAGGCGTCATCCATCGCGACCTGAAGCCCGGCAACCTGCTGGTCACCGAAGTCGACGGGCGCCCGACACCGAAGGTGATCGATTTCGGCATCGCCAAGGCAGTCGCGCTCGACCGGCAGCCGAGCCGCGCGCACACGATGATCGGACACCTCATCGGCACGCCGGAGTACATGAGCCCGGAGCAGGCACAGCTTTCGCCGCTCGACGTCGACACGCGCGCGGATGTGTATTCGCTCGGCGTCGTGCTCCACGAACTGCTCACCGGCGCATTGCCATTCAAGGCATCGGACCCGAATGCAACACCGGCGATGCTCGTGCAGGAACTGTTGACGCACGATCCAGCTGCGCCGAGCTCGTGCGTGCGTGTCTCGTCGCAGGAGCCGCAGCAGAGCGCTGCGGATCGCGGCCTGACTCCGCGCCAGCTTGCCGCGCGGCTCGCCGGCGACCTCGACTGGATCGTGCTCAAAGCGCTGCAGAAGGATCGCAATCGCCGGTACGGCTCGCCCGCCGAGCTGGCTGCCGACATCCGGCGGCATCAGGCCAATGAACCTGTGGTTGCGGGCCCGCCCTCTGCGATTTATCGCATGCGCAAGTTTGCGGCGCGCCATCGTCTACCGCTCACGCTCGCCGCCGGCGTGTTCGTCGCAGCGATCGTATTCGGCGCGTTGATGGCGTGGCAGGCGCACCAGCTGGCCCTGCAACGCGATGAAGCACGCTTCCAGGCGCAGCGCGCCGAGGCCTCGAGCGAGTTCATGAGCCTGATGCTCGAGGAAGTCGGTCCGCAGGGCCGGCCGCTCTCGCCGCTCGAGCTCGTCGACAAGGGCGTGCAGCTGCTCGACCGCCGCTACGGTGCCGACCCGCAGTTCGCGGCGCGAATGCTGCTGCAGATGTCGCGTCGTTACATGGACCTGGGCAGCACCGAGAAGTCGTCGCAAGTACTGGCGCGTGCGTTGGCACTCGCGCACGAGCTGGATGATCCCGATCTGCTCGCCGACGTGGAGTGCACGACGGTGCGCTCGGACCTGGATGCAAATCGGCACGAGCTCGCGAAGGAGCATCTCGAAGGCGCACGTGCCGCACTGGCGCGCCTGCCGCATCCGCCGGTGGTCACTGCCGTCGACTGTCTGCGCGCCGAAGCTGATATTGCGGACAACGCACGCGACTTCGCCACCGCAGAAGCGAATCTGCGCAAAGCTCAGCAACTGCTCGAACAGAGCGAGAACACGCGCGGTCTGCTGTATCACGCGGTGCTGACGGACCTGGGCGGCGTGCTGTTTCGAACCAGTCGCTTTCGCGAGGCGCTCGCCTTGAACGAGCTCACCGCCGAGGCGCTGGATCGCAACGGCCGCGGCGGCACGCTGGGTCGGGTCACGGTGTCGATGAACCGCGCCTCGCTGTTGATGCGTCTCGGCGAAGTCAGCGCAGCGGAAGCTGCAGCAGCGGAAGCAATCCGCCGTTCGCAGAGACTGCGCGGCAATGAGCCAGCGACGCCGATGCAGGCCATCGGATACAGCATCACGTTGAACCGGCTTGGACGGCATGAGGAAGCCTCCAGGCTCCTGAGCACGGCGCGCGAACAAGCGCACACGCTTGGCGCCGGATTCTGGGAAACCATCGCCGAATATCACCTCGCCCGCTCGCTCGTGCTCGCCGGCCGCGTCGACGAAGCGCGACCGCTGCTCGACGAAGTTCGCACGGCGTGGAGCGCCAACGCCATGGGCAATCGCGATCGCCTTGCTGATCTCTATCGCACTCAGGCGGAAATCGAGCTGCTGCGAGGCAACGTCGCGCAGGCCCGCGAATCGATCGACCGCTCGCTCGCGGAGTTCGGCTATCCGCAAGCGGATCCGGCGCCGTTCCTCAGCGCCGCGCTCACGACGGCGGCACAGATCTATGCCAGAGCCGGTCAGCTCGACCCGGCAGAGTCGTTCGCGGCCGCCGCGCTGAGGATTTCCGAAAGCATCGCGCGCGATCCACGGCAGAGCGCGGACGTCGGCGAAGCGCTGTTGGTGCTGGCTTCGGTCAAGCGTGCGCATGGCGATGCGACGACGGCGCAGTCATATGTCGAGCGCGCGGTCGAAGCGCTAACGAATTCGCTCGGACAGGAGCATCGGCTGACGCGTGACGCACAGAACCTTCGTGCCGCGCTGAAAACCGCGTAGCGCCGATCAGGGCAGCTCGCGCGATGACACGTGATTCAACGCGATCACCCAGTGCCCGCCGCGCTTGCGCATGAGCCGAGTGTTGATACCGTCCTGCGGCTTCTCCGGTCGATCCAGCTGATAGCGACTGATGAGCTGGGCGGCATCCGGCGCGAGCATCTCGATCTTGATGTCGAAGAAGTGCAGCTTGCCGCGCTTCTCCTCGGAGCCGCCGTAGTCGCGGATGTAGTGATCGAGCGTGCCCTGCCAGTCCTTCTGGAATTCCCCGCGCGAGACGAACACGACGTCGGGATTGGCGAAGCCCCGCATGTAGCCGCGGAAATCGCCACGATTCCACGACGCCTCCATGCGGGCGATGACGTCGCGGATCGCCTGTTCTTCGGCTTCGGCGTCGACTGCAGCAGCGGCGGGTCCGCACTCTGCTTGCGGCTTGCACGCAGCCAGCAGCGTCAACGCGAGGATCGCTGCGATGCTCCGCAGCGTCAGCGTGTTCGATCTCATTGCAGTCCCTCAGCGGTCGGGGCGAACGGGAATCGAGAATACCCCGAAGTAGCGGGCGCCTTCGACGTCCAGCGAAACGAGCACGCGAACTTCGCCTGCTTCGCTGCGCGGCGTAACGACCAGGCTGCGACGCACGACACCCTTCGGCTCCGCCTTCTGTTGGGCAAATGCCGTCCCGCCCGAGTCGATCGTCACCGACTGCGCTTGCGGAAATTCGAATCTCAGATTCTGCCCGGGCACGCGTGCCACGAAGGCGAGATCCAGCCCGACCGGCTGATCAGGCCTCGGCGCGGCGCGCAACTGGTAGCGCACATCGACGGGGACGGAGACCTTCCCCGATTGTCTTGCAAGTTTCATCTGCTCCAGCGGCGGCGGCTGGGACTGCGACTGCACCGCGCCGCACCCCATCAGCAGCAGCGCGTACACGAATGCGTTGGCAATGACAGTTCGCTTCATCATGGTCAGTTCGTCGTAACCGAGACTGTGATGTCGACGGGCCCGGGAGTCACGCTCGGGTTGCAGTCGGCGTTGCCGCAATCGTAGACGTCCACGACGTAGTCGCCCGGCTGCAGAAACAGCGAGAAATCCTCGTTCGCCGGGCCGGGATTGGGACCCAGCGACTGACCGCGGCGAAACACGAGCATGTCGACATCCCGACCCGCCACGGCAGAGGCGCGAAACCGCACGTTGCCCGCCGCGGGAACATTCAGCCGCAGGAATCGGTGCGTCGACAGCTTGTTGCCGACGCCGAATTCATTGGTGCTGCGCACTTGCACGGAGCCGCCAAGTGCGAGCGGTGTGTAAACCGGCAGCACGTTGGGAGACGCGGCATTGTTGAGCTCGGTGGTGCCGTAGGCGTCGATCGTCGTAGCGACGATGCGCTCGGCGGACAGCAGCAGTTCCAGGGTCGGCGCAAGGTCGGGACGCAGCTGCTTCAGCGCGGTGAACAGCGCAAAGGCGCTCGTCATCGCATCGGTGTCGCGCAACGGTCCGGTCAGCACTTGCCAGAGCGCCGGCAGATTGCCGAGATCCCAGAGAATCTCCTGCATGGAGGTCTCGCTGTACCAGCCTTCGACCAGCAGCGAATCGCCGCCGATGTCGAAAAAACCGGAACTGGCCTGAGCCGGACCGAAGCTGTCCCGGTATTGCGAATCGCCCGCAGTAAGCGCACCGAAGGCCGTAGCGAATCCTTCGCTGAGCGCGACGCGCATGTCGACACGCTCGTCGAACGAATGCGCTCCACCTTGACTGTCGCTGCGCGACACGCCGTACATGACGAAATGTCCGAACTCGTGACGAATGACCGCGGGATCGTACTCGTCGGTATCCACATCTGCCTCACCCGCGAGAATGATCCGCGGCGTGCCCCCGGCAGAGCGAGTGAAGAAGGTCTCGCCGCCGCGGTTGGTCGGGGACCAGTCGATGAGCAGCGGCGGCAGATCTGGCGCCGGCTCGAGTGCGAGCAGACGATCGAGGGTGCCATGGATGGTAGCGAGTATCGCGAAGGGTGCGGCATGGCGCGGCCCGACGAGTTGCCCGCCTATGCTCCACCCTGACGGGATTGCCAGTGTGTGTGCTCCGCCGACCGCACTGTTGAAGATCGGGCCGGTGTACGAGTAGACCGCGCCGAGCGGCGCTCCGTTCTCATCCAGGTCGCGGACGGAGATCTGCCAATGCGGCAATGGTTCCGGCGCCTGGCGTGACAGGAATGCCGTAGCCCGCAGGCGCAGATCGGTAGTGCTCGGTACGTCGAACTGAAAGTTGCCGGGGAACGAACCGCTGGCGACGACACTCTGCGTTGCTGCGTCCAGCACCTCAACGAGCACATCCGTCACGACATCGAAAGATTGACTCGAGTAGCTCAGGCCCCGTCCCGGCGCGTCGTGCGGGACGCGCTCATAGCTGACGAAGCCGGTGATCGTCACCAGCGGCGGCGGCGGCCGGATGGTGATATCGACCGTGTCGGCCGCACCGGTCACACCCTCGTCGTCGGTTACCGTCAACGCGAATGTCAACACTGTATCCGCGGCAACGATCGGCGCGGTGAACCTCGCATCGAGAACCCCGTTGCCAGGACCGAGGACGACGGAGGGCCCGGCCACCTGGGTCCATACACCCGACACGATGGTGTAGTCGTCCTGGCTGCGCACACCGCTCAGGTCGACGCGCTCCGCCGATCCTCGAGTCCGATCCGGTCCGGCGTCCGCGACCGGTGGCTGATTCGTTCCGATGCGCGCGATCACGAACGCCCCGGCGCTGAGGGAGGTTCGCGGACCGGTGCAGATCAGTGTGAACTGCGACAGCGTGCCGGGCGTGAAGGGTCCGACGGTCTCCGAGCCGGAAGTCGGTCGCGAACCGGACCAGCTACCGGATGCCTCGCACCCGGTCATAGTCTTGCTGGTCCACGTCAGCAGCGATGTCTGGTCGCCACGCACGATGCTGGGAGCTGCCTCCACCGTAACCTGTGGAGTCGGGACCGACACCTGGATCAGGCCGCTGTTGCTGGCAGTGCCGCCCGGCCCCGAGCAGGTCACGACGAAATTCGTCGGCTGAGTCAATGGACCGACCGTCTGAGTGCCCGAGAGGGCGAGCGGCCCGCTCCATCCTCCCGACGCGGTACAACTGGTGGCGCCCGTGCTGGACCAGGTGAGCTGCACGGACCCGCCTTCTTCCACTTGCGCCACATTGGCCGAGAGGGAAACGGTCGGCGCTGGCGCCGGCGGCTGGCTGCCGCCGCCGCCACCACCGCCACATCCAGCAAGCACGAGCACGATGCCAATGATCGCTGCGTCGCGAACGCGGAGCGTCAGAGTTCGCAACCCCATTCCGTGCTTCCCGCTGTTGTTATGTAATCAGAACCCGGACGTCGTATCCGGCCCGATGCAGGCTAGTCTGCGAACCGGTAGCTGTCAAAGACAGCGCGAAACTGCCCGGCGCGTCAGTGCGGTTGACGAATCATCGGCACGATCTCGGGCGACGCGCCCGCCTGTATGACGCCGACTCGCTCGAAGCCGAGGCTCTCGTAGAACGGAATATTGCGCGGATTCGTCGATTCCAGATACGCCGGCAACCGCTCGCGATCGCAACGCTGCAGGACCGGCCGCAGAACGGTCGCGCCGAGACCGCGGCTCTGGTGCAGTGGCTCGACGCCGACTAACGGTAGATACCAGTGCGGGCCCGAGGGATGGTGGTGGCCCATCTGCTGAATCACCTCGAACAGATCGTTTTGCCTTGACGCGTGCACGGTGCGCTGAACGATGTCGATGATCTCCGCTTCGTCCGGCTCGACGCCAGGCGGCAGCCACAGTGCGACGCCGGCGCCGTCGCCTACTTCGAAGCCGCTCTCATTCGCAAACGCCCGGCCGCCGAGCGCGCGCGCGAACGCAGGAAAGCCCGTAAGGAAGTCGGCGGTCTCCGGCCAGCACCAGCGGTTGGCGGGGTCCGTTGCAAAGGCAAGGGTCAGGGTCGCGATGGCATTGGCTTCGCGATACGGATGAATGCGCGTCGTCGTGCGCGAGAGTTTGAGCGTGGAGATAGCGTGCATGGCGGCCAGACTAGTGGCCGGCCGTAAAAGCAGCGGCGGATGAGCCGTGAGAAAGCCGTGAATCGCGCGGCGGCGAGACCTGCCGCTAGTTGCCCGCAGATTGCTGCGGTTGCTCCGTCCACTTGCCGTCCCACTCGGCGGCTTCGAAGCGGTTGGTGGACGGGAATCCGGGCGGACGCTTGCGCTCGAAGCGTGGGTCGTAGTCGATCTTCGTGGAGTAGCGCGGCTCGGTCGCGGAGATCGTGCCGGCAGCCAGGCTGCCGTAGATGCGCAGCGTCGCACTGCGCGGATGATCGATGCTGGTCACGACGAAGCGGTGCCCGGCGAAGATCGCCGCATCGATCTCCAGATCACCGCCGCCCGTGACGCGCGGCGGCGCCACTTCGACCACGCGATCGCTGACGATGCCGAGATAGTCATCCGAGCTGGCGTCGCCGCGCGGATCGTTGGCGTACGTGATGTTGCCGTCGATCACGACACGCAGCGGTGAATAGACGAGCACTTTGCCCGAGACCACGCCTTCCACGTGCAGCGCCGACTTGCCCTTCGCGACGAAATACACCGGATCGTCGGTGGGATCGTTCAGGTAATGCGACTGCGCCGTGTCGAGCTCGGTCCAGCGATAGCTGCCGTCGGGGAAGAAGCGGATGCGTGTATCGCCGGACAACTCATGCACGCGCGCGTTCTCGTCGCGCGGCGCCCACTGGAACGGCTGCGGCGACTCCGGCAGCGCGATCTCGCTCGTGCCAGTCTCGAGACCCCCGCGGAAGATGTCGGCATTGCGGCGGCGGGTCAGCGACTCGTCGTTGAAGCTGCGCGCGGTGGTTGTCACCTTGCCGAGAAACTTCGGCGTCGTGCGCGAGTCGGACAGCAGGCTGAACCGCGAGTTGCTGTGGAAGCGGCCGGTGATCTCGTCGTCGTGAATCGCCACCATCGGATCCCAGTGATCGACCATCTGCGTGAACTGCGAAAACGACAGGCGGTTGAGGTTTACGAGCGTCGTCAGCTTCCTGCCGTGATCCGAAGCGCTGACTTGCGCGGTCACGCGTTCCAGCGCCGTGCCTTCGTTGGCGCGCTCGCGAATCAACAGCGCGCTGTATTGCCTGCCGTCCTGCTCCCAGGTGACTTCAGCGCGTGACGACTTCAGTGCTTCTGCGGCCAGTTGCTCGAGGCGGCGGGACAGCGCAGCTCTTTCGTTGGACGGCATGGTCACGGTCGCGACCGGACCTTCGGGAACCTCGACCGCGGCAGGTGCCGGAACGGGCGCTTCTACTGCGTCGGTCGGACCCGGCTCGACGGCCTGGTCGTCGATCGTATCGGTCGGCGGCGGCGCGACTTTCGCCAGCGCTTGCTCGAGCTCGACTTCGCTGGGCGCCGTGGAGCCGGCAGGCAGCGGCGGCAGGTCGACGCCATCCCGCTGTTCCGCGTCGGGGGCTTCCAGCAGGACGAGCTTGGACGTGGGTGTGTCGCCGGAATCGATGCCGTACTGAGCGCCGCCGAACATAATGAAGATCAACAGTGCGGCGTGCACCGCTGCGGAAGCAGCGATGCCGTACATTCTTCGCGAGACACGCGGATCGAAACGGCTGGACAGAGCCAGTTCCATGACGTCCCCCCGACTGTGCTCCCAAGCATAGACCCCGGGCGGGCGATTGAGAAATTCGGTTGCTGTCGGGAGGGTTCCACTGGGGGATCGGACGTCCCACGAGGTGTAATAAAGGAGTAGTCGTTCCTGCCTTTCCGCCGTTGAAAGGTTGGGAGTAGAGTCCGGCGCATGCGTCACGCTCCCTGTCGATCTGCTCTCGTGGCGTTGGCAATCGCCGCGCTCGCGGCCGGCGCGCAGGCCGCCGCGCAAGAGCAGGATCCGCCGCAACAGAGCACGACTGAACAGGGTCTGCCGCCGGGACAATTTCCGGCGGTGCTGAAATCCCGCGAAGCGCAGTTCATCTATCGCAGCTCGGCAAACATGCTGGCCTGCGACGAATTGCGCAACCACATCTCGGTGATCCTGCGCGCCGTCGGTGCGCGCGACGACGTGCAGGTGACGGCGCGCGACTGCGACTTGTTCATCGCGCCGGATTCGAGGTTCCCGGGCACCTCGGACCCGACGGTGTCTGGCACGTTCGACCGCGGCGGCACGTTCGATCGCGGCACTGTCTACGACCCTACGAGAAGCTCCATGGACCGGACGATGCCCGGACATCTGGGCTCGTCACGCAGCTACCGCGGTCAATCGACGCCCGTGCACATCCGGGTGATGATGCCGGTCGTCGCGACCCCCGACATCATGGCCGAGGTCGATCGCGACAAGTCGCGCCGCGAGCTGATCTCGCGCGTCACGGGCAATCCGGCGGCAGCGATGAACGATGCGATCTTCTTCCGCGCCGAGCGTCGCGAAGTCAAGCTCTCGCACGCCACCATCGGACTCGAGTCCATCGACTGCGAGCTGCTCGAGCAGATGGTGCCGAGCGTGTTCCGCGATCTCGATCTCAAGGTGACCGGGCCGCCCCCGTCCTGCGACCCGAACGAGCGCTCGCATTTCGTGCCGCGTCTCACCGTCGAAGCGCTGCTGCCGGTCGGCGTGCTCATGCCGGGCGAGCAGAAAGAGCGCAAGCGTGCCGAGGAAGCCGCGCAGCGCAAAGCATCGCAGCCGCCCGGGCAATAGTCCGTTCGCGTCTCTACAAATAGGTGGCGTACTGCGGCGGCGACATCCAGTTGTTGTTGAGGCCGTCGCAGTAGCGGATGGGAATCGCCGCGAGCTCGGCGGGATCCAGGTCCAGGATGGCGACGTTGACGCTGCAGAAATCGCCGCCCACTTCTTCGAGATAACCGCGGCTGAAGACGTGCACGCCGCAGTGCCTGCAGAACTTGCGTGACGAGATCTGCGCGCCCCATTCGTAGCTGCTCAGGTCGTGCTCGCCCGCGACGAGGCGCACCGCCTGCGGCTTCACGATGAAAGTCCAGGCGCGCAGCTTCGCGCAGATCGAGCAATTGCAGCGGCCGCTGCCGGCGGCGGGATCGAGCTCCGCCTCGATCCGCACTTTCCCGCAATGACACGCGCCGCTGATCGTCTTCTGAGCCATGGCAACTCCCCGTCGAATCACGGCCGGAGATACTCTCGCCAACACGCCAGGAAATCTAGGGCGATCTTGGCGAGAGGCTCCTTCCCAGAGACGGAAAATTTTCGGCGATGCCGTCGTCGCGTCGGTGGTTTGTATCCGCTACCGGCAGTGTTGCTGTGACGCCGACGTCAGGAACCCGGCCCATCGGGATCCTGCCGGCAGCAGCTCGTCGGGCCGCTGCCGGACGTCCTGTGGCTGCTGAGTAACTTTGCCGGCAACACTGCCTTCCGCCTGTCGCTGCGGGCCGAAGAGATCCCGGAACTGCTCGCCGCCAACACGATGATGCAGGTCTCGGAGCTTCTGGACATACCGCTCGCGATCGTCACGCTCGCGGTCGTTCAGCGCATCAGGACGTTGCCTCGGCGTATGAGGCGGCCTCGAAACGCCGCGTCTCGCCGCCGGGCTTCGGATCGCTGTGCGAGTTCACGTCGCGGCGGGCGGCTCGTACTCGCGATGGTAGCGATGGATCGTCCAGAGGTAGCTCTCCATGAGCGCCTCCTTGCCGACCTGCGCGAGAATTTCCTGAGAGCGGTCCGCGGTCGTATCGCGCGACAGCTGCAGCTCCGCGATCGTGAAATGACCGAGCTGGTTGCGGTACTGCCAGAGCAGCTCCCGCATCGCCATCTTGTTCTGGTACAGCTCCCAGATCCCCAGCCACACCGGCAGCAGGCCCATCAGGAACATCACCGCGTCCTTCCACGTGACCGCACCGACCACGTGCTCGTGCAGCGGTACGGCGAACACCAGCAGGATCAGTGCGAACGCCGCAACCGCGTAGAGCAGCGCGTTCTTCAGTACTTCCAGCCGGCGGTGATAGCGCTCCAGCTTGCGCACGCGCGCGCGGAAGTATTCCTGCTGACCCAGGATCCAGTGGCGATGCACGCTCGCGAGGCGCGTGCGGTCGGCCGCATGCCCGTTGGTCCGTTGATCGAGCGGCTCGACGTTCTTCAGCAGGTTGCCGATCCAGCTGAAGCCTGAGAACTGGTCGATACCCGTGAGATTGATCAGCTCGCCAGCGCTGACCGTGCGGTCCGCGCCCGCCGCGCGCAGGAAGAACTTGATGCGCATCGTCTCGGCCAGCACTCGATACACGAGATGCTTGGAGAACCACTGGTGCGAGCGCAGCCGGTGAAACACGGCGACACTGAGCAGCAGGATCGTCAGATAGATCGACAGCAGCACGCCGTTCGCCCAGAGCTTGGCATAAATCAGAAACAACAGTGCCATGCAGGACGCGGTGTAGCTGAACCAGCGGAACAGCCGGTCCGAATGCCGCTGATAGTAGACCGCGAGCGCGTCCGCCTTGCCGTACTCCGCGTCGATGCGCTCCAGGCCTTCGCGATCGGCGAGCGATTCGATCGGACCCAGCGTCGGCAACAACGAGTCGAGCCGCTCGAAAGCCTGCTTGTTGCGCAACCGCGCGAACTCGCGGTTGTAGGTATTCAGCTCGGTGCACTGCTGTGCCAGCGAGTGCGGCATCTCGGTGCCATGCGCGGCGAGCAGGTTCTCGCCGATGCCGGTGAGATAGCCGGGCTCGCTCGGCACCGCCGCTCCTTGACCGCGGGGCGTCGGCACCCAGTAGATGAAATGCGGGCCCCATGCCGTCGCAGCGGCCGCCTCCGCAGGCTTGAACTCGATCGCCGAATCGCTGTGGCCGACATGAGTGCGGGCGCCGAGATAGCGCAGCACCGTGTCGGCCGTCCCGCCTTCGAGCCGCGACGTGCGTCCGTCCCACAGTGCAACCAACAGATTGCACTTGGCTGTCAGCGCTTCCGTGAGGTTTGCGTAAAATACCGATCTACCAGCGCCGTGCGGCGCGCTCTGGTCGGAGCCGGGCGGCGCCGACAGCACGGTGCAACTCACCGCGGGATCCGCGAGCAGCTCGCGCAGCGCAGCGCCGGACTGCGCGTCGAAATCCTCGAGGTACCGCTCCAGCGGCATCGGCAGCACGGCATCGACCTTCCACCCCGCCTTCGCAGCGGCGCGTGCCACCAGCAGATCTGCTCCCTGCGCCATCCCGGTCATGAGCCGCAGCTCGGTGTCGGGAAGGCGCCGCTTCAGGTCGGCGAGGAACGCGTCGACCTGACGGGTCAGCTGCGGAACGTCGGCGGGGTGCGGGTCGCGATGGCCGGACACGCCGATGACGAGGGGTGAGCTCATAGTCAAGAAAATCGACAGCGAAAGGTCGCGCATTGTGGATTCACAATGCAAGGCCCGACAAGTATTTACGGCTTTCACAACGAGACTTTTGAGAGTACAGTCCGGGCGAATTCGACTTCCGGGCAAAGGCGAAACATGAGGAAGCTGCAGTTCTTCATCTCTTCGCCTGGCGACGTGTGCGAGGAACGTGCCCTCGCCAGTCGCGTCATCGAGCGCCTGCAAAGCGAGTACATGGGCCGGGTCGCGCTCGAGACGATTCTCTGGGAGCACGAGCCGCTGGTCGCGACCGCGACGTTCCAGGTGCAGCTGGTCAAGCCCTCCGAAGCGGACGTCGTCATCTGTATCCTCTGGTCGCGCCTCGGCACCCGCCTGCCGGCGCAGTTCACGCGCGCCGACGGCACGCGTTACGAGTCCGGCACCGAGTACGAATTCGAGGAAGCGATGGACAGCTTCCGCAAGAACGGCAAGCCCGACCTGCTCGTGTATCGGCGCACCGCGCCGCCGTCGGTCCGGCTCGACGACGAACGCGACCTGATGGAGCGCCTGTCGCAGAAGAAGAAGCTCGACGAGTTCATCGACAAGTGGTTCCATGACAAGTCCGAGGGCACGCTGGTCGCGGCGTTCCATCCGTTCGAGTCGCCGAGCGACTTCGAGATCCTGCTGGAGAATCACCTGCGGCGGCTGATCGAGCGGCAGCTGCCGCGCAGTGTCGCAACCACCACCGAGTCACGTGACGTCTGGAAGAAGGGCTCGCCGTTCCGCGGCCTCGCGGCGTTCGAGTTCGAGCATGCGCCGGTTTTCTTCGGCCGGACGCGTGCGGTCTCCGACATCCTGCAGGCGCTGCGCACGCAGGCGAAGGACGGTCGCCCGTTCCTGCTGGTCCTCGGTATGAGCGGCGGCGGCAAGTCGTCGGTCGTGCGCGCGGGCGTGCTGCCGATGCTGACGAAGCCCGGTGTGATCGAAGGCATCGGCTTCTGGCGTCGCGCCGTGTTCCGGCCGACTGATGTGCGCGGCGACATCTTCGGCGGTCTCGCGCGCGCGCTGCTGAAGGAAAACGCCCTGTCCTCACTCGACGCTGACGGCACGGGCGCAGACGAACTTGCACAGGTCTTGCGCCAGTCACCGCAAGCCGCCACCGCGCTGGTGCGCAATGCTCTCGCTCGCGCAGCGGACGGCGAGAAGTCCAACGGCCGGCTGGCGCTGGTCATCGACCAGATGGAAGAGCTGTTCACGCACGAAGGCATCCTGCCGGAGCATCGCGAAGCGTTCATCGACGTGGTCGATGCGTTTGCACGCAGCGGACGAGTGTGGGTCATTGGTACGCTGCGCAGCGATTTCTATCCGCGGCTCGCCGCGCTGCCGAAGCTCACGGCGCTGAAGGAAGGCGCTGGTGCATACGACCTGATGCCGCCGAATGCGAGCGAGATCGGCCAGATGATCCGCCTGCCGACGCGCGCGGCCGGCCTGCGCTTCGAGGAAGATCCCGCGACCAACGAGTCCCTCGACGACATGCTGCGCGACGCGGCTGTCTCGCGGCCGGAAATCCTGCCGCTGTTGCAGTTCACGCTCGAAGAGCTCTATCAGCGTCGCACCGAAGACGGGCTGCTGACGCTCGCCGCGTATCGCGAGCTCGGCGGCGTCGAAGGCTCGCTCGCGCAGCGAGCTGAAGCGGTGTTCACCGAGTTGCCGGAAGACGTTCGCGCCGAGCTGCCGAAAGTGCTCAATGCCCTCGTGAGCATCGAGCAGGACGGGCACGAGACGGTCGGTCGCAAACGCGCGCCGTGGTCCGATCGTTTCACCGGCAAGAGTCGCGCGCTCATCGATACGTTCGTCGAGAACCGGCTGTTCGTCACCGAGCTCGCGGACGATGGCAGCGCCGTCGTGACCGTGGCGCACGAGGCGCTGCTGTGGCACTGGCCGCGCGTCAAGGATTGGGTCGCGCAGAATCGCGAGAACCTGCGCGTGCGCGCGCGCATCGCCGCTGCGGCTCAGCGCTGGGCGGCCGAGAACAAGACGACGGATCTGCTGCTGCCGCACGGCAAGCCGCTGGTGGAAGCGGAGTCGCTGCTGGAGCAAGGCATCGAGCTGCCCGCCGATGAAGCGGGCTTCATTCAGGCCTCGATCACGCGCGAGCGCCGCATGCAGCGCATTCGCACCGGCGCGGTGATCGGCATCGCCGCGCTGGCGATCCTCGCCGCATTCTTCGCCTACTTCGCCGATCATCAGCGCGATCTTGCGAACCAGGCGCGCCGCAACGTGGAGATCGAGGCCGAGACGGCGAAGCAGACCACGAACTTCATGGTCGGCCTGTTCAACGTCGCGGACCCGAGCGAAGCGCGCGGCAACTCGATCACCGCGCGCGAGATCATGGACAAGGGCGCGAAGCGCATTGACCAGGAGCTCAAGGAGCAGCCGGCGATCCAGGCGACGCTCATGGAAACCATGGGCAGCGTCTACACCAGCCTCGGCCTCTACGATCAAGCCGCCGGGCTGCTGCGCAGCGCGCTCGAGAAGCGGCGCGCGCTGTACGGCGAGAAGCATCTGGAAGTCGCACGCTCGCTGGATCGCCTCGGCGAAGTGCTCAAGCTGAAGGCCGAGTACGAGCCCGCGCAGAAGATGTATCGCGAAGCGCTGGCGATGCGGCGCGAGATGCTCGGCAACGACAACGTCGATACCGCGCGCAGCGTGTTCGAGCTCGCGGATCTGCTCGGTCGCATGGGCGAGTTCACGCAGGCCGAGCCGCTGTTCCGCGAAGCCCTGGCGCTGCGCAAGAAACTGTTCCCGGCGCGCAGCGCGGAAGTCGCGCAGAGTCTCGAAGGACTCGCGCTGAACCTGTACGACCAGGGCTCGTACCAGGATGCCTCCAAGCTGCTGCGCGAGGCAGTCGCGATGCGGCGCGAGATCCACGACGGCCCGCATCCGGCGCTCGCCGAAGCGCTCAACAATCTCGGCTTCGTGATCGACGAGACCGGCCAGAACCGCGAGGCCGAGCAACTGTTCCGCGAGGCGCTCGAGATGAAGCGCGTGCTGCTCGGCAGCGAGCATCCGGAGATCGCGATCGGGCTCAACAACGTGGCGGGCGCGCTGTACGAGCAGCGCAAGTACGACCAGGCAGAGGTCTACTACGAAAGCGCGCTGGCAATGCAGCGCAAGCTCCTCGGCGCAGACCATCCGGACGTCGCGATGACGCTCAACAATCTCGCGTTCGTCGTGCACGACAAGGGCGACTTGAAGACCGCGATCTCGCTGTCGCGCGCATCCCTCGACACTTACACGCGCGCACTCGGGGCGGACCATCCGTCCGTCGCACGCGGCATGAGCAATCTGGCGATGTGGATGATGGAGAACAACGACTTTGCGGCAGCGGAGAAGTTGTTGCGCGAAGCGCTGGCGTTGCGCAAGAAGCGCCTCGGTCCGGAACACTCCGACACGGCCGCCACGATGACGTTGCTGGCGGGTGTGCTGATCGAGACCAAGCGCTACGACGAAGCGTTGCAGCTCGCGGGCGATGCGCATGCCCTGCTCCAGAAATCGCTGGGCAGTGAGCATTGGAAGACTGCGAGCGCGGCGAGCGCCGAAGGCGCAGCGCGCGCGGGGCTGAAGCAATTCGATCAAGCCGAGCCGCTGCTCGTGCAGAGCCACGCTGTGCTCCACGGCGGGACCGGCGCGCTGACTTACTACTTGAAGAGCTCGGATCGCTGGCTCGGCCGGCTGTATCAGAGCACGGGCCGGCCGGACAAAGCCGCGAAGTATCTTGCACAGGCAGTGCGCAGTTGAGCAGTAACTCGAACAACAAGCGTTTGACGGGGAGAGCGCACATGTCTTCGAACAGAGCAGTTCCATCTTGCATCGCCGCGGTGCTCGCTTGCAGCGCCATTCCAGCGAGCGCGACCGGCTTCACACCGCCGGCGCCGGTGCAATTCGACGGCCACTACTACCAGGTCGTCATCGCCAACAAGATGAGCTGGGAGGCCGCCAAAGCGGCAGCGGAGCAGCGCACGTTCCAGGGCGTGCAAGGTCACCTCGCGACGATTGGCTCGGCGGAGGAAGACGCCTTCGTGCACCAGCTCCGCCAGCAGGTCCTGAACACACCGCATCCCACGTTGAGCGGCAGCGAGCTGTGGGTCGGCGGCTTCCAAGCGCCCTGCGCCACGACGACACCCGAACCCGCCTGCGGCTGGATGTGGCTCAACGGTGCATCGATCGCGCCGACAAATTCGGATTCGCCGTACACGAACTGGCAGAACGGCGAGCCGAACAACCTGCGGCGCCAGCCGGATTCTCTGAACCGCGCGAGCGAGGACTTCCTGGCGATCGGCCTCAACGGCGCGTTCGGCTGGAACGACGAAGGCGCGCTGTCCAACGTGTGGGGCTACATCATCGAGTACGGCGAAGGCGCGGTCACCGTGCCGGCCGACACATGCACGTTCGATAGTGGTGGTTGCAATCCGACCGGCGCACAGATCCTCCAGCTGCCGCCGAGCGCTGTGGTCGCGCCGGGTGCGACGCTGACGGCCCGGGTAACGACCATTCACGACAGTGCCAGCCGCTGCGGCCAGCAGCCGCTGACATTGTTCGGCGGCGCGGTCGTCATTCCGCCTTACTTGTGCGGGCATCCGGACTTCCTGGTGATCGAGACGCACACAACCGGCGTCACCGTGTCGACCGGCGCGGTCGAGGTCGAGAACCTGACCGAGCAGGCGCTGCCGAACAATCTCTACGGCTGCAGCGCGGTGCGCCAGAATCCGGCCGGGCAGCTCGATCCCGATCCCGCGCATCGCGACGTAGTCGGATGGCAGTCCCAGGATCCGCAGCAGATGCTGGAAACCTCGCGCGGTACCGGCCGCTTCTTCGGCACGGTGACCGAAGCGACCTACGACTGCGGCAGCTCGCGCGGCAAGGTGCTGAGCGGCTCGTATCACTTCGTCGGCCTGCGCATTCATCCCGGCCCTGGCAACGAGCTCGCGGACAACCCGGCTGGCAATCACCAGAGCTTCATCGACCTGGTCGGCTACAAGCTCACATTGCTGAGTGCATCGCTCGAAGCGTCGAAGGTTGCGCTGCCCAGGCTGCAGTTCCAGGCCCTCCAAGAGCGGCTGGACGGCGCGATCTCCGCCCACAACAAAGGTGATTACGAGCGGGCGCTGCTGAAGATCGGGCTGTTCCTGCGGGCCGTCGAGCACTCGGACTACAAGCCGGTCGCGGGCCAGAACTTCAACGGCGAGCACCTGATGCGCGGCTCGAACATCGAGTTCATCTATGCGGAGAAGATTCTGCCGTTCGATTAGCGCGCTCGCGCTGCTGCTCGCCGGCTCGCTCGCCTGCGCAGCCGGCGGGCAGGATCAGGTTGGTGCGGTCTACAAGGCTCACGAGATGAGCTTCGTGTATCGCAGCTTCGTGAACCTGTATGCCTGCGATGAGTTGCGCAACCACGTGACCGGCATCTTGCGCGCAGTGGGTGCACGCGACGATATCAAGGTGCGCGTCACAGACTGCGAGCTCTTCCTTTTTCCTGACGAGACCTCGTCGGCGTGGGACCGCTTCAATCGCTACAACGTCGATCCGTGGGATCGGTACGGGACGCGCGCGGACCGGACGCAGACTTCGCACGTGCGCGTGCAGCTCATGTTTCCGATCGAAGCGACGCCCGATGTGCTCGCCGAGATCGACAAGGACAAGTCCCGTCGCGAGCTGGTGTCGCGCGTGACCGGCAATCCGCTGGTAGCCCTCAACGACCCGGTCATCTTCGCAGCCGAGCGGCGGGAAGTGACGCTGTCACGCAGCACGATCCGCCTGGGCCCCGAGGACTGCGAGCTGCTCGAACAAATGATCCCGACCGTGTTCCGCAAGCTCGAGGTCAAGGTGATCAAGCGCCAACTCTCCTGCGATCGGTATCAGCGCTCGCTGTTTACACCGAAGCTGGTCGTGGAAACGTTGTGGCCGGTGGGTACGGCGGCGCCGGGAGAGAAGAAGTAAGAAATAACGGCGCCGGCTCTCCCCTCTCACGGCATCTCCTGCTTGTACGCCAGCTTCCCTGTCTTCGCGTCCACCACCACTGCCAGCGCACCTTTCGCGTAGCCGCCGCTGATGCTCCAGAACGTGCCGGCCTGCTTCGTGGCCTGGCCCATGACGAGCAGTGACATGACGAGTGGCTGGCCTTTTGTATCGAGACCACTGTCCTTCGCCGTCGTGGCTGCGTCGGTGCTGTCGACGAAGCTGGTGATGACGCGGTCGGTCATGTGCGGCCGCACTTCCAGCTGATCGACTAGCTGTTCAGCGGCGAATGTGAATGTGCACGCCTTGCCGGACTTCGGCGAGTGGAACATGTAGTCCCAGTTCGCCGCGCGGCCGTCGGTGGACGCGCGCATTGTCGAGACGCCCGTGAGTACGGCGTCCGGTTGCCACTTCTGTGCGGCGGCAGTAGCTGCTGCAAGGCCGGCGCGCGCGGTGACGGCGGTGTCCGCCGCCCGCGAGGCGACGGACAGGGCAAGAAGAAGGATCGAGGCGCAGACGAGAATCGGTGCGCGCATGCAGAAGTCCTCCCGGCAAACCGGCCGGATTCTACACCCGCCGCCCGAGCGTACCGGGCGATGTCGGCCGGCGGCACTGCCGTTCGTCCTTGGGGGCGTAGACACCTTATAACCGTCGTTCCTCAGGAGAATTCACATGTCGACGCTGACTCTGGTCTTGCTCGGTCTGTTCGTCCTGGTCGCCGCGTTTCTCGCGTATGTGGCGTCCAAGCCCGATGACTTCAAAATCGAGCGCTCGCAGCGCATCCGCGGCAGCGCGGACGCAGTGTTCGCACGCATCAACGATCTGCGCGAGTTCAACAGCTGGAATCCATTCGCGGCCGCCGTCGACTCCAGCACGAAGATCGTCTATTCCACTCAGAGCCGCGGCATCGGCGCCGCTTATGAATGGGACAGCGAAGGTAAGGCCGGCAAGGGCCGCATGACGGTCGTGGAATCGCAGCCGCCGCGCACTGTGGTCATGCGCCTCGAGTTCGTGAAGCCGTTCGTTGCGACCAACACCGCGGTGTTCTCGGTCGCGAGCGAAGGTCCGGTGACCAACGTCACGTGGGCGATGACCGGCTGCACCGGCTTCCTGCACAAGCTGTTCAGCACGTTCGTGAGCATGGATAAGATGGTCGGCGGCGAATTCGCCAAGGGCCTGGCGCACCTGAAAGGCCTGGTCGAAAGCAGCGCTGCGACGTCCAAAGCGTGATCGCAGCACGGGGCCGGCGACTTCAGGAGACTTGAATCCTGAGCGCCGGCCCTTCGACGATGCGATCCTTCTCGCAGCGCACGGGGCTGTACGGTGTGAGCGTGATCGTGCCGGTCCGCACCATCGTCACGATGCGCGTGTGATCCATGCGGAACGTGCCCTCGAACCGCACCGAATCCTCGGGCGCCACTACCCACTCGACGTTGTCTGCGACTTCTTCTTCCATTTGCGGCGGCGGCGTGTACAGCCAGCACTGCCCGGGCGTCAGCTGATCACGCGGGACCTGCTTCCACTCCCCGACCGCGCGCCGCTGCAAGTGCAGCGTGACCTGCTCGCCCTGCTTCACCTGGGTCGCCGAGGCCGACGGCGTCAGTGTGACCTTATGCTCCGAGGCGAGCACATAGACCATCGGTTCCTGGCCCTTGCAGCCGGTTGCTAGCGCAAGTCCCGCAGACAGGAACATGAAGAGTGCGTTGCGTATGAGTTGCATGGTTCGCCAGCATGCCCGTTCGCACCGTAATGCGCGACCGTCGCGATAGGGTCCCGTCAGTGGCGCTGGCTCACGCGGTTGCGATCCATGAATGCACGCACGTAGCCGGCGATTTCCCCGGCTGCGGTATCGAGCGCGAAATGACCGCCGTCCACGATGTGGATCTCGGCTTGCGGCACGTCACGTCGCAAGGACTCAGGCTCGGAGAGCTGAAACGAGGGGTCGTACTTGCCCCACACGACCAGCAATCGCGGCTGCATCCGCTGCAGCCAGGACTGCCACTGCGGATATGCGCTCACATTCGTACGGTAGTCGTAGAACAGCTCCGTCTGGATGTGCAGTTGTCCCGGTTGGCTCAGGAACGCAATCTCATCCGTCCAGAGATCCGGATCGTAGCGCTCCACCGCTGGATCGCTGCCGACATGTCGCGTCCGGGTCGCGGCCGGCGAAAGCAGACTCGAGCGCAGCGCCGCTTCGTTCGCCGTCCTGTCTGCCCAAAATGCGCGGCGTGGCTGCCAGTTCGGGCCGAGGCCGCTGTCATGCGCGACGGCATTCTGCACGATCAGGGCTTCGACGCGGTCCGGATGCGCAATCGCGAGGCGCATGCCGATGGGCCCGCCATAGTCCTGCATGTAGAGCGTATAGCGCTGCAGACCTATGACTTGCGTGAAGCGATCGACGACTTGCGTCAGATGGTCGAAGGTGTAGTCGAACTGCGCGACGTCCGGCCAGTCGCTATGACCGAAGCCGGGATAGTCCGGGGCCACGAGGTGATAACGATCAGCCAGGCGGCTGAACAGCGGCTCGAACATCCGGGAGGAAGATGGAAAGCCATGCAGCAGCAGCAGCGCCGGAGCGTCCTTCGGCCCGGCCTCGCGATAGAAAATGTTCAGCCCGTCGACGGTGACGGTTCGATATGTGGTGTGCTGGCTGCCGACATCCTGCGCGAGCACGCCTGACGCAAACAATGGCGACGGCAGCGCGCAAAGCAGGAGGAAGCGAAGGATGCTCAAGATGCGGCTCGGCGGTGAAGGCACTGCGTAGATGCCATCGCCGGCCGCAAAGTTCCGCTCACCATTCCCGTTGCCACGATGGCAGCCGTCGAACGTGCCACGCTATCGTCGGAACAAGATGACGTGCGCACGGATATTTGCCGTACTCCTGCTCGCAACGGCCGGCGTTGGCGACGCCGCCGACTGGCGATACTCAGTCGGCGTGCACGACTACGCCGTGCCCGATGTCGACTCGGATACTTACGGAGTCGACGCCAGTGTCTCGGTCGACGAGCGAACCGAGTCCGGTCGGCATCTGTTCGGCTCGATGGACCTGTTCGTCGATCATGACGAGGACGATCTCGATCCCGACCACATCCCGATCTGGTGGCAGATCCACGCGGGATCGGACGGCGAGCTGTGGCGGGCCGAAAACGCGCGGGTTGGCTGGACTGCGAACCTCGACACCCGGATGAACACCGTCAGCTCGGTCGAGCGTCGCATCACGGCGCTGCCCGCAATCGTGGCCGGGTACGAGGGCAATGCCGTTCAAGCCTCCGCGCGCGCTGGCGCAGGCTGGTTCTTCCTCGAGATCGATGACGACGTGCCGAAGACGCGCGGTTACGATCGCGACGATTTCCGCAACAGTACGCTCGGATACTCAGCCGCTGCCGATCTGTCGCTGCGACTCGGCCCATCCTGGACGGTTCAGGGCCGCGCGCAGCAGTGGCGGGACAGTCACATATGGCTGCAAACCGAGTACGAGGTCGCGTTGCGCATGGGCGTCGGTCACGAGCACCCGGGCAGTAGCGAGTTCGTGCTCAGCGCCGACTTCACGGAATACAACCTCGACGTGTACGCACGTCCCGACGTCGCGCAGCCGATCCTGCCCTGGGATAACGACGTGCTGATCAGGTTGTCCTTCGACACTTCTTGGTGAGGCGCACTCACTGCGCGGCAACGGTAATCGGCACACCTGCATCCTTGATGATCATCGCCAGAAAGCGCGCCGGCGCAGTCGCGCTCGCGTTGCGCGAAACCATGTGGACGTCCTGCGGGCGCTCGACGAAATGCTGGCCCGGGAGCAGCGTCGTCTCCGGGCCTTCGCGCGTCTTCATCACCATCGAGCCTTCGAGCACGTAAACGTACACGTAGCCGTTGTGCCGATGCGGCGGCGATGACCCGCCGGGCGGCACGTCGACTGTGAGCATCACGACTTCCTTGCCGTTGAGCGGTGGCAACGGATCGGTCAGTAGCACGGCAGACTTCCTCGCCGCGCCGTTGAGACTGGCGAGCGCGCCGGCGAGCTCGGGGCTGAACCCGTCGAAGCGCTGGCGGATGGCGCCCGCGGCGTCGACGATCACAACGGTCGGAACCTCCTTGATGCCGTAGCGCCGGAAGATCTCACCGCTACTGTCCAGCGCGACCGGATAGGCGACCTGCAATTTGCGCTGATAGTCAGGCAGGTCCGTTTCCGTCGACCAGACACGGCTCGCGATTGCGATCCACGCAGACTGCGCCGGTGCCGCACGATAAGCCTGGCTCAACACCTCGCGCGTCTGGCGGCAGGCCGTAGCAACTTCGGGTCGCGAATCCTTCAGGTAGGACTCGCACCACGGCGTGATGAATGCCAGCACGGTGGGCTTGCCCATCTTGCCGGGCTTGAAGTCCCACGCACTGCCCGCGACCTGCACCGAGAATGCCGGCGCTTGGTCGCCCACACCGGCGTGCGCGCGAGCGCCGACGCGGGGACGGCTGTTCGATGCAACCTTCGCCTTCGGCGTCGACTGCGACAGCGCTTCGAGCGCGCGGTCGAGATCTGCGCTCGCTTCGTGACCGATATATGCAAGCCGGCCGTCCGCGTCGATCAATACGTGCAACGGAGTCACGACGAGGCCGAACGCTTCGGCCAGGTCGCCGGCGCTGTCGATGGCAATCGGCATCGAGAGTTTCACCTTGCCGAGATAGTCGCGAACGTCGTTGACGTCGTCGTTCAATCCGAGATTGACCGCCACGACGGCCACGCGATCGTGATAGCGCTGCCATGCTGCTTCGAAGTGCGGCATCTGCTGGCGGCACGGCACGCACCACGTCGCCCAGAACTTCAGGTACACCGGCTGGCGGCCGTATAGATCGCCGAGCTCGATGCGCTTGCCGTCGATGGTGTCGAGAGTCGCGTCCGGAGCAGGCTGCCCGACGGCGGGCGCGTGCGTCCGCGCCATCTCCTCTCCGGTCGCAGCATGCGCGCCGGCGACCGCCAGCAATGAAATGCACAACGAAGCGACGACCTGCCTCGCGCGCGAGCTCCTGATCACTGCCATCGATTTCTCCGTTTGTGCGCATTGCCGCGAGCGGCGACGCGTGCAAGCATGTGCCCGCGACTGGTCTCGCAAAAGGTCCACAATTGACGAAATCGATGGATCCAATTCTCGCGCTGGGAATTGCCCTGCCGCGCGGCAGGCGCGGCGGCCTGCTGCGAGCGGTGCACTCGCAGCTGCGAGCAGCGATACGCGATGGCCGCTTGCAGCCCGGGCTGCAGCTACCGCCGACGCGCACGCTGGCGCACTCGCTCGGCGTGTCACGCAACACAGCTGTCGCAGCGTATGACCTGCTGCTCAGCGAGGGATATCTGCAAGCTCGCCGTGGGGCAGGCACGTACGTTTCGGGAGCGCGCGCAACACTGGCGTCGCGCGCGACGCGCCCGCGCTCTGGCAAGGCACCGGAGCTGAGCGAGTTCTGGCGAAATCCGCCCCCGTTGTTTCCGGATGTGCGGCGGCCGACTGCCCGCACGCAGTACCGTTACAACTTCTCGATCGGCGAGCCGGACGTCACCCTGTTTCCATTCGCGATGTGGCGTCGATTGCTCGCGCGCGCGGCGCGCGCATCGTCGAAAGACATGATGCCTTGCCCGCCGCAAGGCCGCGGCGAACTGCGGGCTGCGATCGCGCAGCACGTCTCGTTCACACGAGCCATCGCCTGCAGTGCTGACGACGTCATCATCACCGCAGGATCTCAACAGGCGTTCGATCTGCTGGCCCGAGTGCTCGTCACGCCGAAGCGCACGGTCGTGGCACTCGAGGAAGCGCACTATCCGCCGCTGCGGCAGGTTTTCAGGGCCGCGGGTGCACGCATCGCCACTGCGCCGGTCGACCTCGAAGGCATCGTCGTCGATCGCATTTCGTCGCAAGCTCGCATCGTGTGCGTCACGCCCTCGCATCAGCTGCCGCTCGGAGCGCCGATGTCTTTCGAGCGGCGCGCTGCGCTCTTGCAGTTCGCGCGTCGCTACCGCGCGAGCATCATCGAAGACGACTACGACGGCGAATATCGCTTCGGACAGCGGCCGCTCGACGCGCTGCAGACTCTCGATGGCGACGAGCGGGTGTTCTACGTAGGCACGTTCGCGAAGATCCTGTTTCCGACCGTGCGCGTCGGCTACATCATCGCGCCCTCCTGGGCGCGCGCCGCGCTGATCGCCGCCAAGCAACTCACCGACCGGCACACCAGCATGCTGATGCAGGATGCACTGACTGCCTTCCTGACCGAGGGCCATCTCGTGCGCCATCTCCGCAAGATGACGCGTGTCTACGCCGCCCGGCGTGCCGTCCTGCTCGCAGCTCTCCGCCGACACTGCGCCGAGCAACTGGAGCCACTGCCGTCGGAAGCCGGTTTGCACATCACGGCCCGCCTGCTCGTGCCCGTCGCGGCGTCGGTCGTGCTCGACCGGGCCGCCGAGGCCGGCATCAAGGTGCAGACGGTGAGCGAGTTCTCGATCGGCAAGCCGTCGCTCGATGGATTGGGATTCGGCTACGGCGGCATCGCGGACAGCGATGTCGATCCGGGCGTGCAATTACTCTCGAGCTGCATTGCCCGCGCCGCCAGGCGTCGGTAGATCCGGTCGTAGCCGATATACTCCCGCCTCCCTGGATCACGACTGGTGGATTGCAACATGAAAAATTCCGCGCCCCTTGCGGCACTGGCTGCCCTGCTGTGGGTCAGCTCGCCCGCCCTCCAAGCCGCCGACGAAGCCAAGCCGGCGGCTGAAGCCGAAAAACAGGACAAGGAGAAAGAGAAGCCGATCCCCGAGCCGAAGGTCTGGACCTCGAAGCACAAGATCACGCTCGGCGGCAAGGCGGTCGACTACGAGGCGACCAGCGGCACGCTGATGATGAAGAACGACAAGGACGAGCCGATCGCGTTGTTCGGTTTCACCGCCTACGTGCGCCAGGGCCAGGACGCGCGCACGCGGCCCATCGTGTTTGCATATAACGGCGGCCCGGGCTCCGCCTCGGCGTGGCTGCACATGGGCATCCTCGGCCCGCGCCGCGCCGTGCTCGAAGATCTCGAGAGCAACACGGTCGGTCCGTTCAAGCTCGTCGACAACCAGTACAGCTTCCTCGATCGCGCCGACCTGGTGCTGATCGACCCGGTCGGCACCGGCTTCTCGCGTCCGGTCGGCAAGGCGGAGGGCAAGCAATTCTGGGGCGTGGACAACGACATCCGCTCCGTCTCCGACTTCATCGTGCGTTACCTCGGCGAATACAGCCGCTGGGGCAGCCCGAAGTTCATCCTCGGCGAAAGCTACGGCGGTATCCGCACCGGCGGCGTGACCTATGACCTGCTCACCCGGCACAACGTCGCGTTGAACGGCATCATCCTGGTCTCGCCGTATCTCGACCTCATCACCGGCACCGCGGGCAGCAACACCGACGCGGGCGACGCCAACTTCATCTCCACCTATGCAGCGACCGCCTGGTATCACCAGGCGCTCAATCCGCGGCCGCCGGAGCTCGTGCCGTTCCTGCAGGAAGTCGAGAAATGGGTGGATAGCGTGTATCGCCCCGTGCTCTACAAAGGCGCGCGTGCGACCGCTGAGGAACGCCAGGCAGCGCTCGAAGGTCTGCAGCGCTACACCGGCGTGAGTGCGCATTACTGGGACGAGTCCAACCTCCGCATGGACGAGAACCATTTCCTGCAGGAACTGATGCGTGCTCAGGGGAAGACGGTCGGCAGAGTCGACTCGCGCTTTGCGGCCGGCATGCCGAGCCGCGTGGCTGAAACCACGGCCTTCGATCCGTATTCGAGCGCCGTCGCTCCCGCGATCGTCGCGGCGTACAACGATTACGCGCGCCGCGAGCTGAACGTCGTCTCCGATCTCAAATACGAGCTCTCGGCGCGGCTCTACAACGATTGGGATCTCGGCCACGTGCAGCCGGATTCGAACGGCCGCAAGGTCCCGTACCCCAACGTGCTACCGGATATCTCGTATGCGATGACGATGAATCCGAAGATGAAGGTGCTGGTGCAGACGGGCTACTTCGATCTCGCCTGCCCGTACGGCACGGTGCTGGACGCGATCGACCATCTGACGATCACGCCCGAGCTGCGCAAGAACATCGAGGTCGAGCACTACGAAGCGGGCCACATGATGTACGTGCACCCGGGCTCGATGCAGAAGTTCAGCGACACGATCAAGGCGTTCATCGACTCGAACGTGAAATAGCCGTTGGCAACGCACCCGCGAAGCGCTCTTCGCGGGTGCGTGCGGCTCCTGATCAACGGTCGTCGCCGTCCCGGGGCACAGATGCCGGAACCGCAGGACTGACTCGCTTGACGAAACCGCTCAACACGTAGGCTCGCTGACTGGGCGCAAGGCGCGGCGCCAGCAGGCCGTCGTTGATCTCGCGCGTCACCGCAAAGCGATTGAACATCGTCGGCGACAGGTACAGGCGCTCATTGGACAGACCATCGGACTCTTCCTCCGCGTCCGCCTCGACGAACGTCAGCACTCCGTCGTTGTTCCGGTCGACGCGCGCGACTTCCGCAGCGTAAGCGTCGTACAGCCGCCGCGTCTCGCTCGTGACGTTCGGCTCGAACGAGCGCACTCGCAGGAACACGTCGAACAGAATTTCCTGGGCCAGCCCGCTTGGAATGAACCGCAGGCGCGTTTCCTTCTGGTCCTCATCGTTCGTCACCGGGCGGTCGGGATCGGCAGTGCTCGCGTCCGGACCGCGATCCGGATCGCGGGGATTGTTCGGGTCATCGCCATACTTCTGCCGCAGCGGCGGCTCGGCGTTGGAAACGCCCGCGGGCCCCGAGCCGGGGATCAGCGACGCCACCTCGTACTGCTTGCCTTGCGCGAAGCGGCCCTTGATGCCGCCGGTCGAAGGCAGCTCGTACAGCGGGAAGATCCAGTTGGTGTATTCGTTGAACTCCCAGTAGGCATGACAATCACTCTGCTGCAGGCAGTTGTAGGCGCCCATGCTCAGCGTCAGCGGCACGGTGTTCGACACGTTGTTGGGGAAGTGGTCCTGCGCGCTCGGGAAGCGAACCACGTTGCCGTCGGTCGTAAATATCTCGCCCGGCTGATTGTGATGCGTGCCCAGCGCCGCGAGCGCCGCCGCGTCCGCGCTCGTGATCTTGCCGAAGCGCGCGTGCCCGTCGTCGCGCGGCGGGGTGATCGCGGGCACGCGCAGGTCGCGGATCATCCAGCCTTCGTACCAGCCCGACTCGTTGTTGATGACGAACAGGCCCGACAGGTCCGTGAAGATGTCGATGAAGGCCTCGGGATCGGTCGGATCGGTCGGCAAGCCCGGCTTGGGCTCGAGCACCACCCGCACGGCGCCGATCGTCGGCAGCTGGTGATTGGCGGCGTTCGCCGCGGTGGGAATGGCGTGATCGTTGATGCCGGGAATGATCGCGGTGAAGACGTTGGGCTGAAAGTTGCGGGTATCGAGCAGGTAGTACTGGAACAGCTGGCTGGGCTTGTCGGCCTCGGCAAAAGCGCGCGCCGGCGAATAAGTCTTCGGCCGCCCGGCCATCGTGGCCAGCACGTTCTGGAGCGGCGCCGGCAGGTGGACGATGTCCTGGCGTTGCAACAGTGCCGAAACATCCGGGGAGACTGCAGGATCGGCGACTGCGGGATCGGCGTTGTCGACGTCCTGAGCAGCGGCGGCAGTGATTGCGAATCCAGCGATGAAGGCGGCGACGGCGCGCGTGCCGCCGGGAAGATTGGCGTTCATGGAATGCACCTCAATGAGATCGGGAGTCCCTGCGCGTGAGTTGCTCCCGCGCTCACCTCGCCCGCATGAGTACCTCGAGCGACGCGTCTGGTTCGCAGAACTGGGCCGTTCAGTTCACGTAGGTAAATCGCAGACTGCGCACCCCGTCGTAGACGGATCGGTTCTCAGAAGCCAACGCTGCCTGCGAGGATCTATTGCAGCTCAAGGTCGAGCTCTTCTCCTTCGAGCCCTTCGCGCAACGTGCTTGGGAGCTGCGCCACAACCTCACGAGCTGCGACGCTTGGTACGTCGCGCTCGCGGAGGCGCTCCGGATGCCGCTGGCAACGCTTGACGAGCGCCTCGCGAAAACCAAGGGACCGGGCTGCGACTTTCTGACGCCGCGCAGCTGACGCTGCGCGGCCAATCGCTCACCCGGCGCTCAGCCGGGCGTCGGCAGGCTGGCGCACTTGTAATAGACCACTTCGGGATCGTTGAACGCGTTCACGTTCAACACACCGACGGTAGCCTCGCCGGGCAGGTGCAGGTAGGCGTAGTTGGCGCCTTTGCCCGGCGCAGCATCGACCGCTGCGTGCGTCAGCTGCTCGATCGCAGCAGCCTTGTTCATGCTCTCTTTCATGCCCCAGTCGTGAGTTTCCTCGACCAGCTTCTGGCACTGATACTCGCTCTTCGGTTCTGCCTGCCCGGCCATCACCCGCTGACCGGACGCCGCGGCGTAGTCCTTGACGGTGATGCGACCCATCGTGCTGCAGCCGGCGAGCACAGCGGCGAGCGCGAGCAGCGAACAGTATCCTTTCAACATGCGTGTCTCCATCGAGCCTGGACCCTTGACCCGCGCAGCCTAGGACTGCGCGCGCGATATCAAGGTGACGCACGTCTCGATATGTGAAACGGATGTCGCTCGTACGTGCGCGCGGCCAGCCGATCAGGCGCAACGCTTCCGCGGGGCCGAACGACGTTCGTTCAGATGACTCCGCCGTTGGCGCGCAGCGTCTGGCCGTTGACCCAGGCGCCATCCGGACCTGCCAGGAAAGCGACGGCGGCCGCGATGTCGGCGGGCGTGCCGAGCCGCTCGAGCGGCGCGAGCTTCGCAAGGCGCTCGACCAGCTCGGGCGATTTGCCGTCGAGGAAGAGATCGGTCGCCGTCGGCCCCGGCGCCACGGCGTTGACGGTGATGCCGCGGCCACGCATTTCCTTCGCGAGCACGCTGGTCATCGCTTCGACCGCCGCCTTGGTTGCGGCGTAGACACCGTAGGTCGGCTGCAACAGACCTACGACGCTGGAAGAGAAGTTGATGATCCGGCCGCCATCGCGCAGCCGACGCGCGGCTTCGCGCATCGTGTTGAAGCTGCCTTTCAGGTTCACCGCGATGTGGCGATCGAACAGCGCGTCGTCGCTCTGTGCGATCGGAGCGAGCGCCATGATGCCGGCGTTGTTCACCAGGACATCGACGCCGCCGAACGCGGCCTCGGCCGCGTCGAACATCCGCTTCACGGCGTCCGGATTCGCGACGTCGCCCTGAGCTGCCAGCGCGCGTCCACCCGCGGCCTCGATCTTGCGCACCAGGGCTTCGGCCGACGCCTGGCTCCCGGCGTAGTTGACGACGACCGTGAAGCCGTCGCGCGCGAGCCGTTCGGCGACTGCCACACCGATGCCGCGCGAAGCGCCGGTAACGACGGCTACCCTGTTGATTTTGCTCGTCATGGCTGTGCTCTCCTGTTCACGGAGCCCCCCGGCTCGAAGTGGAGCACACTATGACTCTTTTGTTCTGCCGGATAATCCAGCAGGATTCGTGCAGACTGTTCGTCCAATCTGAACAATCAGCCAGAACCCAATCGCCATGGACCGATTCGGGGAAATGAAGGTGTTCACTCGTGTGGTCGAGCGGCGCAGCTTCACACTGACGGCCCAGGACCTGGAACTGCCGCGCTCGACGGTGACGGACGCGATCAAGCAGCTCGAAGCGCGCCTCGGCGTCCGGCTCCTGCAGCGGACGACCCGGCACGTGAGTCCGACACTCGACGGCGAGGCTTACTACCGCCGCTGTATCGCGCTGCTCGGGGATCTCGAAGATGCCGAGAGTGCCTTCGCCGGAGTAAAGCCGAAAGGCCTGCTGCGCGTGGACGTGCAGGGAACGCTCGCGCGCCATTTCATCGTGCCGAGCCTGCCGTCGTTCTTCGCGGAGTATCCGGACATCGAGCTGTCGATGAGCGAGGGCGAGCGCTGGATCGATCTCGTGCGCGAAGGCGTCGATTGCGTCCTGCGTTTCGGCAATCTTCCGGACAGCGACCTGGTCGCGCGCCGCGTCGTGACGCTGGCACGCGTCACGTGCGCGGCACCGTCATATTTCCAGCGCTTCGGCACGCCTACGACCATCGAGTCGCTCGCGGGTCATCGCATGGTCGGCTTGCGCTCGCTGACGACCGGCACCGTGCGGCCGCTCGAGTTCGTGGTCGAGCGCAATCTGCGCCACGTGACGCTGCCGGCGCCGATGTCGGTGACGGGCACGGAGAGTTATCTCGCGACCGCGCGACTCGGGCTCGGCCTCGTTCAGATTCCGCATTTCCACGGAGTAGGCGATTTCGAGCGCGGCGCGCTGGTGCCCGTGCTGACGCAGTGTCCGCCGCCCTCCGTGCCAGTCTCGCTGCTGTATCCAAAGAATCGCCAGCTGTCGCCGCGAGTGCGTGTATTTCTCGACTGGGCAGCTCGCGAATTCGCCGCGCACGGCGCAACCTGAACAGCACAAACGGCTGTTTTTCCAGCCCGAATCTGCGGCTGTTCACAGCACAACGGTGCAGCAGTAGAGTGCTGCCCATGAACACTCAACTAGTCAGCCTGGTAGCGGTTGCATCGTTGACTGTCACGTGCGCGGCTGACGCGCAGCAGTCCGCGCCCGCACAGGAACCGGTCACCGCTGTCCTCAAGATGAAGGAGGCGGACTTCGCCTATCGCTCGACTCGCAACTATCTCAGCTGCGACGAGCTCATCAACGGTATCGCCGTGATCCTGCGCGCGCTCGGCGCGCGCGACGACGTGCAAGTCAGAACGACCAATTGCGGGATAAACGGTGCGCCGGATCTCACTGTGACGGACAACTCGACTCCTTGGAACAACAACCCCAGCAGCAGCAGCAGCTGGGATCGCTCGACGCAGCAGCAGAGCCCGATGGAGCGCATGCGCGGAACGACACCGCGGCAAAACACTACGCTGCACATCTGGGCCTTGATGCCGGTCGTAGCAACGCCGGCGGTCGCCAAGGAAATGGAACAGGACAAGGCGCGCCGCGAGCTCGTGTCGCGCGTCACCGGCAACATGAACGTGGCGCTGAACGACCCGATCCTGTTCGCAGCGACACGCCAGGAAGTTACGCTGTCGCACGAGACGATCAAGATCGAGCCTCACCATTGCGAGCTACTGGAGCAGATGATGTCGAGCGTATTTCGCAAGCTCGACCTGAAGGTCACGCACAAAAACCTGTCGTGCGACCCGCATCAGCGCTCGAACTTCCCGCCGAGCGCCACTGTCGAGGCGCTGTTGCCGGTCGGCTACGTGATGCCGGGTTCGGACAAGCAGAAAAAGAAGGAAGAGAAGCCGCCGGAGCCTGCGCCGTCCGAGCAGCAATCGGAGCAGCCGCAGTCGGAGCAGCAGCAGACTCAGCAGCAGCAGTGACGGTGTAGCGTCGCTCCTCGAGCACGCCGACTCATCATCAGTACTTCGGGCAGAGCGCTGTGGCCGCGCCGCCCCTGCTCGCGTCATGAAGCACCGTGCTAGCGTCGCGCATGATCTTGCGCCGCATTGCACGCGTCGCTGTCCTTTCGATCGTTTGCGTCGCGGCTCTCTGCAACGCTTCGCTCCTCCTCGCGCAGCCCGCATCCGCTGATGCCGATCCTGTCGCGCAAGCTATAGCAGCCGAGCTCGACGCCTGGACAACGGCGGGAGAGCCGACGATCCACGGCGCGCGCATCGCTCTGCCTGAACGAGTTCAGGAGTTCTACACACGGCGCGGATTCCGTGCCGCCTGGGACAACGCGCGCAACGCCGAGCAGCTGCATCGCGCGCTGGCCGAGAGCTTCGAAGAAGGACTGGATCCGCAGGACTACCACCTCTCGCTGCTCGAAGAGTTGTCGCACCAGATCGCCGGACCTGCCGCGACCGATGCGCTGCGCGCCCAATACGATGTGCTGCTGACGGAAGCACTGCTGCGACTCGCCTATCACCTGTCTTTCGGCAAGGTCGATCCGCAGACTTTCGATGCACAGTGGAACTACGGGCGAACGCTCGCGAGCATGGACGTTGCACGCGAGGTCGAAACGGCGCTGGCAGCCGAAGACATCTATCAGCGCGTCGAGGCCCTGCGGCCCGCGCACTCCTTATATACGGGCCTCAAGCACGAGCTCGCGCGGTATCGCGCTGCTGCTGAAACGCCGACCACGGCGATTGCGACGGGCTCAACGCTGCGCCCGGGCACGAGCGATGCGCGAGTTCCGGCGTTGCGCGCCCGGCTGATCGCCAGCGGCGACCTCGACCAGACCGCGGCCAGCGACTCGCTCGACTATGACGCGGCACTCGAAGCTGCAGTCCGGTCGTTCCAGGCGCGCATGGGTCTCGCAAACGACAGCGTCATCGGCGCCGATACGATCGCCGAGCTCAACGTGCCGATCGCGGATCGCATCCGCCAGTTGCGCGTCAATCTCGATCGCGGCCGCGTGCTGCTGCACGACCTGCCGGACGAGTTCGTGATCGTGAACATCGCGGCCTTCAGGGTGTACTTCGTGCGCGGCCAGCAGATCGTATGGCAGGCGCGCGCGCAGGTCGGCAAGCCGTATCGCCGCACGCCGATCTTCCGCTCGGCGATCAGCTACGTCGTCCTGAATCCGACCTGGACCGTACCGCCGGGCATCATCGAGAAAGACATCCTGCCGGCTGCGCAACAGGACCCTGCGGCGATCACTCGCAAAGGGCTGCAGGTGCTCGACAAGGATGGCCGCGAGGTGGATCCCGCCTCGGTCGACTGGTCGCGCTATCGCAGCGGCCACATTCCGTACACGCTGCGCCAGGACCCCGGGCCGGGCAATGCGCTCGGGCGCGTGAAGCTGATGTTTCCGAATCCGTATCTGGTCTACCTGCACGACACGCCGTCGCAGTCCCTGTTCGACGAGCCCGAGCGCGCGTTCAGCTCGGGGTGCGTACGCGTCGAGCGCGCGCTGGAGCTGACCGAGCTCGTGCTCGACGATCCGGAGCATTGGAACGCAGCGTCGATCGCGAGCACGGTCGAGCACGGCGACCTGCGCACCGTCACGCTGAAGCAAAACGTTCCGGTGCTGCTGACGTACTGGACGGCCTGGGTCGATCCGCAAGGACGGCCGAATTTCCGCCGCGACATCTACGGGCAGGACGCGAAGTGGGCGCAAGCGCTGGAAGCGCACTTCACCGTCCGGGCCCGACCCCTGTTTCAATCGGCTCCGTAGCGGGCAGGCGCGCTGTCGCCAAATGCGAACTGCCTGTCGCCATTTGTAAGGTCCCGCGAGCCCCCTCCCTTCTAGCTTGCTCGGCATGCGTATCGAGCAACTGACCTGCTCCATCGGCGCCGAGCTGATCGGGGTGAGCCTCGCGGACGCCGCCCACGACGACTCTCTGTTCGCCGAAATCAAGCGCGCGCTGCTGCACTACAAGGTTCTGTTCCTGCGCGACCAGGACATTTCGCGCGCCGAACACGTCGCGTTTGCGCGGCGCTTCGGCGACCTCGAGGATCATCCGATCGTCGGCAGTCATCCCGAGCATCCCGGCCTCGTGCTGATCAACAAGACGCCCGACGGCCCCCTCGAGCGCTACGAGAATGCATGGCACACCGACGCGACGTGGCGCGAGGCCCCGCCGATGGGATGTGTCCTGCGCTGCATCGAATGCCCGCCGGTCGGCGGCGACACGATGTGGGCGAACATGGCGCTCGCCTACGAAAAGCTGCCGGACGAGATCAAGGCGAGGATCGCGCCGCTGCGGGCCCGCCACAGCATCGAAGCTTCGTTCGGTGCGGCCATGCCGACGCTGAATCGGCTCGCGCTGAAAGCGGTGTATCCCGACCCCGAGCATCCGGTGGTGCGTACGCACCCCGAGACCGGTGAGAAGGTGCTGTTCGTCAATGCCTTCACGACGCACTTCACCAACTACCACACGCCTGCGAACGTTCGTTACGGCCAGGACGCGAATCCCGGCGCCGCCGATCTGCTGCGCTTCCTCATCAGCCAGGCGTTCGTCCCCGAATACCAGGTGCGCTGGCGCTGGCGACCGAACAGCGTCGCGATCTGGGACAACCGCTGCACCCAGCACTACGCGGTCATGGACTACCCGCCGTGCCATCGCAAGATGGAACGCGCGGGCATCGTCGGTGACCGGCCCTTCTGAGTCACAAGGTACTCCGCCATGAACTTCCTCGACGGCTCACTGTTTCCTGAAAATCAGCAGAAGCTGGTCATCACTGCCGCGCCCTATGGGCCGGAGTGGATGCCCGCGGATTTTCCCGAGGACATCCCCGTGTCGATGGCGGCGCAGATCCAGAAGGCGGTCGACTGCTACAACGCCGGCGCCACGGTCCTGCACCTGCACGTGCGCGAAACCGACGGCAAGGGCTCGAAGCGGCTCTCCAAGTTCAACGAATTGCTGGCAGGCATCCGCGCACGCGTGCCGGAGCTGATCCTGCAGGTCGGCGGCTCGATCTCGTTCGCGCCGGAAAGCGACGGCGAGGTCGCCAAGTGGCTGTCGGACGACACGCGTCACATGCTCGCGGAGCTGCAGCCGACGCCGGACCAGGTGACGATCGCCATCAACACCAACCAGATGAACATCGTCGAGCAGATGGTCGACGCCGACCTTGCGGGCACGTCGATCGCCGACCCGGCGCTGTACCGCGCGTATCGCGAGATGACGATTCCGGCCGGCCCGGAGTGGGTGGAGGAGCACATCCGCCGCCTGTCGGCAGCCGGTATTCAGACGCACTTCCAGCTCGCCACCATCGCGCAGCTCGAAACCGTCGAGCGCATGATGCGGCGAGGCACTGCCAACGTGCCGCTGATCCTCACGTGGGTCGCGATCGGCGGCGGCTTCGACGCGCCGAACATCTATAACCTCAGCAATTTCGTGCGCGCATGCCCGGACGGCGCAGTGCTGACGCTCGAGACCTCCATGCTGAACGTGCTGCCGATCAACACGATCGCGATCGCTCTGGGTCTGCACGTGCGCTGCGGCATCGAGGACAACATCTGGACGCAGCAGCGCGACCGCAAGATGAGCTCGGTCGAGCAGATCGAGCAGCTCGTACGCATCTCGCGCGAACTGGGTCGCGGCATCGCCAGCGCCGAGGAAGCGCGCGCGATCTATCGCATCGGCACCTTCTACGACAGCGCCGACGAGACACTCGCGGCCAACGGCTTTGCGCCGAATCGCCAGCCGGGACAGGTCGGATTCACCCAGCACGCCGCGCGTCCCGCTGCTGCTCCCCAGGCGCCCAGCCGGAAGATCGCGGTTTGAGCACGATCCTGATCGTCCCCGGCCTGCGGGACCGCACCGACAATCACTGGCAGCCGCTGCTCGGGATGAAGCTCATGTGGTCGCGCCCGGTGCGCTCCGTGCCGCCCGGCGGCCGCGAGAACCTCGACCTGGGCGCGCGCGTGCAGGCGATCCAGGACGCGCTCGAGTCGATCCAGGGTGAAGTCACCATCGTGGCGCACAGCGCCGGGGTGCTGATGCTCGCGCACTGGGCGGAGCAGTATCGGCGCGCGAACATCGTGGGTGCGTTGCTCGCGACGCCGGCCGATCTGGAAACACCGATGCCCGAAGGCTATCCGACGCTGGCAGCCCTGCAGAAGAACGGCTGGCTGCCGGTTCCGCGCAAGCGGCTGCCCTTCCCGAGCATCGTTGCGGCGAGCAACAACGATCCGCTGGCGTCGCTCACTCGAGTCGAGAAGCTGGCGCGGGATTGGGGTAGCGAGCTGGTGCAGCTCGGCGCCGTCGGGCACCTGAATCCCGCGTCGGGATATGGTGAGTGGCCATTGGGCGTTGAGCTCATTGCGCGTCTCGATCGCAACCCGCCCGCGCACGACTGAGCTGCGTCGCTACAGCCAACGCGACAGGAACAGCACCAGCACGGCGAGGAACACCGCCTCGCCGATCATCAGCAGGACGGGCTTCAAACCGACGCCCACGATCTGCTTCACCTGCGTCTTCATGCCGATGGCGCTCATCGCGACGATCAGGCACCAGCGCGACAGGTCGTTGGTGAAGCTCTGCAGCGCGCTGCCGATCCAACCGCTGCTGTTGATTCCGGCCAGCACCAGGAACGCAATGGCGAACCAGGGCAGCAACGGCGGGCTGACGCTCGATTGAGCACTGCCTTGCGTGCGACGCGCGATCACTACAGCGCAGACGACGACCGGCAGCAGCATCGCCACCCGCATCAGTTTCACGATCGTCGCGATGTCGCCGGTCTCGCGCGACACGCTGTAGCCGGCGCCCACTACCTGCGCGACCTCGTGAATCGAACCGCCGATGAACACGCCGGCGGTCAGCGCCGACAGATGCAGGTGATCGGCGAGCAGTGGATACACGATCATCGCCAGCGTCGACAACACGGAGATACCGACGACCGTGAAGGCGGTCGCGACCTCCTTCGACGGGTGCTCCGGAAGCGATGCTGACAATGCGAGTGCTGCCGAAGCGCCGCAGATCGCAGTTGCGCCGCCGGTCAGCAAGCCGAACAGCGTGCTGAAGCCGGCCAATCGCGCCACGATGGCTGAGAACAGAATCGTCGCGATCACCGACACGACCACGAGTGCAATCGGATGCCAACCCAGCTCCGCGATCTGCCCGAAAGTGATCCGCGTGCCGAGCAGCGCAACACCTACGCGCAACACATCGCGCGCAGCAAACTCGATGCCATGCTTGCAACTACTCTGCGTCGAAAGGAAGTTCGTCGCGATGCCGAGCAGCAATGCAAACAGCATCGCCGGCGCGTGGTAACGCCCAGCCAGGAAAGCTGCAGCGGCTGCAACCACCAGCGTAACCGTCACTCCAGGAAGCAGAGCGCGGCCGCGCTCCTGAACAACAGCGATCAGATACACCATGCGGCTCTACGCGGCGTCTGCGCGCCAGCCGAGCCGCTGCAGATCCTGCTGATAGCTGCGCCTTGCCATCGCGAAGATGCCGGCGGCCACGAGGCTGACCAGCGGTACGAGCTGCAACGCGACGGACAACCCGAACGCATCAGCAAGCAGCCCCGTGACGATCGGCCCGGGAGCGAGGCCCAGCAGATTGTTCGCGAGCGACAGCGTTCCGAACGCGCTGCCGTGCAACGGCGCCGGCGTGAGATTTGCGACCATCGCGCCGGCGGGTCCGACGGTGCCCGCGCCGAAGAACATGCCGAGCGCGATCAGAATGAGCTGCGGCAGGCCTGGAGGCAGGAAGAACGCCGCCGACAACAGCACGCAGCAGCTCAGGCAATAGACGATCGCGAGCGTGAGTTTGGTGCGTGGCGAATCCCGACCGACGCGGTCCGAGAGCGAGCCGCAGATCGTCATGCCCGCCGCGCTGCTGAGCACGAAGATCGCAGCGAGCAGTCCCGCCCCGGCGACAGTCATCCCGTAGTCGCGATTCAGGTAGCTCGGCAGCCACGCCAGCAGCGCGCCGCTGATGAACACCTGCACGCCGCTGCCAACATATGCACAGATCACCGATCTGCTGGAGACGATCGCGCGCAAGCGCGGCCGTGACGTTGCGCCATCCGCACGCTTCGCCGCCGCCTCGTGCCGTGCGAGGCTCGATTCCTTCACCACCAGCGGATAGATCACCGTGAGCAGAATGCCGAACAGCGCCATGCCGATGAATGCTTCGCGCCAACCGAATTGCGCAGCGACGAAACCGCCGATGGAGATTCCGAGCACCGAGCCGACCATGCCGCCGGCGAGAAACGCGCCGCTGATCGTCGCGCGCATCCGCACGGGAAACACGCCGAGCACGACCGCCAGGCCGACGCTCCCGTAGGCAGCTTCACCAAGCCCGACCAGGAATCGTGCAGCAAACATCTGCTCGAAGTTGTTCGCGAGCCCGCACGCAAGCGTTGCGAGGCTCCACAGCGCGGCCATGACGACCAGGCTGCGCAGCCGGCCCCACCGATCGGCCAGCAGGGACAACGGGAACGCCAGCGCACCGACGGCGAAGGAAACGACGCTGCTGAGTGCGCCGAGCCGAGTGTCGGAGAGACCCCATTCGACCTTGAGCAGCGGGAACACAGCGTTCAGCACCTGCCGCGACATGTAGTCCGACAGCAGCAGTCCGAACGTCAGCGCGAACACCAGCCACGCGTAGCTGCCCGCGCCTGCACGCTCCGCTAAGCCTCGCTCCGCCGCGACACTTGGATAGGGAATCTGCATCGCGCGTCACAGGACGAAGATGGACGAGCCGAGCGTCTTGCGCGACTGCAGGTCGCGATGCGCAGCGACTGCATCCTCGAGTACGTAGTGCTGATTGATGTCGACCTTGATGCTGCCGCTGCCGACGTGATCGAACAGCTGGTGTGCCAGCAACGACTTCTCGATCGGATCCGCGATGTAATCGGCCAGTGCCGGCCGCGTCAGGAACAGTGAGCCCTTCATGGCGAGCAGCTGCGGATCAAAAGGCGGAATCGTGCCCGAGGCCGTGCCGACGCAGACCATGAGCCCGCGGCGCTTCAGCGAATCGAGCGAGCCCATGAAGGTGTCACGGCCGACGCTGTCGAACACGACGTCGACGCCGCGACCGCCCGTCAGGCAGCGCACTCGCGTTGCAACGTCTTCGCGACTGTAGTTGATGACGTAGTCGCAGCCGCGTGCACGTGCGAGGTCCGCCTTCGCATCGGTCGAAACTGTGCCGATGACGGTGAGGCCCAGCAGCTTCGCCCACTGTGCGACGATCAAACCGACGCCGCCCGCCGCGGCATGCAACAGAATGGCTTCGCCGTGCTTGAACGGATAGATGCGGCGCATGAGGTACGCCGCCGTGAGGCCGCGCATCGTCATCGCCGCCGCGGTCTCGAACGCAATCGACTCGGGCAGCTTGATCAGCGGCGCAGCCGGGATCAGCCGCTCCGTGCTGTAAGCACCGAGCGTGTTGAGGAAGCCCGTGTACGTGACGCGATCGCCAACGGCGACATTCTGGACGTCATCGGCGACTGCAGTGACGTAGCCTGCCGCCTCGACGCCGAGTCCACTCGGCAGCGGCACCGAATAAGTGCCGCTGCGAAAGTAGATGTCCGCATAGTTCAGGCCGACTGCGACGTGACGCAGACGCACCTGGCCCGGGCCCGGCTCGCCGACCTCGACTTCCTCGTAGCGCAGGACCTCCGGGCCGCCCGTGTGATGAAAGCGAACTGCCTTCGCCATCAGTATCTCGCGAGCACGGTGATGCCGTAGGCGCGCGGCGAGCCCAGGTAGCTCTGATACGTGCCGTCCTGCAGCTGCGCGAACAAATTGGATTGCGCCGTCTGCGTGATGTAGGTCTCGTCAGTGAGATTGCGCACCCACGCCGAGATCTCCCACGTCTCGCGGCTCCAGCCGAGGCGGAAGTTCAGCAGCCCGTAGGCGTCCTGCTTGCCGTGATTCGGATCGAGCTCCGAGGTCACGTTCTGCTCGCCGACCCAGCTGCCGTCGAGCCGCGAGAACAGATCGCCGATACCGAACGAATGCTTCCATTGCAGACCGGCAGTTGCCGTCAGCTTCGGCGCAAACGGCAGTGTCTGGCCGCTCAGGTCGCATGCGCCGGTGAGCGGATCGTCAGGCGCGTGGCCGGTATAGCAGGAGCCCTGCGTGTAACGCTCGTAGGTCGCCTCTGCATAAGTTGCAGAGAGATCCAGCGTGAAGCCCTCCGTCAGCCGCGCGGTGAGGTCCGCTTCCAGGCCCTGGACGCGCACCTTCTCGGCATTGTTGACCAGGAACTGCAGGCCGACGAACGATGCCGACTGGAAATCGCTGTAGTCGCTCAGGAACGCTGTCGTGTTGAAGCGTACGCGATCGCTCAGCTCGCTCTTGAGGCCGAGCTCGTAGCTGGTGACGTCCTCGGAGTCGAACGGACGTTTCGCGAGCGGCGTGTTGCCGAAGCCGCCGTTGTAGCCGCCGCCCTTGAAGCCCGTCGCTGCGGACGCGTACATCATCACGTCAGGCGTGAAGTGATAGACGGTGCTGAACGTGCCGGTCACGGCATCCCAGCTGTCGTCCAGCGCGAACGAAGAAGCGGCTGGCGTCAGCGTTCGGACCGGCAACGACAAGGCCGCGAGCGGGCCCGGTGCGGTCGTGAACGGCGTATTGACCAGCGACACCTCTTTCTCTTCGAGCGTGTAGCGCAATCCCAAAGTCAGGGCGAGGCGCTCCGTCGCCTCCCAGGTGCTCTGCGCGAAAGCGCCGTAGCTGCGCCCATCTGAGACTTCGTGAAAATCGCCGGTATCGCCCGGCAGGCCGAACACCGGCACGTCCGGCAGCGCCGGCGATGCCAGGCCGGCCGCGACGCCCAGCTCGTCGATGGCCTGTCCGAGCACGAACTCGTGATTGTTTTCGTCGCCGCGCTCGAAGCGGTTGTCGTAGTAGTACAGGCCGGCGAGCCAGCTCAGGTTGTTGTTGGTATCGGAGCTCAGGCGCAATTCCTGGCTGAGCGTGTCGCCACTCTGAAAATCCCGGTAGTTGACGAGGTCGAGGCCGGTCTGCCCCGCATCGTTCCAGCTCTGCGCGGTCTCGTAGGTTTCGTAGCTGGTGATCGAGGTCAGCTTGACGGCGCCGAGGTCGTAATCCACCGCAGCGATGACGTCGTCGCTCTTCTGCACGAAGCGCAGCGGCGCGAGCGCCTGGACGCGACGATTCAACGGATCGTTGTCGAGGATCGGCTGCGCTCCGGCGTTGATGATGCCGTCGGCGAGCGCCGGGCCGTCTGCAGCGCCGAGCGCCGCGGGATTCGCGACGACGCCATTCACGAGCGCACGCACGCCCGGGCCGTAGAACATGTCGGCCAGCGGCGGCTTCATGTCGCGATCCGTGTGCGAACCGATCAGTCGCACGCTCAATGCGTCCGAAGGTTCGAACAGCAATTGCCCGCGCACGGAGTACTGATTCAGATCGTCGCTGTCCTCACCCATCAGGTTGTCGGCAATGGCATCGCGACGCGTACCGGTCAGGCTCAGCCGCCCGCTCAGGCTGTCCGTCAATCCGCCGGTCACGAAACCGCGGAATCCGGTGAGCCCGTCATTGCCGGCCGTGAGCTCGCCCTGCACGCCGAAAACCTGACTCGGCCTGGCCGTGCGCACGCTGATCGCGCCGGCCGTGACGTTGCGCCCATACAGCGTCGACTGCGGGCCGCGCAGCACTTCGATCTGCTCGATATCCGCAAAATCGCCGAGACCGAGGCCCGAGCGCGAGCGGTAGGCGCCGTCGACGAACAATCCGGTATCCGGCTCGAAGTCCGGAATATTGCCTTCGTTGCCGATGCGGCGGATGCGATAGCTGGTGTTGAATGGATTCGAGTTGGAAGTGACGACCAGCGAGGGCACCAGGGTCGTGAGGTCGCCGACATCGCGAATGCCTGCCGCGCGCACCTGTTCGGCAGTGACCGCCGCGACGGCCACCGGCACGTCCTGCATCGATTCGGTCTGCTTGCGAGCCATGACCTGGATTTCTTCGAGGACGGTCTCCTCGCTCTGCGCGTGTACGTCCTGCAGGCCGGCCGCTGCCGCGATTGCCAGTGTCAGCAGCTTGTGCGAAGTCTTCATGATCAATGGGCCCCCCCAGGGAGTGCGGAAATCCGCAGCCCGGATGATTGCGGCGTGCAGTTGCGATCCGCTTTGCAGCGGGCGACACAAACTTTTCATTTCATGACAGCCGGACTAGAGTGAAGCCCGCCGCTCGAGGCCCAACCGATGAAACGCATGGTTCGCGCTGCAGCGTTGACGAACTACTTCGAAGTGGCGCAGCAGCTCGCACTGAATCCCGCCCAGATGCTCGCGCAGGCCGGCCTGGACCGCGCAATGCTCGTCGATCCCGACAACCGGATTTCGGCGAGCGCCGTCGTCACGTTGCTGGAGGAATCCGCGGAAGCGTCGCAGTGCCCCACGTTCGGCCTGCGCATGGCGGAGTCGCGGCAGCTCTCTGACCTCGGCGCGGTGAGTCTGCTGCTCACGCACAAGCGCACGCTGCGCGAAGTGCTGCTCGCGATGATCAACTACCGTCACCTGATGAACGAAGCGCTCGCGTTGCAGGTGGAAGACGTCGGGCCGAACGTGATCATTCGCGAGGAAGTCGTCACGGACATGGCCACGCATTCACGGCAGGCGACTGAGCTTGCGCTCGGTGTGCTGTCGCGCGCGGCCGGCGCGCTGCTGGGAAATCATTGGAAGCCGCACCGTGTGCTGTTCAGCCACGCAGCGCCACCCGACCTGCAGCTGCATCGGCGCATATTCAAATGCAAGCTGGTGTTCGGCAGTGAGTACAACGCGTTCGTGTGCGCAGCCACTGATCTGGATTATCCGAGCTCAGCCGCCAATCCGGCATTGGCACGCTACGCCGAGCAGCTGCTGCAATCGCTCCCCAAGGCGCAGGACCGATCGACAGGAATGGAAGTTCGCGAGGCGATCTACGTGCTGCTGCCGATGGGCCGCGCGACCGTGGAGCAGATCGCGCAGAAGCTTGGCATGAACGTGCGCACACTGCAGCGGCAGCTCGAAGACGAAGGCCAGACTTTCTCTGAGCTGATCAACTCCGTGCGCCGCGAGCTGGCGATCCGCTATGTACGCAGCGGGCAGCATTCCCTCGGACACGTCGCCGAGCTGCTCGGCTATTCCACTCAGACCTCGTTCACCCGCTGGTTCAAATCCGAGTTCGGCGCCGCCCCGACGCAATGGCAGCCGGATGGCACTCAAGAACGGGACGCTGCTGCCGATAACTGACTGCCGCGGGTCCGCCCGCTATCCCGGTCTTATGTCACGATGGAGCCGCTCGCAGCCCCTGTGGAAGACGCCGTTGCAGCCGAAGAGGCCGGCACGATCTCCATCGAGCTCAATTTCAAAGCATTCGCGGACAACGTTCCGACCTCCCAGCATGCCAGGCGCGCGCCGGTCCACGGCGATCCGTCGGTCCAGGACTTCGCGGATCAGGCACTGGAGCTCGCGGCGTTGCGTGCGGAAGTGAAGCGACTGACGCACGACTACGAGGTCGTGCAGCAACAGGCCGTGGTACGCGAAGCCCGTCTCGACGCGCTGCGCCGCGAGCTGTCCGCGGCGCGGATGCAGCTGCGGCAAGCGAAGCGGCAGTCGCAGGAGGACCCGCCGCTCGAGGAAACGACCGTCGCGCTGGAAACGCCGCCGGCGATTCCGCACCTCGTTCCCGTGGATGAGCCCGAGCGTCCCGTGGCCCTGTCCCGCGACATCGTCACGATCGGGCGCACGCGCAACAACGACGTCTGCATCCCGTCGCGTGGCGTGAGCCGCGATCACGCGCGGCTGTTGATCGCGCCTGGCAGCGTAACCATCGTCGATGCGAGCAGCACCAACGGCTGCTTCGTCAACGACGTGCGCGTAAAGCGGCACCGGCTGCGCGACGGCGATCTCGTACGCATCGGCGATCGCTCGTTCCGGTTCGCGCTGAGTCTCAACGCCGCCGCGGTAAGCGCAGCTCCGCCGTCAGTCCCCCCTGCGGACGATTGCGCAGCGTGAGGCTGCCGCCGTGCGCTTGCGCGACGTCGCGAGCGATCGAGAGGCCGAGGCCTGTGCCGCCGGTGTCGCGGCTGCGTGAGGACTCCAGACGATAGAACGGCTCGAACACGCGTTCCAGCAGTTCCTCCGGAATTCCGGGACCGTCGTCGGAGATGTCGATCCGCAAGATATCGCCGTCCGCGACTTCGATCATCGCCCGCTTGCCGAACTTCAGCGCGTTGTCGACCAGGTTGCCCAGGCATCGCTTGAGCGCGCGCGGCTTGGCCTGCAGGAGCCCATGCGCCTGGCCGGCAACCGACACCTGCGAGCCCAGCTCCGCATATTCCGCGACGAGGGTGGCGAGCAGCGCGTTCAAGTCGATGCTCTCGAACTTCTCGTCATCGTCGAGCCCTTTGAAGAGCGCGAGCGCACTCCACACCAACGCTTCCATCTCGTCGAGATCCGAAGTGAAGCGCCCGTGCAATCGCTCGTCGGCAACGGACTCGACGCGTAGCCGCAATCGCGTGAGCGGCGTGCGCAGATCGTGCGACATGGCCGCCAGCACGCTCGTGCGGCTGTCGAGATAGCGCAGCAGTCGATCCTGCATGGTATTGAAGGCACGCGTCGCGTCGCGGATCTCCCGCACGCCTTCCTCGGCGAGCGGTGGGTGCCGCACGCTCTTGCCGACCGCATCGGCGGCGACTGCAAGCTTCGAGAGTGGCCGCGTGATACTGCGCGTCACAAGAAACAGCACGACAGCCAGTACGACTGTCAAAACGCCGATCTGGATGAAGAGCTGCCACGGCAGCGGCGGATCAGGCAGCGGCGCGGCGACCCGAAACTTGAAAGTGTCGCCGTCGGGCACTGCTACCGAAACATCGAGCGCATTCGTGCCGCTGACGTTGCGTCGTTCCGGCACCAGGTGGATGAGGTCGCGGCGCACTGCGCCGCGCCTGATGCGGTCCACGTCGACTTTGTAGCGAGCGCCCAGGCGGTCCCTGAGCTCGGCCACGAATGCCCGCCCGATTGCAGCCACCTCGTGCCTGTTCAGCGTCCGTCCCGGATAGCGATCCGGCTCCACTCGCAGGCTGGCGTCGTCGGCCATGCGCTTGATTTCCGCTGCGCGCGCATCGCCGTGGAGAGCTTCGAGCTCGTGCGTGAGGTAGGCGATGCGATGCGAGCTGTCGCCGACGCCGCCGACGCGCATGCTGAGCTCGGCGCGATCCCGCAGGATGAGCGCGAGCATCACCGCGAGCATGATTCCGACGACGAGCACGAGCGACGCTGCCAGGCGCCCGAACATCGTCGACGGCAGCAGTTGCTTGAGCGCATGCGAGGTGACGTTCATTCGGGCTCGACGGGAACGCCGATCACGTAACCCTCGCCGTACACGGTCTTGATGATGCGCGGCGAACGGGCGTCGTCCCGCAGGATCTGACGGAGCCGGCTCACGCGCTGATCGATGCTGCGATCGAACGGATCGAGCTCGCGCCCGCGCAGCCGGTCCATCAACTGCTGGCGCGACAAGACCTGGCCTGCGTGCGCGAGCAGTACAGCGAGCAGACGAAACTCTGCGCCTGACAGCGCCACGGTGGCGCCGTCGTCGTGAGTGAGCGAGCGCGCAGTCGTATCGAGCCGCCAGCCTGCGAATCGATAACCGGCCACATCCAATGGCATCGGCTCGCGCACGACATGTGACGTGCGACGCAGGACAGCCGTGATGCGTGCGAGCAGCTCGCGAGGTTTGAACGGCTTCGGCACATAGTCGTCGGCCCCGAGCTCGAGGCCCAGGATCCGATCGACGTCCTCGCTGCGTGCTGTGAGCATGATGATCGGCACCTGCGAGCTCGCGCGCAGCTCGCGGCACAAGGTCAGCCCGTCCTCGCCCGGCAGCATGATGTCGAGCACGATCAGGTCCACGCGGACGCGGCCGAGGATGCGCCGCATTTCCTTGCCGTCGCGCGCGACGCTGACGCGCAGGCCGTTCTTCTCGAGGTATTCCGCGAGCAGCGTCCGGATCTCGTGGTCGTCGTCGACGACGACGATGTGGTGGGCGGCCTGGCTCATCGAGGCGGATTGTACGCCGCAGCCCGCTCGCGCCACCTCGCCTCGTCGAGCCCCACGATGAGCAGCCACAGCGCCAGGGCGTTCTCGCCGACGAGCGTCACCCACTGGATATAGGGAATGGGCAAAGCGAGGAACAGCCGGAACGCGTTGCTCCAGTACGTCGCGCCGCAGGCGACCAGCAGCACGCCGAGCAGCCTCGGCAGGAATCCGCAACGATAGATGAGGATGCCGATCAGGACGCAGTACACGCCGAAGAAAACCAGGCTCACGCTGAACGCATAGCTCCACATCCGGATCGAAGCGCGCTCCAGCGTGAACAGCGGCGAGATGTAGTTGGACAGGTTGACCGCCTCGAGCGTGGCCGATGCAGTGATGAAGACGAGCGCCAGCGGCGCAAGGCTCGTGTTCACCACCTTGAGCAATTCGGTGAGGATGAATCCCATCGGCAGATTGCAGACGACGACGATCACGGCCGCCGCGAAGCCGAGCCGGTAGAGCTGCTCGTGCGCCGCCAGGTTGGCGGCGGTGCGAGTCAGGTCGTCGACATCTATGACTTCACCTCGCACATACAGGTACGCGAACAAGGCGCACGCCGTGATGATCACGTAGAGCGCGCCTGCGATGCGCGCCATCAACCGCGGATGTTTCATTGTTGCCTCACAAAGCGAGCAGCGGACCCCAGTTGAAAACAAAGGTGTAAATCTCGCCGACCCCCATCATGAGAGTCAGCACGACGAGACCAGCTGCCATCGCGTACTGCGCTGTCGGACTCTTCGCCCGCAGATAGAGCTCGTAGACGGCGAGCGGCAGCAGATATGCGGCGAACGACCAGTAGGAGAAGAACGGCTGCCCGCCGAAGGCTCCATCCGTGAGCACGATCCAGGCGCGTAAACCGACGCGCATGAACCACGTGCCGTTGACGACGAGAAAGAGGCGGGTCGCCCAGACGCGGTGCACGGCGAAGTTGCGATTCCGCACGGCCCGCCACGCGAGAACGGTGAACGCGAGGATCAGCACGGCATTGAGAGTGACGCCGAAAGCCGAGGGCAGCCCGGTCGGCGAGCGCATTCCAGTCCCGCGCACCCATTCGAGATACAGGCCGCCGAGCGCAGCGCCGATTGCAGCCAGCATGAAGATGCGGCCGTTCCAGCGATGAAATGCGATGGCGCGGCTGCGAATCTGCGGCACCAGCTGCAGCGTTCCCGCAAAAGTCAGCACGGCGGCAGCCATGACGTGGCCGAGGAAGAAGAGATTCCCCGCGACGTCACCTGCGAGGTAGCCGTCGGTCATGTTCTTGTTGCGATCCCATGCCGCGTAGTCGCCGTTGACGGCCGTCGGGCCGTAGAAGGCGGAGATGTAGTAGACGAACAGCCACTGTCCCGCGACGGCCGTGAGGAACCACATCGATGCAGCGCACTGCAGAGCGCGGCTGTTGCTGCTCATCGTCGCCTCCCGAGATCCGTTTCGAGCGGAAGGTTAGGGGCGGACTGGCGCCGTCGCCGTGAGCAATCGTGACGAACTGTATGGGCATGCTATGTTGAGGAATGGATCGAGCATCGTGGCGCGGCGTCGCCGAAGTCGTTGTCGTCGTCGGCTCGATCGGCCTGTTTCTGTGGTTCGGCCGGCAGGCGTTTGCCGGCGTGAATCTGGTTTTTCCCGCGGCGCTGCTCGCGGTCCTGGCCTATTCGCACTGGCGCGCCGGCGAGAGCTGGAGTGACATCGGCTTCCGCTGGGATACGAGCGCGTCGGCGACCGCGTGGATGCTGCCGATCATGTGGATCGCCTGCGTCGTGATCTGGATCGGCGGATTCCTGCTGCGCCATCGAGGTGTCCCTTCCCCGACCGAGTGGTCCGCCGGCAAGGTCGCGGAATTCATGACCTTCGGCGTAGCGCAGCAGTACGTCATGCTCGGCTTCATCTTCAAACGCGTGGAGCGCGCATCAGGCAAAGGAATCGCACCCGTGCTGACGGCGCTGCTGTTCGCACTGCTGCATCTGCCGAACGCATTCCTGACTGCCGTCACGTTCGTGTGGGGAATCGTCAGTTGCCTCGTCTACCGGCGTTCGCCAAATCTCTGGATCAACGGCGTGTTGCATGGGCTGCTCGCCGCCCAGCTCTACTACGTCCTGCCGCGCTCGTTGACCGGCGGATTGCGCGTCGGTATGGAATACGTCGCGGCTGCGTCGAGCTGAACGGACAGAGCTGTGAAGCCGTTCACACCCACCCGGCCGGCCGCTCGCTAAGTTGCCGGCATTTCGGCTCGGGACCGTACTTATGCGCATGCTCCGTACCAGGTTGGTGTTGACGCTCGGCATCGGTGCCGCCGCGGCGGCGCTCTCGGGCTGCCATTCCATGAGCGCTCAGGAATGCCAGGCCACCGACTGGCGGACAGTCGGCTACGAAGATGGTGTGAACGGCTATACCGGCGATCGCATCGGACGCTATCGCAATGCCTGCAGCGAATACGGCATCACCCCGAACCTGGCCGAGTACCAGGCGGGTCGCGAACAGGGCTTGCGTGAGTTCTGCAAACCGGTCAACGGCTTCCACCTCGGCGAGCGAGGCGGTGGCTACAACGGCGTCTGCCCGGCCGATCTCGATCAGCCCTTCGTCAATGCGTTCCAGTCGGGACGGCAGCTCTACTCGCTGCGCTCGCGCGTCGGCTCGACGCAGGACGAGATCGATGCGATGCGCTCGGAGATGGAGCAGATCGACAGCAATCTCGTGACGATCGGCGCGCAGATGGTCGACCCGACGACCACGAACGAGCAGCGCGCACAACTCGTGCTCGACACCAAGCGCATGGCGGAGCGCAAGGGCGAGATCAAAACCCGCATCCCGCTGCTCGAGAGCGACCTGGCCGTGTACCAGCGCGAGCTCGAGGACTACCGCGCGACGCTCACCTTCATCGAATAGCGCTCTGCCGTTGAGCGGTCGCGAGCGCGAGCCAGGCCGCGAGCGCCGCTTCCTTTTGTTCCGCCGCCCACGGCCTTCCGGAAGCCTTGCCCATTGCAGCGAGCTGCGTGGCGACCTTCGTCGCCGACAATCCCGCGGCCTTGCCGATTCGACCGGCGAGCGCGTCGGCCGGAACGCGCTCCGGTTTCGCCCCCAGCGCGGTGCAAGCCTCGGCAAAGATGCGACGGTACAGCTCGCCTTCCGCGGCGTGCACGAGCGGATGAGATTTGAGGATCGACTCGATCGGCGGCAGTGTCTTGACCGCAGGCGCGGCGAGCATCGCACCCACGATCGCGACATTGGCGGGACCGATGATGCGAGTGAGCTCCTCGCGTGCCCGAGCGAGTAGCGCGCGCTCCTGGCCGCGCAGGAATGTGCGCGCGGCTTCGAGCGGCTTTTCCTGCGCGGTGTGGAAGATAGCGCCCTCCTCGAAGGTGAACGCTACCTGGGCGAGCGCCTTGACGAGAATCACCGGCTCGACGGCTGTTCCGCCGACGGCAATCACCGTTGCTTTCCCGGTGCGAACCATCAGGCCGAGCGCGGCTTTAGTCGCTGCCATACGAGTAACGCTCCTTCGTCATCTTGATCGGACCCGCAGGCCTTCGAGCAGCGCCTGCATTGCGTCGGCATGGCGGCGGCCGACGGCCGCGGGATTGTCGCTTGCCGCGCAAGCGGCGGCGGCTTCGGTGATAGCGCCCACGAGCAGGCGTGCGAGCGGCTCGACCGGTCGCCGGGCAATGAGGCCGCTGTCCATGGCCCGCTTCAATGCCTCGGGAATCGAGCGGCCGAAGTACTTCTCGTCGAGCTCGCGCCAGCGCTGCCACCCGAGGACGGCAGGCCCCTCTCGCAGAATGATCTGTGCGAATCCGGGCTGCGCGCAGGCGTCGAAATAGGCGCGCGTGCCTTTCACCATTGCAGTCAACGCGTCGGACTCGTCGCGAATCGCCGCGCGGACTCTGCGCACGAGCTCGTCGGAGGCTTCCTCGAACACGGCTTCGAAGACGGCTTCCTTCGTCCGAAAGTGGTGATAGACCGCGCCCTTCGCCATGCCGATGGCGTCGGCGATCCCGTCCATGGTCGTCGCGTGAAAGCCCTGGCTGCCAACCAGCTCGCGCGCCTTGGTCACGATGGCCCTGCGCGTGGTTTCGCTGCGTTCGACCTGTTTCGCCATCCGCTCCTCGCAATTGACAAACCGACCGACGGTTTGTATGTTACCGACCAACGGTCGGTTACTGAGGATAAGGCCATGGCGCTCACCGTGACAAGCCCGGCTGCAGTCGTGGCCGCAGCCCGTTGCAGTATCGTGGCGGGACTGTCGTTCGTCGCCCTGCTCGGCGGCCTGCACATCGTCGCGCCGGAGTACGACCCGACGTGGCGATTCGTCAGCGAATATGCCCTCAGCCCGTTCGGCTGGATGATGACGCTCGCGTTCGCGGCGCTCGCTGCGAGCCTGGCGGGCGCTGCAATCGTCGCGAGGTCGCAGCTGCAGAACGTCGTCGGCCGCATCGGCCTGCTCATCATCGTCGTCGCTGTCGTGGGACTGCTCCTGGCAGCAGCGTTCAAGACCGATCCGATCAATGCCGCGCCCGCCGCGGCAACCTTCAGCGGAAAGATGCACGTGCTAGGCGCGTCGCTCGACTACTCGCCGATCGGTGCGCTGCTCGTCAGCCTCGGTCTCGCGCGCAATCCGGCGTGGCGGCCCGTGCGCGTGCAGCTGTTCGCGACGGCGACGATCTCCATCGTCGCTACGGTCGCATTCATTGCAGCGCTGCCGCCTGAGTATTCCTTCCGGCCCGGCGTGTATGCCGGGCTCATCGGCCGCCTGCTGCTCGTGTCGTATCTAGGTTGGACCTTCACGCTGGCCGCGCACGCGATCCGCCTCGGCGCTCGAGTTACTCGCCATCCTTGGATGGGATCGACAACCAACGGTATCTGAGCGTCGTGTTCGACACCTCCAACACCTCGAACACGTAGCCGAGCGCGCCGTACCTGTTGTCGCCGCTGCGGGAGGGGAAGTCGAACTTGAACTCGGTTCCGTTGCGTTCGCCGCCGCGTAACGTGAAGTGCAGCAGACCCGAGTACATGCCATCAAACACGAACCGTTGCGCCGTAACCCGGTCGCCCGCGGGAAACTCGTAAGCGTCGAGCGTTACACCGTCCGCGGGCGTGACCGGTCTGCTCCAGACGGTCGTCTGTTTGTTGAACTCACTGTTGTCGACCACCCAGCGCAGCTCACCCGTGCCGGAGTTGCGCATCACTCCGACGCAATCGCCGTCGACGACCACGCTGCGTCCCGCGAATGTCGCTTCCGACTCCTGCGCGTCGGCGCAGTAGAACTCGAACTCCCCGCGTCGATACTTGCCCGGGAGGTCGCCCCGCGCGATCTCGAAGTTGAAATGAATACCCATCCCGCCCGGCATCGTGGATGAAATGGGCGCCGACATCCGCAGACCAGGCAGGAAACTGACGCGGACCTTGCCGTCGATGAACAGCGGCTCGCCGACTTCCACGGAGAGCGGCTTGTTCAGGGGCGCGGACCAATCGCTGCTGTGAACCTTCGGTTCGAGCTTGCTCGCAAATGGATAGGTATAAGGAGCCGACGCGCACGCGCTGAGGGAAAGCGCTACCGGAACGATCGCCAGCCGAAATCTCATCTTGCCAATCCTCCGTGGGTAATCCGAGCTCGGCATCTTAGGCGGCAGGACGGCGCGCGTCAGAGCACAGGTCACAAAAGTGCTACTCTGATGCAGTGAGGAAATTCGCCAAGATCCTGCTCGGCCTCGTCGCCGTCCTCACGCTCGCTGTCTACGGCATTTTCCAGCTCCCCGCGTTCGGCGGCCGCTTGGACGGTCCGCGACTCGAGCGCATGCGCCGCTCGCCCGAATTCATCGATGGACGCTTCCAGAACACGCCGCCGCAGAAAACCGGCGGCTCGTTCCGGGAAACCGTGCGCTTGTATCGCCAGGGCCAGATTCGCGAGCCGCAGTTCGAGATTCCGGTACTTGCGCTGTCGCCTGACACGCTGCGCGCACCGGCCTCGCAAGGTCTGCGCGCGATCTGGTTCGGTCACTCCAGCGTGCTGGTGGAGATCGAGGGCGTGCGGATCATGACGGATCCGGTGCTCTCGGAGGTAGTCTCGCCGGTGCCGATCGGGCCGAAGCGCATGCACCCACCGCCGATCGCGCTCGCCGACCTTGCAGGGATCGACGCCGTGCTGATCTCGCACGATCACTACGATCACCTCGACATGAAGACGATTCAGCACCTCGCGGCGCAGGGCACGCAGTTCTACGTCGGGCTCGGCATCGGCGCGCATCTCGAACGCTGGCAGGTCGCGCCTGCGCAGATCCACGAGATGGACTGGTGGGAGTCGCTCGAGCTGAAGAACGTACAGATCAACTGCACGCCGGCGCGCCACTACTCCGGGCGCAAGCGACAGGACAACTCGACGCTGTGGGCGTCATGGGTCGTCAAGGGTGCGCAGCACTCGTTCTATTTCAGCGGCGACACCGGCTATGCGGATCACTTCCGCGCCATTCATGCGCGCTTCGGCGCTACGCAGCTCAACCTGATCAAGATCGGCGCGTATGGCACGCCGCCGAGCTGGCTCGACATTCACATGGATCCGGAGTCGGCAGTGAAGGCGAATCACGATCTTGGTGGCGGCGTCCTGCTACCCGTGCACTGGGCGACGTTCAACCTGTCGTATCACGCGTGGGATGAGCCGATTCTTCGGACGTTGCGCGCAGCGGCGGCCGGGCATGCGCAGGTGGTCACGCCGCGCGTAGGTGAAGTCGTCGAGGTCGGGCAGCCGTTCACGAACCTCGAGTGGTACGCGCCCGCACGGACCACAGCCAGTACATCACGCTGAGCAGCACCAGGAACGGGATCCCGAAGACCAGCGTCATCCGAAACGGCTGATTGAACAGCGTCGTGATGAGGACCGAGGCCATGAGGCCCGCGCCGAGCAGCGTCGTGAACGGATAGCCCCACATGCGGAACAGCGGGCCGGAGTGCCCACGGGCCTGCTGCGCCCGCCGGAAAAAGTAGTGCGTGATGAAGATCATCATCCACACGAACATCACGCCGAAGCCGGAAATCGACAGCATCACCAGGTAAGCTCGCTCGGGCCAGAGGGCGCCGAGTACCGCGGCGACTGCAACGCCAGAGCTCGACAGCAGCAGCGCCTGCAAGGGCACCCCGCGCTTGTTCAGCACACCGAAGCGCTGCGGCGCCTGGCCCGCGCGCGACAGGCTGAACATCATGCGCGTGCACACATAGAGGATGCTGTTCATCGAAGAGAGTGCTGCGACGAGAATGACGAAGTTGATGACGCCGGCAGCGGCCGGAATGTGCGTCAAGCGCATCGCCCTCACGAATGGACTCTCGCCCGCGCCGGCAGCTGTCCAGGGCATGATGGCGAGCATCAGCGCGAGTGTCAGCAGGTAGAAGAGAATGAGCCGGACGATCGTCGAGCGGAACGCACGAGTGATGGCGACCTGCGGCTGTTCGGCCTCGCCGGCCGCGACCGCAATCATCTCCAGACTGAGGTAGCTGAAAACAGCGACCATGACAGCAATCCAGGCTCCCCACCAACCGTGCGGCAGGAAGCCGCCGTGCGCGGTGTAGTTCGTGAAGCCGACGGGCGCGGCTGTGCCGAACACGAGATAACTCGCGAGAACGATGAAGGCGACGATCGCCGTGACCTTGATGACTGAAAACCAGTACTCGATCGTGCCGAACACGTTGACGGCGAGGGCGTTCGCGAGCACCAGGCTCCCTGAGAACATGAGTATCCACAGCCAGTCGGGGGTTCCGGGGAACCAGAACTTCATGTACACCGCAACGGCCGTCACTTCCGCGCCGACCGCAAGCACGTTGCCCGTCCAGTAGCACCACCGCACCAGAAAGCCGGCGAGCGGCCCGACGTAGTGCTCCGCGTATGCTCCGAACGATCCCGTGAGTGGATGGGTGACGGTCATTTCCGCCAGACATCCCATGAGCAGCAGCGCCACTGCTGCGCCGATCAGGTAACTTACCAGCACGCCGGGGCCCGCGAGACTGATCGCGAAGCCGCTGCCGAGAAACAAGCCGGTGCCGATGGCACCGCCGATCGCGATCATCGAGAGCTGACGCGCGCTCAGGCTCCGCCGCAGACCGCGCTCGCGCTCGATGATGGTGTCGAAACCCTGGTCGGATGTGCTCATTCCACCAATATAGCTAGAATGCCCGCCCTCATGTCAGCCGACCTCCCTGCAACGCCGAGCTTTCGCGACCTCGCCCTGAACGAAGCGCTGGTCCGCGCGCTCGACGACGTGGGATACGAATCTCCGTCGCCGATCCAGGCGGCGACCATCCCCCGCATGCTCGAAGGTGTGGACGTAGTCGGCCAGGCGCAGACAGGTACCGGCAAGACTGCAGCCTTCGCCTTGCCGATTCTGTCGCGCATCGATGTGCAGCAACGCTCGCCACAGGCACTCGTGCTGGTGCCGACCCGCGAGCTGGCGATCCAGGTTGCCGAAGCTTTTCAGCGCTACGCGGCGCACCTGGCCGGCTTTCACGTCGTGCCGATCTACGGCGGGCAGAGCTACACGCCGCAGCTGCATAGTCTGCGTCGCGGCGTGCACGTGGTGGTCGGCACTCCCGGCCGCGTGATGGATCACATCAAGCGCGATACTCTGCAGCTCGCAACGCTGCGGTATTTCGTGCTGGACGAGGCCGACGAGATGCTGCGCATGGGCTTCATCGACGATGTCGAATGGATCCTGGAACAAGCGCCGCGGCAACGGCAGATCGCGCTGTTCTCCGCCACCATGCCGGCAGAGATACGCCGGATTGCGCAGAACCATCTGCACAACCCCGCCGAAGTCACCATCAAGAGCAAGACCAGTACTGCGAGCAAGATCCGGCAGCGCTACTGGGTCGTCAGCGGCATGCACAAGCTCGATGCTCTGACGCGCATCCTCGAAGCGGAGCCGTTCGACGGCATGCTGGTGTTCACGCGCACCAAGCTCGCGACCGAGGAGCTGGCGGAGCGCCTGGAAGCGCGCGGCTTCGCCGTCGAGGCGCTCAACGGCGACATCGCCCAGCCGCAGCGCGAGCGCACGATCGCGCGCCTCAAGGCCGGACAAATCGACATCGTCGTCGCGACCGATGTCGCCGCGCGCGGCCTGGATGTCGAGCGCGTCAGCCATGTCGTGAATTACGACGTTCCCTATGACCCGGAGGCGTACGTGCACCGCATCGGCCGCACCGGGCGCGCCGGACGCAGTGGCGAGGCGATACTCTTCATCGCGCCCCGTGAGCGCAACATGTTGCGCGTGATCGAGCGCGCAACTCGACAGACCATCGAGCAGATGGAGTTGCCGAGCATCCAGGACGTGAATGATCGGCGTGTCGCGCGCTTCAACGACCGCATCAGCTCGGCGCTTGCTGCAGACGAAGGTGCGGCGTTTCGCACCCTCATCGAGCGCTTTGAAAGCGAACACAACGTGCCGGCCGTCGAGATCGCCGCGGCGCTGGCGAGCCTGCTACAAGGCAAGAAGCCGCTGTTGATGGATCTCGAGGCCGGCAAGCGTGAACCGCGCGAGGAACCCGCGCAGCGCTCAGAGCCCGCGAGACGCAACGAGCGCGAACCGCACAAGCAGCGAGCGCGCGTCGAATCGTTACGACTGGATGCGGACGCCGAGATGGAAACCTATCGCATCGAAGTCGGGCGCGAGCACGGCGTGGAGCCCGGCAACATCATGGGTGCAATCGCCAACGAAGCCGGCCTCGAAGGCAAGTTCATCGGCCGCATCGTCATTCGCGGCGATCACAGCTTCGTCGATCTGCCGCAGGGGATGCCGAAAGAGATTTTCCGGCAGCTGCAGAAGGTGCGCGTGGCCGGCCAGCAGCTGCAGATCAGTCGCGCGCTGAAGACGCAGGCGGAGCGACTGCGCAACGAGCGGCAGCATAAGGGGCCGCACACGGGCCGACACAAGAGCAAGGCGCCGAGGCGCTGAGGTCTCTCAAATACTCCCGACTGTGGGCTCGATCCGGCCCGACCGCGCCTGACTGCAGGCGGACAGAAGAACCGCGCCGGCTCTGGTCAACCGATAGCCGTCTTCTCCGTCGCCCGCACCGAACGTACGTTCGATCAGGCTCAGCTTCTTGAGCGCTCCCAGGGCCCGCTCGACATCGAACAAGCGCATCTCAAGCGCGCTCGCGACCTCATGCGGCGTCAACAAGTGACCGGGCGGCAGCGCGGCGTGAGATTGCAGGATCTCGAGCTGGACGCCGCTCAACGCAGGCTGCTCGAAAACTTCCGTTCGCGTCGCTCGTGCCTGTCGCTCGAGCGCGTAGGATCGAAGCGCAAGGCGCACTCGACGCGCGATGACTCCCACGGAGCGCTGCAACTCTTCGTACAGACGAATGAGGTATGCGGTCAGCGTTCGGTCCAGATCGCGAATGAGCCGCCACACCGCGACGAGCAACCCGAGCGCGCTCAGCCAGATCACGGCGGAGACGAGTCCGGACACGATGCGGCCGTGGCTGGCGAAGTACAGCCCGGGAAGGTTCGACAGGAGCTGATCGCCTGGCAGGAAGAAGCCGCGATACAGCCAGAGGATGATATCGATCAGTGCGTTTTGCAGTTCGGCACTCATACTGGCGACCCCGCTGTCATAGACCGTTGTCCGTAGACCGGAGGCTTTGCGTCCCCACCTTTCGGTGGGTTTGCCCTTGTCAGCGCGAACGACTCTGGACCCGGCGGCTGCGAAAGACAAGCGGGTATTTGACAGTAACGCGCGATCCTCAGCCGTGCAGCTCGATAATGTCGCCGTCGGCAACCACGTGGCCCGGTCCGACCTGCTGGCCGTCGAAGCCGGAGGCTCCCCACACGCGCGCATGCTTGAGGGAGCGCGCGAGATCCTTGTGGACCAGGCGTGCAACGTCCGCCACGGTCTGTCCGTGACGCAGCGTGTACGGCCGGGAGCGCTCTGCAGGTTTTCCCGGCGCCTTGGTATAGACGCGCACGATGCCCAGATGTCCGAAGAGCCACGCGCCCAATTCGCCAAGCCCCTGACCGCTGATCGCAGCGACCGCCAGCGCCGGGTAGTGAAGGCTCACGAGCTCGACCAGAGTGCGCAGCTCCGTTGCGGGATCAACGACCAGATCTGCTTTATTGGCGAGCAACAGCGTCGGCAGGTGCACCGCGAACGGATCGTCATCCGCGGCATCGTCGCTCACCGGCTCGATGACCTCCCAGCACTCGGCGAGTGTCACGCCGCGCTCGCTCATCATGTCGTGCACGGTCTCGATCTCTCCCACGCAGTCGGGATCGCTGAGATCCACCACCAGCAGACAGGCATCGGCCGTCTGCAGGGTGCTCGCCAGCCATGGCGTCGGATGCTGCGGCGAAACAGCAGGCAGATCGACCAGCTGAAAGTGCACGTCCTGATGCGACATCATCCCCGGCTCCGGGAATTGCGTCGTGAACGGGTAGGCTGCGGCGTGCGCGTTCGAGCCCGTCAGCCGGGCATGCAAGGTCGACTTGCCGGCGTTCGGCGGGCCGAGCATTGCGATCTGCGCGGCGCCTTCCGGCCGGATCACCAGCGCCGGACCGCCGCGCGTTCCGCCCTTCTTCGGGCGCTCGAGCTCCTCGACCAGCTCGTGAATGCGGCGCTTGATGTCGGCCTGCAGATGATCGGTTCCCTTGTGCTTGGGAATCACCCGCAGCATTTCGCGCAGGAAGTGCAGGCGCTCGCCGGGATCGCGCGCCTGCCGCAGCGCAGCCTGCGCTGCCTTGTATTCCGGGGACAAGTTCGCGGGCATGGAGCATCATTGCCCCACCCCAAACTCCGTGCAACGGAGGACGCGCCATGAGCATCGCAGCAACGGTCCAGACCTGCCTGACAGAGGCGGGCGTCGAGTACGACATCATCGAGCACCCGCGCACGTCGAACAGCACTCACACCGCGGAGGCCGCCCACGTGTCCGGTGCAAGACTTGCGAAGAGCGTCGTGCTCGAGGATGGCGAGAGGTATTTGATGGCAGTCGTGCCGGCGACCGACCACGTGGACCTCGGTGCACTGCATCGGCGGTTGGGCCGCGAAATCGGGCTCGCTACCGAAGAGGAAGTGGCCACGCTCTTCACGGATTGCGAGCCCGGTGCGGTGCCGCCGTTCGGCCAGATCTATGGCGTCGAGACCATTCTCGACGAGGCCTTCGTCAATGCCGAGGACGTGTATTTCGAGGGCGGCGATCACCGCGCGCTGGTGCACGTGAACGGCAGCGATTTCCTCAAGCTCATGGGCAACGCGCCGCGAGCGCGGATCGGGCTGCATCACTGAGCGGCGGGCTGCCTCAGCGGGACCGGCCCCTTGCCAGGGCCGGTTCCGCAGCCTCGATGCTCAACCAAGGGGTCCCGGCGCCTTCACGACCATGATCGAAGCACCCGGGTCCACGTAAATGCCGGGATACGGGAAGTCATGCTGGCAGTCCAGCTTGAACGTCTTCGACGCCGTCGTGGTGATCGCGGTCTGCAGCACGATCTCGGCCACCGACGGGCCCATCTCGCCGGTTGGAGCCGGCGCCGCGTTGCCGACGAGGGTCGCGGCAGCGTCGCGCTGAACACCTCCGACCACGATGCGACAGCGAACATAGTCGGCGGCCCCGAAGTTCACCGGGTTCGCCTTGGCGGTGACGAGCCACGTCCCGGCGGGGAGCGTCACCTGCTTGAGTGTGACGGGTGATCCATCGCTGGAAAGGTTGACGCTGGTTGTCGTCTTGCGCAGGAAGACGTCGGCGGCGCTACTTTCGGCCGAGTAGGCTGCAGAGAAGGCGCCGGCCGCAATCAACAGTGCGGCGGCGAGTTTGCTGCGGGTGGTCATGATGATCTCCTGAGTTTGCAATGAGGCTGATGGAATTTTCTGGAGGAGCCTTGCAGCCCGTCCATGACAGGTACAGCGAAGTGGCGGGTGCTCAGGGATCACCCGCCGCTCGATCAGCCCTTAGGTACCGGGAGGATCAGTCGCCGACGATATGGCACTTCTCGACCAATTGCGCGAGCTCCCGCTCGCCGTCCAATCGTCCTTCGTTCACGGCGAGCAGCGCAGCGATTCCGGCATTGAGCTGCGCGATGGGCACTGTGCCTTCCGGCATCTTGGGATTCGGCGGCGGAATGCACCCGACCGGCGGCGCGCTGCGCAGGAACGTCCGGCCATCGCGCGTGCCGGCAACGTGTGCGCCGATATCGGCTACTTCCACCAGCAGCGCGGTCGAGCGCTGCAGAAATTCTTCCGGCGACAGCGTCTCGTTGTAGCTGAACGCCGCGATCGACCCGGCACAGGCTGCGCCGGCCGTGAAGGCCAGGACTGTCGTGACCAGGGTCTTCTTCATATTCGCATTCATGATTGCTCCGGGGTGTGCGAGACGCCGCTGCGCAACGTCGCGTTTCGAATCAGATAAGGATGTTCATCGCCCAACTGTCTGGTGAACGCGCTCCGTGCAGCCTCGTGAGCAGCTCGCGCCGCCACGGCGTCGCCCGACCTGAGCTCGGCCTCGCCCAACAGGTCGAGCGCAAGTCCGGTCTCGATGGGCGAAGATTCTTTGCTTGCCTCTCGATCGCGCAGCTCGCGCAGGACTGGCAACGCATCCGCGTAGCGGCCGGCGCGCAAGAGGAACTCGGCGTGCAGTCGCTTCGCGCGCAGCACCTCGAAAGAATCCTGCGACCGTCCCGCGTCGATGAGCATGCGGCTCGCGGCGTCGATCTCGTGCAATGCGGCGTCCGCCTGACCGAGCAACGATAGTCCCCGCGCACGCGCCTGCCGCGCGTATGACGCCTCGTCGACCGGGCTTTCCGGAGGAAGGGTGGCGAGGGCCTGCTCGGCGCTGCGCAACGCGGCTTCGCCGTCGCCGAGCTCCGCATGAACATTCGCGAGAATGCGCAGCTGACGCGCGCGTTCGCCGGCGCTCTCGGTTCTGGCCACGAGCGGCAGCAGCCGATCGCGTGCCGCAGCGTAGTGGCCGAGATCGAGATCGATCACAGCCATCGTGCGATCCATGACGATGCGATCGGCCGCGCGCAGGCGCAGCCCATCGGCAGCTGCAAGCGCCTTGCGCATGGCGGTTTCCGCCTCGCTCAACTGACCGCCATTGCGCGCGATGATCGCGAGACTCATGTATGCAAGCGCGGTCTCTTCGTGTTTCAGTCCGAAGCCCAGCTCGGTGTCGTGTGCGCTGCTGCGCATGTCGCGCAAGGCCGCCGCGTCGTCGCCCGCGAACGAAGCCAGCTGGCTCAGCACGCTGCTGGCGTAGGCGCGGGCCTTCTGACAATCCACTCGGTCGCCAGTACAGCCATCGCGCGCCGCACTGGCCAGCGCCCGGATGCGCGGCAAGTCACCGCTGGTTTGCAGCAGCGCACTGGCCAGGAACACGCGGCTCTTGTTCAGCGCCGGATCGTCGGTCATCGCGCGGCCCTGCAGCACACGAATGGATTCTTCGAGCACTGGCACTGCGGCTTCGGCCGCGTCGAGTCGCATGTACATGCGACCGAGCTCGCTCAGGAGTTCGCCCTGCAGCTGCGGCTGCGCGCCGAAGTCCCGACGAGCCCGCGCCACTGCACCGTCCAGCATCTGCTTGCCGGTCACTTCGCCCTCGTGGTCTTCGCTCGCTTCGGCGTCGTTGACGAGGTCGAACATGAAGTCGCGCACGGCCGCGGTGCGCTCGGCGTGCGCTCGTGACTCGAGATGCTGCAACCAGGCCACCGCGCTGGCGCTCACTACAAGGATGGCGCCGACGGCGGCCACCGACGCCGCCAAGCGGTGTCGGCGCAGCGCCAGGCGTGTGACGTACCACAAGCTCGGTCGGCGCGCGGCCACTGGTTGATGCTCGAGATACCGGCGCAGATCGTCAGCGAAATGTCCGACCGACGCATAGCGCGCATCGGCGGTGGCTCGCAGCGACTTGCCGATCACCGTGTCGAGATCGCCGCTCAGCTCCGCTCGCAGCCGCGCGGCTGAAGCGTGAGCACGAGCCGACGCGGCCTCTTCGCCGATCGCAGACTGGCTGGCACGTGGCAACTCGCCGCGCGACAACGCGCCGAGGATCTCCACCACGGTAGTCCGACTGCGAGCCGCGTTATAGGGCAACGTGCCGGTGAGCAACTCGTGCAGCACGACGCCGAGCGAGAACACGTCGCTCAGCGTCGAGATGTTCTCTGCGAGCAGCTGCTCCGGTGCGGCGTACAGCGGCGTCATGGCGCCGCGCTGGGTGAGCGCGGCCGCGGAGTCGGTTGCACTCAGCAGCTTGGCGATGCCGAAGTCCAGCAGTTTCACCTGCCCTTCGCTGTCGACGAGAATGTTCGACGGCTTGAGGTCGCGATGCACGACCAGATGCTTGTGCGCGTGCTCGACGGCCGAGAGCACTTGCAGGAACAAGCCGATGCGCGCCCGCACGTTGAGGCGGCGGGCATCGCAGTACGCCAACAGGTTCTCGCCGTCCACGTACTCGAGCGCGATGAACGGCTGGCCCGATTCGGTGACACCGGCATCGTAGAGACGCGCGATATGTGGATGCGTCAGAGCGGCCAACGCGTCGCGCTCGCGCCCGAACCGTTCGACATCCGCGCCCAGCAGCGAGAACAACGGCATCTTGAGGGCAACCGGGCGCTTGACCACGCCGTCTGCGCGCTCGGCGAGCCAGACCAACGACATGCCGCCGCGACCCAGCTCGCGCTTCAGGCGATATCCGGCGAGCACATCGCCCGCCGCCAGCGAACGCGTCGCGTCCAGCGCCCGCGCGCAGCCGGCCAAAACTGGCGCGGCGATCAGACGCGTATGCTCGGGCGACAACGCGCCCGACAACATGCGTGCGAGGCGCGCATGCAATTCCGGATTGGTCGCCGCCAGCGATTGCATCGCCGCGTCGCGCGCAACTTCGTCCGCCGACAGCAGACGGTCGAGCCAGTCCAGCGCCTCGACATCGCTCACGGCGCGACTCCGAGCGCGTCGTGCAGGAAGGCCCGGGCTCGTTGCCAATCGCGCTTCACGGTGGGTTCGGAGATCCCGAGCGCATCGGCGATCTCGTCGACCTGCATGCCCATGACCACGCGCAGCTCGGCTACGCGCATGAGTCGCGGGTCCGCCGCGCCGAGCCTCGCCAGTGCATCTTCCAGCGCAATCAATTGTTCCGGTGTGCCGGCGAGATCGGGCGGCGCAGCGCCCAGCGTGAGTGGGATCAGCTCCGCCGAGCGCTTCTGCGCCAGCCGCTCGCGCGCCATGTCCACCAGCAGCGAGCGCATCGCGCGGCTCGCATAGGCCATGAACTCGGCGGCGCTCGCGAACTTCAGGTTGTCGCGGTCGCGAAGGCTCAGGTACAGCTCGTGTGCAAGTGTCACCGTCGAGATCGGTGAGCGTTCGCGGGACAGGCGTGCCCGGGCGAGCCGCAGGATGTCTGCGTAATTCGCCTGGAATCGAGTTTCGAACCCTTCGGCCAATGCCCCTCCCGCAGGGACAGGTCGGGGGGCGATTCTGCGTCTGGGTTCTGCCGGCCACCATTGTCCTTAAGAGCGGAATTGCCGGCCGCGCCGGATCACGTGATCTCCCGCGGACGACGTTTCCGCTTGGTCCCTCGAGTACCGACACATCTGGGGATCGCCATGAACACCAAGCTTTGTTTGATTCTGACCGCGCTCGCCGGCGCGGCCTGCATCGCACTACCGGCCGCGGCCGGCGACCTCGACTTCAAGTCCGAGCCGTTTCCGCTAGAGAAGAATCTCGCTGTCGACATCGCAGCGCCTGGCGCAGTCCGCGCGGAGATCGCCGTTTCCGTCCCGGGCCTGCGCGCGGAACTGCACTACGAGCTCGGCGTCGATCAGCAAGGTCAGCTCGCCGGCGGCATCTATATCCCGCCGGGCGAATCGGCCTCGATCGATGTCGTCGCCTTCGACGCGCGCGGTGAGGCGATCTACAAAGGTGCAGGCGGCGCGGAGATCGGCAAGGAGCTGACCGCCGAATTCCGCGTGCCGCTCGCAGGCGGGGAGTCGAAGGACACACTCGAAGCGCGCTTCGGCACGCAGCTGCTGACCGCCGGCGTCGTCGGCCAGACCGACGAGTACCTGCAGGTTCAGGTCACGCTGCTGGGCGCCTATGGTCAACTCGAGTTCTCGCCCGAAGATCTCGCGTGGCAGATGCCGGACGGTTTCCCGGAGATCAAATACTCCTGCTTCAACGGTACGCTGTGCCTCCTCGAATGGCAGCCGACGCGCGAGCAGGAGGTGATCGCGATGTGTCTGAAGCTGAAACCCGAGCCTTGCTTCAAAGGCACGCCACCGCCGCTGCTCGGGCCGTACAGGTTCGTCGCCGTGGGCCAGAATCACACCTGCGCGCTGACCGTCACCGACGAAATCCGCTGCTGGGGCGACAATATCTTCGGCCAGCTCGGAGCGCCCAGTCCTGCTTCCTGCGGTGGCCGCGATTGCAGCCTCGTGCCGATCGCGGTGCAGTGCCCGGCAGGCGAAGTCTGCAAGTTCCGCTCTGTCGCGGCGGGTGGCGATCACACCTGCGCGGTGGATACGAACGGCAAGGCCTGGTGCTGGGGTGAGGACGGCTCGGCTGCGGCCGGGCTCTCCTCGTTCGGCGTGCTGCCGAAGCACACCCATCGGCGGACTCCCGCCTTCAACGATCTCGGCGTCCCGGCAAATTTTGTCGCGATCGATACCAACATCGCGCATACCTGCGCGGTCTCCTCCGCACAGGATGTGTTCTGCTGGGGCGGCAACTTCTCCGGCGAACTCGGCGCGCCGCTGGCTATCGTTTCAACTACCAATGCGCAACTGGTACGTACCGGCAATCGCTATAAGTCCGTGACTAACGGCATGTCGCATACCTGCGCGGTCCACGCCAGCAATGGCCTGGTGGATTGCTGGGGCGACAACTCGGACTTTCAGCTCACCGGCAACGCCAATCCGTCGAAGGTGATCACGATCAATTCCAAGGTGCCGCTCGCCAGCCGCGGCGTGCAGTTCATGGCTGCGGGCGGGACCACCACCTGCGCGCAGGTTTCGAACGACGACACGGTCTGCTGGGGCAAGCCGTCAGCGGGTTCGCCGAACAGCAGCGCTTCACAAGGCTTCGTCGCGCTGGCCGCTTCGTACGCTCGGAGCATGGCCACCGACGTAACTGACTGCAATGCTGGCTTTCAAAATTGCACGCGCATCTGCATCACTGACCTCGGCGGTGAGCTCTCCTGCGAGTATTGGCAGGCCGGCGCTCCTCCGCCCCAGCTCAAGGAGGTCGCCGACCCGAAAGGTGTGGTCGTGATTTCCTGGACGCAAGTCGACGTCGGCCCGAATCACGTCTGCGCGGTGACCACCCGGCAGGATGTGTGGTGCTTCGGCATGAATTCCTTTGGCCAGTTCGGCACGGGCACGCAGTCGAGTATCCGCACGGAGGAGCCGGTGACGGCGGCGAATCGCTGAGTTGCGCGGCGCCGGTCGGTTGCAGATCCGACCGGCGCTTCGCCCTCCGCCTCGTCACCTCATGAAATTACTCTCAGTTCCGATACACCCGGCGTCGGACGCAGGCCGATCATCGTGATCCTGGTCAGACAGCCGACGATGCTGTCCGGTCTCGCCGCCGCCAGTACCTGGTGAGCGCTGTATCCGTAGCTCACGGCCACGACGCGGCACTTCACTGCGCGGGCTGCCGCGATGTCGGACGGAGAATCGCCGACGTACAACAGCTGCCGCGGCTCGACGCCAAGCTGATCGCAAGCGGCGAGCAACATGTTGGGATTCGGCTTGCGATCCTCGGGATGGTCGGCGCACACAGTCGTCGCGAATCGTGCGCGCAGCCCGGAAGCCTCCAGCAGAGGTATCGCGAAGCGGCTCTCCTTGTTCGTGACACAGCCCAGGGGAAGCCCGGCATTCGCGAGCACCTCCAGCGCCGATACGACGCCGGGAAAAACGCGGCTGCGATCGGACAGCTGCTGCTCATAAAGCCTGGCGAAGAGCGTCGTGGCCGTTGCCCGCAGCGCCGGATCGACATTGGACCGTCCGCGGCTCTCCACGAGCACGCGGGCCACGAACGAGTCCACACCGTCGCCGATCAGGGCGCGGATGCAGCCTTCCGGCAAGGGGCGCCCCCCGAGCAGCGACAGCATCATGTTGGCGGCGGCGGCCAGGTCCGGCGCTGTATCGATGAGCGTGCCGTCGAGGTCGAACGCAACGGCCTCGATGCACTCGACGAGTCGCAGCATGTACCGTTACTCCGCTGTCACCAGCTGCAGCGACGGAGTCTGAACGGCTGCTCTCCCCCGCGACCGCCGTCGGGCGAGCGCCTCTTTGCGGCGCTCGATGAGGCGCAGGATCATCGGCGTGAGAATCAGCTGCATCGCGAGGTCCATCTTGCCGCCGGGACACACGATCGTGTTGGCCCGGGACATGAACGAGCCGTGGAGCATCGACAACAGATACGGAAAATCGATCCCTTGCGCATGATCGAAGCGGATGACGAGGAACGACTCGTCCTGCGTCGGAATGAATCGCGCGATGAACGGGTTCGAGGTGTCAACCACGGGCACGCGCTGGAAGTTGATGTGCGTGCGCGAGAACTGCGGACAGATGTGATGCACATAGTCGTGCATGCGCCGCAGAATCGTGTCGGTCACAGCCTCCGCGGAATAGCCCCGCGTCGACCTGTCGCGATGCAGTTTCTGGATCCACTCGAGATTGACGACCGGCACCACACCGATCAGCAGGTCGACGTGCCGTGCGACATCGACGTCGCCGTATGCAATCGCGCCGTGCAGCCCTTCGTAGAACAGCAGATCCGTGTCCTCGGGCAGCTCCTGCCATTCCGTGAAGGTGCCCGGCGAGGCCCGGTACGGCGCCGCTTCCTGCTCATCGTGCAGGTACTTGCGTGCCTTGCCTCGCCCGCTCTCGCCGTAGCCGCGAAACAGGGCTTCGAGCTCTGCGAACAAGTTTGCCTCCGGACCGAAATGGCTGAACGTGTGCTCGCCGCGAGCGAGAGCGGCGGCCATTTGTTCCTTCATCGTAACGCGGTCGTAGCGATGAAAGCTGTCGCCTTCGATGAATGCAGCGTGCAATTGCTCGCGGCGAAAGATCTGCTCGAACGTGCGCATCACCGATGTCGTACCGGCGCCGGAGGAACCGGTGACCGCGATGATGGGATGCGTGGCTGACATGGAGGCTCCCTCTGCTACGCGAAAGTTCTCAGGGCATTGCGGCAGCCGAACAACGGCGCTTCGTATTCGAAGTCGTCGCACTCCTGGTGGTAGCGCTCGATGCGTTCGACTTCCTCTCGTGCGCCGAACACCAGGCCGGTGCGCTGCTGCAGGGCTTCAGGCTCGATCGTCAGGATCGGTTCGCGGCCGGTGCTCGCACGCCCGCCGGCCTGCTCGATCAGGAAGCCGATCGGGTTCGCTGCGTACAGCAGGCGCAGCCGCCCGGGATTGGAGAGATCCTTGCGATCGAGCGGATAGATGAACACGCCGCCGCGCATGAGGATGCGATGCGCCTGCGCCACGAGCGAGGAGACCCAGCGCATGCTGAAGTTGCGTCCGCGCGGGCCCGCGGCTCCTGCCTGGCACTCGCTCACGTAGCGGCGAATCGGCGACTCCCAGTAGCGCGAGTTGCCGGCATCGATCGCAAACTCCGACGTGCTTTCCGCAATGCGCAGGTCCGGATGCGTCAACATGAACTCGCCGATTTCTCGATCCAGCGTGAAGCCGTGCACACCGCGTCCGCAGGCGAGGACCAGCATCGTGGACGGTCCGTAGATCGCATAGCCCGCGCACACCTGGCGAGCGCCGGCCTGCAGAAAATGGTCGATGCTGGGCACGCTGACATCTTCCGGGCAGCGCAATACCGAGAAGATGCTGCCGACGGTGCCGTTGAAGTCGAGGCTCGCTGAGCCGTCGAGCGGATCGAACAGCAGCAGATAGCGGCCGCGCGGATAGTCCGCCGGGATGACGTGCGGTGCGTCCATTTCCCGGGACGCCATGCCAGCCAGGTGCCCGCCCCACTCGTTGGTGCGGATGAAGATCTCGTTCGCAAGCAGGTCGAGCTTCTCCTGGCGTTCGTCGTGCGCATTGACCGAGCCTGCGGCGCCCAGCGCACCCTTGCCGATCAATGTGGCGATGCGCTTGCACGCAAGCCGGACGTCGTTGACGAGCGCGATGAAGTTGCCCGTCGCGTTCTTGTGAAGACGTTGTTCCTCGATGAGGAACCGGGTCATCTGCTTCATGAAGGTTTCCCCTGCGGCGCCTGCGCGAACACGCGGCTGGCGCGGATGTCGTCCGCTTCGATCGTCACCACCTCGCGCGCTGACAGAGTCCTGCGCCGCTGTGCCAGCAAGCGGCTCGCCTGTCGCAGCCGCGCACGATCCAGCGCATTGCGAATCGAGCGCGCGTTCGCGAAGTTCGGCCGTGCCTGGCGCCGCTCGATATAGTCGCGCAACGCCGCTTCGGCCCCGGGGCCCAACCTGTACTGCATCTGTTTCAGCATCAGGTGCCCGATTTCGAGCAGCTCCGCGGCTGTGTAGTCCGGAAAATCGATGTGATGCGCCATCCGCGACGACAGGCCGGGGTTGCTGCGGAGAAATTTCTCCATCCGGTCCTGATAGCCGGCGACGATGACGACCAGGTCGTCGCGATGGTTCTCCATCTCCTGCAGCAGGATCTCGATCGCTTCCTGACCGTAGTCGCGCTCGTTCTCCGGTCGATACAGGTAGTAGGCCTCGTCGATGAACAGCACGCCACCCATCGCGCGTTTGAGCACCTCGCGTGTCTTCGGCGCGGTGTGGCCGATGTATTGTCCGACCAGATCGTCGCGCGTGACCGCGACCAGGTGTCCCTTGCGCACGTAGCCCAGGCGATGCAGGATCTCCGCCATCCGCAAGGCCACCGTCGTCTTGCCCGTGCCTGGATTGCCCGTGAAGCTCATGTGCAGCGACGGCGGTGCAGTGTCGAGGTGCAACTGGCTGCGCAGTCGCTCGACCAGCAGCAGTGCGCAAATGTCGCGAATCCGGCTCTTCACCGGCCGCAGACCGACGAGCTCGGCATCGAGCCTGTCGAGCACGTCCGCCACATTCGAGTCGGCGAACACTGCTTCCAGGCTGAGCTCGGTTTCCGGGAGCTCGCTCACTGCGTTCACGTGCTTCTTCCCAGCGTATAGCGCACGTTGCGGCCGACACTCTCTTCGCGCGTGAGAGCGAACTGCGGCTCCTCCGCGGGACGATTGACGATGAACGACAGCCGCACGGATTCGACGCCGCGCGTCGCATCGAATGCGTTCACCTTCACGTAGTGATCCGGGAACGTCCGTCGGCAGGCGTTCACCTCCTGCATGACGCCGGCTGCGTCCTTCATGTCGAACATCGGCATTCCGAACATCTCCCAGTACGTGTTGCGCGGATGCGGGTCAGTCGTGTACTCGATCGACGCTGCCCAGCCCTGCTGCAGGCAGTATTCGAGCTGCGCCGAGATCTGCGCATCGGTGAGATCGGGAAGGAAAGAAAAGGCACCTTGGGTCAGTCGCATCGCTCCGCTCCTCAAGCAGCAGTCGGCGTGGGAATGAAGTCCGGAGTGTCCGTGCTCGCGTAGTTGAAAGTGACCTCGCCCCACGTATCGAGCGCGGCCCGCAGCGGCGTGCAGTGACGCGCAGCGTCGGCCAGGATCTGCGGACCTTCGTTCCAGATGTCGCGGCCCTCATTGCGCGCGAGCACCATGGCCTCGAGCGCAACGCGATTCGCGGTGGCGCCGGCGGCGATGCCCATGGGATGGCCGATCGTGCCGCCGCCGAACTGCAGCACGGTGTCGTCTCCCAGATACGTGAGGAGCTGGTGCATCTGTCCCGCGTGAATGCCGCCGGAGGCGACCGGCATCACGCCGTTCAGTCCGGCCCAGTTCTGCTCGAAGAAAATGCCGCGCGACGGGTCGACCGCATTGAGCGGCTCGCGCAGAACATTGTAGAAACCTTGCACCGTGTTCGGATCGCCTTCGAGCTTGCCGACGACAGTACCTGCGTGCAGATGGTCGACGCCTGCGAGCCGCATCCACTTCGCGATCACGCGAAAGGAGATGCCGTGCGTCTTCTGGCGTGTGTACGTGCCGTGCCCCGCGCGATGCAGGTGCAGGATCATGTCGTTCCGGCGCGCCCACCGGGACATCGACTGGATGGCCGTGTAGCCGATCACGAGATCGATCATGACGATGGCCGAGCCGAGCTGGTGCGCGAAGTCGGCGCGCTCGTACATGTCCTCCATCGTCGCGGCGGTGACGTTGAGGTAGTGACCCTTCACTTCGCCGGTCGCTGCTTGCGCGCGATTCACGGCCTCCATGCAGTACAGGAAACGATCGCGCCAGTGCATGAACGGCTGCGAGTTGATGTTCTCGTCGTCCTTGGTGAAGTCGAGGCCGCCGCGCAGCGCTTCATAAACCACGCGTCCGTAGTTCTTGCCGGAAAGACCGAGCTTGGGCTTCACGGTGGCGCCGAGCAGCGGCCGACCGAACTTGTCGAGCCGCTCGCGCTCGACGACGATCCCGGTCGGGGGTCCCGCGAACGTCTTCACGTACGCAGCAGGAAAGCGCATGTCCTCCAGGCGCAGCGCCTTGAGCGGTTTGAAGCCGAAGACGTTGCCGATGATCGAAGCGCTCAGGTTCGCGATCGAGCCGGGCTCGAACAGGTCGAGGTCATAGGCGATATACGCGAAGTACTGGTCGGGGGCGCCCGGGACCGGTTCGACTCTGTAGGCCTTGGCCCGATAGCGCTCGCAAGCAGTCAACCGGTCGGTCCACACCACCGTCCAGGTCGCAGTAGACGACTCGCCGGCAACCGCCGCAGCGGCCTCAGTCGGCTCAACGCCCGGCTGCGGCGTGATTCTGAAGAGGGCAAGGACGTCGGTATCCTGCGGTTGGTAGTCGCCGTCCCAGTAACCCATCTGGGCATACTTGAGTACGCCAGGGCGATAGCGATCCGCTCCGGCATTCGGCGCAGTGCGCGCGCCAATTCGCTTGATCGTCATGGTTGGTCTCACGCCGCTGGCTGCCGTCGATGGAGCAAGCCTGCCCTGTCACCCTCCATAAGATCCAATTGGATTTTGTTCGTTTGAGCATAAGATGTGCTTATGCGTAACGTGACCCTCCGCCAGCTGCGCGTCTTCGCCGCAGTGGCGCGCTATGGCTCGTTTACTCGCGCGGCCCGCGAGCTGCATCTCACCCAGCCGGCCGTATCGCAGCAAATCAAGCTGCTCGAACAGGAGGCAGGACTGCCGCTGTTCGAGCACATCGGGCGCAAGATTCACGTCACGGCGGCGGGACAAGAGCTGCTGCGTTACGCGACTCAGGTGACGGATCAGCTGCGCGAGGCGGGCGAGATGCTCGCGGCCATGCGCGGCCTGAAGCGCGGCGTCCTGAAGCTTGGCGCGGTGAGCACCGCGAAGTACTTCGCGCCCTCGCTCCTGTCAGCGTTCGCGCCGGCGTATCCGGACGTGACGATCCGCTTCTCCGTCGGCAATCGCGAGGAGGTCATCAAGTTGCTCGCGGCGAACGAAATCGATCTCGTGATCATGGGGCGACCGCCACGCGAGCTGGCAACGGTCGCCGCTGCGTTCGCGAAACACCCGCTGGCGATCATCGCCTCGCCCAATCACCCGCTCGCGACCAAACGGCGCATCCCGGTGAAACAGCTCGCCAACGAGAATTTCGTCATACGGGAAGACGGCTCCGGAACGCGCGCAGCGATGGAGCACGTTTTCAAGGCGCACGGCACCGCCTATCGCACGTCGATGGAAGTCACCAGCAACGAGACGATCAAGCAGGCAGTGATGGCCGGGATGGGGCTGAGCTTCATCTCGATGCATACCGTGATGCTCGAGCTGGCGACCGGCAAGCTCGTGACCTTGAACGTCGCAGGCCTCCCCCTGGTGCGCGACTGGTTCGTCATTCACCTGCGGGACAAGCAGCTCTCGCCCATCGCGCAGGCATTCCGCAGCTTCCTGCTCGAGCGCGGCGCGTCGATCATGAAGAAGGCATTGGGAGCGTAGGGCGCAGATCAGCGGATTACGAAGAGCAAGGCCCTGAGATCGTCTGTGTTGCCGCTGGCCTCGTCCAACGCACGAGGCCGCGGCACTGTGCCTTCGCGCACGAGCTCGTCGATCAGATCCCAGATGAATTCGTGCGCCAGAATCAGCGTCCCCTCTGAGCGCGAAGCTTTGTCGAGCGACGCGGCCGCAGCGCGGATCGCGACGTCTTCCTGAAGCGCTCGCGCGACGATGCGTGCCAGCGCAAGGCTCGGATCGTAGAGAGGATCTCCCGCGCGACGATGAACGACTGGAATGACGAGCTTGCCGCTCTCGGCGAGCCTCCATGCCTTGCCGTCGGTCCCTGACACGGGTGCGCTCGGCACCTCGCCGCTGGCAATAGAGCGCAACGCGCGCGGCAGACCTTTCGATGTTTCCAAAGCGTGCAAGCGCGTTGCTACTGTGTCAGTCCAGGTCAAAGTGAGAGCAACCGAGCCCTCTGTCACCTGGTTCGTTCCAGGCGCTCCCGAGCGCTCCGGATACACCGCCCAGAACGCGCCTTGCCAATGAGGATGATCGATATCGACGTCCGTCGACGGCAATGCGTGATCGGCATTCAACACCTCCCACAGCAGCCCATCGAGCGCGAGCCCGAATACGATCGCATACACACTCGCGTCCAGGCCCTGCTCGTGAAGGGACTGGGAGATCGAACGCGCATGCGGTGTGATCCGGCGCGCGAGATCTTTGGCGGCTGGGACGAGCTTGGAGCGCAATGCCGCTGTCTCGGCCGGCCCGACGAGCGGAAAACTCGTGGTATACGCAGCGCCTTCTTGCTCCAGCAGACCGTACTCGATCAGCAGCCGCAACTGGCTCTGTGTCGCGGCAATGCCGGCTCGACCGAGATCCGCGATTGTCGCGCCCTTGCGTGCCGCGTAGAGGATGCGACCGTTGTTGTCCAGTTTGATGATCGCGTGCGGCGTGGCTCGCGCCCCGAGGCAGAAGCAATGCAGTCCCCATGCAGCGACGTCATCGGGCGCAGTGCTCCCTTGCGCTTGCGAAGCTGCACAGATCGCAAGACCTATGCACACGGCGACGAAGAGGCGTCCAGATCGAAAGCAATAGCTGATCATGCCGTTGGCTTCGACGCGCGCACACGTGGGCTGGTTCCCGGAAACAGAGCTCGCTACGACGCGGGCGCTTCGTGCTCGATCCAGCGGAGTGCGTCGTCGAGGTCCTGCATCAGGCGGTCGCGCGCATCGCTGAAGCCGTGGTCTTTTGCTTCGACCGTGTAGAGGCGCAGCGTCGGCGTATCCGCGCCCAGAAGCTGGCGCGACTGCGCTGCAGGAACATAGGAATCGTTGGTCGACTGGATCACCGCGAGGCGCGTCGCGCCCAGGAACTTCAGCGCGGGGTAGAGCTGGATCCGCCCCTCATTGTCGAGCTGGACTTGAGAGTCGCCCTTGGGCGCATGCAGGTAGTCGGCTTCGCGGGTCAATGCGATGGCAACCGCGCCGCCGACGCCGTCACGCAACTCCGGGTGCACTGCCGTGAACGCGACGACAGAAGCGCCGCGCGAGAAGCCGACGATGACGATCGGCGTCGTATCCTGCAGACCCAGATCGCGCTTGGCCCGCGCGTACAAGTCTTTCAGTTCCTGCGCGGCTCGCGTGGTGCTGATGCGCTCCCCGGAGCGTGCGATCTCCTGCAGCGCCTCGGGCGAGCTGAAACCCGCCATCGTGTAGCCCGCTTCGGCAAGGTGTCTGAACAGAGCGTGGCTCGTACCGAACCAGCCGTCATCGCCGGTGGCAAATACGACGAGGTAGCCCGGATGCCGATCATGCTCGGGGCGAACGTAGGTGGCGTGAATCTCGCGGCCGAGCGTGTGGACGGACTGCACGGATACCGCGTACAGACCGGGCTCGGATGAGAGACGGGCACCGCCGCAACCGGCCAGGACGGCCAGGCAGGTTGCGGCGAATGGACCTCGCAGACGCATGCTGCTGAGCGTATGCCTACTTCGCTGGGATGTAGAAGGATTGGGTCGAGTTACCAATCGACCGACAGACACCTGCCGAGTCCCACGAGAACGTTATGAAAGAGAAGTCATCCTGGTCGCCGATCGACGCAATCAGCGCCGGGTCCTCGCTTTCGCAGAAGCCCAGCACGCCGGCCGCAGTGTTCGCCTGACAGAAGCCGAACACTACGATGCCTGTGCCGGTGGTGATCCGGCGCACGCCACAGCCGATGTACTCCACTTCGTTCTTGGAAAATCTCGCCGCGCTCATGCTGCCGAGCGCGGTGCCCGAAGCGTCCGGATTCAAGGTGACGCTCACTGGCGTGATGGTCACCAGTCCGGCCAGCGCCGCCGACGAGGTAAGGACGAGCGCGCCCATCGCTATCAAGTGTTTCTTTCTCATGGCTGACTCCCCGGTCGTTCAAGTTGTTGAATCACGCTTCAAAGCCGGCCTTTGATCTCTCCCGAATTCAAGGCCCGCATTAACTTGCTCATCATCTCCTTGCGACCCGCGACGTCGAGCTGCGCAATCTCGACCTGCAGCTCCTGCATCTGCGCATCCGTAATCGCGCCAACACCTCTATAGATCTCGATCTGCTGTGCAACTGCCTCGCGCCGATCAGCGTCAATGGCCGGATTGCGCGGCGAGGGTGCCGCGGCAGGCGACGCATTGACCTGCGCAGTCGATTGCAGTCGCGCGAGCTCCTCTCTGATGATAGCGCGCAGCCGCTCTTCGCCGACGTGGGGCACGGCGCCGCTGGTCGGTTGCGCAATGGATGAGCTCAATGGACGCTGCTCGGGGTCGATCGAGTGCTTCGCAGCGAACGCATGAACGACGAGCGCGGCAATTCCAACCGTCTGCAGCACGCTCAGTATTATTAGAGTTCTCATGCGAACACGAACCGCCCGGCGGCCGTCCGTGCCCGAGCATTGCCGTCATCATCTGCTCACTGCCGGCCGGCGACAATGTCAGAAGGGGCAATCGGAAGGCCGGCTGGCGGGGCACGTCCCGGACACTGAGTGCTCAATCCTCGAGTAGCGCGGCATTCATCGTGAACTGAACCAGCTGATCGATGGCTTCCCTCGCGGTGCCCAGCGCAGCAGCCAGTTGGTCACGCGTGCGGGTGCCGTCGAGAAGCTGGATGAATCGCCGCTGCGTCGCGTCGATGGTAATGGTCCCATGCCGCTGATTGACCGGGGACTGGTTCTGCGCGGCGAGATACCGGGCGACGATGCTCGCGCGCGGTCTGTCGCTTGGCGTGCGCGCCAGCACGGGCGGCGGAACGACATATAGCTCCAGCATCGAATCCATCCAACAGTTGACGAGCTCGTGCAGCAGCGGCTCACGATGTCGCCCGCCCGCCGCGTCGACAACTTCACTGACGGGAGTCGCCTGCGGAAAACGCCGGCTGATCGTCACCAAGGCGTCGTGCAGCGGACCGGCGCCGATCACGCGTCGCCCCCCGAGCGAATGCCGGAAACGCGTCATGCCGTTGGCCTCCGCCGTTTGCCGCAGAAATGCCGCGACCTGCATGGTTTCGGCCCGCGCGAGCATCCGCGTCCGGTCAAGCGTCACGTTCCCATGGCAGATCAGCGCCCGCCGGAACACGCGATTGCGAACGAAGTCGGCGTATTGTTCCAGGCGGATCAAGTCACGCCGATTGGCCTCGAGCCAATTGCGGAACCCCGGCGAATTTTCCGCCCCGGCGATGCCGTTCTGCAGCGCGTCCCCGAGATACTGCAGACCATGCCTGGCGATGCTGGCGGCAAAATCGCGGAAGTAGAACGCATGGTTCGTGTTTTCCAGGTATTCATGCACGATGTAGCTGTCGGGGTCGTCCTCGAAATGTTGCACCTCGGCTTTGAGCAGAGCCGCGAGCTGTGGAGTTCGAGCCAGCGACAGGATGAAATCGCGTCCCGCGCGGGCCTTCTGAATCGGGTCTGCGAATGCGTCGGCATGGAAGAGCATCGCCTCGCGCACCCACATGCGCATGTGCGCGCCGGGATAGGTGTTGAAGCTGATGTAGCCCACGCCGTTGGGCGCAAGCTGTTCGGCGCAGATCTGCAGTATCTTCTCCGCCACTTCATGCGGAACCCACGAGAACACGCCGTGGGCGATGATGTAATCGAACTTGCCCCACTCGGGCGTGACTTCGGTGATATTGGCTGCCCGCAGATCGAGGTTCGTCACGCCGCACGCCGCCGCGAACTTCTTCGCGCTCTCGATCTGCGACTCCACCAGATCTATTCCGATGAATTGCGCCTTGGGCAGCGAGTAAGCCATCGGCACGATGTTGCCGCCCACGGCGCAGCCGAGCTCCAGGACTCGGCACTGCGCCGGCGCAGCCGTCTCGAGCCCGAGCAGCCGCGCCACAGCCTGCAACCGCCGTGGATGGCTGTCGGGGAAGGAGTAATACGAATAGGGAACCTGATCGTAGCTGGTGACAGTGTCGGTCATGGGGGTCGCTTGCTGCTATTCCAGCCGCCTGCAGCTGCGCCGCCTCGCGTGGTTAGCGTAAGTGGCTGTTTTAAAATGGTGGCCAGGGACGGAATCGAACCATCGACACGCGGATTTTCAGTCCGCTGCTCTACCAACTGAGCTACCTGGCCAGGCGAGTCCGGTATAGGTCAGAACTGACTGTACCGAAAGAGGACGCGTATTAAATCGGCGCACCCCCTGCCCGTCAAGAACAAGGGTCGCCGCTCCCCGGTCATCCGGCGGGGACCAAAACCTGCCATCGGCCGTCACATATTGATGGTTCACTCGGTCTCTCCCCTTCGAGGCATCCGTGTTTGGCAGCTGACTCGTAGAGTTGACCACAGCCGGTCAGGCAGACCGGCGTCGCGGCAGGGCCGCCGGCCGACAGCTCTGCAACCTTTTCCGGTTGCGGGCCGTTTGGGCAAGGCGGTGCCTCGCTCTCCGCACGAACGCAAGACGAAGGAGTCCCGATGGCGGCCCCGCAACCCGTTCTAGTTCTCCCCGAATCCCGTCCAGCAGAAGTCCTCGCCGCCCGTTTCTCGCGCGTCCGCAGCGTGTCGCTGGAGATCTGCGCGCCGCTCGAGACCGAGGACTATGTCGTGCAGAGCATGCCGGATGCGAGCCCGGCGAAGTGGCACCTCGCGCATACCAGCTGGTTCTTCGAGCAGTTCCTGTTGAAGCCGCTGCTCGCCGGCTACCGCGTGTTCCATCCGGATTTCGAATACCTGTTCAACTCCTATTACCAGAGCGTCGGTCGCATGCACGAGCGGCCGCAACGCGGACTGTTGACTCGCCCGACGGTCGCGGAAGTCGTGCGCTATCGCGAGCACGTCGACGAGCACATGCAGAAGCTCCTGCGGGCGCGACCGGAAGACGAGAAGCTGCTTGCGATCACGACGCTCGGTCTCAATCATGAGCAACAGCACCAGGAGCTGATGTTCACGGACATAATGCATCTGTTTTCGCGCAACCCGCTGCTGCCCGCGTATCGCACCGGCAGCGAAGAGCCAAGCGACGGCGCGGCGCCGCTGCATTTCATTTCGTTCGATGGCGGCATCGGCGAGATCGGCGCGCGCGGCAAGCACTTCTGTTTCGACAACGAGCTGCCGCGTCATCGCACGCTGGTCGAGCCATACGCACTCGCGGACCGGCTCGTGACCAACGGCGAATATCTCGAATTCATCCGCGACGGCGGTTATCGCCGGCCGGAGTTCTGGCTCTCGGACGGCTGGAGCACGGTGCAACGCGAGGGCTGGACGCGCCCGATCTACTGGGCCGAGTCGCTCGATCGCGAATTCACCTTGCACGGCCTGCAGCCGCTGAACGCTGCCACGCCCGTTTCGCACGTCAGCTTTTACGAAGCCGACGCGTTCGCGCGCTGGGCCGGCGCGCGCCTGCCGACCGAAGCGGAATGGGAGCTCGCGGCGGAGTCGCTGCCGGTGATCGGCAACTTGCTGAACACCGGAGCACTGCATCCGACGACCGCGGGCGTGCAGCCCGGGATGAAGCAGATGTTCGGCGACGTGTGGGAATGGACCGCGTCGGCGTACATCGCGTATCCCGGCTATCAGCCGCCGTCCGGCGCGCTCGGCGAATACAACGGCAAGTTCATGTGCAACCAGCTGGTGCTGCGCGGCGGCTCGTGCGTCACGCCGGCCGACCACATCCGCGCCAGCTACCGCAATTTCTTCTACGCCGACGCCCGCTGGCAATTCATGGGCGTGCGGCTCGCCCGCAATCTGTGATTCCGAGGAAGGTCCGATGGCAAAACATCCGAGCACGATCCCTGCACCGTCGCGAACGGACGCACTCACCAACGGAGTGCTGGAAGGCATGCGCAAGCATCCGCGCCAGCTGTCGCCGGTGTGGTTCTACGACGAGCTCGGCTCGTTCCTGTTCGACAGCATCTGCGAGCTGCCGGAGTACTACCTCACTCGCACCGAAGCGCAGATCATGCGCACGCATGCAGCGGACATGGCGCACCACATCGGGCCGGACGCAGCGGTCATCGAGTTCGGCAGCGGTACCAGCACGAAGACGCGCCTGCTGCTGAACCATCTGGAAAAGCCGGCGGCGTACGTGCCTGTCGATATCGCACGCGATCATCTGCTCACTGCGGCCAGCGCGATTGCACGGGACTATTCGACACTGCGCGTGATTCCGATCTGCGCTGACTTCACGCAGCCGTTCGATCTGCCGGGATCCGTGTACGCCGCGAACCGGCGCGTCGTCTACTTCCCGGGCTCGACGCTCGGCAATTTCGATCCTGAGCACGCCCGCGGCCTGCTGCAGCGCATGCGGCAGATCATCGGCACGAACGGCGCCGTGCTGATCGGCATCGACCTCAAGAAAGATCCGCGTATTCTCGAGCGCGCCTACAACGATCGTGCCGGCGTGACGGCGGAGTTCAACGTCAATGCCCTGCGGCACCTCAACCGGGAGCTCGGCACGGATTTCGACCTCGATGCATTCGAGCATCTGGCAGTATGGGTCGAGGACCAGAGCCGCATCGAGATGCACCTGGTCAGCAAGCGCGACCAGGAAGTGCACTTCGGGGAGGAGACGGTGCCACTCAAGAAGGGCGAGCACCTGACGACGGAGTTCTGCCACAAGTACACGCTCGAAACGTTCGCGGATCTCGCGGCGACCGCCAGCCTGACGGTGAGCCGGGTGTGGATGGATCCGGCGAAGCTGTTCAGCGTGCAGTTGCTGGAGCCAAGATCCCTGCAGTAGCCTCACATATATATGTTGTCCGGCCTGAATGCGCGCGTCGCGCCGCTGCTGAACGCACTGCAATCTCCGTTCGCACTGCTCGTGCGCATCTACGTCAGCTGGGTGTTCCTCAAGTCCGGCTGGCTCAAGCTCAGCGACTGGGGCCAGACGCTCTCGCTGTTCGAGTCCGAGTATCACGTTCCGCTGCTGCCCCCGCATGCCGCCGCGGTCGTCGGCACGGCGGGCGAGCTGGTGTTCTCGGTACTCGTGATCGTCGGGCTGTGGGGACGGCTGAGTGCAATCGGCTTGTTCGCCGTCAACGCGCTCGCAGTCATCTCCTACGCGCACGTGCTGTATCAGGAAGGTTTCGAGGCCGCGATCGGCCAGCACTACCTGTGGGGCTTCATGCTGCTGGTGCTGATCCTGTACGGGCCAGGAGCGCTGTCGATCGACGGGCTGCTCGCGCGTCGTTCGACCCCGCCACGCCCGATCTGATCAGCGCGCGCGATTCTTGTTGACGATCGCCGCGAGGATCAGCAGGTACGAGAACAGCCGGACCGTGTAGATGATCGGGTTGCCCTCGTTCGGATGATCCAGGAACAGGAACGTGAGGCGGTTGACCCCCTCGATCGCAAACGCGGCGCTGAAGCCGAGAAACAGCTTGTCGTGCGTCTGGCGCCAGAACTTGAGGAAGAACCCGCTGGCGGCCAGCGACGCCGTGACGATCACACCGAGCAAAAATCCTTCGAACATGCGTCAGTCGCTCTCGAAAATCAGCCCGTAGAGCAGCAGTAGCATCGAAAACGCCGCGATGGCCAGGCGCCAGGTGTACAAGCTGACCTCGGCCGGCACGATCGCCAGGTCGAAGAACAGCACTGCGTTGGAAACAGCCAGGCCCGTGAAGCACAGCCCGCTCCACAACAGCAGACGCTGCCTCACTCGCGCATACGCGCGCAGGAGCAGGAAGGCACACAATCCAACCGTCAGCGTTCCGAGTGCGTTGACAATGGCGAGCATCGCTTCACCTGTCCTTCTTCAGATCGAACGCGCGGGCAAACTCGCGCACCGCGGTCGACGCGCGAGAGTGAATGAACGTGGCGAGCTGGACCAGATGACGGCTATATGCCGCCGCGACTTCCGGCATCAGTTCGCCGCTCGGATCCCATTGCGGGTTATACCGATAGCGCGGCGTCGCGCCGGGCTCCGCCGTCACGAGCTGCTGCCGCTGCAACGATTGCAGGATCGTCGCAGCGACCAGCCGGCCCACGTAGATCCGCGCGGCGAGCTCTTCCTCGGACCACAGCCGCTGCGGGTGCTCCCACAGCAGCAGCAGCGCTTCCAGATGCGGCACCGTATCGATGCGTTCGGCAAGAAACTGCAGAACGCGGGCAGGAATCTCCGGTGACGTGGTCAACTCGATCGGACCCTTGATGCTCCGTGGGCGCGCGTGCGCCCTTTGCAGCGTGACGTTTTACTATAGGCACCCGTGGTGCGTCGAGGCTGACACGATGAGAACGAACCTCAGACCCGCCGCGCGCGCGCTCAACGCCGAGCGGAAGCGACTCGCACAGTGCACGCCGCACGACCTCGCGTGGAAGAAGTGGGGCCCGTATCTGAGCGAGCGCCAGTGGGGCACCGTGCGCGAGGATTACAGCGCGAACGGTGACGTCTGGGGCTACTTTCCGCACGATCATGCGCGCAGTCGTGCCTATCGCTGGGGCGAGGACGGGCTCTGCGGCTGCAGCGATCACGAGCAGCGGCTGTGCTTGTCGCTGGCGCTGTGGAACGGCCGCGATCCGATCCTCAAGGAGCGCTTGTTCGGCCTGACGAACGGCGAAGGCAATCACGGCGAGGACGTCAAGGAGCTCTACTACTACCTCGACGCGACGCCGACGCACTCGTACTTGCGGATGCTCTACAAGTATCCGCAGCGCGAGTATCCGTATGCAGACCTCGTCGAGGGCAACCAGCGGCGCTCGCGCACCGAGCCCGAATACGAGCTGCTCGACACCGGCGTCTTTGCGGACAACCGCTACTTCGACGTGTTCGTCGAGTACGCGCAAGCGAACGTCGACGACGTGCTGATGCGCATCACAGTCCACAATCGCGGACCCGACGTCGCGTCGCTGCACGTGCTGCCGCAGCTGGTCCTGCGCAATACCTGGACGTGGCGCGAGGACGCGACTCGCCCTCGCCTGGAACTGCGAGGTGCGCACGTCGAAGTGCATCACGACCAACTCGGTGACTACCACTGGTACGTGGACGATGGGCCCACCTTTCTTTTTACGGACAACGAAACCAACGCGCATCGGCTCTACGGCGTGCCCAACGGCGGCTGGGTCAAGGACGCGTTCCATGAGCGCGTCGTCGACAACCGCCTCGACGCGGTGAATCCCGCGCACGTCGGCACGAAAGCAGCCGCGTGGTATCCGCTCGACGTGCCCGCGGGCGGCGCGGTGGAGATCCGCACGAGGCTCGCCCGGCATAGTCACACGCATCCGTTCACGGACTTCGATGCGATCTTTGCCGAGCGCAGGCGCGAAGCCGACGAGTTCTACGACGAGATCCAGTGCGACCTGCCGGATGCCGATCGCAGGCTCGTACAGCGACAGGCGTTCGCGGGAATGATCTGGAGCAAACAGTTCTTCTACTTCGACATCCCCGAGTGGCTGCAGGGCGACGAGACGCAGATCACTCCGCCGGACTCGCGCAAGCACGGCCGCAACTGGGAATGGGAGCACCTCAACAACGCCGACATCCTCTCCATGCCGGACAAGTGGGAATATCCGTGGTACGCCGCTTGGGATCTTGCGTTCCACACGCTGCCGCTCGCGCTGATCGACCCCGAGTTCGCGAAAGAGCAGCTCGTACTGCTGACGCGCGAGTGGTACATGCATCCGAACGGTCAGATGCCGGCGTACGAATGGGCTTTCGGCGACGTGAACCCGCCGGTGCATGCGTGGGCGACGTGGCGCGTATTCCAGATCGATCGCAAGCAGCGCGGCGACGACGGCGACCTGAAGTTCCTCGAGCGCGTGTTCCACAAACTGCTGCTGAACTTCACCTGGTGGGTCAATCGCAAGGACGCGGAAGGACGCAACGTCTTCCAGGGCGGCTTTCTCGGCCTCGACAACATCGGCGTGTTCGATCGCAGCGCCCGGCTCCCGACCGGCGGTCACATCGACCAGGCGGACGGCACCAGCTGGATGGCGATGTACGCGCTCAATCTCATGCGCATCGCGCTGGAGCTCGCCCAGCACAACAACGTGTACGAAGACGTGGCGACCAAGTTCTTCGAACACTTCCTGCACATCGCCGAAGCGATGAGCACCTTCGGCGAAGGCGGCGTCGGCCTATGGGATGACGCGGACAAGTTCTTCTACGACGTGCTGCGTACGCCCGATGGACATAACACGCCGCTCAAGGTCCGCTCGATGATCGGGCTGATTCCGCTGTTCGCGGTGGAAACGCTCGAGCCGGAGCTGCTGGAGCGCGTGCCCGAATTCACCGCGCGCCTGGAATGGTTCCTGAACTACCGGCCGGACCTCGCGCAGCTGGTCTCGCACTGGGATCAGCCGGGCCGCGGCCGGCGCCGCCTGCTTTCCCTGCTGCGCGGTCATCGCATGAAGAAGCTGCTGGTGCGCATGCTCGATCCGGCCGAGTTCCTGGCCGAGTTCGGCGTGCGCGCGCTGTCGAAGGTGCACGAGCGCGAGCCCTACGTGCTGCGCGTGAACGGCTGCAACCTCAGCGTGGGTTATGTGCCGGCGGAGTCGGACTCGCCGCTGTTCGGCGGCAACTCCAACTGGCGCGGGCCAATCTGGTTTCCGGTCAACTATCTCATCATCGAGTCGCTGCAGAAGTTTCATCACTACTACGGCGATGACTTCCTGGTCGAATGCCCGACAGGCTCGGGGCGGCTGCGCACGCTCGACCAGATCGCCGACGATCTTGCAACGCGGCTGGAGCACCTGTTCCTCAAGGACGAGCATGGGCGGCGGCCGGTGCTCAATCAGTATCCAGTGCAGCAGACGGACCCCAACTTCCGCGACTACGTGCTGTTCTACGAGTACTTCTGCGGCAATACTGGGCGCGGCGCCGGTGCCTCGCATCAGACCGGCTGGACCGGCCTGGTGGCCAAGCTCCTGAAACCGCGCGCACCCGGGCATGGTGACCGGCGCCGCGCCAGACGCGGGGACTGACGTTTCACACATCGATCGCGAGTAGCCGCCATGAACACCCGGACACGCACTCAAGACTTTCCCTCGCCGATCTTGCCAGCTGTCCCGGCGCGATCCGCACACTCATCAACATGGAGGCCTGGGGCACGCCTGCAGCGTACGACGAGCTGCTGAAGCTGATCCCGTACAAACGTATCGGCGAGCCGGACGAAATCGGCCGTGTCGCCGTGTGGCTGGCATCCGACTACGCCGATTATGTCCACGGCGTGAGCCTGTTCGTCGACGGCGGGATGACGCTGTATCCCGGGTTCGAGACAGGTGGCTGATCGGCTATTCTATCGGCATGCGCCAGACTGCACTGATCACATCGCTCCTGCTGCTCATCTCGCTCTGGCCATTCGGGGCATTGGCCGAATCCATGCGTTGCGGCAAGTGGGTCGTGAGCGAGACCGCGAGCACTGCCGAGATCCTCGAGAAATGCGGCGAGCCGCAGCAGAAGGACGTCTCGAAGGAAGACGTGGTGTCGAAGAACACGGCCGGGTATTTCAACAAGGTCGGAGTGAAGGTGACCGAGCGCTGGCGGTATCAGGCGAGCAACAGGGTGTTGCCGATGCTGGTGACGATCGTGGATGGCAAAGTGGTGAGTATCGAGCGGACGGAGTAGTCGGGCTGAAGCCCGACCTACATCCTGATCAGGCGCGCAGCGCAGCGGTGTCAGCGTGCAGGAACCAGCGGTTCAGCACGACATTGCGCGTGAACCACTGCGTCTGCATGAGTGAGCGCGCCAGCGCGAGCTTCCACGATTCCGGCAGCGAGCTCGCGAGCGAATCGGTGTCGCGCGCGCCGAAGCGGGCAGCGAGCTTCGCTTCATATTCGTTCAAGCGTGGCTTGCTGTAGTCGCCGCGCGCCGCGGCAACGATCTGCGCCGCAATGAGACCCGATTCGATTGCCGGCCGGATGCCCTCGCCGCTTTCCGGATACGCCAGGCCGGCCGCATCACCGATGATGAGCACGCCTTCACCCACGACAGGCCGCTTCGCGTGCGAGTACAGCAGGTACGCATGGCCCTTGAAGCGCGCCGGTGCATCTGCAGGCACTTTGCCCTGCGACTGCAGCCAGCCGCTGAACGCATGCACCTGCTCGGCCAGCCGGTGATTGCCTTCGCGTCCGAGCCCGACATTGAGGAAATTGCCCTTGCGGAAGCACCAGCCGTAACCCTTCAGATCGTCGCAAAAGTACAGCTCGGGACGATCGTGCTCGACGCCGCAGTGCTCAGCCTGCTCGTCCGTCATCTCGAACTCGATCTCCTGCGCGGCGATAGCGCGCTCGGCCTTGCCGAGATTCGCACCGAGAAAGCGCGCGACCGGGCAGAAGTGACCGCCGGCGCCGATCACCAGCGCCGCGCTGATCGCGCCGTTGACGAGCCAGCGGCCGTCGACGCGCTCCATCGCCTCCCACGCTTCGCCGAGACGCAGGCGCGCATCGGAACGCTGCAGCAGATAGTTGTCGAACTCGCAGCGGCGGATGCCGTAGCTGACGATCTTGTCGTAGTGCACCGGCTTGCCGACGCGCTCGCCCATGCCGGCGATGAAGCTCTTGATCGGCTGGAGCACGCGGCCGCGCTCGTAGTCGCGCGTGTCGATCTCCAGCTCCTCGACGACTTGCGGCGTGATCCAGCCCGCGCAGACCTTGTCGCGCGGAAACTGGCTCTTGTCGAGGATCAGCACGTCGAGGCCGGCGCGCCGCAGCTGGCGCGCGCAGGACGAGCCGGCAGGTCCGCCGCCGACGATCAACACATCGCAGGTGTCACGAATACTCATCGACTCAGCGCTGATAGATGTCCGCGCGCGTCCAAGGGATCTGGTTGCTGCGGCCCGGCGCGAACACGACCTGGAACAGCTGCAGCTCGCCGACATTGAACGCGGCTTGCGAGCCGAGCAGGTACAGGCGCCACATGCGGAGGAAGCGCTCGTCGAACATCTTCACCACGCGATCTGCAGCGCGCTCGTACAGCGTGTGCCACCACTCCAGCGTCTTGGCGTAGTGCTGGCGGATGTTCTCGACGTCGAGCACCGAGAAATTGCAGTCCTCGAAGATGTCCATCATCTCTTTGAGCGAAGGCGGATGCGCGCCCGGGAAAATGCGCCGGTCGATCCAGCGGTGCATCTGCTTTGCACGGTTGCGACCGATCGAGTGGATCAGGCCCATGCCGGTGTCCTTGAGGCATCCCTTGATGACGCGCCCAAGCTCCGGGTAGTTCTCCGCGCCGACGTGCTCCAGCATGCCGACGGACATGAACTTGTCGTAGTGACCGCTGATGTTGCGGTAGTCGTCCTCGACGAATTCGACATCGTTCGCGAGACCCTGCGCCTTCGCGCGCTCGCGCGCATAAGCGATCTGTTCGCGCGAGATGTTGAACGCTCGCACCTTGACGCCGTAGTGGTGCGCCATGTGCAGAGCGAGCGCGCCCCAGCCGCAACCGGCTTCGACGACCCGCTCGCCGCGATTCAGGCGAATCTTGCGGCAGACGTGATCCATCTTCGCGATCTGCGCCTGATCGAGCGTCGCCGTCGGCGTCGGGAAGTAGGCACAGGTATACGCCATCGTCTCGCCGAGCCACAGCGCGTAGAACTCGTTGCCGATGTCATAGTGGTGATGGATGTTGTCGCGCGAGCCGGTCAACGTGTTGCGCGGCCGGCGATGGCGCCACTGCGCGAACCGCCGCCGCAGCGACACCGGCTGCTGGACCTCCGACGCGCCGAGGTACAGCTCCTCGATCATGCGCAGGATGCTGCCGTCCACCTCGACCTTGCCGGCGCTGTACAGCTCGCCGAACTGCAGGTCCGGATCGGTGCACAGGCGCAGGAGCGTGCGCCGGTCCGAAATGCGCAGCGTCGCGACCGGCGCCGAGCCGAGCGGTGCAATCCTTTCGCCGTTCCAGAGCGCGAATGCGATCGGAGGATTGCCGAAGGCGTGCAGCAGCGTGCGGATCAACCGCGTCTCCATCGAGTAGCGTGCGTCGTCGGCAACCGCCGGCGACGGTTCGTAATCTGGCTCATGCATCGCGCCGTCTCTGGGCGGAGTCGGCGCCGCTCGACCTTCATTCGCCGTCTGCACGGGTGCATTCCCCTTCAGCCCCAGACACGCCAGATTGTAAGGGGTTGCCCGGCGGGGGCGAAATAGCAATGATCATGTCGCGATAACGACCTCAGGCAACAAGAAGGCAGGGTATGCACAGTCGACTGGCCGGATTTCTCGTCATTACGGTGGCAATTTCCGCCGCGGCGAGCGCCGCAGGCCCCGTCAGCAGCGCCCAGCTCGACGCCGCCGCGAAGGCCGTCGAGCCCAAAACCATCGAGTGGCGGCGCGACTTCCACACGCACCCGGAGCTCAGCAACCGGGAGGTGCGCACGGCGGAACAAATTGCGAAGCATCTGCGGGCGCTTGGCATCGAGACCAGGACCGGTGTCGGAACGACCGGCGTCGTCGGCCTGCTACGCGGCGGGAAGCCTGGACGCACCGTGGGATTGCGCGCCGACATGGATGCGCTGCCGGTGACGGAGCAGACCGATGTGCCGTTCAAATCCAAGGTGACGGCGCAGTTTCGCGGCGAGACCGTCGGCGTGATGCATGCGTGCGGTCACGACGCGCACGTTGCGATCTTGCTCGGCGTCGCCGAAGTGCTGGCAGGAATGCGCGAGCAGCTCGCCGGACAGGTGCTGTTCGTGTTCCAGCCGGCCGAAGAAGGTCCGCCCGAGGGCGAGCGTGGCGGCGCCATTCTCATGCTCGAGCAGGGCGCGTTCCAGGCCGCCAAGCCCGACGTCATGTATGGATTGCACGTGATCGCCTCACTGCCGACCGGGGTGATCGGATATCGCGCCGGGCCGTTCATGGCCGGCTCCGACAGCTTCACGATGGTGGTGAAGGGCCGCCAGACGCACGGCTCGCGTCCGTGGGGCGGCATAGATCCGATCGTCACTTCTTCGCAGATCGTGCTGGGCCTGCAGACCATTGTCAGCCGGCAGATCGACATCACTGCGCTGCCTGCCGTCGTGACCGTCGGCGCGATCAAGGGCGGCATCCGCTTCAACATCATTCCCGACGAAGTGCAGATGATCGGCACCGTGCGCACCTTCAGCATCGACATGCGCAACGACATCGCACGCCGCATGCAGACGACGGCGAGCAAGATCGCCGAGTCGGCGGGATCCACCGCGACGGTACGCTTCAAGGACCTCTCGAAACCGGCCTCGGCGGACGAGTATTCGATTCCGCCGGTCGTGAACGACGCGGCGGTCACTGCTGCGGCGCTGCCGGTATTCGAGCGCCTCGTGGGCAAGAGCAACGTGCGCGAGATCAGCCTGCAGACCACGGCCGACGACTACTCCTTCTTCGCCCAGCAGGTGCCGTCGCTGTACTTCTGGATCGGCATCACCCCGCGCGACCGCGACCCGCAGCAGGCGGCGTTCAATCACTCGCCGCAGTTCTATCTTGACGAGTCGGGGATGAACACGGGTGTTCGGGCGCTCCTCGCGCTGACCACGGAGTACCTCGCGAAGATGTGACACAATGCCTTCATGGCAGAGGCATCTGCGCAGGGCGGCGCGACGGGGCGGGCGCCCGGCCGTCCCATCCTCTTCGAGCTGGCGCGGCTCGTTGCCGTCATTGCCCTGCCCCTCCTCGCAATCATTGCACTGCTGCTGTTCGACTCTGCGCGCCGCGATCTCGCTCATGCGACCGATGCCGCGCGCCGCGTTGCCGATGAAACAGCTGCGCGCAGCGAGCGCTTTCTCGGCGATTTTCGCGCGACGCTCGAAGCGATCGCACAACGACCGTTGGTGCGTGCAATGGACGCGGCCCACTGCGATCCCGAATTGTCGACGTTGCGCGAGCTCTATCCGCGTGCCGGCAACATCATCGTTGTCGACGCCGACGGCTGGATCCTGTGCGGCGCCAGGCTGCCGCCCGGCGAGCGGCTGCGCATTGCAGACGTGGAGCTGCACCACGCCGTCATCGAGCAGGGCGTATTCCGGCTCTCGGATCCATTGATCGGCAAGATCAGCAAGACGTGGGGCGTCACTGCGGTGCAGCCCGTTCGCGGCAAGGGCGGCAATGTCGTCGGCGCCGTCGGCATGGCGATCGACCTGCGACAGCTCCAGCCGTTCGGCCGCATCGATGCCCGGCACGTCATCGCCGGAATCGTCGCTGCTCCAGGCGTCGTGATCGCGCACTCGGACGCGCCAAACCGCTGGATTGGTGAGAACGTCAGCACCACGCCGGCGATTGCGACCATGCTTGCGCGCAGGGAGGGAACGCTGCGCGAACAGGGCTTCGACCATCGGGACCGGCTGTGGGCCTTCCGTCCTATCGTCGGCACGAGCTGGATCGCATATGCCAGCGTCGATGCCGACAGCGCGATCGGACCCTCGCGCGAGCGGGGCTTCGCGGCGCTGTTGCTCATCGTAGTGATCGTCGGTGCAACCATGGTCGTGGCTGCCTACGCGGCCCGGCGCATTGCCCGACCGATCACGGCCATCGCCGAGGTCGCACGCGCCCGGGCGAGCGGCGCCGACGCCCGAGCGTCGATCCAGGGCCCGCGCGAAGTTGCGGATGTCGGGGTCGCATTCAACGAGTTGATCGCCAAGTTGCAGCTGCAGTTGAGCCGTCTCAACCTGTTGCACCGGATCACTCATGCGATCGGCGAGCGGCACGATCTCGGCAGCATTTTCCAGGTCGTGATCCGCAGCCTCGAAGCGGATCTGCCGATCGACTTCGGTTCGATTCATCTCTACGACGCAACCAGGCGCGTCTTGACGCTGGGCGAGCACGAGCACATCGCGATCGACAGCAATGGCTGGTCCGCGTGCATGCAGGGACAACTGATCTATGAACCGGACATCGGCCGTGCTGCCGGCGACTTCACGCAACGCCTCGCTGCGGCCGGGCTGCGTGCCCTGGTTCTCTCACCGCTGGTCGCACAGGGGACGGTATTCGGCGTGCTGATCGTGGCACGCAAGGAAGCCGGCAGCTTCTCCAGCAGCGAGTGCGAGTTCCTGCGGCAACTGAGCGATCACGTAGCGCTCGCAGCTCACCAGGCGCAGCTCTACACGACTTTGCAGCAGGCGTACGACGACTTGCAGCAAAGTCAGCATACGGTGATGCAGCAGGAGCGCCTGCGCGCGCTCGGCCAGATGGCGAGCGGTGTCGCGCACGACATCAACAACGCGATCGCGCCGATCGCGCTCTACACCGACTCGCTGCTCGAGCACGAAGCAAGCCTCAGCGAGCGCGCCCGCGGCTACTTGAGCGTCATCCGGCGCTCGATCGCCGACGTCGGCGAGACCGTGAAGGGCATGCGCGAGTTCTACCGGCCGCAGGAACGGCAGGCCACGCTCAAACAGGTCGACCTGAATCCGATCGTTGCGCAGGTCATCGAGCTGACGCGCGTCCGCTGGCGCGACCTGCCGCAGCAGCGCGGTATCGCCATCGCCATGCGCACCGAGCTGCAGCAGCCGCTGCCCGAGATCCTCGGCCAGGAGAGCGAGATCCGCGACGCGCTGACCAACCTGATCTTCAACGCAGTCGACGCGATGCCGGAAGGCGGCACGCTCGCCGTGCGCACGCGCGGCTCGGCTGAGACGGTTCAGCTCGAAGTTGCGGATTCCGGCGTCGGCATGGACGAAGAGACGCGACGTCGCTGCCTCGAGCCATTCTTCACCACCAAGGGCGAGCGCGGCACCGGCCTCGGCCTGGCGATGGTGTATGGAATGGTCCGCCGGCACAGCGCGGAACTGGAGATCGACAGTACGCTGCATCGGGGCACGACCATGCGCATCGTGTTCCCCGCGGCACAGGCGAAGGCAGTCGCCGCGCCGCAGCCAGCCGCGGCTGAAGCTGTGTCGGGGCCGCTGTCCATCCTTATCATCGACGACGATCCGCTCGTGCTGGAGTCGCTGCGCGTCACGCTCGAGCGCGACGGTCACAAGGTGAGCGCGGCCGACGGCGGACAAGCGGGTATCGATCTGTTCGCCGAGGCGCGCCGGCGTCACCAACCGTTCGATGTCGTCATCACGGATCTCGGCATGCCGCACGTCGATGGGCGACGCGTCGCTGCGGCAGTCAAGGGAGCTTCGCCTGCCACGCCGGTGGTGCTGCTCACCGGCTGGGGACAGCGTCTGGTCGAAGACGGCGACATCCCCGCGCATGTCGATCACGTCCTCAACAAGCCGCCGAAGCTGCGTGACCTGCGCGCGGCGCTTTCACGTATAGTCCCGTAGCGCATCGAACAAGAATTCCGATCGGGAGGAACGATGAAATCCGCACGCACGATGGCTCTCGCGGCCGCGCTTCTATTGACGAGCGCTGCGAGTCAGGCCCAGACGACCGAGTCCGCGCCTGCCGTCTACATCCATGCCGGCGCGCTGCTCGACCGGCCCGGCCAGGCGCCGCGCGGAGCCGCGACGATCATCGTTCGCAACGGGCGCGTCGAGGCAGTTCGCGACGGTCTGGTGGCTCCGGAGAACGGCGCGAAGCTGGTCGACTTGAGCAGGCAGTTCGTGCTGCCCGGCCTGATCGACATGCACGTGCATCTCTTCAATGACGACGACAAGCTGCGCTCGCGCCTGGAACAGAACAATCGCGACGTCGAAGACAACCTGCTGATCGGCGTCGGCAATGCACGCCGCACGCTCGAAGCGGGCTTCACGACGGTGCGCGACCTCGGCTCGGACGCGCGCAGCATCACCGCGCTACGTGATGCAATTCTCTCCGACTCGATCGCCGGGCCGACGATCGTTGCGGCCGGCCGCATGATCTCGATCACCGGCGGGCATGGCGACGGCTCGAACAACACCAATCGCGACATCACGGAAATCGTCCGCGCGCACGCGACGAACACCTGCAACGGTGCAGACGATTGCCGGCGCGCCGTGCGAGAGCAGATCTCGCAAGGTGCTGACGTCATCAAGTTTGCAGCGACCGGCGGTGTCAACAGCAACATCGCCGGCGGCCTCAACCAGCAGATGTTCGCGGACGAAATGCAAGCGATCATCGACACCGCGCACATGTTCGGCCGCAAGGTCGCGTCGCATGCCCACGGCCAGAACGGCATCAAGGCGGCACTCGAGTCCGGCGTCGATTCGATCGAGCATGGCACTTACACGGATGCGCAGACCAACGCTCTGTTCAAGAAGAAAGGTGCCTGGCTGGTGCCGACGATGGTCGCGCCGCATGCAGCGCTCGCTCAGGCGCGAGCCGGTGCGCGTTCGAAGAACACGCTCGCGAAAGCCGAGGAAGCAGCGGCCGCACACGCGAAGAACATCGGCGCGGCGATCAAGGATGGCGTGAAGATTGCGTTCGGCACCGACACGGGCGTGTCCGATCACGGCAAGAATGCGCAGGAGTTTGCGCTGCTGGTCAAGGCTGGCCTGAGCCCGGCGGAGGCGATCAAGGCGGCGACGCTGAATGCCGCGACGCTGCTCGATCGCGTCGATCGGCTCGGCAGCATCGAGCCCGGCAAGGACGCAGACATCATCGCCGTCGCCGCGAGTCCGCTCGAGGATGTCACGGAGCTGGAGCGCGTGCGGTTCGTCATGCGGCGCGGCGTCGTGCACAAGCTGGACGGCGCGCGGCAAGCCTTCCCACCCCTGTAGGTCGGGCTTCAGCCCGACTCCGCGTTGCTGTCGGGCTAAAGCCCGACCTACAGCTCGCACCCACACGGCCAACTGCGAACTGCATCACAGTTGCGGGCGAAAGTTTCCGCGCACGCTGCCGCTGTTGTTTTTCGTAGGCGGACCGCGCGTTCATGGCATTGAGAATGTCGAAGAATCTCCTGGGAGTCATTGCAGGCCAGGCGTCGATCGTTGCGATCCTGACGCTGGTGCTGTTGCTGTCGATCGTCGGCGCGCCGCTCCTGCAACAAAAGAAAGTCGTTGCGCTGCACCTGGGCGCGGACGTCGCCGTGACCAAGGCGTACGCCATCACCGAAGCGATCCTGGCCGGCAAGCAAGCCAGCGACCCGCTCGACACTTACGCGTCCTCCTTCACTGCCTCTCACCTGCAGCACGCGCTCGCGCCTGCCGCGCAGCCGCAGCCCTCCGGTACGCAGGCTGCACGCGCGGCAGCCGCTTTGCACGCGAATCCGAGCCGTCCGTACACCAGCTTCGAGAACGTCGCCGGGACGCCGCACCTCTTCTATGGGGTCGCCGACCGCGACGACGGCGTGCTGTTGCTCGACCTGTCGCTCGAGCGCGAGCGCGCGACGATCGGGCGCTTCTTCGGACAGTCCTATCTCGCGATGAACGCGCTCGGCTACTTGCTCATGGCGCTGCTGCTGTTGGGCGGCTTCAGCCTGCGCTACTACCTGCGCAGCCTGATCAAGCTGCCGGAAGAGGAGCGCCAGGACACGATCATCAACGGACTGCGCGGCAATCTGCACAGCCGCCGCAATCTGTTGCCGTGGCTGCTGATCATGTGCGGCGCGATCTTCGCGGTCGACATCACCAACATGTTCGATTCCGCTGTCGGCATCGGCTACCTGCTCGCGGTGGTGCTCGCGCTGTCCTCGAACAAGCATTGGCACATCACGCTGATCGCGACGATCAGCGTACTGCTGATGCTGATCGCGCCGATGCTCTCGCCTTACGACGGTCACTGGTGGTCGTACCTCGAGAACCATTCGGTCACGGTGTTTGCAATCTTCGCGACCGGATTCTTCGGCTCGGCCAACATGCGCAAGTCGCAGGCCGAGGCGCTCGCGCTCGCCGAAGCTGTGCGCTCGCGCGCGGAAACGCAGGGCCTGCGTGAGGCGCTGGAGCGTGCCGAAGCCGCAGAAGCCGCGAACCGTCGCATGGTCGAGCGCATCCGCATGGCGAACGACGCCGGCGGCCTGTCGGTGTGGGAGTGGGATATCAAGGAAGACCTCACGCGCATCGACGAGAACAGCCCATTCCTCGAGCGCCTCGGCGCGCCGAGCGAATTCCGCGGCACCGAGTACACCGACAGGTACGTGCATCCGGAAGATCGCGAAGGCTGGGTAGCGCACTTCACGAAAGTGCTCACGAGCAAGGACGAGCTGCTCTCGTATCGCTACCGGGCGCTGTTCAAGGACGGCACAGTCGGCCACATCCAGTGTCATGCGCGCGTGGTGCGCAACTCGAAGGGTCATCCGGTACGCGTACTCGGTATCGACTGGGACGCCACCGACGAGGAATCGGCGAAGCAGGAGATCGCACGCCAGTCCGCCGACTTGCGCGAAGCGCAGGAGCGCTTCCAGCGCGCGGTATCGGGCACGCAGGACGCGTTGTTCGAATTCAACCTGCGCACCGGCGAGACCTGGTATTCGCCGCGCTTCCGCCAGATGCTCGGCTACGCCGCGAACGACAACGACGCCGAAGGCAAGATCGAGACCTTCATTCATCCCGAAGACGGCCAGATCGTCGGCAAGGCGATGGGCGATCACCTGACGTTCGGACTGCCGTACGACGTCGAGTACCGCCTGCGCAAGCGCGATGGCGAGTGGCTGTGGGTCCGCTCGCGCGCCTCTGCCGAGCGCGACACCGAGGATCGTCCGCTGTGGCTGGCGGGCTCGATCCGCGACATCACCGACGAGCGCGCGGGCCGCGAAGCGATGGTGATGGCGCGGCAGGAAGCGGAAGAAGCGAGCCGCGCCAAGAGCACGTTCCTCGCGACCATGAGCCACGAGATCCGCACGCCGATGAACGGCATCATCGGCATGACCGGGCTGCTGCTCGAGACCGGCCTCGACCGCGCGCAGCGCGACTACGCCGAAACGATCCGCGCGAGCGCCGACTCGCTGCTGACGATCCTCAATGACATTCTCGACTTCTCGAAGATCGAAGCGGGCAAGCTCGACATCGAGCACCTGGAGCTCGACCTGCGCTCGAACGTCGACGATGTCGGGTCGATCATGGCGTTCCAGGCCGCCGCCAAGAGCCTGGAGCTGGTCGTCAACGTACGCCCGGAGGTGCCGGAGCGTGTCTTCGGCGATCCGCAGCGCATCCGCCAGTGCCTGCTGAACCTGGTCGGCAACGCCATCAAGTTCACCTCGCAAGGCGAGGTCGTGCTCGAAGTGTGCTGCGTCGGGCGCCAGGACGGTCGCGCGCTGGTGCACTTCGAAGTGCGCGACACCGGCATCGGCATTCCGCAGGAATCGCTCGACCGTCTGTTCCAGCCGTTCATTCAGGCGGATTCCTCTACGACGCGCCGTTTCGGCGGCACGGGCCTCGGCCTGTCGATCGTGCGCAAGCTGGTGGAGATGATGGGCGGCCAGGTCGGCGCGCACAGCCAGCCGGACCAGGGCTCGACATTCTGGTTCACGCTGCCGCTCGAGCCCGCCGTGATCAGCGACCCGGGGCTGAGCAGCGATCTGGTTGCAGAGGGACGGCGCGTGCTGCTCGTGGACGACAGCGCGACCAATCGCCAGGTGCTGGCCAGCCAGCTCAAGCACGCCGGCTACGAAGTCGAGACGGCGGCGAGTGCGATGCGCGCGCTGGCCATCCTGCGCGAGGCGGGCTCGCGGCCGTTCGACGCGGTCGTGCTCGATTACCAGATGCCGGACATGGACGGTGCCATGCTCGGCGAGCAGATCGTAAAGTCGCGCGACATTCCACCGACGCGCCTGATGCTGCTGACGTCGCTCGATCGCTCCGGCGACATGCAGCGGTTCGAGCAGATCGGCTTCTCGGCGTACCTGACGAAGCCGGTGCGCACCCGCGAGCTGCTGGACTGCCTGAACCGCGCGCTGTCGCACGATGCCGAGGACTGGCACATGCACAGTCAGCCGATCATCACGCGCGGCACGCTCGTCGCCAATGAGATGAAGCGCCAGTACTCGGGGCAGGTGCTGCTGGTCGAAGACAATGCGATCAATCAGCGCGTCGCGCGCCGCTTTCTCGAGCGGCTGGGCTGCGAAGTGCAGGTCGTCGGCGACGGCCGGCAGGCGGTCGAAGCATTCGAGCACAACCGCTACACGTTCATATTGATGGACATGCAGATGCCGGTCATGGACGGACTGGAGGCGACGCGGCGCATCCGCGAGCTGGAAACCGTTGGCACGCGGCGCACGCCGATCGTCGCGCTCACCGCCAATGCAATGATGGGCACGCTCGAACGCTGCCTGGAGGCAGGTATGGACGACTATCTGACGAAGCCGCTCGATATCTCGCGGCTGCAGGATGTTCTGGACCGCTTCATGACGCGCACCGACGGCGAGGCCGCAGTGCCTGTACCTGGCGCCATGACCGCGCCTGCCCCGGCGCTCGACAGCGGCGACAAAGCCATTCGCGCGCGGCTGGCCGACGTCGCCGGCGACGACGAGGAGTTCATCGTCGAGCTCGTCAACGCCTTCCTGTCGGGCGGCGAAGAGACGCTGCAGGAGTTGCGCGCTGCCGCCGAGCTCGGCGACGCGACGGCGATCGGACGCGCGGCGCACAAGTTGAAAGGTGCGTCCGCCAACCTGCACGTGAACACTCTCGCCAAGCTGTCGTTGGAACTGGAGACGCGGGCGAAATCCGGCCAGAAGGCCGACTGGCGCGCGGAGCTGGAGAAGGTCGCGGCAGAGCTCGCGCGCGTGAGCGAGGGGCTGCGGACGGAGTTCGGGCTGGAAGAGCCGGCAAGGAAGACCGGATGATTCTGTAGGTCGGGCTTCAGCCCGACTGCGGATTGTCGGGCTGAAGCCCGACCTACTCCGGATCGACGAATTCCTTCGGCTTCTGCGAGCCGCCGCCGAAGAAGAATTTCTCCATCTCCTCGACCAGAAACTTCCTCGCCTTCGGGTCGATCGGCGTCAGGCGGTATTCGTTCAGCAGCATGGTCTGGTGCTTGAGCCAGCGCTGCCACCCTTCCTTCGAGACGTTCTCGTAGATGCGCTGCCCGAGCTCGCCGGGATACGGCGCGTAATCGAGGCCTTCCGCCTCGACGCCGAGCAGCACGCATTTCACTGTTCTTGCCATGCCGTCATTCAAACCTTGCGCGGCACGATGCGCAAGCGGCAAGTTGCTGTCGCGACCAGCACGCCCTCCTCGTCGCGCAGCTCGCCAGCCGTCTCCGCGTTGCGCTCATCGCGCGTCACGAGGTGGCTGGTCGCCGTGAACATGCCGAGCTTCGCCGGTTTCAGGAACGACACGTTGAGGTTGGCCGTGAGGGCCGTCGACGCCGCCGGCAGCACTGCGTAGAGCGCCAATGCCGTGGCCGAGTCGAGCATCGCGCACAGCAAGCCGCCCTGCACCGTGCCATGTCGGTTGAGGAACTGCGGCTGCGCGCGAAAGCGCAGCACCGCGCCGCCTTTCTGCTGGTCGATCTCGACGACTTCGCGCCCGAGCATCTGCGCCGCGGGCGGCACGTAGGCGAGGATTTCGTCCTTGGTCATCGCGGCGGCGCCTTGGTCCGTCGCAGCCAGGCCTCGACGATCAGCCAGTTCGGCACCCACGAGATCCAGGCAACCAGGATGTAGGCGACCGGGAACGTCACACCGCCGACGATGAGCAACGGCAGCTGGATTCGCAGTGTGGCCGCTGCGAACGTCAGCGCGTAGTTGCGCAACATCCAGCGGCGGTGCAACTGCACGTTGCCGCGACGGATCGAGATGTACGCCTGCGCGCCGCTGTAGAGCCAGAACAATGCGAGCGTCGTGAACCCGATGCTTCCGAGCGTGCCCGCCGTGCTCTGCGGCGCGAAGTACAAACCGCCGAGCGCGCCGGCGAGCACCGCGAGCAGGTAGATCCGCCCCATCCACACGTGCACCCGGGGCCGCGAAGTCCGCAGCTTCGTGATGAGCTGGAAGGGAGCGATCAGGATCGCGAGCGCGCCGCCCATCGTGTGCGCCCAGCCCGCAACCGCGGTCCCGAAGAAATGCTCCTTGATCTCGGGATTGCCGTAGCCCTGAACGATCATGAAGACCACCGCATTGGTGGCTGCGAACAGCCCGCCGAGCAGCAGCAACGCCCAGCCGACACGCTTCCAGTTCTTGCTCGCCGCGGGAACGGCCAGTGCAGTGACGCTCATAGCAGAGAGGTTTGACGCTGCATGGCGCCGGCGGGTTGCTCGTCCAGCGCGCGGATCAAGTCGACCGCGGGCTTGGCGAGCCCGATTCGCGCTGGCCGCCGCGGCTCGTACCAGCAATAGCTCTCGCTGTCGGCGACCATCTCCATCGGGGCAGCACGCACCAGCAGCGGATGCAGGGTGAGGTCGAAGTGTGTAAACGAGTGGAAGTATGGCGGCAAGGAAGTAGCGCCCTCCTCCCCGCGCAACACAGACGGAATCGCGTCGATCTCGTCGAATTGCGGCAGGGTCCACAACCCGCCCCAGATTCCTGCCGGCGGCCGGCGCTGTAGCAACACCGCACCGTCATCGCGAACCATCAGCACTACGTAAGCCGTACGCTGCGGACGAATCTTCTTTGGACGCGGCGCAGGCAGAGCGGATTGCCGGCCGTCGATTCTCGCCACGCAATGTTCTGCGAGTGGGCACGCTGCACATAGCGGCCGCGAGCGCACGCACAGTGTCGCACCGAGATCCATGATCGCTTGCGTGTAGTGAGCGACTCGCTCGCCGGGCGTGCACTCGTCAGCGAGCGACCACAACTTGCTCTCGACTTCCCGCTCGCCCGGAAAGCCTTCGATCCCGAAATAGCGAGCGAGCACTCGCTTCACGTTGCCGTCGAGAATTGGATGCCGCTGCGCGCGCGACAACGCGAGAATCGCACCCGCGGTCGAACGGCCGATCCCTGGCAGCGCCTGCACCGCTTCGATCGTCTGCGGAAACTCGCCGGCGTGCTCGGCGACGATGAGCTGCGCGGCGCGATGCAGGTTGCGCGCGCGTGCGTAGTAGCCAAGACCGGTCCAAAGATGCAGGACTTCATCGACGGGCGCGGCCGCCAGTGCGCGAACGTCAGGGAAGCGCTGCATGAAGCGCTGGTAGTAGCCGATCACGGTCGCGACCTGCGTCTGCTGCAGCATGATCTCCGACACCCACACGCGATACGGCGTCGGATCCTGTTGCCACGGCAGATGCTTGCGGCCGGCGCGATCGAACCACGCGAGCAGCGGTGCGGCCAGGTCCCGTGGGGCACCCCGGGCCAGCGTGCGCTGTCCCTGGGGCGGCGTCACTCGCGGCACACGTGCACGCGCGTCTGGCTGAAATCGTTCACGAACGATGGCGCCAGCTCGACCATGCGCCGCGCCGTGCGCGTCAGATGCGCCTGGTCGTAAAACCCTGTGCGCTGCGCAATCTCGGCGATGGTGCTGCGCCCGTCGACGAGCTCGAGCGCCGCCATCAGCCGCCGCCACAGCACGTATTCGCGGATGCGCACGCCGAGCTCGGCTTTGAAGCGCCGCATCAGCGTGTACCCCGAAAGCCCGACGCGACGACCGAGCTCGTCCGGCGTGGGCGCGTCGGTCACCGCATCGCGCAGGATTTTCAACACTTCCTCGATGCGCGGATCGAGGTCATGAGGCGGTGCGTCGAGGCCGCCGAACGCCTGCAGGATCGTCTGCGCGGCGCGCTGCGCCTCACGGCAATCGCACGTTCCTTCGAACAAGGCATCCCACGGGATCGCGCGGCCCTCGAGCGCAGCGAAGTCGAGCGTCACGATCGGCTCGCCGTTCAGCAGCGGCTTGAGGTAACGAAACCAGGGATGATCGGCGCCGATCAGCACCGTGACGGTGCGCGTACTGCGCGCGTCGATGCGATGCCACGCGTTCGGCGCGACGATCGCGGCCCGGCACGCGATGGGCTCGGCTTCGCGCGACATAAGCGTCACCGGCGCATCGGGCGCGATCGTGACGATTGCACCGAAGTGTCGATGGCTGGAATTCTCGCGGCCGGGCCCGGCGGAAATCACCAGGCGATCGCATGCATAGATTTGAATCTGCGCCAGTTTCATACAAGCAACGGCAACGCCGGTTGCGCACAATTGTCGCGCTTCGCACTGCGCCTGCTCAGGCAATCCCCTAGGTCCGCAACCGACTTAGGTGAGCCTTAGCTGATCCCCCGCCACGCAACCCGCGGGCTACCATCGGCGTCCAAGTGCAGGCGGTAGTTTACGGGCTTTCCACCTTGGGGAGTTGAGTATGAGTTCCGTACGAGGCATGGCGGCCGCAATCGCGGCAGTGCTGTGGGCGACTTCTGCCGGAGCGACTGCTCCGATCGATCATGTCGACAACTTCGCGCTGCTCGACCAGGCAGGCAAGTATCACGACCTCTACTACCTATCGGACGCGAAGGCCGTGGTGCTGATGACGCACGACGACGAATGCGCGGCCGTCAGCGACGCGCTGGCCGCGCTGGAGCAGGCGAAGGCCAGCTACGCGAACCGCGGCGTCGAGTTCCTGATGATCAACTCGCAGGACGACCGCAGTGCAGTCGCCGCGAAGCTCCAGGGCACGAGCATCCCGGTGCTGGTCGACGAGACGCACCTGGTCAGCGAGTCCCTGCAGCTCACGCACGCCGGCGAAGTGCTGGTGATCGATCCGAAGGGCTGGAAGATCGCGTACCGCGGTCCGCTCGACAAGGCCAAAGCTGGTAACGCGCTGCTGACGGGCGCACTCGACTCCGTGCTCGCCGGTCAACCGGTGAAGAAGGCGCAGGTCTCCGTGCGCGGCTGCTCGGTGAAGCTGGCGAAGGCGTCGAAGGTCGGCGCGAAGGTCTCGTACTCCGAGCAGATTGCGCCGATGCTGATCGACAACTGCGTCACCTGCCACCGCGCGGGCGGCATCGGCCCGTGGCAGATGACGAGCTACGACACGATCAAGGGCTTCGCTCCGATGATCCGTGAAGTCGTGCGCACCAAGCGCATGCCGCCGTGGCATGCGGATCCGCATATCGGCACCTGGGATGGCGACCGCTCGCTGACGAACGAGGAAAAGGAAACGCTGGTGCACTGGATCGAAGCCGGCGCGCCGCGCGGCAAGGGTCCGGATCCGCTCGCCGAGCTGCACAAGACGTGGAGCGAGTGGGCGTTCGGCAAGCCCGACATGGTGGTCGAAGTCCCGGCGTACGACGTGCCCGCGAGCGGCATCGTCGACTACCAGCGCTACGTGGTGAAGAACACGCTGGGCCGCGACGTGTGGGTGCGCGCGACCGACGTGATCCCCGGCGAGCGCACGGTCGTCCATCACGTCATCGTCGGCGTGTACGACCCGAAGATTCCCGATGAGCGGACGCGCATGATCAAGGCGTCCAGCCCGTCGCTCGGCGCGTACGTGCCCGGCAACGGTCCGACCATGTATCCGCAGGACACGGGCGTGCTCGTGCGCGCGGACCAGTCGTTCGCGTTCCAGATGCACTACACGACTTCGGGCAAGGCGGCGCACGACGTGACGCGGTTCGGCCTGTACTTCCGCGATACGGCGCCGACGTACGAGTTCAAGACCGTGGCGCTGGCGAATCCGAACATCAAGATTCCGCCGAATACGAAGGAGCACGCCGAGACGATCGCGCAGCAGTTCCCGCGCGACATCATCCTGTACCGGCTCACGCCGCACGCGCACTTCCGCGGCCACGCGTCTGAGTTCGTCGCGATCTATCCGGACGGCAAGCAGGAGACGCTGCTGTCGGTGCCGAAGTACGACTTCAACTGGCAGACCACGTACACGTTGCAGACGCCGAAGCAGATCCCGGCCGGCACGAAGATCGTGCACACGACGGTCTACGACAACTCGACGCAGAATCCGGCGAACCCGGATCCGAACCGCACCGTACCGTGGGGCGAGCAGTCGTTCGACGAGATGCTGTACGGCGTCGTGCAGTTCCGCGAGCTGACGCCGGTGGGCGCGGCCGCGCAGGTGTCTTCGTCAGTCGGTAAGTGATCTGGGAAATGTCGGGCTGAAGCCCGACCTACGGGAGCACTGTAGGTCGGGCTTCAGCCCGACTCAGTTGCTGGCCGCTGTTGCTTCCCCTTCTTTCTTCGCCTGCATCTCGACGTTCATGAACAGGTCGCCGCTCGCATCCTCGAGGGTGCGCAGCATCCAGCGCCGGCCGACCACTGCAGGAATCCAGAACCCGGGTGTGATGCTGGTTCGATAGTTGACCAGCGTGCCGCCGTGCTCGCCTGGCGACAGCTGCGTGTGCGTCTCGCCGAACTTCACGTCGCTGCGGCTCGGATCCGCCGTCGCGGCCAGCGCGTGCTCCGACTCCTGGACGCGCTCGACCCGGGTGACGTTGCGGCAGAACCAGCCGAAGCACACGCGCACCGTCGTTTTCAGCATCACCACGTGCGGCTCCGGCCGCTCCAGCACGCGTGCCTGCAGAATGCGCGTGTCGAGCGTCGGGTAGCGCTCGTAGTCGCGCAGGATGGCTTCGACCTTTTCGGGCGGCGCATCGAGCACGACGCTCAGCTCGCACTGATAACGCCGGTTTACATAGCGCGTCTCGCTCTTCTCGATCTCGAAAGCATCCGCGCCGGCCGCCCAGAGGGAGGCCGCAACGAGCACAGCGGCAAGGACTGAACGGCTCATGAACGAATGCAGCGAGGACTCGGAGGATTCCGTCTGTACGTGCCTAAACAGACGCCCGGCGTTCATCCGGGTTCCGTGCAGGTCGGGCTCTGGCCCGACGCTTCAGCGTTTGAAAATATCCTTCAGCTTGTCCTTGAGCTTTTCCTCGACCTTCTTCTTCACTTCGCCCTTGAGGTAGTTCTCCAGGTCCGGGCGGACCTTGGGATCGCTCAGGGAGCCGCTGATCTTCACCGGGATCTGCGCATCGACCATGTCCTGCATCTGCGACGTGTCCGTGCCTTCGCGCGGGATCTTCAGCACGGTCGTGACGAGCTTGTAATCCAGCGAGCTGCGCGGCAGGTCCATCGTGCCCTGCCCGGTCACCTTCAGATACTGCATGGCGACGTTGAGGTCGTTGTTCTTCAGCACACCGTCGGTCATGGTGCCCGTGCCGGTCAGCGCGCTGAACGGCGTACGCGGCGGACCACTGTCGCGTGCGGGAACTGCCTGCTGCTTCAGCACTGCGCGGGCGCGCCGGATCTCGTACCACAGATCCGCGCCTTCCAGCGCGCCGTCGGCGACGTTGAAATCCACCGTGCCGTCGAGCGTCTTCATGAGATCGCCGCTGGTGCGGCCCTCGCCGGCCAGCTTGAAGTTGGCGCTGCCCTTCCCCGAGACGCGCTGCGTGTCGAACAGGTCCTTGAGCAGCGGCTGGAAGTTGACGCCGCTCACGTGCTCGTCGAGTGTCACGCGAGCGACCTTGCCGGTGGCATCGATGCCGACGTCGCCGCGGTACTGGCCGCCGTACATCGAAGCTTCCGATGGATACAGGCGCACCTTGCCGTCGCGGGCATTCACGCCGAGCCGCAACTTCGTGAACTTCATGCCCGCGAAGATCGCCTCGCCGACCGTCAGCTGCCCGCGCGCGTTCAGCGTGCGCAGCATGTCCACCGGGATTTCCGTCGGCGGCTCCTTCGCGTCCTTCGCCTTCGGCGTCTCGCTCGCGGGCGGCAGGTAACGATCGGCGTTGATGCGGTCGACGTTCAGATCGAAGCGCAGCGCTTTCGCGGTGAAATCGGCCACGCCGAGCATGCCGCGCAACGTCGTGTCGTCGAGCTTCAGCACGATGTTGCCGATCTCGGCCGTCGACTTGGTGAGCTGCACGTTGCCGGTGAAGCTCAGCTGCTTCAGCACGGCCGGGTCCGAGGTCTTCGGCGCGGCAATGCCGAGCTTCGGCAGCCAATCCCGCAGCGAGATTGGATCGAGCTTGATGGAGCCCTTCAGCGTCGGCGCATCGAGAATCTCGGCACCGGTCAGCCCGCCCGTGACGTGTGCCCCCGCGGCGTCGGCATCCAGTCCCGCGAGCTCGAGCGTCTGCGACGCGAGGTTGACGTTGCAATCCTTCGCGCTGAGTGCCACTGGTACGCCGGCTGCCGGCAGTCCATCGCTCTTCCAGGTCGTCTTGATCGCAAGACTGTCGAGGCGGTACAGCTTCTGCCCGACATCGGCGTCGAGCGACTGAGCGCGCACCTGCACCGGCACGCCGTCGGCCGGATAGCCCTGGCCGGAAACGGTGAGATCGATCTCGGGCTTCGCGAGGCGATGGACGTTGCGCTCCAGGTCGGCGGTGACGCTCGCGGCGATCTTCACTTTGACGACCAGCGAGCGGTCCTGATCGAGCACGAATTCGAGCGTCAGCGGGAAAGTCTCGCCCGAGGCGAGCCCTCCGGTCTTCAGGTGAAAGTCGCGCACCTCGCGACGGCTCTTCGTCTTGCGATTGTCCATGACGATGGCCGCGTCCGAGATCTCGAGTCCGGCGATCGTCGGGATTTCCGTCGCGCCGGTGTCGGGCGGCGGCTCCGCCTGCGGGGTCGTGCTCTTGCCGAGATCGGCCCAGTTGTCGCGGCCGCTCTCGTCGGTGATCAGCCGGATGCGCGCGCCGTCGAGCCGCACATTGCCGACTTCGATCCTGCCGCGCAGGAGCGGCAGCAGCCGCACACCGAGGCGGGCTTCCTTGATCGAGACGAACGGTTCCGGGCCGAAGCCGGGGGCATCACCGAGCGAGGCGGTGCCGGTCTCGAGTGCGACCCACGGAAACACCGACAGCTTCAGGTCGCCGCTCAACGTCAGCTGGCGACCGGTCTTCTGCTCCACGAGTCGCTCGATGTCGTCGCGATAGTCGTTGGGATCGACGAGCAGGAATACGAGCACGAGCCCGATGACGATCAGGCCGATCAATCCGGCCGCGACGTACGCGGCGATCCGGAGCGTGCGCATTGCGATCAATCCATCGGCCGGGTGGTGACGCAGTTCCGGCCGGCCGCTTTGCTCGCGTAAACGCCTTCATCGCAGCGCGCGACGAGCGCGTCGAACGTCGAGCCTTGCGGCACGACGGCTTGCCAGCCGGCGACGCCGAAGCTCGCCGTCACCGCGAGCCCGCCGGTCACGCCGGGGAACGCTGTCGCAGCCAGCCGTGCGCGCAAATGTTCGGCCGCCACGGCCGCATTGGCGACGTTGGTCTCGGGCAGCACGATCAGGAATTCCTCGCCGCCATAGCGCGCGACCCAGTCGCTGGCACGCACGCCTTCCTGCAGCTGCGCGAAGAACCACTTCAGCACGTCATCGCCGACCAGGTGACCCTGGGAGTCGTTGATGCGCTTGAAGTGATCGACGTCGCACATGATGGTCGCGAGCTGACGCCCGTAGCGCCCGGCGCGGTCGATCTCGCGCGGCAGCTGCTCGGTCAGGTAGCGGCGGTTGTAGGCACCGGTCAGCGGGTCCGTGATCGACAGGCGCCGATTCTGCTCCCGCTCCGCGCGCAGCGAGCGCTCGAGCGTCACGATGCGCTTGCCGGTGCTCAGCCGCGCCATCAGCTCGGGCTCGATCACGGGCTTGGTAAGGTAGTCGTCGGCGCCCGACTGCAGCCCGGTCACGACGTGCTCGATCGCGTCGCGGGCGGTGAGCAGGATCGTGTAAATGTAAGCTTTGCCCTCTTTCCCTTCGGTCGCGCGCAGCTCGCGGCACAGCGCGATGCCATCCATTTCCGGCATTTCCCAATCAGTGATCATCAGCTGAAAATCGCCGGCGGCGATTTTGCCGAGCGCTTCGCGGCCGTTGCCCGCAATCTCGACGCTGTAGCCGGCCCGCTTCAGCAGGCGCGCCATGATCAGCCGCTGCGTAGGCTCATCGTCGACGAGCAGGATGCGCCAGGCTTCCTGCGACGTTGCGCTCGGTGAAACAGCGGGCTCGGTCATTGACCCCGGATCGTACCCGCAGGCGGCGCGGCTCGCCAAGAGTGACGGCCGCAGCGGCGTTCAGCGATTGCAGATTTCGACGGTGCCGTTCAGCGCCTTGATCCGGACGCGGCCGTCGCCATTGCCTTCCTTGAAGCGCAGCGCGTTGCCCGGGCCGTATTCGCTGGTCTTGTGCGGCTTCGGCCCGAAGCAGTTGTCGATGTCGCCGTTGAAGGTCGAGATGTCGAATTCGGCATCCAGCGTGCGCGGGAAGCGGAAACGCAGGTCGCCGTTGATGCCTTCGGCGTCGATGCGCAGATCGTCCGTCACCTTGGATGCACGCAGCTCGACGTTGCCGTTCGTGGTCCGGATGCGCGCCTTCGAAAGCTCCGCCACGCGCACCGTCATGTCGCCGGTGACGGTGTTCAGCTCCATCTCGGACCCGACGTCCTCCAGCCGCAGGCCGCCGCTCACACTCGTCGCGCGCAGCGCGCCCTTGCCGTTGTGTCCGCGGACGTTGATTTCGCCGCTCACGTTCTTGAGCTCGAGGTCCTCGTTCCAGAGCTCCGTCTGGATCGTGCCGCTCACGGCCTGCAGGCGCTGCGTGCCGCGCACGTCCTTGACGGTCTGATCCGCGCTCACAGTAGTCATGCTCAGGGAGCTGTTGCGCGGTATCTGCACGACGAGGTCGGTCGAGCCCTGGTAGCTGTGACCCCTGGGCAGCACCACTTCGATGGTCGTACGCGCGCCACTGCTCCTGAACTCCAGCCGCTGGTTGTCGTCCGACAAGTCGGCGCTCACGTGCACCTCGTTGCGGTCCCAGCCTGTCACCTGCACCTCGCCGGCGACGTTGCTGATGACGACTTCGCCGCGGGGATCAGCTTGCGCGCTCTTCTGGACTTCTTGTGCGCCCGCCGCTTGCGCCAACAACAGCGCCGCAGCAACCGTAACAGCCACTCTCATAGATCGGTCCTCATCGAGCCTGCGCTCGGCAGGTCGCTCACGTTCGCGAGCAACTGCAGCTCGCTCTGATAGGTCGACATCAACAGATCCTGCAGCAGCGGATCCGACGGATGCTGGGCCAGCGTCGCGGAGATCTCGTCCGCAGCGTGGCGGATGTCCGCGAGGTTCTTCTCGACTTTGGCGCGATCCGCGGCCGGCAGCGTCGCGAGACGCTCCTGGAAGCGCTTGTCGAGCTCGGCACGCGCATTCATGTAGCCGGCGCCGAGGCGCTCGGGTCCGAAGCTGAAGCTCGCGGGCTGCACGGGCGTCACGGGCGCCGGCAGCGGTTCCACGTTCTGCGCCGTCTGCGGCTGCACCGAGTGGCGCGTGATGTAGTACGTAGTGAACGAAGTGGCGACGACGAGCAGCACTGTCGCTGCGAGCCGAAACCACGTCGTTTGCACGCGGCTCGCCGGCGCCAAGATCGGCGTCTTGGCGATCTCCGCGTGAATCTCCGGCCACAGGTCGCGCTCCGGCCGCACGTCGGCGGACAGCGAAGCCAGCGCCTCGTCCAGCGGGTCACGCCCGCCTTTGGTGATCTCACTCATCGCTCGTCTCCGGCAAGCCCATCCGCTCGCGCAACAGGCGGCGGCCGCGATGCAATTGCGCCTTGCACGTGCCGACCGCAATGCCGAGCATGTCGGCAACCTCTTCGTGGCTGTAGCCGTAAACCGTCTGCAGCACCACTACGTGGCGCGAGCCCGGCGGCAGTGTCGCCAGCGCGCGCTCCACGTCCATCACTTCGCCCGCGTCGTATTCGCGATGCGATTCCATCGGCACAGCCTGCGCGTCTTCGACGGCCTCGCCGTCGGATTCCGCGCGCGTGCCGTGATTGCGCTCGTGCGTGAGCACCTCGTTGACGGCGATGCGGTGCAGCCACGTGCCGAAGGCGCTGCGGCCCTCGAAGGCCGCGAGACTCCGCCAGGCACGTATGAAAGTCTGTTGCACGCAATCCTCCGCCACGTCGCGCCTGCGGGTCATGCGCAGGCACAGGCCCATGACCTTGCCGCTATGAAGGCGATACAGGCGCTCGAAAGCCTTCATGTCGCCCTTGCGGGCTGCAGCCACCAACGCGCTGTCCGAAAGCGGCGAGCGATCAGCAGTCAGTGCCGAACTGTGGGTCCCGGCGCCGGTCGTCAAAGTCGCCTCTCTCCTGTCGCGTTTGTCTTTTGGATGCCACGTGGGGAGGGCAGGTTTAAGGCAAAAAGGGGTGATTTGTCACGGATTTGAGGGCACGGGCGGAGCGGGCGAGCTGAAAGAGCCGGAAGAGCCGGAAGAAACTCTCGCCAAGGCGCAAAGGCGCCAAGGCCGGAAGGACCCCAAAGACCGAGATTCTTTGTTCTTCTTGGCGCCTTTGCGCCTTGGCGAGAGCTATTCCGGTCTTTTTCGCTCTAAGCCTGCTTCGCGTTCCACTCCCGGACTGCGTGCTCCAGCGCGTCGCCCGGCATCGGCCGGCCGATGAAATAGCCCTGGGCGCGGTCGCATTCCACCGAGTCGAGGAAGTCGAGGACTTGTTGGGATTCGACGCCCTCCGCACAGGCGGTCAGGCGCAGCTTGTGCGCCAGCAGCACCATCGTTTCCACCATCGTGCGGGCGTCCTCGTGCGCGAAGATGTCGCGCACGAACGAGGTATCGATCTTCAGCTCGCTGAACGGCATCAGGTACAGCTGCTTGAGCGAGGAATAGCCGGTGCCGAAGTCGTCGATCGACAGGCCGAAGTTTTTCACGCGCATGCGCGTGAGCACGTCCATGGTCGTGCCGGGATCGAACATCGCCGCGCTCTCGGTGACCTCGAAAATGATCCGGCGCGCATCCGCGCCGACCTGCGCCGCCATGCGCGCGACCTGGTCCGGGAACGCCAGATCATTGAGCAGCTGCGGCGAGAGATTGATCGCGACCGACAGCTGCAGCCCAGCCGCGTCCCAGGTCCGGCACTGCGTGAGCGACATCTCCAGCACCTGCTCCGTGAGGCGGCGGATCAGGCCGTTCTTCTCGGCGAGCGGAATGAAGCGCGCGGGCGAAATGAAACCGAGCGAAGGATGGTGCCAGCGCGCCAGCGCCTCGACGCCTTCGACCAGCCAGCGATTCTGGCCGATGCGCGTCGCCTTCGGCTGGTAGTGAACCGTGATTTCCTGCGCATCGAGCGCAGCTGCGAGCACGGTCGGATTGATCGCCGAATCGGCGCGCAGGCACTGGCGCAGCATGACTTCCAGGTCGGCGAGCAGGATCGGCTTCTGCAATGCGCCCAGCATCGTCAGTCCTTGCGCCTTGCCGATCTGCTGCGCAGTGGCGAGCACGCGCTGATCCATGCCGCTCGCGACCAGCACTTGCGCCTTGCTGCCACGCTCGCCGAGATATCGCAGTAGCTCGATGCCGTCCGCCCCGGGCATCTGCAGATCGAGCACGACGACCGTCGGCTGGAAATCCTGCACGGCGCGCCGGAATGCGTCGGGCTCGGTGACCGCCAGGGACTCGAAGCCGAGGCCGGTCGCGGCTTCGGAAATGAACTCGCACAGATCCGGCTGATCGTCGATGACCAGCAGCTTGTTCCCCGGCTCAGGCAACGCGCGCCTCCCGGTCCAGCACCGTGCGAATGCGCATGGCCAGATCTTCGTTCCGGTACGGCTTGGTGATCACATCGGTAGCGGTCAGCCCCGACGTGCCCGCCAGCGCACTGGCGTCGGCGTAGCCAGTCGTGAACAGCACCTGGATCTCGGGCCGCATCTCGCGGGCACGCTTGGCGAGCGCAGGTCCGAGCATGCCGCCCGGCATCATGATGTCGGTGAACAGCAGGTCGACGTGCTCGCTGCCCGAAAGAATGCGCAACGCTGCGTTGGCGTTCGCGGCAGGCAGCGCGCGGTAGCCGAGCTGCGACAACGCAGTGACGACCGTCTCGCGCAGATCGGCATCGTCCTCGACGCACAGGATCGTCTCATTGCCGCCGGGCGACAGCTTGGTGGTGACGATCGTGTCCTCGCGCACGCTCTGCTCTTCCAGGCAGCGCGGCAGCAGGATCGTCACCGTAGTGCCCTCGCCGACCTTGCTCTCGATCGTAGCAACGCCGCCGGCCTGCTCCGCAAAGCTGTCGACCATCGCGAGCCCGAGACCGCTGCCGCGGCCGGATTCCTTGGTCGTGAAGAACGGCTCGAACACGCGCTTGAGCACGTCGGGCTCGATGCCGACGCCGGTGTCGCTGACGCTGATCGACACGAACTCGCCCGGCTCGATCTCGGGGTGATCGCTGCAGAAGATGGAATCCAGGTAGACGTTGCGCGTGCGCACGGTCAGGCGGCCGCCTTCCGGCATCGCGTCGCGCGCGTTGATCGCGAGGTTCAGGATCGCGTTCTCGAACTGACCGGCGTCGACGCGCGTGTGCCACAGGTCGTGTGCCTGCACCATGTGCACTTCGACGGACTCGCCGAGCGTGCGCTGCATCAGCTCGGTGAGGCCCGAGAGCTGCCGGTTCGCATCCACCACGACCGGATCGAGAATCTGCCGGCGCGCGAATGCCAGGAGGCGCCGCGTCAGATCCGCGCCGCGCACTGCTGCACGCATCGCCGTGTGAACCTTGCGTGCGAGCGTCGGTGTCTCGGAGACGCTGCGCTCGAGCAGCTGCAGGTTGCCGATCACGACTCCGAGCAGGTTGTTGAAATCGTGCGCGATGCCGCCCGTGAGCTGGCCGATCGCTTCCATCTTCTGCGCCTGCAGCAGGCGCGCTTCGAGTCGCCGCTGCTCGGTCAGGTCATAAATGATCGAGAAGAAGCCGAGCACCGCGCCGCTCGCGTCGACCTGCGGCACGTAATGGTTCTGCCACTCGCGCATGATGCCGTGACGCATGCCGGTGTGCCGCGAGTGCACGCGCTCGCCAGCCATCACTTTGTCGACGTACGGCATCACGGTCGTGAACATGTCGTTCGGCAGCAGATCGCGCAGGCTCTTGCCGATGAGCTTGGTCGCCGACACGCCGACCCATTCTTCGAACGCGCGATTCACGTACGTCATCACGAAGTCGCGGTTGAAGTAGTTGATGGGTGTCGGCACCGCGTTCAGCGTCTGCTCGAAGAAGTCGCGCGTCTCGCGCAGCTGGCGCTCGGCGACGACGCGATCGGTCACGTCCTGCAGCGTGCCGTGCAGGCGCACAATCTTGCCGTTACGCCGCTCCGCCTTGATGATCATGCGCACCCACAGGTGCCGGCCGCGCGCGCTGGTCAGTCGCAGGTGCACATCGCTGCTCGTGCCAGTGTCGATCGCGAGCTGCGAAGCCTCGACCACTTTCGAGCGATCCTCGGGATGGAACATGTCGCGGCTCGCTTCCAGCTCGATCGGCTGGCCGAACGGCAGGTCGTGGATCGCGTACAGCGCCTCGGTCCAGTGGATCTTGTGCGTCTCGACGTCGTATTCCCAGCCGCCGATGCGCGCCGTCGTCTGCATGTCCTTCAGCAGGTTGTCGAGGCGCACGCGCTCGCCGACGTCGTGGAACACCAGCACGGTGCCGACCGTCGCGCCCTGCTCGGTGACCGGCACGATGCGATATTCGACCGGCCGGAACTGGCCGTTTTTCCGCCGCAGCAGCGCGCCGACGCCGCGCATGATGTCGGTGGTGTAGCGGACGCGGCGCACCGGGTCGGTGCGGTTGTCCTCGTCGCTCTGAGTGTTGATCAGGACGCGGTAGTCGAGCCCCGGCAGCTCTTCGATCTCGTAGCCGAGGAGCTTGGCGGCGGCGGGATTCGCGTAGCGCACCTGCCCGACGTTGTCGAGCTCGAGCACGCCTTCGCCCGCGCCTTCGACGATCGCCTGGTTGCGCCGGTGGGTCGCAGCAAAATCGGCGCCGCGCGACTTTCCCGCCTTGCTCTTTCGAGCGCGCAGCAACAGCCAGCCGAGCGGCACTCCCGCAAGCAACAAACCGACGACGAACGCTGCGATCCCTGCTTCGCTCAAGGCTTTTGTCCGGGCTCCCGGCCCGCGTACCAGTTCACTGCGTACTGCATCAGCTGTGCGGAAGTGCGCAGCGAGAGCTTGCGCTTGATGCGTTGCCGGTGCGACTCCACCGTCTTGACGCTGAGATTGAGCGCTTCGGCGGTCTGCCGCGTCGACAGGCCCTTGCCGATCATGTGCAGCACCTGCAGCTCGCGGTTCGTCAGACTGTCGACCGGATTCGAGGAGATGTACGCGCCGCCGGACGCGAACTTCTCGATCATGCTGTTGCCGACGGCTTCGCTCACGTAGATGCCGCCGTCGAGCACACGGCGCAGCGCGACCAGGAACTGGTCGGATGCAGCCTGCTTCATGATGTAACCGTTGGCACCGGCCGAAAGCATGCGCTCTGCGTAGATCGCTTCATCGTGCATGGAAAGCACGAGCAGCGGCAGCGAGGGATAGTGCGCGCGCGCATCCTTCACCAGCTCCAGCCCATCGCCCTGCTTGAGCGACACGTCGACGATCACGGCGTCCGGCTCGAGCTCGCGGATCAGCGATTTTGCCTCGCGCGCCGTCTCGGCCTCGCCGCACACTTCCAGATCGGACTCCGCTTCGATCAGGCGGCGCAGGCCCTGCCGGACGATCGGATGGTCGTCGACGATCAGCACGCGTCGCTTGCGGTCCTTCGACACGCCGCTGCCGGACGGCCGGTGCGCAGGCTTGAACAGAGAGGGGCCAACGGTCATTGCATCACTCCTCGCAATTGCTGACGCCGCCGCGTGCGCGACGCGCGGACGGGTTGGGTCAGGGGTTCCAGCGGACATTCACATACGATGCGCGTGCCTTGCGGCTCGACTCTCTCGAAGCGGACTTCGCCGCCGAGTATGCGCGCTCGATACTGCATTATCTTCAGTCCCATGCCGGCTGCGTCCACTGCGTCGGCCGGCATGCCGGTGCCGTCATCGGTGACGGTGAGGCGCACCTTAGCGCGGGCGCCATGCAAGTGCAGCCGTATAGTTCGCGCGCGACCGTGCCGAACCGCATTGCGTACTGCTTCCTGAGCGATGCGATACAGGTGATTCGCTAGTTCGGCTCCGAGCGGCCGGATTGTCTTGACCCGATGCGTGCAGACGATCTGCACGTTGTAAAGCTCCGCCGCGTGCATGGCCAGGCCTTCGAGGGCGTCCTGCAGACCGCCGCGCTCCAGGTTTACCGGCGACAGGCCGCGCGCCAGCGCGCGCGTGCTCTCGATCGCGTTGTTGACGAGTCGCGTGATGCCCTCGATTTCCGGCAGGATCGGCGCGTACTCGCTCGCGAGCCGCCCGGCGACGCCGCGCAGCATCAAGGCGATGCCGGTCAGCTCCTGCCCGAGACCGTCGTGCAGGTCGTTGCCGATGCGGTACTGCTCGCGATTCACGGCTTGCAGGATCGCGCGCTCGAGCTGTTTGCGCTCGCTCACATCCTGCAGCACGACGAGGCAATGGTTGCGGCCGGCGACATCGAAACGCGAGAGCAGTCCCGCCGCCGCGAAGTGGCTGCCGTCGCTGCGCAGTCCGTCGAACTCGACGCGCATCGAGCCCTGGCCCTGCCGGTCGCCCGCCAGCTGCCGCCAGCGCTCGGGCTGCTCGAACGGCCAGCCCGCGAGCGTCGTCATCGCGCGTCCGATCAGCTCGCCGCGGCGGTAGCCGAACATCGTGTCGAAGGCCGGGTTAGTGATCTCGATGATCGCCTCGTCGCTCACGACGGCGACGCCTTCGAGCATCGATTCGATCATGCGCGCCTGCGTGGCGATGGCGCGCTCGGCGCGTACCTGCTCGGTCGTTTCCGAAGCGATCAGCGTGATCGCGACGATCTGCTGCTGTGAGCGGATCGGGCTGATGCGGATATCGAAGTGGCGCGCGTCGCCGTCGTCGAGCGTTGCCGAGTAGCCGTCGACCTGGCCGGTCGCGAGCACGCGATGCATCGCCGCCAGTGCCTGCGGGTGCAGGTCGCGAGGAAAGAATTCGGTAATGGCCATGCCCTCGAGCTCTTGCGCGCTGCGCCGGCCGACGCCGCGGTTGGCGAGCAGCACACGCAGGCGGCGGTCGAGCACGAGCACGTAATCGGGCACCGACGCGATGAGCTCGCGCACGGGCTCGCTCGCCCACGCGGCCGGCGACGACAGGTCGGTCGGCGCGGACGTGGAGCTGACCGCGGTTTTTTTCGTCGCAACGCTCAAAGGCCTGGCACCCGGGCGGGTCGAAGGGACTCGCCGCATGGTGTTGGAGGGCCTGTGTAGGGGATATCAGCTATTCCCTTAATGTCGCAGGCGACGCGCACGCCATCGTGCCAAGCTGCGAACCGGTTCTCCGGTTGAATCCTTCAGGCAGAACAAGGTGTTGCGGACTGGGCGGCTCAGGCGGAGCCGTGGCTCAAACCGGGCGCTCCGCCGCGGTCGGAGACCCATTGCGTGGCGTAGCGGATCAGCTCGCTGGTCGAGCGCAGGTTGAGCTTCTCCCGCATGTGGCGCCGGTGCGCGTCGACGGTCTTCATCGAAAGATCCAGCCGCTGCGAGATCTCTCGCGTGCTGATGCCCTGCCCGATCAGCCGGAAGACTTCCAGCTCGCGCTCGGTTAATGCGGAAACCGGATCTTCATCGGCGCCAGGGGCACGGCCGCGCGCGACTTGCGTCAGCAGTCTTTCGCCCATCGCGGCGCTGACGTGCCGCTGGCCGCGCGCAACTTTGCGCAGTGCACCAAGGAAGTCGGTGCCGGCGACGTTTTTCATGACATAGCCGCTGACGCCGAGCCGCAGCAGGCGCTCCGCGTACAGCGCTTCGTCCTGCATCGAAAGGACCAGGACCCGCACGTTCGGGTGCGAGCTGCGGATCCAGCGCACCAGATCGACGCCGTCGTCGGCGCCCAGCGCCAGGTCGACCACGGCCACGTCGGGGTTCTGTGAGGCTATTGCCGTGCGCGCGTCTGCGATCGATGACGCTTCGCCGGTCAGCAGGAACTCGTTCTGGCCCGCCAGCAGCTGTTTCAGGCCCTCGCGGACGAACGGATGATCGTCGACGATTACGATGCGGGTCAGCTCGGCCATACCTCATCCTCTGAAGACATGCTGCGATCGACTCTTAGCGGCGGCTTCCGCGTGGGGCAATCCTCATTTTCCACGAGCGCCGCACAGTGATAGCGTTGCCTGAAGGTCACGGACGGAAGGCTCGACGGCACATTATGAAGAAAGGTACGGGCCCGTTGCGTTTCGTGCTGCTGGAGGACGATCCGAACGACGTCGAGCTGATCCAGTTGCAGCTGGCGAAGGACGGGATCGCGGTCGAGTGGCGGCACGTCGTTGCGGAGCGCGATTTCCGCGAGGCGCTCGCGGGCGCGCCGCCGGACCTGGTGCTCGCCGACTACACGCTGCCCGGCTTCGATGGCCTCGCGGCGCTCAGGATCCTGCTGCAGCACTCGCCCGACATTCCCTTCATCTTCGTCTCCGGCTCGCTCGGCGAAGAGCGCGCCATCGAAGCGCTGAAGAGCGGCGCCACCGATTACGTCTTGAAAGACCGGCTGCAGCGTCTGCCGGCCGTCGTGATGCGCGCGCTGATGGAGGCGCGCGAGCGGCGCGAGCGGCGCGAGGCCGAGGCCGCGCTCGAAGAGCAACGCGTGCTGCTCAGCACGCTGATCGACAGCCTGCCCGAGATCATTTACGCGGTCGACACCGGCAATCGCGTGCAGGTCGTGAACAAGGCGCTGCTCGACACGCTCAGCCGGCGTCGCGACCAGGTGCTGGGCCGGACGCTTGCCGAAATCTCCAGCGACGAGAACGTCGCCGACATCGAAGCGCAGGCCGCCACCACGATGCGAACCGGGCGGGCGCTCACCGACCAGGAGCGCGCCTGGATCTCGGCGGACGGCTCGGTGCGCTGGTTCAACTTCACGCACGTGCCGTTGCGCGATCACGGCACTGTGTCGGGGCTCGTCTGCACCGTGCAGGAGGTCACGACGCGACGTGAGCTGGAGCAGGAGATCCTGGAAATCTCCAATCGCGAGCAGCGCCGGCTCGGCAGCGATCTGCACGACGGGCTCGGCCAGGAGCTCACGGGTCTGTCGCTGTTATTGAAGGGACTCGAAGTGCAGCTGTCGCGCGAAGCGCCGCAGTACACGTCGCAGATCACGAAGATCACCGACCTGCTGGCGCACGCGATCCAGAGCACACGCTCGCTGGCGCGCGGCCTTGCGCCGGTGAACCTGGAGCGCGGTGGCTTGCCCGAAGCTCTGAAGCATCTGGCTGCGCGCTGCACCGACATGTACAGCTTGCAGTGCACGTTCGGCAACGGCGGCCCGAAGCTGCCGGATCTGGAGGAAGGTGCGGCGACGCACCTGTATCGGATCGCGCAGGAAGCGACGACGAACGCCGCGCGCTATGCGCGCGCGAAGACGATTGCGATCGACCTGCGCTCCACCGGGCGCAAGCTACAGCTTTCGATTGCGGACGACGGCATCGGATTGTCGGCCGGCCTGGCGCAACGCCGCCCGGGCATGGGCCTGAAAATCATGGAGTACCGCGCGCGCATGCTCGGCGGCACGATCAATTTCGAAGAGCCGAATCCCGGCACGCGCATCGTCCTGTCGGCGCCGCTGCACCTGCTGCGCCAATCGAAGGACAAGTTGCGGCGGGCGGTGTGACTATTTCCGCATGACCGGCACGAGCGTGTGGTCCGCGCCGTTCCATACCTGGATGAAGTTCTCGATCTCCGACGCCGGCATCGCCGATGCGATGAAATCGCCCTGCATCGCGTCGCACGCGCTCTGGTCGAGGAACTCGAAGATGTCGGGCTTCTCGATGCCTTCCGCACACACAGTCAGCGACAGGTTGTGCGCGAGATCGATGATCGCGCGCACGATCGTCGCCGCGGCCTTGGTCGTCGCGATTTCCGAGATCACCGTGCCGTCGATCTTCACTTCGCTGAACGGCATTTTGTAGAGCTGCGTCAGCGACGAGGTGCCGGTGCCGAAGTCGTCGAGCGACAGGCCGACGCCCTTCACACGCAGGCGCGTGAAGATGTCCATCACCAGCTCGGGATCGTCGAGCGACGCTGCTTCCGTCACTTCGAGCGTGAGCTGCTCGGGCGCGACTTCGAACTCGCGGAACACGCGCGACAGCCGGTCCGGGAATTCCAGGTCCTGCACCAGCCGCGGCGAGAGATTCACCGAGGCCGCGAGATCGAGCCCGCGCTGCCGCCAGTGGCCGATCTGCCGGATCGCGTCCGTGAGCACGAAGTCGGTGACGCCGACGATCAGCCCCGACTGCTCCGCCAGCGGCAGGAACTCGCCCGGATACAGCAGGCCGAGCCGCGGGTGGCGCCAGCGCACTAGCGCTTCGGCGCTGCGTACCTGCCAGTCGCCGCCGGCACGCAATACTTTCGGTTGATAGTGCACGAGCAGCTCGTGCTCTTCGATGGCCTGACGCAGCTCGTCGACGGAAATGCGCGCGCCGGGTTCCAGGTGTTTGGCTAACAAGCTTTCGATCTCCTCGAGCATCGCCGGCTTCTGCAGAGTGCCGAGCATCTTCAAACCGAGCGAATCGCCGAGCTGGCGCGCGCTGGCCAGCACCCGCTGGTCCATGCCGCTCGCGAGCAGGATGCCGGACGTGACGCCCTGGCGGCCCATGTAGCGCAGCGCTTCGATCCCATCCATGCCCGGCATCTGCAGATCGAGCAGGATCAGCGACGGCTGGCGTCGCGCCAGCTGCTCGCGAAAGCTCGCGGCTGTGTCGGCGGTGATGACGTCGCAGCCGATCCCGACGCCGATCTGCTCGATCAGCTCCAGGAAATCGGCCTCGTCGTCGACCGCCAGCAACAGATTCCTCTCACGCCGGAACACGCTCATCCTCCTGTTTGCGGTCGACAGCGTACTCGCCCCGCGGCCGTCCGTCTCCCTGCGACGTCACACGAAGTGACGGAAATCACAGAGACTTTTCCATCTCCCGCGGCGCTTTCAGGGAATGTCTTAGACGACCGGGTCAGCGAGCGAGCCAGCCGCCGTCGACCGGGATGATCGTGCCGTGCACGTAGTCGGATGCCGCTGATGCGAGGAACACCGCGGCGCCGCCGAGATCGGACGGCTTGCCCCAGCGGCCGGCGGGAATGCGCCCGAGGATGTCGCGATTGCGCTGCTCGTCCGAGCGCAACGCGACTGTGTTGTTGGTCTCGAAATAGCCGGGAGCAATCGCATTCACGTTGATGCCGCGCGACGCCCACTCGTTCGCGAGCAGCCGCGTGATGCCCGCGAGGCCGCTCTTGCTCGCGGTATAGGACGCGGTGCGAATGCCGCCCTGGAACGAAAGCATGGAAGCGATGTTGATGATCTTGCCGCCGCGACCCGCCTGCACCAGTGCACGTGCGACTGCCTGCGCGAGAAAGAACGGCACCTTGAGATTCAGGTTGAGCGCGGCGTCCCAGTCCTCTTCGCTGAAGGTGAGCGCATCGTCGCGCCGGATGATGCCCGCGTTGTTGATGAGAATGTCGACGCGGCCCGCGACCTTGATTGCCTGTGCGACGACGTTCGCAGGCTCGTGCCGGCGCTCCAGGTCGGCGTGCAGCGCGTGAAACCTGCGCCCGGCTGCGGTCACGCCGCGCTCGGCATCCGCGGTGCTGGACCGAGCGACGCCGACGACGTCGGCGCCGGCCTGCGCGAGAGCGATCGCGATGCCCTGCCCGAGCCCGGTGCTCGCTCCGGTCACGAGCGCCACCTTGCCTTGCAGCGAGAAGGGATTCGAGGGTGCGTTCGGTGCGGTCATAATTCCTTTGCGGGATTCACTTGAGCTGGCAGAGGTCGAGCACGTTCATGTCGGTGTAGTCGAGGTTCTCGCCGCCCATCGCCCAGATGAAGCTGTAGCTGCGAGTGCCGGCGCCCATGTGGATCGACCACGGCGGCGAGATCACGGCCTCCTCGTTGCACAGCACGAGGCTGCGAGTTTCGTCGGGCTCGCCCATGAAGTGCAGCACGCGCTGCGCGCTCTGCTCTCCGGGCGGGCTTTCCAGGTCGAAGTAGAAGTAGACCTCGGAGCGGCGGTCGTGCAAGTGCGGCGGCATCGTGTTCCAGACGCTGCCGGGCTTGAGCATGGTCAGCCCGAGCAGCAACTGCGCCGAGCGGCACGTCGCCGGCACGATGTACTGATAGATCGTGCGCTCGTTCGACGTTTCCAGCGCGCCCCGCTGCAGCGCCACCGCCTTGTCGATCGAGATGTGCACTGGCTCGAAGCGCGCGTGCGCCGGTGTGGAAATGAGGTAAAACTTCGCCGGCGCGGCCGACACTGCAGCGAAGGTGACGTCCTTGGTACCCATCGGCACGTACAACCCGTCGCGTGGCGCGAGATCGAACGACTTGCCGTCGAGCGTGACTCGCCCGGCGGCTTTGCCGATGTTCACGACGCCGAGCTCGCGTCGCTCCAGAAACGGCTTGCCCGCAGCCGATGCGGGCTCGGTCTGATCCGGCAGGCGCAGCGCGCGCGTCGCGGTCATCGCGCCGCCGATCACGAAGCGTTCGTAGTGAGCGTAGTTGAGAACGATCGCGTCGGGCGCGAACAGCCCGTCGACGAGATAGCGCTCGCGCAGCTGCTGGTTGCTGGCGCCGGCCATCATGTCGGGATGCGTTGCGTGATAGATCTTCTTGAACACGAGCGACTACCTGATGACTAGAGTTTGTACGCTTGCTTCGGCAGACGATATGCAAGATCGACGGCGATCTCAGCAGCCTCATCCTCTTCGAGCCGATGCTCCACGACGAGGCGCGCCAGAAAGCTGCAATCGACGCGCCGCGCGAGATCGTGCCGCGCCGGGATCGACAGGAACGCACGGGTGTCGTCGTTGAAGCCGACGGTGTTGTAGAAGCCGGCGGTCTCAGTCGTCTGCTCGCGAAAGCGGCGCATGCCCTCCGGGCTGTCGTGGAACCACCAGGCGGGGCCGAGCTTCAGGATCGGATAGTGCCCGGCGAGCGGCGCGAGCTCGCGGCTATACGACGTCTCGTCGAGCGTGAACAGGATCAGCGTGAGCGCGCGCTCGTTGCCGAAGCGATCGAGCAGCGGCCGCAGCGCATGCACATACTCGGTCCGTTGTGGCACGTCGGCGCCCTTGTCGCGCCCGTAGTGCGTGAACAACCAGCGGTTGTGATTGCGGAACGCGCCCGGGTGCAGCTGCATCACCAACCCGTCTTCGACGCTCATGCGCGCCATCTCGACCAGCATCGCCGCGCGGAACAGCTCGGCATCGGCGCTCGAATAATTCCCGGACGTGATGCGCTCGAACAGACGTTCGGCTTCGCGACTCGACAGATCGGCAGTCGCGGCGGTCGGATGGCCATGATCGGTGGAAGTCGCGCCCGCCTTCGCGAACACTGCGCGGCGCTTGCGATGTGCTTCCAGATATCCACGCCACGACAGCACGTCTTCGTCCGTCAGCTCGCCGAAGCGCTCGAGCGCTGCAGCGAACGCTTCGTGCTCGGGATCGATCACGGCGTCCGGACGATATGCGCTGATGACGCGACCGCGCCAGCCGCTGCTCGCGATCGCGCGGTGGGCATCGAGCGAGTCGACCGGCGACTCGGTGGTCGCGAGGACCTCGATGTTGAAGCGCTCGAACAGCCGCCGTGGGCGGAAAGCATCCTGCATGAGCTTCTCGCCGATCACGTTGAAGTAGTAGTCGGCGGTGTCTGCGGCGAGCTGCACCTTCAGCTCGAACACTTTGGCGAACACGTAGTTCAGCCACAGCGCGGACGGCGTGCCGCGAAACAGATGAAAGCGCTCCGCGAACAAGCGCCACGCGGCCCGCGGGTCGGCCCCGGAAAGTCCGCGTCGCGAAGCGACGCCCAGCGCGTCGAGATCGACGCCCTGGCTGTACAGCATCCGATAGAGATAGTGATCCGGCGCCAGCAGCAGCTCCGTGGCGTTCGTGAAGTGCGCATTGCCCGCGAACCACTGCGGATCGGTGTGGCCATGCGGGCTGAGGATCGGCAGGTCCGCCACTTCGCGATACAGGCGCTGCGCGACGGCGCGCGCTGCCGGGTCCGCCGGAAACAGCCTGTCCTCGTGGAGTTGCAGTGGTTTCGTCACTTCTGCCCTGGGTCGACCGATGGGTCGATGTTGCGTTGCATTGCGCCCAGCGCGCGCCCGGCCCGCCCGATTTGTCCCGGCATGGTAACCGGTGTCATGACGGAGGGAAAGAGACGGCGTTTACGTGCCCGGCGGGCCCGACGACTCGCGCACCACGAGGTGCGGCAGGACGGTTGTGGCCGCAATGGCCGGCCCGTCGGCGATGCCGGCGACCTTGGCGACGAGCTTCTCCGCCGCCATCCTGCCCATGTCGCGGATCGGCTGGCGCATGGTAGTGAGTGAGGGGCACAGCCGCGAGGCCAGCGGGCTGTCGTCGAAGCCGATCACCGTGAGATCGTCCGGAATCTTCACGCCGCGCAGATACGCGGTGCGATAGACGCCTGCCGCTGTTTCGTCGTTACCCGCGAAAATCGCGGTGGGCCGCGGCGAGCGCGACAGCAACGCGTCGGCGCATGCGGCGCCCGACTCGAACGTGTACCCGCCTTCCGCGATGAACTCCGGCAGCAGCGACAGCCCGCGATCCGCGAGCGCGTTCGAGAAACCTTCGAGACGCTCGATCGCCGAACGATACGTATGCGGACCGGTGATCATGGCGATGCGGCGGTGACCGAGCTTCGCGAGGTGCTCGGCGACTTCGGCGGCGGACTGCCGGTCCATCGACATGATCAGGTTCTTCGGGTCGTCGAGCGCGGCGGAGATCACGCGAATGTACGGACAGTCCAGCTTGCGCAGCATGTCCGCGAGCAGCGTATTTTCCGAGACCGGCGGCAGCATCACGACGCCGTCGAGCTTCTGGCGCGAGATGAAGCGACGGATGTCGATCAGGAACTCGTCGCTGTGGCGGTCGCACGGATGTACGACGAGCTCGTAGCCCGCGCGCCGCAACGCGCCGAGCGCGCCCTCCTGGAAATTGATCACGTACGGTGCGTTCGGGTTGTCGTAGATGAGCCCGATCAGGAACGAGCGCCGGAAAGCGAGCGCGCGCGCCTGCGGGTCCGGAGTGAAACCCACGCGCTTGATGATCTCGGTAATGCGGGCGCGGGTCTCCTCGCGCACGAACGGCGATTCGTTGATGACGCGCGACACGGTCTTCTTCGACACGTTCGCCAGGCGTGCGATGTCGTTAATGGTGTGCTTGCGCTCGATGCTGACGGCGCCGGGCTGCTCGGCAGCGCGCGCAGAGGGCTCGGGACGGGCTTTCGCCGGCAGTCGGACGATCTTGGTGGCGGACTTCTTGGGCATGCTCGGCTTCCGACGAATTGTGCCGGATCGGCGGCGGGCCGCCGAACTGACACCGGTTTCCTGCAGGGGGTAAGATGCCCTATCTCCCATGGACAGCGCTACCCCCTTGCAGCCGCCCTGCTATCGCATTTCCGCACGCGATGACGTGGCGGTCGCATTGCGCGATCTCGCGGCCGGCGAGCGCGTCCAGGTCGAGGGCGAGACGATCGAGGTGACCGAGCCGATCGCGCGTGGCCACAAGCTCGCTCTTCGGTTCCTGAGTCCGGGCGAATCGATCCGCAAGTACGGTCAGGTGATCGGCCGCGCGACGGCGCAGATCGCACGCGGCGCACACGTCCATTCGCACAACCTGGCGACGCTGCTTTCCGGAGTCGATGACTATCGATTCGCCCCGCATGCTGCCGCCGACGCGCGAGCAGTCGCAGAGCCGCTCACCTTCATGGGCTATCGGCGCGCGGACGGGCGCGTCGGTACTCGCAACGAGATCTGGATCCTGTGCACGGTCGGCTGCGTCGGCCGGACCGCCGAGCGCATCGCGCGCCTGGCCGCCGCGCGCTGCAAAGATCGCGTCGACGGCGTCCATGCATTTCCGCATCAGTTCGGTTGCTCGCAGCTCGGCGGCGATCTCGATCGCACGCGCAAGCTCATCGCAGCACTCGCGCGTCATCCGAACGCGGGCGGCGTGCTGATCCTCGGGCTCGGCTGCGAATCGAATCAGCTGGCGCCGCTGCTGCAGGAGATCCCGCAATCGCAGCGCGAGCACATCCGCACGTTCGCGGCGCAGGCGACGGCGGATGAAGTCGAAGAAGGTCTGCGCCTCGTCGAGGAGCTTGCGGACATTGCAGCACGCGCGCAGCGCGAACCGTGCCCGATCGGCGCGCTCGCCGTCGGCCTGAAATGCGGCGGCTCCGACGGGCTGAGCGGCATCACTGCGAATCCACTGCTCGGTCGCGTTGCCGATCGCGTTACGAGTGCGGGCGGAACGGCGATCCTGACCGAGATTCCCGAGATCTTCGGCGCCGAGCGCCTGCTCATGGAGCGCGCCGCCGACGCCCGGGTGTTCACGGACATCGCCGGGCTCGTCAACGACTTCAAGCGCTACTACCTCGAGAACGATCAGCCGGTGCACGAGAATCCCTCGCCCGGCAACATCGCCGGCGGCATCACGACGCTGGAAGAGAAATCGCTCGGCGCGGTCCAGAAAGGCGGCCATGCGACGGTGACGCAGGTACTGCGCTATGGCGAGAGCATCGAGCGTCCCGGCCTCGCACTGCTCGAAGCGCCCGGCAACGACGGCATTTCGTCGACAGCGCTGGTCGCCGCCGGCGCGACGATCGTGTTGTTCACGACCGGGCGCGGCACTCCGCTCGGCTTCCCCGCGCCGACGCTGAAGATCAGCTCGAATTCACCGCTGGCGCAGACCAAGCCGCACTGGATCGACTTCGACGCGGGCCGCATGCTGACCGGCGATCCCGACGCGCTGGCCGAAGATTTCATGCAGCTCATCGTCGACGTCGCTTCCGGCCGCGCCGCGCGCAACGAGCTCAATGAGGAACGCGAGATCGCCATCTGGAAGGATGGCGTCACGCTGTGAACGCGTTGAAGCAAGCTGAGCTGCGCGCGCTCGCAGCGCGTGGCGTGCAAGTGCCTGCGTACGATCGCGACCGCGTCGGGATCGGCATCGTCCACTTCGGACCCGGTGCGTTCCATCGCGTACACCAGGCGTGCTATTTCGACGACGCGCTCGTCAACGACCCGCGTTGGGGCATCGCTGCTGTCTCATTGCAGAGCTCTGGTGTACGCGACGCACTCGGGCCGCAGGATCATCTCTACACGCTCGCAGTGCTCGACGAGACGCCCGGCATGCGTGTGATCGGCGCGCTGAAGGAGGTGATCGTCGCGCCTGAATCGCCGTCGGCAGTCAGCGAGCGTCTCGCGAATCCCGGGGTGGCTCTCGTCACTGCGACAGTGACCGAGAAGGGCTATTGCCTGCGGGCGGACGGCGGTCTCGACCTGTCGCACCCCGAGATCGCGCACGATCTGGCTTATCCGTCTGCGCCGCGCACTCTCATCGGTCATCTCTGCGCCGGCCTCGCGCGGCGCCACGCATCGGACATTGCAGCGCCGAACATCGTCAGCTGCGACAATCTCGCCGACAATGGTCCGCGCCTGCGACGAGCAGTCGTCGAGCTCGCTCGTCGCCAGGATGCCGACCTCGCGCGCTGGATCGAAGACGAAGTGCCGTTCCCGCGCACAATGGTGGACAGCATCACACCAGCCACCGACACGGCGCTGCGCGAGGTGGTGGCGGATCGTCTCGGCGTGCTCGACCGATGGCCGGTCCAGCGCGAAGCATTCAGCCAGTGGGTGATCGAGGACTGCATGCGCGGCGCTCAGCCGGACTGGGCGGCGCTGGGCGTGACGATCAGCGGCAACGTCGCGGGGTTCGAGCGCACGAAGCTGCGTCTGCTGAACGGCGCCCATTCGTCGCTCGCGTATCTCGGGCTCGCGGCCGGTCATGAGACGGTCGCGCAGGCGATGAGCGATCCGGCGATCGCGTCGTTCGTGCGACGACTCATGATCGAGGACATCGCACCCCTCGTCGTCGCTCCGCGCGGCCTCGACGTGCCCGCTTACATCGAGTCGATCCTGCGCAGGTTTCGCAATCCGGCGTTGCGCTACCAGCTCGTGCAGATCGCCGGCGACAGCTCGCAGAAGCTGCCGTTTCGCTTGCTGGGCACGGTGCGGGACGCTGTTGACGCCAAGCGGCCGCTCGATCGGCTGTGCCTGCCGATCGCCGCATGGTTTCAGTTCATCCGACGCAAGGCGCTGCGTGGCGAGCGCGCGGTCGATCCGCTGGCGGACCAGCTGTTCGAGATTGCAGTAGCGTGCACGGGCGAAGCTGAGCACGACGTTCGCGCATTCCTCGCGCTCGACCGGGTTTTTCCTGCGTCGCTCGCGGGCCACGCAGAGCTCGTACGAGGACTGAGCGCGGCTTACGAGCTACTTCAGCAGCGCCGGCAGCCATAGCGACAGCTGCGGCACATACGCGACGATCAGCAGGACGACGAACGACGCGATGTAGAACGGCCAGATGGAGCGCAGCGTGTCGGTCACGCTGATGTTGCCGATCGCCGTGCCGACGAACAGCACCGAGCCGACCGGCGGGCTGATGAGCCCGATACCCCCTTTCAGGATCAGGATGATGCCGAAGTGCACGGGATCGATGCCGAACGCCTTGGCGACCGGCAGGAAGATCGGCGTGCAGATGATGATCATCGGCGCGAGGTCCATGAACGTACCGATGACGAGCAGCACCACGATCATCACCAGCAGCGCGCTGTACTTGTTGCTCGCGATAGAGGTGAGCACATCGACGGCGGCTGCCGGAACCTGAAGATAAGCGAGCAGCCAGCCGAACGATGCCGCCGAACCGATCACGAACAGGATCAGGCCGGTCGTGCGCACCGCGCCCGCGCAGGTTTCGAGGAACACCTCGCGCGTCAGCCCGCGATAGATGAGGCCGGTGACCAGGATTGCGTACAGCACCGCGATCGCCGCGCTTTCCACCGCCGTGAAGACGCCGGTGCGAATGCCAATGAAGATCAGCGCCACGAGCAGCAGGCCCGGAAGCGATGCCACGAGCCGCACCATGACTTCGCGCCAGCCCGGGAAAGCCTCGACTGCGTAGCCGCGGCGACGTGCGATCGACCATCCGGTAATCATGAGCACCACGGTCAGCAATAGCGCCGGCACGATACCGGCCGCGAACAGATCGGCGATCGAGATCGATCCGCCTGCCGAGGCCGAATACAGGATCAAGTTGTGCGAAGGCGGCACGAGCAGCGCGACGAGCGCGGCCGTGATCGACACGTTCACCGCGAAGTCGCGATCGAAGCCGCGCTTGACCATCTGCGGAATCATCGTTCCGCCGATCGCCGAAACGTCCGCGATCGCCGAGCCGGACACGCCGCCGAAGAACAACGACGCGAGCACGTTGACCTGGCCGAGACCGCCGCGCACGTGCCCGACGAGCGACGACGCGAACGCGATCAGCCGCTCGGAGATTCCGCCGCGCATCATCAGCTCGCCGGCGAAGATGAACAGCGGGATCGCGATCAGCGAAGCAGTGTTCGCGCCCGCGGCGGTCTGCTGCACCACGACGATCGCCGGAATATCGAGATACGTCACCGTCGCCAGCGACGCGGCGAGCAGCGCGAAGCCGACCGGCACGCCGATGAACAGCAGCAGGATCAGGACGCCGAAGAGGATTGCGATCGCCATACGCTTGTCAGTTGCTCGATCGAGAACAGCGCAATCAGGACACCGCCGAGGCACAGCGGCAGGAAGACGATGCCCTGCGGCAACGGCGCGCCGGCGATTTCGTAGTCCCACGCGTCGATCATCATGTCGCCGCCCCAGAGCGCGAACAGAATTCCCACGGCGGCCGCAATGGCGCGCGCGACGAGTTGCATGAGCCGTCGCAGCTTCGGCCGCGCATGCTCGACGACGATGAAGAAGCCGAAGTGCCGGCCGGCATGCACGCCGGCGGCAGCGCCGAACATCATCGTCGTGCTCATGCACAGCAGTGCGAGTGGTTCTGTCCAGCTCGGCGCGTCATTCAGGACGTAACGCGCGAACACCTGCCACGCCTGAATTCCGGCCATGGCGACCAGCGCAACTCCGGCGATGCCGATTGCGAGGCGCGCCAGCGCTTTCACGCGAGGCCTCGGATGCCGTCGAAGAGCTCACGCAAGGCGCGGTCTGCCAGAAAGCGCTCGTGGATCGGCGCGGCAGCCTTGCGGAACGCAGGCAGATCGACTTCGTTTGCCTTCACGCCCGCGGCGAGCACCGCGGCTTTCGACTCCGCCTCCATCTTGTCCCACAGCGCGCGCATGTACGGGACGCTGGCGCGTGCTGCCTCCATCACGATCTCGCGATCGCGCGGCGACAGCGCGTCGTAAGTGCGTCGGGAAAGCAGCAGCGCTTCGGGCGAGTACGAGTGATCCGTACGCGACCAGTAGTGCGCGACTTCGAACTGTCGGCTGGTGTGAAACGTGCGCCAGTTGTTTTCCGCGCCTTCGATCAGGTGCGTCTGCAGCGCCGAATAGACTTCGCCGAACGGCAGCGGCGTCGGGTTGCCGCCGAGCGCGGCGATCGCCGCGATGAAAATGTCCGAAGGCGGCACGCGGATCTTGAGGCCATGCAGGTCGCGTGGCTCGTGCACTGCACGCCGCACGTTGTAGAACGAGCGCGAGCCGGCGTCGTAGATCGCGAGGCCGATCAGCTCGCGCCGTTGGAATTCCCCGAGGATCGCCGCACCGGGCTTGCCATCGACGGCGCGCCGCATGTGCTCGACGGATTCGAAGACGTACGGCAGCGAGAAGACACGCGTCGAGGGAAATGCATTGTTGAGCGGCGCGAAGTTCACACGCGTGATGTCGAGCGCACCGAAGCGCGCGAGATCCACGGTGTCCGATTCGCGCCCCAGCTGCCCGGCGAAATAGACGCGAATCCGCAGCCGCCCCTCGGTCTGCGCGGCAATGCGCTCGCTCATCCAGCGCACCGCCTGCACCGTCGGGTAGCCGTCGACGTGCACGTCGGCCGCGGTCATCAGTCCTTCGGCATTCAGCGCGGCGGCTGCCCGCGAATGCGCGGCGCACAGGGCGCTGAGGCCGATGAGTGCGGCGCGCCGGTTCACGAGCCTCATGCGCGCTTCGCGTGCACGCTGGGATGCGGCGTGGCACGCACCGCGCGGCAATCGATTTCACCCAGGCCGTGGAAGACGTGGCGCGAGCGCTGGCCGGGGCGAATGTCGTGGACTCCGGTGATCATGCCCGTCGTGATCACGGAGCCGGCTTGCAGCGGCCGGCCGCGTCGCGCGCACTTCGCAAGCGTGAACGCGAGCGCTGCGAGCGGACCATGACGCAGCGACGTGACGCCGCGCCCGACGAACTCGTCGTCGATGAACGTCTGGGCGGTGACTTCGTACAGGCTGCGCCAGCCTGTGACGGCGGTGCCGATCACGACGCCCCAGTTGTTGCCGAAGTCCGAGATGACCGCACCCGGGCCGAGGTCGTTGAGCGTTGCGAGCGGGCTGCTCGCGATCTCGACGCCGATACACAGCTCGCCAACGAAGTCCGCGGCCTCATCCAGCGTCCACTCGACTTTGTCCGCGGGCGCATCACGACCGACGCAGATCACGATCTCAGCCTCGACGGCTGCGAAACCGCCTTCGAAGACCGGGCAGTCGAGCGTGCGCCGGGGCGAGTCCACACGAATGTTCGCTGCGAGCACCGGGCCGATCAGGCGCTCCTCGGCGTAGCGGCCCTGCTGGGCTTCGGCAATGCGCGCGACCTTCCAGCCGCCGACCGGCTCCGGCCAGCGCGCGAGGGCAAGATCCTGGCAGCGATATGCGGTCGCGAGATCGGGCGGCACGACGCCGGGATAGCCGGGCAATGCACGCGCCTCGAGCCGTGCGCGCACGAACTGCTCCGCTATGACGTCGCCGTCGCTCGCTGTCGATTGCAGATGCACCGGGCTGCCCGCGATGATTTAGTGCGGTATTGTATAGAGGAAACCGGTGTCATTTACAATTGCCGGTATTCGAACCCGACGGCGAACGAGGGGGCCGGGATGAGCTCGCGCATTTTTCTGCTCGCGATCCTGCTGCTGACTGCGGCGCCGCCCGCCGCATGGGCGGCAGACGATCTGCTCGCCTTCCCCGAAGCGCAGGGCGCGGCAGCGCACACACCGGGCGGACGCGGCGGCAAGATCCTGCGCGTCACGACGCTCGCGCCGAGCGGACCGGGCTCGCTGCTCGCCGCGCTCGAAGCCGACGGCCCGCGCATCGTCGTGTTCGAAGTCGGCGGCGTCATCGATTTGGCGCGGCACGAGATCAAGATCACCAAGCCGTATGTCACGGTCGCCGGGCAAACGGCGCCGTCGCCGGGCATCACGCTCATCCGCACGGGTATCGACGTCAACACGCACGACGTGGTGCTGCAGCACATCCGCGTGCGCACCGGCTCCGCCGAAGCGCCGAAGCGCGGCGGCTGGGAGCCCGATGCGTTTTCGACGATCAGCGCGCACGACGTGATCGTCGATCACTGCTCGATGACCTGGGCGATCGACGAGAATCTGTCCGCTTCGGGGCCGCGCTTCAACGGCAGGAACCCCGAGGAGTGGCGCCGCGGCACGTCGTACCGCGTCACCTTCAGCAACAACATCATCGCCGAGGGTCTGAAGTACTCGACGCACTCGAAGGGCGAGCACTCCAAGGGCTCGCTGATTCACGACAACGCCTCGGACATCCTCATCGTCGGCAACCTGTACGCGCACAACTACGAGCGCAATCCGCTGTTCAAGGGCGGCGTGCGCGGCATGGTGATCAACAACCTGATCTACAACCCCGGCCCGCGCGCGGTTCACTACAACCTGATCGCCGAGGAATGGCGCGGCCAGCCGTACCAGGTCGGGCAGATGGCGCTGCTCGGCAACGTCCTGCGCGGCGGCCCGAATACGCCGCCGGGGCTGGCGCTGTTCATGCTCGGCGGCTCGGGCGACATCGAGCTGTACGAGGACGACAACATCGCGGTCGACTGGGTCGGGCGTCCGTTCGACAAGCTCGGGCGCTATACGACTTCGAGCGCGCAGATCCTGCCGCTGGCGCGGCCGTCACTGCCATTCAACGTGCAACTGCTGCGCGCGGCGGACGTGCAGGATGCAGTGATTCGCAATGTCGGCGCGCGCCCCTGGGATCGCGATCCGGTCGACGCGCGCATCGTGGCCGACACAATCGAGGGTCGCGGCGAGATCATCGACGATCAGGCGCAGGTGGGAGGGTATCCGCAGTACAAGGAGACGCGGCAGGCGTTTGATGAGCGGGAGTGGGATTTGCGGTACATGACGAAGAAGACAAAGTGACGAGGGTCACGTGGGTCACGTGGGTCACGAAAGTGACGAAGGACCCTCGTGACTCACGTGACCCTCGTGACCCTCGTCACTTCTCCGCACGCGGATACGCCACGATCACCACCAACTCCTCCTCCCCTTCCTGCCAGATCCCGACGTCGGCTCCTTCGTGCATGAACACGGCGCTGTTCGGCCCCAATGCCACCTGCCGGTCGTCAACCCGCAACTTCGCGCGGCCACTCACGACGTAATACACCTCGTCGTGAGTGAGCACGTGCATGCCGATTGCCGAACCTTTGTGCAGGGCGCGCTTGCGGAAGATCACGCGCGCGTCCGGTACGTCGTCGAAATAGCGATAAGCAGTCGAGTCACCGCCGCCGTCGTGCGGCGCGGGCTCGACCTTCGCGACGGCGGCATCCTCGCGCACCCAGAAGCGATTGCGAATGTGCCGCGAGGACTGCGCTGCCTGCGGCTCCGGCGAGCGTTCGCACGCGATCCCTACCAGCGCCGCGAACGCGCACGCCGCCGCAGCAACTCTCCTCACCGGAACGGACCCGCGAACAGCGGCACCAGCAGCGGCGTCGTCCACGCCGGCAGCAACTCGAAGTTCAGCGTCGGAACCCAGCCCGCGTCGAAGCCGAGATCGGGCTCGTTGATCGCATTCCACGCCGCGATCACGTCCACAGGATTGCGCACCCGCGGCCCGAGAACGAGCGTGCCCGACGCGGACAGCGTCGTGCCGTTGAAGCGGTCGATGATCTGGTCGAGCGTGAAGCTGCGCTCGGCGATGAAGAAGTTCTCCTCGGCGAAGATCGCCGACTCGATGCCGACGCCCCAGCTGTAGACGTAGCTCGGCGTCGAGCGCACGTCGTAGAGATTGTTGTAGAGATGAACCTGGCCGAAGCGCACGCGCGGTGCGCGCTGGCCAATGCGCTCGAACAGATTGTGATGCAGCGTCACGCGCAGTTTGCCGCGATCCGCGGTCGCACCGTCGGACGAGCCGATCAGCATCGTCTTGTCGTGATTGCGGAAGCGATTCCACGACACGGTGACGAGATCGGAAGCGTTGGTGATGTCCACCAGGCCGTCGTGCACCTGGAACAGCACGCCGAAGTACAGCGGCAGCGTTTCGTCCGCGGTGTCGCGATCTTCGAACATGTTGTGATCGATCCACACGTTGTTGCTGTCGCGCAGGGAGATCGAGTCGTACTGCGAGTTCCAGGAGCCGAGCGCGCCGTCGGTCGGCGCCCAGGCCGGGAAGCAGTCGAACGTGTCGCGGAACGTCAGGTTGCGCACGATGATGTTGGTGCGGCTGTTCGCGACTCCCGAGGTGCCGCGGATATCGAACCAGGCGCCGCGAATCGTCGCGTCCCGGCCCACGCCGACGATCGTCGTGTTCGAACCGATGCGGATGCGCACGCGCGCCTGTTGCGCCTGTTGCGAAGCTACGCGCGCAGTCTCGACGGGACCAGAAGGCGCTGTCGTTCGACCCCACACAGCCGGATCGTAGGTCGCCAGAAACTGCTCGATCGTGAAGCCGTTACGATAGTAATCGGTGCACGCGAGCGGCTGATTCGCGTCGTCGACGTTCGCATCGATCGTGCCCTGCACGTAGATGATCTTCGGCTCGTTCGACGGCGTCGACGGCGAAGTGGATGACGGCACGCCGTTGTTCAACGCCGCGATCAGCTCGGCGCGATTCGTCACGACATAGACCTGCGCGTCGACCGCGGCCGCTCCGCCGGTGACGCCGCTGCCGCTCGCAGCCCAGCCGTTGTCGGAGTCCAAGGTCTCGCGCCCGAGGTCGCGTTGCCCGTGAGCGTGAACCGCAGCGCCGACGAGCAGGCACGCGGCACCCAGAAGAATGGTTTGAGTACGCACGATCAATCCCTCGATGGAAAGACAAAGTCACGTGGGTCACGAAGGTGGAGGAACCCTCGTGACTCTCGTGACCCTCGTGACTCTCGTCACTCAGAACTTGTAGCGCGCCCCGAGCAAGAACTGCCGTCCCTGGTGGTGGTAGTACGAAACGCGGTCGGTCGGATCGAGCCACTGATCCTGGAACTCATCGGTCAGGTTCAGCGCCTCGAGCGTCAGGTCGAAATTCTGCATGACCGTCCAGGTCGCGGAGAAGTCGATGTTGAGCGTCTCTGCGGTGCCTTCCACGTCGTTGTTGTTACGGCCCGGGACCGTGGTCAGGTACTCATCGCGATACGCCGCCGACACGCGCGCGCCGAACACCTCGTTCTCCCAGTACAGCGTCGCGTTGAACGCCGAAGGCGACAGACCGGTGAGATCGTCCTTGACGAAGGTCGTCGTGGTGCCGACGAGCTTCACGTACTCGATCTCGGACTGCACGTCCGTGTAGTTCAGGATCAGGCCGAAGTGGCTCAAGAAGCCCGGCAGGAACGACAGCGGCTGCTGATAGCTGACCTCGTAGCCCTTGAGGTTGCCGCCGTCGGTGTTGGTCGGCAGGTTGAACTGCCAGCCGGAGAGGCACGTCGCCGGATCCGGGATCGCGGTCCCGCACGCGGCCAGCGCGACGCTGTCGGGCAAGCCGAGCGAATTGTTCGAGAACGAATCGGTGCTGCGGATCGTCTGCACGAAGCTGCTGATGTCCTTGTAGAACAGCGCCAGCGACAGCAGCGAGTCCTGTGCGAAGTACCACTCGAACCCGAGGTCGTACGACTTCGCGCGATACGGGTCGAGATCGGGGTTGCCGGCGTTCACGGTCTTGTTGGCGCCGCTGATGCCCACCGACGCGCCGGGCGCGAGGATGCCCAGGCCGGTCGTCTGACCGCCGCCGTTCGGCCGCACCATCACTTTCGCTGCGGCCGCGCGGATCAGGAACGAATCGGTGACTTCCATCACCAGATTCAGCGACGGCAGCGTGTCGTCATACTTGCGATTGACCGTCGTCTTGAGCGGCGCGCCGGACGTGAAGGTGTAGCCGGACGAGGTCTGATCCGTCTCGACGTAGCGCACACCCAGGTTGCCGCGCAGCGGGCGACCGAACAGCTCGAACTTGAAATCCGCCTGCACGAAGCCGCCGAGATCTTCCTCCTCGATGCTGTAGTTGTTGCCCAGCGCCGGCTCGATGCCGAGCGGGAACAGACTCGGGTCGTAAAGGCCGAACAAGTCCGCGGCGCGGTCGAGATCGGGCATCAGCCAGCTTCGCGGCGTGCCGTTCGGCACATCCAGGTTGTTGCTGATCGTGACCTGGCGGCTGTAATCCGCGAGCGGCGTGGCGCCGACATTCGCCGGGATCGTGCCTTCCTGGCTCGAGGTCGTGCCGTTCGAGCGCTGCTTCGAGGTGGTCTCGAACTCGAACTTCTTGTACTGCGGCCCGGCCTTGAACGTCAGCGAGTCCGACAGGTCCCACGCCACTTCGAACGCGCCGGTCTTGAACGTGTTCAACGAGGTCTGCGGGCGCAGGCGGATCTGCGACAGGCGCCACGTCGCGGGATTGGTCACGTCGACGTTGCCGTAGCTGATCACCGGCAGGCGGTCGTTGCCGCGGTAATCCCAGCTGTAACCGTCGACGTCGGCCGCATCGAACAGCAGCGTCGTCTGCACCGGGTTGTCGTGATCGGCCTCGGAGTAGCCGACCAGCGCATGCAGGTGCCACGTGTCCGAGAAGTCGTGGCTGCCGTCGAGCGTGATGTGCGTGAAGTCCGTGCGCAGCTCGTCGAAGCGCGCCTCGGAGCGGATGTCGACGTTGTCGAACGTACCCGCCACGATCGTGTTGTTCTCGATCACCGCGCTGACCGGAATCACAGCGTTCATGCCGCTGGCGCCGTTGGTGCTGAACACCGGCGCCTCCAGGAAGATCTCGCTGCGCTCGGCATCGAAGCGCGCGAACATCGCGTCGAGGCTGATCGTCGTTGCGTCGGTCGGCCGGAACTGCAGCGAGCCCGTCAGTCCCAGGCGCTCCTGCTCGTGCTCATAGATGTCGTAGCGCGGAATGCGCGGGCGGAATGCAGCATCGAGCAGATCCCGGCTGGGACCGGTATAGCCCGCGCCGGGCACGCCGAATCTGGCGCCGTTGTTGAACGAGCCGACCACCGGCAGGCCGGGAACCTGCACGCCGTCGCTGTTCAGCGAGTTCTGCCAGCGCACCGTGCTCGAGCCTTCGTCGAGCAGCCGGCGCTTGGTGTACGCCGCCGAGAGCAACGCGCCGAACTTGCCGTCGGCAAATTGGTTGCTGATGAGCAGCGCGCCGCGCGGATCGAGATCCTCGTTGATGTCGTTGTAGCTGCCCTGCACGCTGGTCACGACGGTGAAGCCGTCGTAGTCGAACGGCCGCGCCGAGCGCAGGTCGACAGTTGCGCCGAGCGAGCCCTCTTCGATCTCGGCCGCAGAGGACTTGCGCACCGTGACCTGGTTGAACAGCTCCGAGGCGAAGGTGTTGAAGTCGAACGAGCGGTCACGGTTGGTGCCGCCGGCCGCGTCGGTGCCGCCGTTCGCGCTCATCGCCTCCATGCCGTTGATGCGCACGCGTGTGAATTGCGGTCCGAGACCGCGCACGCTGATCTGCCGGCCCTCCCCGCCGTCGCGCGCAATCGACACGCCCGGCACGCGCTGGATCGATTCCGCCAGGTTGAGGTCGGGGAAGTCCGCGATGTCCTCGGCAACGATCGCGTCGATCGAGCCGGTGGCTGCACGCTTTTCGTCGAGCGCTACGCTCAGGCTCTGGCGGTAGCCTGTAACCACGACCTCTTCGAGTGATTCCTGCGATGGATCGGTGGCTTGCGCCAGCGCCCCCGAGGCTGCCGAGCAAGTGACCACGCCAAGGACTGCCTGCACCGTTGCACGGAGCGGACTGCGATTGCGATCTGACAGCATGTGAATGACTCCCCCAATCGCCGAAACCTGTTTCTGTTCTGACACCGGTGGCATTCAGCGGCCACAGGATGACACCGGTGACAATCGAAGGCTAGCAGAGCACGATAGCCAGCGGCAAGACGCCGGATTGCCCGCCCGGGTGCCTGGACCGGACCCGGTGTCGCTCCGCAACACGAGGTATGTTCGAGACCATGAGCGCAACTGTGCTTTGCTTCGGGGAAATTCTGCTGCGGCTGTCCTCCCCCGGTAAGGAGCTGCTGCTGCAATCGTCCCGTCTGGACGTTCACGTCGGCGGCGCCGAGGCGAATGTTGCGGTGTCCCTGAGCAAGCTCGGCCACACGGCCGCAATGGCGAGCACGTTGCCGGAGTCACAACTCGGGCACGCCTGCGCGGACGAGCTCCGGCGTCACGGCGTTCGGACGGACGCAATCCGCTTCGTCGACGGGCGCATGGGCCTGTATTTCCTGACGCATGGCGCAGGTCATCGCCCGGCCGAAGTCCTCTATGACCGCGCCGCTTCCGCATTCGCGACCGCGGCCGCGAACGCCTACGACTGGAACGCGCTGCTCGCTGGTTGCAGCTGGCTGCACGTTTCCGGAATCACGCCTGCGGTCAGCGATGCAGCCGGTGAGTCTGCAGCGCGCGCGATGGCAGCCGCACGCAAGCACGGCGCAAAGATTTCCTTCGACTGCAATTTCCGCGCACGGGTCTGGGGCGCTCGCGCCAGCAATGCTCCTGCAACGCTGTGCGGCTTGTGCGAACAGGCCGACCTGATCTTCGGCGACGAGCGCGATTTCGCGTTCATGCTCGGCGGCACAGCCGGCGCGGCGTTCGAGAGATTCGAGCATCTGCAGTTCATCGCCTGCACGACGCGCGAGCGCCAGAGCGCAGACGTGCAGCAACTCGCGGGCCGCCTGCAGAGCCGGCGGGATACCTACACCAGCCGCCCCTATGCGCTCTACGGCATCGTCGATCGCATCGGCGCGGGCGATGCGTTCGCGGCGGGCCTGCTGCACGGGCTGATCAGCGGTTTCGATCCGCAGAAATGCGTCGAATTCGCGACCGCTGCCGCGGCGCTCAAGCACTCGATTCCGGGCGATTTCAACCTGGGCGGCGCGGCGGACATCGAGCTGGTGATGGTGGAGCAGCGCACCGACGTACGGCGCTGAGCGCACGTTGCAGTATCATTCTCCTCCCGCCTGCGGAGGATCTCCCATGTACGACTTCAGAAAGTTTTTCATCAATGGCGCGTGGGTGAGCCCCGCGGGACGCCGCGAGCTCGACGTCGTCAATCCGGCGACGGAGCAGCCGGTCGGCAAGATCCTGCTCGGCACGGCTGAAGACGTGGATGCCGCGGTCAAAGCCGCGCGCTCTGCCTTCGACAGCTTCTCGCAGACCTCGCGCGAGGAGCGTGTCGCGCTGCTGGAGCGGATCCTCAAGGCATACAAGGCGCGCATGCAGGACGTCGCGGTCGCGATTTCCGACGAGATGGGCGCGCCGATGAAGCTGGCGCTGAACGCCCAGGCGGCGAGCGGGCTCGGTCATTTCATGAGCACGCTGGCCGTGCTCAAAGATTTCGAGTTCGAGGAGCAGGTCGGCACGACGCAGATCCGCCGCGAGCCCGTCGGGGTGTGCGGACTCATCACGCCGTGGAACTGGCCGATCAACCAGATCAGCTGCAAGGTCGCGCCGGCGCTCGCGGCCGGTTGCACGATCGTGCTCAAGCCGAGCGAGATCGCGCCGCTGAGCGCGCACCTGTTCGCAGAGATCCTCGCCGAGGCCGGCGTGCCGAAGGGCGTGTTCAATCTCGTCGACGGCGACGGGCCGACGGTCGGCGAGGCGATCTCGCGCCATCCCGACATCGACATGGTGTCGTTCACCGGTTCGACGCGCGCGGGCGTGGCGGTCGCAAAAGCGGCTGCGGATACCGTCAAGCGCGTCTCGCAGGAGCTCGGCGGAAAATCGGCGAACATCATTCTCGAGGACGCAGATCTCAACGCAGCCGTGAAGACCGGCGTGCTGTCGATGATGTCGAACACCGGTCAGTCGTGTAATGCGCCGTCGCGCATGCTGGTGCCGGCGAAGCTCTATGAGGAGGCGGTGAAGATAGCGAAGTCGGTCGCCGAGAAACCGGTCGTCGGCGATCCGAAAGCAGACGGCATCACCATGGGCCCGGTGTCCAACAAGACTCAGTTCGAGAAGATCCAGCGCCTGCTGCAGAAGGGCGTCGAGGAGGGCGCAACTGTCGTCATCGGCGGCCCGGGCCGGCCGGATGGCCTCGACAAGGGCTACTTCGTGCGCCCCACCGTGTTCGCGAACGTCAACAACACCATGACGATCGCGCGCGAGGAAATCTTCGGGCCGGTGCTCGTCATGATCCCCTATCGTGACGAAGAGGAAGCGGTGCGCATCGCCAACGACACGGTGTACGGCCTGTCGGGCTACGTCTACTCCGGCAACATCGAGAACGCGCGACGTGTCGCGCGCCGTCTGCGCACCGGCATGGTCCATCTCAACGGCGCGCCGACCGACGTCAACGCGCCGTTCGGCGGCTACAAGCAATCGGGCAACGGCCGCGAATGGGGCCGCGAGGGACTGAAGGAGTTCCTCGAAACGAAAGCGGTGATGGGCTATTCGAGCGCGGCGTAGGAGAAAGAACTGACAGGATGAACAGGATCCTGTTCATCCTGTCGAAAATCCCTTCTCTCCTGGCCTCTCATCTGTTCGGACCCGCCTTCGGATCGGGCGGCGGCGCCGTCGTCGTCACGCGGTCGAACACCCGATGGATCTTCATGCCGGCGATCTGGCTGTCGCCGGACCACTTCATCTCGTATTCGAGCTGACCGGTCTTCGGCAGCAGCCGGTATTTCTCGACGACGCGCGGCCCGTGCCGCACGTAGCGATCGATCACGAACCACTGCCCGTCCCAGCCCACTTTCGAGTCCGCCAGCTCGCCTTCGGGCATCGACACCTGGGTGCTCGAGCCGGCGACCACGCGCCGCGATTCGACTTCGGACACGATGTCGAGCGTCGAGCCCTCCTGGCGAATGCTGAGCGTGTCTGAGATCGCCAGCATCTTGTGCAGGTTCTCCTGGAGCCGCTTGATCGTCGCGCGTCGTGCAGGGCTCGGCTCGTCGCGACGGACGGAGCCGGGCCCGTCGATGTCGATCGGCGGCGGCGCGTCGGGTGGGTACATCCGCTCCTGTTGCTTGCGCCACTTCATGTAGCGCTCGCGCTCCAGGCGTTGCTGCTCCGCGAGCATGTGCTCCGCGTCGTCGCTGAGCGCAGTGTTCAGTTTCCAGTTGCCGCTGAGATCCACACCGCGCGGGGAAACGGCGTCGAGCGCAGCGGCGCTGAACGTGACGCTGCCGGAGAGTGCAACTGCAAGCAGGCGAAGGCGGATGGACACGTCGTCGAAATTTCGCTTGGCGGCAGGCGATGACTGTAGCAGTCAGCGCGCGTGCCTGCATGCAGAACTGGCGGCAGATCGGAGTCACGAAGCGCTTTTAGGTCGCCAGTCGGCGCTCCAGTCGAGCTGCGTGCGCGCCTTGCTCGTGTCGAGCTGCGGACCGGGATCTGCGATGTTGTAGATCCCCGGTTCGCCGCGCTCCATGGCCAGCACGGCTGCCCAAGCCGCTGCGTCGACGTGCAGCGACGGGGCGCTCGCACTATCAGCGCCCGTGCCCGGTCCGTACAGCCGTCCGTATCTCAACACGATGCCCGCGAGCGGCGGCGACCCGAGCACGCGCCTCTCCAGCTCAGAGACACCGCGAACAGTTATGGCACGCGATCCTGCAGCTGTCAGGTCGAGCGGATCTTGTTCGCGAAGCGCCCGGGTTTGCGGCGCGTATGCCCAGGCGATGCTTTGCGCCACCATGCGCGGCACTCGCGCGGCGAGCGCTGCAGCGACCAGATTCGCAGTACCTTCGCTCCGCATTCTTGCGTTGCGAGCGATGCCCTCGTCCATGCGCGAAGGATCGAGCCCGGCCGGCAGATCGGTGAGTTGATGCAGGACGACTGCGGGCTGTGCGTGTGCGACGGCGCGCTCCAATGCCTGCGCGTCGAACACATCCACGACGACTGGCTGCACGCCCGCGTCTGCGAGTGCTCTTGCCTTGTCGGACGAACGCGTCGTGCCGACGACCTGCCACCCGCGCTGCAAGAGCAATGGGACCAGCCTTCGTCCGATTGCGCCTGCGGCGCCGGCGAGGAACACCTGGCGATCATTTGGATTGCGCATAGTCCACCAGACGGCGCGACGGTCAGTCGTGTGACAGTCGCGGTCCTAACGCACCGTGAACAGGATGCGATCCACGAGATGGCCCGCTGCGTCCAGCAATTCGAGGCGATGCGCGCCGGGCTGCGGCGTCCACAACACGGACTTGTTCGCGGAGGCCAGCTTCGCGCCATTCAGTGTCAGTTGCAGATTGGCCGTCGCACCTTCCGTGGTGATCAGCACCTTCTGATGCGAGGGCGGAATATCCGGGTCGGACGCGATGACCATGCCGTTGGCCGGCGCAACGATGCGTGCGACCTGCGCTGCCCGCGTGATCGTCATGGACTTCTCTCGTTGCTGGCCCGCGAGGAACCATTCGCGCCGACGCGGTTCGACCGCGGGCTCGAACTTCGTCGCCGCGGCCACCACGCCCGCAGGCGGCTGCGGTGCGACCGACGCGAGGTTTTGATGAAGAGCGCTCATCACTTCGCGCCAGACAGGCGCTGCACCGGTCACGCCGCTGACGTCATGCATCGCATCGCCTTCGAAGTTGCCTACCCAGACGGCAACCGTGTAGCGCGACGAGAAGCCGATGCACCAGTTGTCGCGCATGTCCTTGCTGGTGCCTGTCTTCGCAGCGCTCCAGAACGGCGTGTTGAGGTGATTGTCGATACCGAACGTAAGCGCCCGCGCAGCGGGATCGCTGAGGATGTCGCTGACGATGAACGTGGCGTCGGTGGGCAACAGACTCGTCGCGGCCTGTGCCGGCGCATCGGCCCGCACGCGCAGCGGCGACCATTGCCCACCTGCTGCCAGCGCGCGATAAGCCTGCGCCTGCTGCCACAGGGACACTTCCGCCGAGCCGAGCGCGAGTGAATAGCCGTAGAAGTCGCCGTCCTCGGTGATCTGCGCGTAGCCGAGCTGGTGCAGACGTTCGCGAAACGGCTCGACGCCGACGAGCACGAGCGCGCGCACTGCCGGAATGTTGAGCGAGCTGCCCAGCGCCGTGCGCACGCTGACCAGGCCTTTGAAGTCCTTGTCGTAGTCCTGCGGAATGTACGCGCCGCTGGCCGTGTCGAGATGCACGGGAGAGTCCTTGAGTAGCGAAGCCGCGGTCAGATAGCCGCGCTCCAGCGCCAGCTCGTACAGAAAAGGCTTCAGCGTCGAGCCTGCCTGGCGCAGCGCGCGGACGCCGTCCACCTCACGCGATCGCGAGGTCGGTCCGGCCGAACCGACATACGCAAGCACGTCACCGCTGGCGTTTTCAGCAACCAGCACTGCTCCATCGCGCACATTGCGGGCGGACAGCGATGCGAGCTGCCGGCTCAGGATGTCGCGAGCGAGCCGTTGCACGCCGGCATCGAGCGTCGTCTGTACGCGTTCGCCGGCATTCGTCAGCAATGCATTCGCCAACTGTGGTGCAAGCTGCGGATGCGGCGGCGAATCGATCCCGTGCGTCAGTAGCGATGTGGCCGTGGCCTTCAGCTCATCGCAGCTTGCAGTCATCTTGGCAGCAAGCGCGCGACTGCAGGCGCGCGCTGCGATCCGTTCGGGCGAGCCATTCGGCTCCGGCAGCAGCGCCGCGATGACGAGACTCTCCGGCAATGACAATCCGGATGGAACCTTGCCGGCGAGCAGATGCGCGGTTGCGCCGATGCCCTGCAGCTCGCCCCGGAAGTACGCCAGGTTCAGATACGCTTCGAGGATCTGCTGCTTGGTCCAGCGATCCTCGAGTGCGCGGGCCAGCCGCGCCTGATTCCACTTGTACGCCCAGCCCTTCAGACCTGCGCGCGGGTGCGGCCGCGCTTGCAGCAGCGATGCGACCTGCATGGTGATCGTGCTCGCGCCGCGATTGCGTCCACGCACGAACCGGTCGCGCGCAGCGCCTAAGACGCTGCGCCAATCGATCCCCTGATGCTCCCAGAAGCGCGCGTCCTCGCCGCGCACGATTGCTGCTACCAGCGCCGGCGAGATCGCCGGCAGCGGCTGCCAATCGAAGCGCCGAACTTTCAGGTCGATGCGCGTCGTGTCGAGCACCGAGCCGTCGCGGGCCAGCAGGAATGCATCGGAAGGCGTGAAGCGTGAGCGTACCGCTGCGATATCCGGCGCCTGCACCGGCCACGCGAGCGCGAGTGCCAGTGCTGCCACAGCGAACAGCAGGAACGACCCAAGCAGAATGCGGATGCGCCGGCTCACTCCTTCGCCTCCACCGTAATCGCTGCATTCGGCGACTCGCCGAACATCTCGGGGGCGTACATGGCCTCGACGCGCGTCGGCGGCAGCAGGAACTGACCGGGATTGTTGAGACGAACGGTGTACTCGACGACCCAGCGTCCCTTCGGTACGAAGCGGTAGTACGCACGGAATGAATCGAAGCGCCGCTCCTCGAACGCGGGCCACGCATGGCCTTCGCGACGCTCTTCGCGCGTCAGCAGCTCGGATTGTCCGCCGAGCCCGCTGCCCATGACCGTAGCGCCGCCGGGGATCGGGTCCTCCACCGCGACCCACGACATGTCGGACTGTGCTTCGAGCTCGAGCCTGACGCGGGCGACATCGCCGCGCGTCCAACGGCCTGCGACCTGCTGATCGACAGCAGTCACGCTGCGTTTGATCTTGTAGCCCGACGACAAGGGCTTCTGCAGCGGCAGCGCCGCAGTCGCGCGGATCATGACCCAGGGGCGGCCGCCGCCATCGTGGCTCACATCGAGCGACGCGGGTCCGTCCTGCCAGGGTAGGGCGACTTCCTTGCTGTTCGCAGCGAGTGGCCACGCGACCTTGCGATCCTGCGATCCATAGCGAATGCCGGATGAGCCGGTGACCGGCATCGACTCGAACGCCGCGGAAAATTTCTCCATCGCGAGCACACCGAGCGCATTGGCAACCGTGGTGTTCCAGTGCCCGCGCTGCTGCCTGCCGAGCGTGCCGCGCACCAGGCGCGGAATGTCTTCGCGCCACTGCGGCTCATCGAGCACAGCCATCAGCATGCGGTTGGCGTTGGAGTCGGCCGAGATCATCAGCCACCACAGCGCATCGCTGCGCTCGGTGGAGAATCCCATCGTGGTTCCCTGGAAGTTCAGCCGGGTACGCAGAACCTGCAGCGCCGCGGCGTGACGCTCGTCAGCGTGCGGGATTCCGCCGACCCGCTTCACGATGTCGAGCCAGTCGATCACCGCGGACGTCGGCCAAAGCTGCGGTTCGAGCTGGACGCTGTCGAGCATCTGCGGCTGCGCTGCGTCGTAGCGTGCGAGCGCAGCGATGGCCGCAATCTTGCGGATCGCCAGATCCGCAGTCGGGAGCGCCGAGCGGCGCACGATCTTGCCGGACACGAACCGCGCCAGCGCGTCCAGCATCTGGCGCTGATCTGCTGCGGCGAGTTTCCAGCCGGCCTCGTGTGCCAGCAGCAGAATGTAGGCCGTGAGCGAGTCATCGCCTTCGAGGCGATCCGACGGGAAGTACTTTACGAGGCCGTCGCGGTCGAGGTACGCGGGCAGACGTTCGGACGATGCCTGCCACGCTGCCTCGTCGCGCAATGCGACCGCTTTCGACAACTGCTGCTCGATGCACGTGAACTCGTACCAGCTCATGTATTCGCGCACGCCATCCATGCCATCGCCGAGCTTCGCGCGCAGCGTCACTTCGAGCCCGCCGCGTCCTTTGACAGCGTCAGCCGGACGTTCGGCCGGAAGTGACAGCGGTGCGGTGAGCTGAGCGATCGTCGCCTGATACGTGCGCACCGCATACGCAGGAATGACGGACTGGGTGAGCTTGATCTTGTCGCCGGCCGCGCCGTTGACTTCGTGCGCGGTGACTTCCCACTGCAACCTGGAGACACCCACCGGCGCCGTCACGTGCCATACGACGTCGCGCGCGTGGCCGGCAGCAATTTCCGCGCGCTGAGCTCGAAGCGCAGGCGCGCGATTGATCGCGAGTCGCGCCTGTGCGTCGACGGTCAGAGTACGATCAGTCGTGTTACGCAGCGTGAAAGTCGCGGCGTATCGATCTCCTTCGCGCACCAGCGGCGCGAGTCCCGACACCAGAATCAGGTCCTGCGTCGTGTTGATCGTGGCAGACCCGGTGCCGAAGAGTTGGGGCGCGCCGTTCGCCACCGCCACGATGCGGAACGAAGTGAGCGAGTCGTTCAGAACGACTGGAAACACCGCGTTGCCCTGACCATCGAGCTTCACCCGTCCCTTCCACAACAACAGGCTGTCGAACTGCTCGCGCGCGCGATCTCGCTCACGGCCGCCACCACCACCATGCGTCTCGGCCTTACGCCCGTAGTGCCGCTTGCCGACAACCTGCATCTGCGCTGTCGACGTCCACACCTCCACGCCGCGCTCGCCCATCATCGCCGCCAACAAATCCCACGAACGGTTCGGCGCCAGTTCCAGCAACGCCTCGTCCACGGCGGCGATTGCGACCTCGCTGTCCGCCGGCAGCGCCGCGCCGTCATCGCGCTGAACGTGAACGCTCACCATCGCCTGCTCGGCGACCTTGAACACTTTCTTGAAGGGAGTGACGGTGACGTTCAATCGATGCGGCTTCCAGCCCACGTTGATCCTGGCCACGCCGAGGCGATACGCGGGCTTGTTCAGATCGACGAGCGCCGTGATCGCTTCGCCCTGCGGCCTGCCGCCGGAGAGCGCGCCAACGCGGCCGCGCACAGCAAGCACCGAGACGAACACGTTCGGCGCGTACGAATCCGCGATGGGCACTTCGATCAGCGGCATCTGACCCTTCAGCTGCGTGACGAAACTGGACAGCACGCCCTCGCGCTCGACCGTCACCAGCGCGGTGGCCTGACGAAACGGCATGCGCACCTGGAAGCGCGCCGTTTCGCCGGCCGCGTACTCCTTCTTCTCCGGCAACAGATCCATGCGATCGCCTTGCGTGCCGCCAAACCACCAGTCGTCCTTCCCCGCGACCCAGAACGACGCCGTCGCTCCGGCCACGTTCTGTTCGGCGTCCGACGTTTCGGCACGCGCGATGACTTCGCCGCTGATGCCGGGCGCAACTTCGCAGATCAGCAGTCCCTGCTCATTCGTCACGCCCTGGCAGGTCGCGGCAAGCTTGCTGGTCTCGCGTGTGGTCTCGTACGCATAGAAGCCGCCGATGAGCCGCTTGCGATACGAGTACGCGTTGGATCGATAGAGGCCGACCTTGACCGGCTGTCGCGCGCGAGGTTTGCCGTCGAGATCCAGCACGATCACGCGAAAGCGCAGCTGCTCTGCGCTCGCCACCCAGCCTTCGGGACGAATGCCGACGCTCAGGCTCGCGGGAACGAGCCGCACGCGTCCGGTCGAAGTCAACAACTCGCCGTTCGCATCAGGATATTCCAGCTCGGCGGTGAGCTGAGCGGCACCCGGCAGCTGCGGCAGATCGCCGACGGCGACCCGCGCCGATCCGTCGCCGTCGAGCGTGATGGGCAACACCTGCACCTTGCCTGGCTGTGCGGGCTGCTCAGCGGAGTCCTCGTAGAAATACGAGTTGTCGCCGCTGACGATGCCTTCGCGGACCACAGCGCCGCCGAATCGATAGTCTTCGTAGCCGGCGTAGGTCAGCGGCACGGACTCGACTACCGAGCGCAGCTTCACGGGCAGCCCCGATGCGCCACCGCCGGACATGTATGCGACGTGCAGGTCGAGCACGGCGGATTTCTGCCGCACGAGCGGCCGCGCGGAGCCGGTCACGCTCGCGCGCATCGACGGCAGACGAAACTGCTCGACCTTGAAGCTCGCGCTTGGATGCGGGTACGGGTGCGGCTCGCCGTCGACGATCGACACCGAGTAGTCGCCGAGCTTCGCCTCCGCCGGAATGACCCATTGGCTCTCGGCGATGCCGTCGGCGCCGAAGCGCGCTTCGAGCTCGTATTTCTGGTCGCTGCCCTGATGGTTGATCACCAGCTCGAGCGTCCGGGGCAACGCCTCGGGCAACACGATCCCCGGCGACGCGTGCCTGCGCAGGAAATGTTTCATGGACACTTTCTCGCCGGCGCGGAACAGCGCGCGGTCGAGGACGGTGTGATAGATGCCTGCTTCGTACTCGCTGCCCGTGTTCAACCCGAAGCGGTCCGGCGTGATGCCCTCGTTCCATGACGACAGCGTGAAGCTGAAGTCGGCGTCGCGCTGCGCGAACACCAGCAACGGGCGAATCCGGTCCGACCAGCAACCCGAGGCGTTGTGCGGCTCACCGAACGATTCGCCGATCGCGGCAATACCGTCGGCGTTGGTCTTTCCTTGCCACACACTCCTTCCGCCGCAATATTCGACGATGGTGATCGCGGCGTCCGGCACTGGCTGACCGTCGTCCAGGCGCGTCACCCACACGCTGGAGCTCTCGCGGCCCCAGTTGAAGTGCACCGACAGGTTCGTGACCAGCGCCGAGGTCGAGACGTAGCGCAGCTCATCGCGGCCGAGCAGCGTCTGTCCGAGCAGCTTGCTGCCGATCTCGACGACGTAGAAACCTGGCTCGCGCAACGGGATGCCGATGACCTCGGCCGGCTTGCCGCCCGCAGGTTTTTTCAGCGTGAACGGCTGCGTCGCATCCGCAGGCGCGAACACGGAAGTCGTACCGGTCATCTCTTTCCAGACGCTCTGCGTCGCATCCGTGTCTGCATCCGCCGCGGGCTCCGCGGCAACCCATTGGCCGCTGCTGCGATTCGCGCTCGTCACTCGCTCGAGCCAGTTGGCAATCCCGGCCGGATTCGCGTCGACCTTCACCATCCTGGCCGGCAGGTCCGGCTGTTGATCGCCGAACTGCGGCTCGACATTGCGCAGCGTCACCGGCAGCACCCCGCCCTGCTTCGCTTCGAGAATGCCGAAGTCCGCGGCGAAGCGCGCGAGCGCGGGGAACGCATCGATGCGCACTTCGAGCGGAAAGCGCGCGGCATTCGCGAGCGGGCGGCCGGAGTCGTCGACGATGCCGGCCGGCAGCGTCACCAGCGCCGTGGATTCCTCCGGAAACGGTCCGTTGAAAACGATGCGCTCGAGCATGGGCACCGATTTCGGCTCGGTCTGCGCCGGAGCGAGCACTGCGCCGTCACGGGTCTTGATCCGTACGCCGAGCGCGAGGTCGCGGGGCACTGGCGCTGCAAAATTGACCGCGACGGGCTGCGTGGGAGTACACCCGGCGCGCGCATTCGCGCGCGTGCATTCGACTTGTGCCGTGAAAGCCGGACGCACCTTGAAAGCGAGCTGCTGATCCTGCGAGGTCTCGACGCCGGAGAGCGCTGCGATGCCTGTGCCCCACTGCAGTCGCATCCGCGTCGCGGCCGGCAACGGTCTCTTGCAACGAACGACCGCGAGGCTTTCTTCGGCCTGGTCGAGCTCGTCGTTCCTCAGCCGCGCCTGCGTGATCGCGCCGTTTTTCCACAGCAGCTGGAAGTACTCGTAGCCGAGTGAGCGACGCTCCTCGAGCACGGCTGCGCGCTCCGCGCCGGCGAGCAACTCGACGCCGATCTGCTCCTCGATCCCTTCGACGACGCAGTGAGCGTGAGCTTCGACAGATTGTGAAGTTGCCTGTGCGTCGAGCCGCAGCAGGAATATCTGCCGCTCGTCGATCGCTTCCCAACCGTCGCGCGGATAGGAGGCCGCGATCGCAGGTCCGCCGGTGCTGAACGAGAAGCTGCGAGTGCCGGACAACGCAGCACCGGCAGCGGTCCGCAGCTGCGAGCGCAGCGTAAACATGCATTGCAAACCTGCGGGCAGATCGTCGTCGAAGTCGTAGACCCAGTTGCGCGGATCGGCCCAGCGCCCCTGCCCCGTCGCGGGACATTGCACGTCGAACGGATCCGGCAGCCGCGGATCACCGAGCGTCACCATCGGCGCCGTGAAGCGCACCGTGACCTGACGGACCTGTCGCGCCGTTCCCTGTGGCGTAAAGAGCTCGACCGACCCCGACGGCAGAGCTTCCTGCGCGAGCGCCGCCGCTGCAACGAGCAGCACGAGAAGACCGGTCCACAGCCCTGCGATGCGCGCCATTCGCGAACCTCGAATTCTTATTCGGTCGGCAGCAGCCTACTCCAGGCGAGTCGTCGCGGGCGTGACGCTTCCGGTCACGCCGCTGATGAATCGTGGAGATTTGTGGCGACCGTAGTTCCGCGGGTTGCAAGCGCGCGGCCAGCGACTACTATCGACGCTCCGCGCTCGCGCGCCCTCCGTGAAGATTTTTCTGATCTGCGCCATGCACACCAACAACCGACTCCTGCCCTTCGCGTGCCTGTGTCTCATCGTCAGCCCGGCCGCACTCGCCAAGCCCGCTTCCGTCGCGGAACGGCTCGCGGCCCAGAACGCGCTTTTCGAAGAGCAATACCAGGCGGACCTCAAGGCAAATCCCGAGCGCGCCACCTCGTACGGCGACTATCGGTACAACGACCGGCTCGATGACTACTCGATCGCCGGTGCCAGGAGCGAGCACGCGAGCGACCAGGCCTTTCTCGCGCGTCTCAAGGCAATCGATATCACGGGCTTCGGCGAACAGGACGTTCTTTCGCACCAGGACATGCAGCGCAGGCTCGAGCAGAGCATCGCCAACTTCGATTTCAAGGAATACGAGATGCCAGTGAGCCAGGTGCAGGGCCCGCACACGCACCTCGCCGACCTGCCGCTGGCAGTGCCGCTGGATTCGGTGAAGCACTATGAGGATTACATCGCGCGGCTGCGGCAGATTCCGCAAGCTTTCACGGATACCGAAGAGGTGCTGCGCGCGGGCATGAAGGACCAGCTCATGCCGGTGCGCTTCCTGCTCGAAAAAGTCCCCGCGCAATGCCAGGGCGTGATCAAGGCGAATCCGTTCGTGCTGCCGACGAAGAAATTTCCGTCGAGCATCTCCGCCGCCGATCAGCAGCGCCTCACCCAGGCCATCAACGACGTCGTCACCAGGCAGGTGCTCCCGGCGTACGAGGCCTTCGGCAACTTCGTCGCCAAGGAGTACGCGCCGCACGGTCGCACCAAGCTCTCGATCGAGTCGCTGCCCGGCGGCGAGCAGCGCTACATGAACGACATCCGCAGCCGCACGACGATCACCAATCTCACGCCCGACCAGATTCATCAGATCGGCCTGCGCGAGATCGAGCGCATCGAGAAGGAGATGCTGGCGATCGCACAGAAGGAAGGCTTCAAGGACCTCGCGTCGTTCCGCGCATCACTGAAGACGAACGCGGCCTGGCGTCCGAAGTCGGAAGAGCAGATCGTCGAGTACTTCCGCAACGCCATCGCGCAGATGCAGCCGAAGCTGCCGCAATTGTTCGGCTTCCTGCCCGGCTCGCCGGTAACGGTCGAGCCGATTCCGGCCTTCAATGCCGCGGCGGCCACGCACTATCAGTCGGGAACGCCGGACGGCAAACGCCCGGGCCGGGTGAGCGTGGCGGTCTCCCATTTCGAGGAGCGCTCGCTCATCGATGCCGAGGCGACCGCGTATCACGAAGGCGTGCCGGGCCATCACTTCCAGCGCTCGGTGTCGCAGAAGCTCACGGGTCTGCCGCAGTTCCGCTTGCACGGCGGCAACTCCGCCTACAGCGAGGGCTGGGCGCTGTACGCCGAAGAGCTCGGCAAGGAGGTCGGACTCTACAAGGACCCGGTCAGCGACTACGGCCGTCTCTCGAGCGAGCTGTTCCGCGCCGTGCGGCTCGTGGTCGACACAGGCATCCACGCGAAGGGCTGGAGCCGCGACCAGGTGGTCGAGTTCTTCCGCAAGACTGATGCTGTCGATGAGCCCACCATTCAGTCCGAGACGGATCGCTACATCTCATGGCCGGCCCAGGCGCTCGCCTACAAGCTCGGCCAGCTGAAGTTCCGCGAGCTGCGCGCGCGCGCCCAGAAGGAGCTCGGGCCGCGCTTCGACGTCCGCAAGTTTCACGACGAGATGCTCGGCGGCGGCGTGCTGCCGCTGAATCTGCTGGACGAGCGAACCAACAAGTGGATCGCGGAGCAGAAGCAGGGCGCGACCAAGACGGGCTGAGGCGGGAGGAGCTGGAGCGGGTGATGGGAATCGAACCCACGTTAGTAGCTTGGGAAGCTACAGTTCTACCATTGAACTACACCCGCTTTGCGAGCCGATTCTATGCAGCGGCCCGCCCAACCGGCAAGCTTACGTCCCATGAAGTTCGACCTGCGGGACCTGGAGCTGTTCGTGGCCGTCGCCGATGCCGGGAGCATCGCGCGGGCGGCGGAGCGCTCGCACACCGTAGCCTCGGCGGTCAGTAAGCGCATTTCCGATCTGGAGGAAGTATTCGGCTGCCCGCTCATCGTGCGGGCAGCGAAGGGCGTCGAGCTGACGCCGGCCGGTCACGCTCTGCTGGTGCGCGCTCGTGTGCTGCTTCATCAGGCTGCGCAGCTCGATGACGAGATGCGCAGACATGCGAGCGGCTCGCGCGGCTACGTGCGAGTGTTCGCCAACATCTCCGCGATCGTGGAATTCCTGCCGGGCGCCCTCGCGACGTTCGCCGCCGCGCATCCGGACATTCACGTCCAGCTGGAAGAGCACGTGAGCTCGGCGATCGCCGCCGCGGTCGCGGATGGCTCGGCAGACTTCGGCATCCTGAGCGAGCTGCCGCTGGTCGACGGCCTCACGACGCTGCCGTTTCGCAACGACGAGCTCGTGGTGGTGTTGCAACCAAATCATCCGCTCGCGCACCGCCCGACACTGGCGTTCGCCGATGTTGCGGATCAGCCGCTGGTCGGTCTGCATGCCGGCAGCTCGCTGCATCACGTGCTCACGCGCGCGGCGACGGAGATGGGCCGCTCGCTGAACTGGCGAATCAACGTGACGAGTTTCGACGCCGCGTGCGCGATGGTCGCTGCCGGACTCGGAGTCGGTATCGTGCCGCGTGCCGCCACGACGCCGTACATCCGCTCGCAGTCGCTGGCATCAATCGCGCTGAGCGATGCGTGGGCTCGCCGGCAGCTGTTCCTGTGCACGCGAGCGAATGCGCCGCTGCCTTCGGCTGCGCGGCTGCTGTTCGAACACCTGCTCGGTCAAAATCAAACTCCGTGATGTCTGAGAAAGATCCTTCCGAGACGCGAATGCGCAGCGTGCGCAGCTTCGTCCTGCGCGCGGGCCGTGCGACGGTCGGCCAGCAGCGCGCGCTCACCGAGCTGTGGCCGAAATACGGGGTGGAATTTTCGCCGGTACCGCTCGACCTGCAGGCGCTGTTCGGTCGCGCGGCGCCGTGCATGCTGGAAATCGGCTTCGGCGCCGGCGAAGCGCTGCTCGAATTTGCGGGCGCGCATCCGGAGATGGATTGCGTCGGCATCGAAGTGCATCGCCCGGGCGTTGGACGACTGCTGCTCGGCGCGGAGACGGCGTCGCTGCGCAATCTGCGCGTGATCTGTCACGACGCCGTGGAGGTACTGCAACAGCAACTGCCGCCCGCCTCCATTGCACTCGTGCACATCTTCTTTCCCGATCCGTGGCCGAAGAAGCGGCATCACAAGCGTCGGCTGATTCAACCGGCATTCGTCGAATTGCTGGCGAAAGCGCTCGCGCCCGGCGGCACGCTGCGCCTCGCGACGGACTGGGAGCCATACGCCCAACACATGCGCGAGGTGCTCGATGCATCCGCGGCGTTCGTCAACGCTGCAGCCGAAGCCGGTTTCGTCGCGCGATCCGCAGAACGGACGCCCACGCGCTTCGAGCGACGCGGCCAGCGTCTCGGTCATGGCGTATGGGATCTCGAATATCGAAGAGTGAATTGACAGTGATGTCATCAACCGCGCGCGTGCGCGCGATTACTTGATGCTCTGCAGAAAAATTTCCTCTTGAATAAGCACGCTCACAGGACTAAAACGAATCTCGAACAAGGAACATCGCCGCATCAAGAATTCCATGGAGACCCGTATGACCTCGCCGAGTCCTGTTGTGGGTGACTGGTATCGCAGGCCCGGTGGCGCGTTGTTCGAAATCGTCGCGATCGATCGCGACGATGCAACGGTCGAAGTGCAGCACTTCGATGGCACGCTCGAGGAGTTCGACCTGGAGACGTGGGGCGAGCAGGAATTCGAAGAAGCGCAGGCGCCGGAAGACTGGAGCGGCTCCGTCGACGTCGACTCCGAGGACTACGAGCCGGACCGCGAGGTGAGCAGCGGCACGACGTGGACCGACCCGCTCACGAGCCTCGACCGCTCGGAGGCGTCGGGCTACTCGGAGTGGCCGTCGCCGCGCGATTTGTAGAAGACACCGCGTCGCGCGAGCACGTAGAGCAGCAGCAGTCCGGGCAGGCTGAGGCTCGCGGTGTAGACGAAGAACGCCTTGTAACCGATCGCGTCGACCACGAATCCGGAAAATCCTTCCAGAATTTTTCCCGGCAGCGCATAGAACGACGAGAACAGCGCGTACTGGGTCGCCGTGTATTTCGGGCTCGTGAGGCCCGAAAGAAACGCAATCAGCGAAGTGCCGTGCATGGCCAGCGCGAGGTTGTCGAGGCTGTTGACGGCTGCGAGCCCGATCAGCGACGGCCCGTCCGTAGTGGCGAGCACCGCGAACCCCAGATTCGAAGCGATGATCATGCAGCTGCCGAGCACCAGAGCGCGCAGCACGCCAAGCTTGGCGATGACGATGCCCGCGATCACGATACCGACCATCGACGTCGCGATGCCGAACACCTTTACGACGGTGGCGATCTGCGCCAGCGTGAAACCCTTGTCGATGTAGAACGGATTCGCCATCGAGCCCATGGTGAAGTCGGTCAGGCGATAGCTGGCCATGAACAGCAGGATCAGCACCGCGCTTCCCCAGCCGAGCCGGCCGAAGAAGTCGATCAGGGGACACACGACGGCGCCGATGAACCAGGCACCGGCGTTGCGCAGCCAGTGCGGCCAATGAGTGCGCCGATCCAGCCACTCGATGACGCGCTCTTCGCGTTGCAGGCTGTCGCGGGACGCACTCGCATCGGGCTCGCGACTGGCCAGCGTCGTGATCACACCGACACCGACCAAAGCTGCCATGGTCGCGTAGCTGGCGTGCCAACCGAATCCCGCTGCGATCGTCAGCGCACCGGCGCTGCCCGCCATCAACGCCAGCCGGTAGCCGAGCTGATAGGCCGCCGCCATCGCACCCTGCATTTGCGGAGGCGCCGACTCGATACGCCAGGCGTCGATCGCGATGTCCTGCGTGGCCGCGCAGATCGCGACGAACAACGCCCAGAGCGCAACGCGCAGGACGTCCGCGGACGGCTCGCTGATCGAGAGATTGAGCAGGCCGATAGCGATGCCCGCCTGCGCGAGCAGCATCCAGCTGCGGCGACGCCCGAACAAGCGATGCAGGAACGGCAGCTTGAGGCGATCGACGATCGGCGCCCACAGGAACTTGATCGTGTAGACGATGCCGACCCAGGCGAGCATGCCGATCGTCGCGCGCTGGATGCCGTCCTGTCGCAGCCACGCCGACAGTGTCTGAAACACCAGAAAAAACGGCAGACCTGCGGAGAAGCCGAGCAGCAGCATCGACAGCATCCGCGGCTGCCGATACACGAGTAATGCTGCGAGCCAGCCGCGCCTCTGGTTGCCGGCAGCGGCGGGTTGCCCGGTGCTCAAAGGTCGTAGTCCATCACGAGCGGCGCGTGATCGGAGAAACGCTTCTTCTTATAAATGCTCGCGCTCAACACGCTGCCGCGCAGCCCCGGGCTCAGGATCTGGTAGTCGATGCGCCACCCGACATTGTTCGCCCAGGCCTGGCCGCGATTCGACCACCACGTGTAGTGGTCGGGGTCCGCGTTGATCTCGCGGAAGCCGTCGACGTAGCCGACGTCGCCGAACAGCTGGTCCAGCCACGCGCGTTCCTCGGGCAGGAAGCCGGAGTTCTTCTGGTTCGAGCGCCAGTTGCGCAGGTCGATCTGCTTGTGCGCGATGTTCCAGTCGCCGCACAGCACGAAGTCGCGCCGCTTGCGCTTGAGCGCGCACAGGTGCGGCATGAACTCGCCGAGGAAGCGGAACTTCGCAGCCTGCCGGTCCTCGCCCGAAGAGCCCGAAGGCAGGTAGACCGAGACCACCGAGAGCTTGCCGAACTGCGCCTCCAGGTAGCGTCCCTCGGCGTCGAACTCTTGCGAGCCATAGCCGATCGTCACGTTGTCGGGCTTGCGCTTCGCGTAGATCGCGACGCCGCTGTAGCCCTTCTTCAACGCATCGAAGTAATAACAGTGATAGCCCTTCGGCCGGTACAGCGCAGCGCTGAGCTGATCCTCCTGAGCTTTGGTCTCCTGCACGCAGACGACGTCCGGCTCCTGCCGCGCGAGCCACCGGAACAGGCCCTTGTTGCCCGCGGACCGGATGCCGTTGGCGTTGACGGTGATGATTCGCATGCCGCTCATTATAGAGAGGGAATGTATAGAATCCCTTCATGTCCGCGTCCTTCATCGAACTGTGCCTGCGCCTGGGCGTGCTGCGCTTCGGCGAGTTCAAGCTGAAATCCGGCCGGCTGAGCCCGTACTTCTTCAATGCCGGCGGGTTCAACACCGGGCGCGCGCTCGCCGAGCTCGGACGGCACTATGCCGACGCGATCGAGCGCTCGGGCTGGCAGTTCGACGTGCTGTTCGGTCCGGCCTACAAAGGCATCCCGCTGGTCGCGTCGGCATCGATCGCGCTCGCGGATCGCCACGCCCGCGACGTGCCCTGGGCATTCAACCGCAAGGAAGCGAAGGATCATGGCGAAGGCGGCAATATCGTCGGCGCGCCGCTGCGCGGCCGCGTGCTGATCGTCGACGATGTGATCACCGCCGGCACGGCGATTCGCGAGGCCATCGAGATCATCACTGCTGCCGGGGCGCAGCCGGTCGGAGTGGTCCTCGCTCTGGATCGCCAGGAGTGCGGCACCGGGCAGCTGTCGGCGGTCCAGGAGGTCGAACAGACTCTGCATCTGCCGGTTACGAGCATCCTGCGGCTCGCGGATCTGATCGAATACCTGGAACGCTCCGGCAACGAGAGCCAGCTGGCGGCCACTCGGGCCTACCGCGCGCAGTACGGCGTCGCCTGAGACTCAACGGCAAAAAGTTGACCCCCTGAGTTCCTGCGGCACAATACGCGCGAATGACGCTGGCTCGAGCCCACATGCGCGGGATTCGCACAGTCGCGACAACGATCGTCGTCCTCGCCTCGCTCTATTCGGATCTGACCGCGGCGCAGAATCGCTCCTCCACGCGCGAGGCCTTCTTCCGCTGCAAGGATCGCAACGGCCAGGTGCAGTACGGCGACAGCATGCCGTCGGCATGTGAGGGCCTGGACACCGAAGTACTCAACGACCGCGGCATGACCCTGCGCGTGATCGAAGGCGAAGCGACACGGCAGAAGCGGCTGCAGCGCGAGACCGAAGAAGCGAAGATCCGCAAAGAAAAAGATGTGCGCGCCTTGCGCGATCGCACGCTGATCGAAACTTATCTGACGGTCGAGGACATCGAGCGTCTGCGCGACCAGCGGCTCGAGCAACTGAGCGCGCAGTACCGCGTAACCGAGCAGAACATCGCCAACCTGCACGAGCGCCAGACGCGCCTCGAAGCACAGATCGCGCGCTTCAAGCCCTACAGCGACAACCCGAGCGCGCCGGCGCTGCCCGACCATCTCGCCGCCGAGATGGTCAACACGGTGAACGGCCTGCGCGTCTACCAGGAATCGCTGGCCGCGAACCGCAGGGAACAGGCTGACCTGACCGCGTCGTTCGAGGCGGACATCAAGCGCTTCAAGGAACTGAAAGGAATCCGCTAGCCGCGGCCGGAGCTGCCGAAGCCGCCGGCGCCGCGCTGTGACTGCTCGAACTCGTCGACCACCGCGAACTCCACCTGCACGACCGGCACGACTACCAGCTGTGCGATGCGCTCGCCGGGCTGAATCGTGAAAGTCGTCTGGCCGCGGTTCCAGCACGAGACGAACACCTGGCCCTGGTAGTCGGAATCGATCAGGCCGACCAGGTTGCCGAGCACGATGCCGTGCTTGTGCCCGAGACCGGAACGCGGCAGCACCAGCGCCGCGTAGCCGGCATCTTCCAGGTGGATCGCGATGCCGGAGGCAATCAACTGTGTGTCGCCGGGCTTCAGCTCGAGCGGTGTGTCGATGCAGGCACGCAGATCGACGCCGGCGGAGCCTTGCGTTGCGTACTGGGGCAGCGGGTAGTCACGGCCGATACGCGGATCGAGGATGCGCACCTCGAGCCGATGCCGCGCGCCGGCGGGCGCGCCGTCAGCTGGCATGGGCAGGACTCGGCGATTTCGCAGCGACAGCGCGCGTCTTGTCGCTGGCGCGATAGCGCTCGGCGATCACTTCGACGAGTTGCCGCGCCAGCGCCAGCTTGCTGGTGAACGCCAGCTCGCGCTTGCCACCGCCCGGCCAATAGACCGTCAGCGCATTCTCGTCCTTGTCGAACGCCAGACCGGCGCCGACCTTGTTAGCAGCGATCATGTCGAGATTCTTGCCCGTCAGTTTGGCGAGCGCATTGCGCTCGACGTGTTCGGTCTCCGCTGCGAAGCCGACCAGGAACGGCCGCGATTCAGCGCGCGAAATGGTCGCGAGCACGTCCGGCGCGCGTGCCAGCGACAGGCTCATCGTGTCGCTGGTCTTCTTGATCTTCTCGCCCGCGACCTGGTGCGCGCGATAGTCGGAGACTGCGGCGGCCGAGATGAAAATGTCCGCGCCAGCGACATTGCGTCTTGCTGCTTCGAGCATCTGCTCGGCGCTCTCGACTTCGATGCGCTCGACGCCGCGCGGCGTCGGAATCTGCACCGGCCCGCTGATCAGCACGACTTCCGCGCCGGCTTCCCGCGCGGCCTGCGCGACTGCATAACCCATCTTGCCCGAGCTGCGATTGCTGATGAACCGGACCGGGTCGATCGCTTCGCGCGTCGGCCCGGCAGTGACCACGACTTTCAAACCATGCAGCGCGCCGGCGCCGCCGCGAGTGGTGAAGATCTCATCGGCGATCTGCGCGGGCTCGAGCATGCGGCCGACGCCGACTTCGCCGCAGGCTTGCTCGCCGCTGGCTGGCCCGAGCAGGCGCACGCCTCGCTGCTTCAGGATCTGCACGTTCGCCTGGGTCGCGGCATTCGCCCACATTTCGCGATTCATCGCCGGGGCGAGCGTGATGTGAGCGCGCGTCGCGAGACAAATCGTGGCCAGCAGATCGTCCGCGAAACCGTGGGCGAGACGTGCGATGAACTCAGCCGTCGCGGGCGCGACCACGATCTCGTCGGCCCAGCGCGCCAGCTCGATGTGCCCCATCGCCGCTTCGGCCGCCGGATCCCATAGATCGGCGCGCACCGGACGACCGGATACGGCCTGGAAAGTCAGTGCCGTCACGAACTGCTGCGCGCCGCGCGACATGACCACCTGTACTTCGGCGCCATGCTCCATGAGCCGGCGCACGAGGTCCGGGCTCTTGTAGGCGGCGATGCCGCCGGTGACGCCGAGCAGAATCTTGCGAGGCTGCGGACTCATGCCCGGATTATGGGGGCCGGGTCCGGAAGCATCAAACGGACCGGTGCGCATTTCGGTAGTCCGCAAGCGCATGACCGCAGGCGCGCGACCGCCGCATTTCGCGGCAAACACGCGCCCAATCGCGACCGATCACCGGCCTGCGACGGCACAATTCCTCACTCCAGCAGCAACCAGGGACAGCGGATGTCGATACGGCAATGGCCGCAGCGCGAGCGGCCGCGGGAAAAGCTGCTCGAGCGGGGACCGGGCGTCCTCACCGAGGCGGAGTTGCTGGCGATCCTGCTGCGCACCGGCGTACGCGGACAAAGCGCTCTGGACGTGGCCCGCTCATTGCTGCTCGAATTCGGTTCCCTGCGAGGATTGCTGACAACGGACCGGGAGCGTCTATGTGAGGCGCGCGGCCTGGGTCCGGCAAGGTATGTGGTCCTGCAAGCCTCGCTGGAGCTCGCGCGCCGGCACTACCAGGAACCCTTGCGAATGGGGGCCACGCTGCCCACGCCGCACGCAACCCGCGAGTTCCTGCAGATGCGGCTGCGCGACCTCGCGTACGAGGTTTTCTGCTGCCTGTGGCTCGATAACCGGCAGCGGGTCATCGCCTTCGACGAAATCTCCAAGGGCACCCTGGACATGGCCAACGTCCACCCCCGCGAAGTCGTCAAACAGGCCTTGTCGCGCAATGCCGCGGCGGTGATCGTGGCGCACAACCACCCGTCGGGCGTAGCCGAGCCCAGTGTCGCGGACCAGATGCTGACCCACCGGCTGAAGGAGGCCCTCGGCCTCGTCGATGTCCGGCTCGTCGACCACCTGGTCGTGGGGGATGGAGTCTGCGAGTCGTTCGCCGAGCGCGGATTGCTGTAAATCCCTTCCCTCTCAAGCCATTGGCTGGTATAAAGCGCGACTCGTTTTCGGGCTGGGGGCCATTGCGCGCCTGGCCGCCCCCTTGAGGATTGCAGCCATGTCCAGAGTCTGTCAGATCACCGGCAAACGGCCGATGACCGGCAACACGGTGTCCCACGCCAACAACCGGCGCCGCCGCCGCTTCCTGCCGAACCTGCACGTGCAGCGTTTCTGGCTGGAGAGCGAGCGCCGTTTCGTCAGCTTGCGCGTCTCGACCCGCGGCCTGCGCACGATCGAGAAGAAGGGCATCGAGAAGGTGGTTGCCGAGCTGCGTGCCCAGGGAATCGAGCTCTGAGCATCGAGCTCTGAGCTGAAGGAGAGTCCGCCATGCGTGAAAAGATCAAGCTGCTGTCGTCGGCCAACACCGGCCACTTCTACACCACGACCAAGAACAAGCGACTCCATCCGGACAAGATGGAGGTCAAGAAATTCGACCCGAAGGCCCGCAAGCACGTCGTCTACAAAGAGACGAAGATCAAGTAATCGACGTCGGTCACCGGAAACAAAAAGCCCGCCTTGCGGCGGGCTTTTTTCTTTTCCGGTTCTCGTTTCGCTCAGGCCGGCTGCATCGCATAGCCGCGCAGCGACGCGGCAAAATCCTGCAGCACCTTGATGCGGCTCGCCTCCGCCTGCGCGATCCATTCCTTGAGGTGCTGCACGAGCTTCTCGTTGCTCATGTTCGCACCGCTCCACATCGCACGCAGTCGCTCACGGAATTCATGCACCGTGTGCAGCGCCGCGTTCGAAGCGAGCACTTCCTTCAAGCGCGACTGCGCAGTGTTGTCGAGCAGCACCGGCTCCCGCACCAGCAGCTTGCGCACGCGCCGGCTCAGCATGCCACCAGCAATACGCAGTTCATCGCGGAACACCGGCAGCGTTACGTGCCGGGTGTAAGCGCGCAGCACGTGCATGCGATTCACGATCACGGCGCGCACGGTCTCGAGATCGATGTGCTTGCGCGGCTCGACGTGCGCCGGTGCTGGCGCCACGCGGATCACCTTCGCGAGCCGCAGAGCGCGGAACACGCAGATGTACATCCAGCCGATGTCGAACTCCCAGCGATAGATCGAGAACTTCGCCGAGCTCGGGAACGCGTGATGGTTGTTGTGCAGCTCTTCGCCGGCGACCAGCAGGGCCCACGGCACGATGTTGCGCGCGGCGTCCGGGCACTCGAAATTGCGATAGCCGTAGTAGTGGCCGATGCCGTTGATCACGCCGGCAGCCATGACCGGATTCGCCATCATCTGTACTGCGAACACGATGATGCCCGGCACGCCGAAGAACAGCAGGTCGACGAAGAACAAGATCGTGATGCCGAGGTTGCGATAGCGCGCGTAGACCTTGCGCTCCATCCAGTCATCGGGCGTGCCGCGGCCGAATTTTTCCTGCGTCTCCGGATTGCGCGCCTGCACCTGGTAAAGCTCGGCGCCTTCGAGCAGCACCTTCTTCAAGCCGAAAATGACGGGGCTGTGCGGATCGTCCACCGTCTCGCAGCGCGCGTGATGCTTGCGATGCACGGACACCCATTCCCTGGTGACGATGCCCGAGGTCAGCCACAGCCAGAAACGGAAAACGTGGCGCAGCGCCGGGTGCAGGTCGAGGCTGCGATGAGTTGCGTCGCGATGCAGGTAGAGCGTGACTCCCATGAAGGTGAACTGCACCATCAGGAACGTCACGATGACGTACGACCAAAAGCTAAGGTTCAGAATTCCATACAGAAAATCTAGGTTCACTGCGTGGTACCTACAGCCCCTGAGGCCGTGCGTTCGTATTAAGGAAAATTAAGGCCGGGCGACTATAGCGGAGGCCCCCGGTGACCACAAATGAGCCAATCCCTGCTCCATTCGCCGGATGAGACCTGCTCGACCGCACGTGATGGATACTGTGATGGCGATCTCATCAGTATCAATGCACCAACGACACATCAGGTCCGTTTTTCATGCCCGAGCTTCCCGAAGTCGAAACGACGCGCCGCGGCATCGAGCCGTCGATTCGCGGACATGTGATCCGCTCGATCGTGGTCCGTGAGCCGCGACTGCGCTGGCGCGTGCCGCGCGAGCTGCCCGCAGAAGCCGCCGGTCAGCGGCTGCGCGACTTGCGGCGGCGTGCGAAGTATCTGCTGTTCGATCTGGAGAGCGGCACGATGATCCTGCATCTCGGAATGTCGGGCAGCCTGCGGCTGCTGCCATGCTCGACCGCGCCGGCGCTGCACGATCACGTCGACATCGTGCTCGACTCAGGCTTGTGCGTGCGCTTCAACGATCCGCGTCGCTTCGGCAGTTTGCTGTGGACGCGCGAAGATCCGCTGCAGCATCCGCTGCTCAGATCGCTCGCGCCGGAGCCGTTGTCGCCCGCGTTCAACGGCGCGTATCTGGCACGCGCTGCCGCGGGGCGCAGTGTGGCAATCAAGCAGCTCATCATGAACGGCCAGGTCGTGGTCGGAGTCGGCAACATCTACGCCAGCGAAGCACTGTTCCGCGCCGGCATCAGTCCGCGTCGTTCGGCGAAGCGCATCAAGCGCGCGGAATTCGACGCGCTCGCGAAAGCGATCAAGGTCGTGCTGCGCGCAGCGATCCGCGCCGGCGGCACGACACTGCGCGACTACGTCAATCCCGAGGGAACGCCGGGCTACTTCCGGCAGAAGCTGTTCGTGTACGAGCGCACGCGCGAGCCGTGCCGGGTGTGCCGCACACCAGTGCGGCATTTCGTGCAGGGACAAAGATCGACGTATTTTTGCCCGAGATGCCAGCGTTGAGTCGGGCTGAAGCCCGACCTACAGCGATCCCGTAGGTCCGACTTTAGTCCGAGATCCTCAGTACACGACGCCGACGCCGACACCGCGAGGATCGGAAGCTGCTTTCACCTCGCCGGACTTGTAGTCCCACGTGACGATCTGCGCATTGCCTGGCATGCGCGACTCGCGCAGCGAGTGCCCGTACTTCTGCAGCATCTGCTTTTCCTCGTCGGTGAGCGCGCCCGGCTCGAACGTGATCGTGTCGGGCATGTACTGGTGATGGAAGCGACCCTTCTTGATGAACTCATCGGCGGGCCCGCCGTCCATCCAATCCAGTGTCGAGAGCAGCACCACGGTCGTGATCACGCTGCCGCCGGGCGAGCCGACGATCATCAGGCCGCCCGGGGCCTCGACGAAGGTCGGCGTCATGCTCGACAACGGCCGCTTGCCCGGCGCAATTGCGTTCGCGTCGGCGCCGACCAGGCGGAAGCCGTTCGGCACGCCGGGCTTGGCCGAGAAGTCGTCCATCTCGTTGTTCAGCATCACGCCGGTGCCGGGCACCATCAGTCCCGAGCCGAAGAAGAAGTTGATCGACTGCGTGCCGGCGACGCGATTGCCTTCGGTGTCGATGATCGAGAAGTGCGAGGTCTGCGTGCCCTGGTTCGGCGCTTCGATGCTCGGCAGCATGTCGCTTGGCGTCGCGCGATCCATGCGGATCGAGGCGCGCTGCCCATCCGCGTAGAACTCGTGCGTCAGCCGCTCGACCGGGATCTTCACGAAATCGGGATCGCCGAGGAATTCCGCGCGATCGCGATGCGCGCGGCGCATGGCCTCGACGATGAGGTGCTTGCGCGTGGCGCCGTCGACGGAGTTGAGATCGAAGCCCGAAAGAATGTTCAGGGCGTCGATGATCGCGACGCCGCCCGATGACGGCGGCGGAGCAGAGATGATCTTCGCGCCGCGATATTCGCCATACAGGGGCTTGCGCTCGACGACGCGATACGCCGCGAAGTCCTCCAACGACCAGATGCCGCCGAGCTTGCGCACGCCCTCGACCATGCGCTTCGCGACCGCGCCTTTGTAGAAGCCATCCGGACCTTGCTCGGCGAGCGCCGTCAGCGTCTGTGCGAGCTCCGGCTGCTTGATGATCGTGCCGACCGCCGGGACCTCGCCTTTCACCAGAAAGATTTTCGCCGCGGCACCGGCCTGGAACAGGTTGCGTTTGGCTTCGATGCCGCCGCGCAGACGTGTGTTGAGCGCGAAGCCTTCGCGCGCCAGGCGGATGGCGGGCTGCATGCTGGTCTTCAGCGGCAGCTTGCCGTACTTGCTCGCAAGGTGCGCCCAGCCCGCGGCTTCGCCGGGAATTCCGGCAGCGAGCGCGGTCGCGGTCGAGCGGCCCGGCACGACGTTGCCTTTCTCGTCGAGGAACATGTCGCGCGTCGCAGCCTTCGGCGCGACCTCGCGCGCATCGACCATGGTCTCGAGCCCGTCCGATGCCCGATGCAACAGCCAGAAGCCGCCGCCGCCGAGCCCGGAGCTGCTCGGCTCGACGACCGCGAGCGTGGTGCTCACCGCCACCGCCGCGTCGAACGCGTTGCCGCCCTGCTTGAGAATCTCCATTCCGGCCTGCGTGGCCCGTTCGTGCTGGCTCGCGATCGCGGCCTTGGGCGGGTTCAGCGGCGCGTCAGCCGTCGCGAAGCACGGCGCGAGCAGCGCGACGACGAACAGGAAATAGATACGCGAACGAAGCAATGCGAACTTCATGATGGACTCGACCTTGGGAAGGTTCAGGCCTTGCGGCGCGCCCAAGCGCGCTGCAGGGCGCTCTCTACGGCGGGATGCACGAACTGGCTGACGTTGCCGCCGAAGCTGGCGATCTCGCGCACCAGCGACGACGAGATGAAATTGAAGCGGTCGGCCGGCGTGAGGAACACGTAGTCCACCTGGTTCGAAAGGTGCCGGCTCATCGTCGCGAGCTGGAACTCGAACTCGAAGTCGGACACGGCGCGCAAGCCGCGCACGACCACGCGCAAGCCGTGCTGGCGCGCGAAGTCGACGGTCAGGCCGGTATAACCGGTCACTTCGACATTCGGGATGTCACGCAGCACTTCGCGTGCGAGCTCGACGCGCTCGTCGACGCTGAACAGCGGCGCCTTGCCGGGATTCGCCGCGATGGCCACCAGCACGCGCCCGAAGATGTCGACGGCCCGGCGCACCAGGTCGTGATGGCCGTTGGTGATCGGGTCGAACGTGCCCGGGTACAGAGCGCCTGTCATGGCGGAACCTCGCTGGCTGGGTCACTGGCTCGCAACAGATGATAGCCGACCTGACCTGCGCGCTTGGTGCGCTGTACGCTCCAGGCCGCGGGCAGCGTCGCGAGCGAGCGATCCGCCGGGTATTCGACGTAAATATAGGCACCCGGCGCCAGCCAGGCCTGCAGCCGGGCGCCGACCTGCTCCAGGACGGCCGAGTCGAACGGCGGATCGAGGAACACGATGTCGCAGGGTTGCGGCGGCCGCTGCAGGAAGCGCTGCGCATCCTCGACCACCACGGTCGCATCGCGGCTGCCGAGTCGTTCCAGCGTTTGCGAGAGATGACGGCCGATCTGCGGCTCGCGATCGACGAACGTGACGTGCGCAGCACCGCGCGACAGCGCTTCGAGTCCGAGCGCGCCGCTGCCCGCGAACAGATCGAGGCAGCGTGCCCCCACGATCGGCCGCTGCAACCAGTTGAACAGCGTCTCGCGCACGCGATCGGGCGAAGGCCGGATCGCAGCGAGCGGCGGAAACACGATGCGCGAGCCGCGCCAGCGGCCGCCGATGATTCGCAGCCGGTGCGGCGCACGCTGCGCGGTTTTTTTCCCTGCAGCTTTGTTCCGGAGGGTTCGCGGCATCTGGGCGCTGATCATAGCTGATAGAATCTGCTGCTCTTTCCCCACGGTCCACTGTGAATCCTGCCGAGCGATGTTCGGGTTCAAATCCAATAAGGACGAAACGCCGCCGGCCTCCCGGCCCGGCCTGTTCAAGCGGCTGCGCGAGAAGCTCAATCGCGGCAATTCGTGGCTGACCTACGATCTCGCGAACCTGTTGCCCGCGGGCCGCATCGACGACACGGTGCTCGATGAGCTCGAAACGCGGCTGATCACCGCGGACGTCGGTGTCGAAACGACGAATCGCATTCTCGACGAGCTGCGCCGCCAGGTTGCACGCAAGGAGCTCGGCGATCTCGACGCACTATTGGCCGCACTACGTGCATCGTTGCTGAGCATCCTGCAGCCGACACAACAGCCGCTCGAAATCGATCGCTCGTCTGCACCGTTCGCGATCCTGGTCGTCGGCGTCAACGGCGCCGGCAAGACCACGACGATCGGCAAGCTCGCACGGCAACTGAAGCAGCAGGGGATGAAAGTGATGCTCGCCGCGGGCGACACATTTCGCGCCGCCGCGGTCGAGCAGCTGCAGGTCTGGGGCGAGCGCAATGAAGTGCCGGTGATCGCACAGGCGACCGGTGCGGATCCGGCCGCCGTCGTGTTCGATGCTCTGCAGGCCGCCCGCGCGCGACGCATCGACGTGCTGGTGGCCGACACGGCCGGCCGCCTGCACACGCAGTCGAACCTGATGGACGAGCTGAAAAAGGTAAAGCGCGTCATGGGGCGCGTCGATGAGCGCGCACCGCACGAGGTTCTGCTGGTGCTGGACGCGAGCCAGGGACAGAATGCGCTCCAACAGGCGCGCCTGTTCAACGACGCGCTCGGAGTGACCGGCGTCGTGCTGACCAAGCTCGACGGCACCGCGAAGGGCGGCATCGTGTTCGCAATCGCGAGCACGCTGCAGTTGCCGATCCGCTACATCGGCATCGGCGAGAGCGCCGAGGACTTCGCGCCGTTCGACGCCGAGGCGTTCGTCGATGCGCTGCTCAAACGCGAATGATCCGCTTCGATCACGTCTTCAAGCGCTATCCGAACGGCCGTGAGGCGCTCAGCGATCTTTCGCTGGAGATCGCGACGGGCGAAATCGTATTCGTCACCGGCCACTCCGGCGCCGGCAAATCCAGCCTGCTGAAGCTGATCGCGCTGATCGAGCGGCCAACGCGCGGCCAGCTGATCGTGAACGGCCAGAACGTCGCCGGTGTCGGCCGCCGCAAGGTGCCGGCGTACCGGCGCCAGATCGGCATGGTGTTCCAGGATCACAAGCTGCTGTACGACCGCACGATCTTCGACAACGTCGCGCTGCCGCTGATCATCGCCGGGGTCGGCACCAAGGAGATCGGCAAGCGCGTGCGCGCGGCGCTGGACCAGGTCGGGCTGCTCGGGCGCGAGCAGAGCGCTCCGCTCGAGTTGTCGACGGGCGAGCAGCAGCGCGTCGGCATCGCGCGCGCAGTGGTGAGCAAGCCTGCGATTCTCATCGCCGACGAGCCGACCGGCAACCTCGACCCGGACCTGTCGATCGAGGTCATGAAGATCTTCCGCCGCTTCAACGAAGTCGGCGTGACGGTGCTGGTCGCGAGCCACGACATCTACCTGCTCGAGCATTTCCCAGTGCGTCGCGTGCGGCTGGAGGGCGGCCGTATCGTCGCGACCTCCCCAGGAACGGGCGACGAGAAACTCCTCGACCCGCGCAAGTTCCTCGGTCCGGAGCACGGAGCGAAACGGTGAGCGCCTGGCTGCTGCGGCATCTGCAAACGTCGATCGGCTCGCTCGGCCGGCTGGCGCAGCACAAGCTCGCGACCACGCTGACGATCCTCGTCATCGGCATCGCGCTGGCACTGCCCGCGTGCCTGCACCTGGTGGTGAAGAATGCCCAGATCGCGACCGGCAACTGGAATCGTGCCGTCGACCTCACGGTGTTTCTGAAGCAGCCGACCTCCGCGGAGGAAGCGCGGCGGACGACCGACCGGATCAGGCAACGCCGCGACGTGGCCGAGGCGCAGCTGATTCTCGCCGACGATGCGCTCAAGGAATTCCGGCGCGATTCCGGGTTCGGCGACGCCATCGACGCGCTGAACGAGAATCCGCTGCCGCACACGATCGTGGTGCGGCCGGCCGCGGCGTACACGAGCGCCGCGAACCTGCAGAGCCTCGCCACCGACATTCGCGGGCTGCCCTCGGTCGAGACCGTGCAGCTCGACACCGCGTGGGTCAACCGGCTGAACGCGATCCTGGAAGCGTTTCAGCGCGGGCTGCTGCTGGCGGCGGGAATCCTCGGGCTCGGCGTGATGGTGATCGTCGGCAACACGATCCGGCTGGACATCCAGAACCGCCGCGATGAAATCGAGGTCACGAAGCTGGTCGGCGGCAGCGATGCCTTCGTGCGTCGGCCGTTTCTCTACAACGGCTTCTGGTACGGCCTGGGCGGTGCAGCCACGGCCTGGGTGATCACGCTGATCGCCATCGCCGTCCTGCGCGAGCCGATCGGGCGACTTGCGGGCCTCTATGGGAGCGGCTTCGTGCTCGGCACCCTCGATCTGCAGGCGTCAGCCGTCCTGCTGCTGGGCGGCGTCGCGCTGGGCTGGCTGGGCTCCTATATCGCTGCGACGCGGCACCTGCGCCGCATCGAGCCCAGCTGATCGTCGGGCCCGGAACTTCCACCCGGCGCACCCTTCCAATCAAGGAGTTACCGGTGCCGTGCGACGGCGGCAAAGCCCCGCCGCCGCGGAACTTTTTGGCCCCTTAGCACTCCAATCGCCGGACTGCTAAACCCTTGCTACACTCGATTCCGAATCGAGCTGGAGGAATATCTTCGAAATGAATACTGCGTTGGTCCGATCCGGTACCGATCTCGTTCTCGCAGGTCCGGTCGGCAGCCTGGAAGCCTACGTCGAGCGTGTATCGCGGATCTCCGTGCTGACCCGCGAAGAGGAGCTCGAGCTTGCCCGCCGCCTGCAGGGCGCCGGCGATCTCGATGCTGCCCGTCAGCTGGTGCTCTCGCACCTGCGGTTTGTCGTGCACATCGCACGCGGCTACGGCGGCTACGGCCTGCCGATGGGCGATCTGATCCAGGAAGGCAACATTGGTCTGATGAAGGCGGTGAAGCGCTTCGATCCGGGCGTCGGTGTACGCCTGGTGTCTTTCGCCGTGCACTGGATCCGCGCGGAGATCCACGAATACGTGCTGCGCAACTGGCGGCTGGTGAAGATCGCTACCACCAAGGCGCAGCGGAAGCTGTTCTTCAACCTGCGCCGGTTCAAGAAGAATCTGGGCTGGCTGACGGAGAGCGAGACGCGCGCCATCGCCGAAGATCTCGGCGTGACGACCGCGGAAGTCACCGACATGGAGCAGCGCCTGAGCTCGCGCGACCTGTCGTTCGACCCGGCGCCGGACGCGGACGAGGAAGACGGCGCCTATTCGCCTTCGGCTTACCTGCCGCACCCCGAGGCCGATCCGTCGGTCGCGGTCGAGCGCGAGCAGTGGGACGAGGACACGGCCGAGCGACTCGCGCAGGCGATGGAGACGCTCGATGAGCGCAGCCAGCACATCCTGCGCAGCCGCTGGATGACCGAGGAGAAGGCGACACTGCACGAGCTCGCCGACAAGTACGGAGTCTCGGCGGAGCGCATTCGGCAGATCGAGGCGAATGCGATCAAGAAGCTGCGTGGGATCGTGGCGGAGCCGCTCGAGGCATAGAGGCATAGGAGTCAGGCTGAAGCCTGAACTACACCAATAGAAAGGGCCGGTTCATTCGAACCGGCCCTTTTTCTTTGCGGCGAAAGATCAGCCCTGCTTCGTGACGGGCACGATCGTGAGCTCGACCCGGCGATTCTGCGACCGGCCCTGCTCCGTATCGTTCGCTGCGACCGGATGGCCTTCGCCTGCGCCGATCGTCATCAGGCGCTGCGTCTTCACGCCGTGGCTCGACAGGTAGCCGGCAACAGCCTGCGCGCGGCGCTCTGAAAGCGTCTGGTTGTACTGATCGCTGCCCGAGCTGTCGGTGTGACCGGCGACCTCGATGACGGTCTTGTCGTATTCCTTCAGCACCATCGAGACGCCGTCGAGCGCGTTGAAGAACTGCGCGTTCAGATCCGAGCTGTTGAGCGCAAAGGTGATGTTGCTCGGCATGTTCAGCGTGATGTTGTCGCCCATGCGCGTGACGGTCACACCCGTGCCTTCGAGCCGCTGGCGCAGCTTCGCTTCCTGCACGTCCATGTAGTAGCCGACGCCGCCGCCCGCGAGCGCGCCGACGCCGGCGCCGATCAGAGCGTTCTGCAGCTTGTCGCCCTTGGTGAGCAGTCCGACCACCGCACCGGCTGCCGCGCCGATCCCCGCACCCTTGGCAGCCTTGCTGGTCTGCTCCTCACGCGTGTACGGATTGACGGTCGTACAGGCAGCGACGCTGATCAGCACCGCGGCCGTAACTGCGACTTTCACGAATCGATTCACCATGACTACTCCTCTTCGGCAGATGCACTGTCGAGCGGCATTCAGCCTTGCCAACTGGCGCTGAATCCGCACTGAATCCTTCCTACTGTCAAATGGACGCGGTGCTGTGCCTTCAATACGGGATGCGCAGCTTGCGGTAGACGAAGCTCAGCAGCCACAACGGGCCGATCAGCAGGAACTGCACGTCCTTGAAGAACGACGGCCGCTTGCCCTCGTAGTGGTGCCCGATGAACTGGCCGATCCAGGCGACCACGAACAGCCCCAGGCACAGGATCCACAACGGCCACGGCAGCGTCTGCAGCCACGTCACGGAGGCGAGCACCGCGACGACGAACAGCACCATTCCGAGCGCCAACGACCATGACATCGCGACGTAGTACAGCACGGCTGCGACCAGCAGAACTGTGCCCCAGTTCAACAGCGGCGAGATTGCGCGCAACTGCTGCGGCACGGGCAGATACCACAGCAGCCCGATGAGGCTGACGACGATGGCCGGCACGCAGATCCAGTGCAGCAGCTTGTTGGCGGGGTTGCGATGGCTCTCGCCGTACTCGTCGAGCCATTGATCCACTGACTTCATGGCCGCGTACGCTACGCCGGGACACAACCCTGAACAAGGCGATGCACAAGGCGGTATCATGCCGGCCGTTCAGGAGATCGCCATGTCCGCAATTCCGCACAGCGCCAAGCCCACGCTCGCCGCCGAGCTCGATCCGCTCGACCTCTACAACCTGCGCAGCATGCTCAGCGACGAGGAGCGCCTGGTGCAGGACTCGGTCGGCAAGTTCGTCGACGACAAGGTGATTCCGATCATCGGCGAGTGCTTCGAGGAAGAGCGCTTTCCGCGCGAGCTGATCCCCGAGGTCGCGGAGCTCGGGCTGCTCGGCAGCTCGATTCACGGCTACGGCTGCGCGGGGCTGAACGCGGTGTCGTACGGGCTGATCTGCCAGGAGCTGGAGCGCGGCGATTCCGGTCTGCGCAGCTTCGTCTCGGTGCAGTCGAGCCTGTGCATGTATCCGATCTACGCCTTCGGCAGCGAAGAGCAGAAGCAGAAGTGGCTGCCGCGCATGGCTCGCGGCGAGGTCATCGGCTGCTTCGGCCTCACCGAGCCGCACGGCGGCTCGGATCCGGCGAACATGAAGACGGTCGCGCGGCGCCAGGGCAAGGACTGGGTGCTGAGCGGCGCGAAGATGTGGATCACCAACGGCTCGATCGCCGATCTCGCGATCGTCTGGGCCAAAACCGACGAAGGCATCCGCGGCTTCCTCGTGGAGAAGGGCTCCAAGGGATTCAGCACCAACGTCATCAAGCACAAGATGAGCCTGCGCGCTTCGGTGACTTCCAGCCTGTTCTTCGACAACGTCGTCGTGCCCGAGCACAACATGCTGCCGAACGTATCGGGCTTGAAGGGACCGCTGTCATGTCTCACGCAGGCGCGTTACGGCATCAGCTGGGGCGTGACGGGCGCGGCGCAGGCATGCCTCGCGCAAGTAATCGATTACACGAAGACACGCGTGTTGTTCGGCAAGCCGCTCGCTGCCACACAGGCCGCGCAGATCCGGCTCGCCGAGATGTCGCGCAAGATCACGACTTCGCAACTGCTGTCGCTGCAGCTCGGACGGCTCAAGGACGCGGGCCAGATGGCGCCGACGCAGGTTTCGATGGCGAAGTGGCATAACACGCGCTCGGCGATCGAGGTAGCGCGCGATGCGCGCGACCTGCTCGGCGGCGCCGGCATCAGCGTCGAGTACGTTCCGATCCGCCACGCGCTGAACCTGGAAAGCGTGATCACTTACGAGGGCACGGAGACCGTGCACCAGCTAACGGTCGGCCGCGCTCTCACCGGCATCAACGCTTTCTGAGCGCTCGCCCGCGTGGGCGATCCGCACGCGCGGCGGCGAGACGCGCATTTCGAGCCGGGCCGACGCGTCCCAGCACAGGACCAGCGTCAGCAGTGACAGCCACGCCCACGTAACCTCCCGCCGCCGCTGTCCACGATCCGGGCCCGTAACCGCCGTATTCTGTAGTGCTCGCATGGTCGCCATTGCAATCCAGCAGTGCGGATCGATGGCGCATGCCGGGCGTCAGGCTCGGGGCAGATTGTGATCAATCGTGGCGCGCACTCCGTACGCACGCCGCAGCGCTAAACTGTGTCCCATGAAGAAAGTCATCGCCATCGTCGAAGACGAGCCAGCGCTCCGCGACAACTACGCGGCGGCGTTCCAGCGTCATGGCTACGCGGTGCGCACCTACGGCACGCGCAAGGAGGCGATCGACGCGTTCCGCGCGCGACTGCCCGACCTCGCGGTGATCGACGTGGGACTGCGCGACGAGCCGGAAGGCGGTTTCGAGCTGTGCCGCGAGCTGCGCTCGCTCTCGGCCGAGCTGCCGATCATTTTCCTGACCGCGCGCGACAGCGAGCTCGATGCGGTATCGGGATTGCGCCTGGGCGCCGACGACTACCTCACGAAGGATCTCAGCCTCACGCATCTCATGGCGCGAGTCACGGCGCTGTTCCGGCGCATAGATGCGCTGACGCAGCCTTCCAACCGCGATCAGATCGTGACGCGCGGCTCGCTGCTGATCGACACCGCGCGCCTGCACGCCACGTGGCAGGAGAAGCCGCTCGGCCTGACACTCACCGAGTTCTGGATCGTGCACGCGCTCGCGAAGAATCCGGGCCACGTCAAGAATCGCCAGCAGCTCATGGACGCCGCCAGCGTCGTGCTCGACGACAACACGATCACGTCGCACATCAAGCGCGTCCGTCGCAAGTTCCAGGCGATCGATCAGGCCTTCGACAGCATCGAGACGATGTACGGAATGGGGTACCGGTGGAAGGAATAAATGTCCCTTCGCACCAAGCTCCTGCTCCTGAGCCTGCTGACGCTGATCCTGCCCTGGGCAGGCTGGCAATACGCGCAGCAAATGGAAACGACGCTGCGGCGCGCGCAGGAGGACGCACTGCTGACAACGGCCGAGGTGCTGAGCCGCGTCGTCGCGAGCGAGCCCGAGCTGCTGTATCGCGTCGCTGATCTGCGCCGCAACTTCGATCCGTCGCGCGGCGATCTGTTCGCACCGCTCCTGCTCGCTCGTCCGCTACTCGATGGTTTCGCCGATGAGTGGCCGCAGCCCGCGCGACCCGTCCCCGGCTTCGACTCCACTGCGAGCGCGGGCGCAAACGACGCCGAACCGAAGGTGCGCCTCGGCGTGCATGGCCGATCGATGCACCTCTACGTGGAAGTCGCGGAGCACGCGCTGAAGTATGAAGTCCCGCCGCGCGACGACACGGCGCCGCCAGCCAAATCCGATCGCGTCATCGTGCTGACGCACGACGAGTTCGGTCACGAGCGCGCCTGGTCGATCAGCGCGATTGCACCGGGACCGCTGTTGGTGCGTGGCTGCGAGATCGGCGCGCCGTGGCAGCCCTCCGGCGACGAAGTGCCGTACGTCGAGGGCATCTGGCGCGAAACCGAGCAGGGCTATGCGATCGAGCTGCGCGCGCCGCTCAACCTCTTCGGCACGCAACTTACGATTCAGGCCCTCGACGCGAGCGATGCGGTCGTCGCACAGATGCGCGGACTCGCGTGGATTCACACGGGATCGGAGGCGCTCAAGCAGCGGTTGGAGCAATACGGACCGGACGGCGTGCGCGTTTCGGTTGTCGATGCTCACGGCTGGCTGCTGGCGCGCGCCGGCTCGGTCGGAGTTGCGGCGCCGGGGCGCTATCCCGGCCTCGAACGCGACGATGAAGGCTTCACGCGCTCGATTTACCGCGTGCTGTTCTCGAGCGATGCAGCGCGCCCCCAGCCCTACGGACTTCCATATGGAATGTGGGGCCCGCCGGTCGATGCGGCACGCGACGGCAAACGCAACGCAATCTGGTTCGACAAGGCCGGCGGCGAGCCCTCGCTGGTACGCGCCGCAGTGCCGATTCCGTACGGCAACGACAATCTCGGCGCGCTCGTCGTCGAGCAACCCGGCGAGCAGCTCGTGCAGGTTCGCGAGATCGCACTCACACGGCTGCTGAATCTCACCGTGGTCGCGACGTTGTTCGTGATCGTCGTGACAATCGTGTTCGCCGCGCGCCTGTCGCTGCGAATCCGCCGCCTGAGCCGCGCAGCGAGCACGGCGCTCACGTCCGAAGGGCGGATCGAGCCGCACATTCCCGATACCGGGTCGCGCGACGAGCTGGGCGCGCTCGCGCGCAGCTACGACACGTTGCTCGGCCGCCTGCAGGAATACACGAACTATCTGCAAACGCTCGGCACCAAGTTGTCGCACGAGCTGCGCACGCCGCTGACGATCGTGAGCTCTTCGCTGGACAACCTGAGCTCCGAAGAGGCGCTGCCGCAGCCGGCGCAGAACTACGTCGAGCGGGCGCGCAGCGGCACCAGCCGCATGCACGCGATTCTCACGGCGCTCAGCGAAGCGACGCGCGTCGAGCAGATCATCGAGCACACCGACCGCGTGCGCTTCGACCTGCGCGAGCTGATCCGGAACATGGGGCAGGCCTATCAGCAAAGCTTCGCCGGGCATCGCGTCGACACGCAGGTGCCGCAGGAGCCGTGCTGGGTCGAAGGCTCACCGGACCTGATCGCGCAGCTGCTCGACAAGCTCATGGACAACGCCAGCGATTTCACGCCGCAGGGCGGCCCGATCGCCATCGCGCTGGAGCGCGGGCCGCGCTCGTGCACGCTGAGCGTGCGCAACGAAGGACCGCTCCTGCCGCCGCTGCTCGACAACCGGCTGTTCGAATCGCTCGTCACCAGCCGCAGCAGCGTCAACGGCAAGCCGCATCTCGGGCTCGGCCTGTACATCGTGCGGCTGATCGCGGACTTCCACCGCGGCGCCGTCAACGCGACCAACCTGCCGGACGACACTGGCGTCGTCGTCAGCCTCGAGCTGCCGCTCAGCGGTCGTTGAGCCGGTACAGCCGTCGGAGGTCTTTACACTGTTGGGTGTAGTTTCGACTCCAAGGCCGTCGCATGGCCGCCACAGTGCTATCTAAGCCATTGTTTGCAGTCAGCCGCCGAGCCGCAGGCACGCCACTTGCTCACTTTGTATGCAATCGCAATCGCTTCATGACTGGCGATTTCGAGGCAGAGAAGCGGGATGGCACCGCGCAGGGGACGAGGGACTGAACAAAAGCGCCAGGGATCGCGCCGCCGGATCTTTCGCATCCGGCGTGAAGTGGGTCAGAAGGGTTGGAGCGACAGAGCAACGTTTCCTATTTAGCCGCGCTACCCAACAACTCGAAGAAATCGTCGGCCTGGAAACGAAGAGCCCCGCACACATGCGGGGCTCTTTTTTTTATTTCTGTTTCCACTCGCCGCTGGCGTCCTGGTAATACCAACCGGCCGCGGCTTTGCTGGCCCAGCGCTCGGCGAACGTGGTGCGGATGTCGGTCTCCCACTCCGGATGACCGTTCGCGGCGGCGATCTCGCGATAGAGGTTGGTGCGATCGGCGTTTTCCTCCGCCACCAGCTTGCGAACGGAATTGCGCTCCGGCAGCGGCACCAGGTTCTGGTCGCGCACCTGCACCAGGCCGTCGCGCGTCAGGCCGATCGAGCCCGCGTCGTAGTACTTCTTCAGCTGCGCGTGGCGCGCTTCCATCGATTCCGTCAGTTGTCGCACCGCCGGCGTGTCGATGTTGAGGTTCGCCTGCGCGTGCGCCGGCGCCACGATGAAGTCGAGCACCGACGCCGCAGCCGCCAGCAACACGCGTTGCGGACCGGAGCTCTCACGCACGGCGCCCTGCTTGTTCTCCTCGCGCTTGGTCTCCGGCTCCGCGGATTTGTCGCCGCCCCAGACATCTTCGATGATCTTGTCCGCAGCCTTCTCGGCCGCCGCGGCCGGAAAATATACGTTGATCGTCACGCAGGCCGAGAGCGCGAGGCAGCAGGCGATCAGTTTCAGCGAAGGGTGGCGCAGCATCGTGAGCTCCTCGAAGGACCAGCGGCGAATGCTATCACCGCACGGTGGGGCCGCCGGATTTTGTCGCCGCTATCAGCTGTTGCACCAGGCGCGGCCAATCCACGCGGCGATTGCTGCCGATGACGTCGATGCGCGGCAGGCCCCTGCCCTTCACCAGGTAGTAGTTGCCGCTAGTCGCCGGGGCGATGCCATCCATTGCGCACACATTGTTCTCGAGGCGGCAGGACAGGCCGAGCCGCTCGTAGTTGAAGTCGTCGAAGAAGCGCAGGAATCCGCTCGACAGTGCAGCGGTCACGCCAGCGCTGCCGCCGCCGATGCTGCCGATGTTCTCGACCGCTCGCTGACTGATGCGATGACGCGAGCGGTCGCCCGGCGGTGTGTAGAGCTTCGCGTCGAACGCGACCGGCGCCCAGTTGAACAGCCGCAAGCCGTCGACGCGGCCGGACAGCTTGCCCGTGATGCGACCAAACGAGAACGCACCGGTCATCAGCTCGAGGTCGAGGTCCTCGAACGCGACGTTCGAGTAGAAGCGCGGCCATTGTCCGAATGGCTGCTGCAGCTGCAGATCGCTGAGCGCCAGGCTGCCATCGAACACTTGCGCGTGCAGCGTCGTGCCGAGCGTGATGACGCCTTCGCGCATTCGCAGCTTGGACAGCGTGCCGCCGACGCGGCCGCCGAACTCCGGCCAGCCGAACGCCTGGCAGACACGCTTGACGTCGATCGGCTCCAGCGTGGCATCGACCATGAACGCGACACTCGGCAGCCCGGCATTGCGCACGCGAAAACTCTCCAGCGCCAGTGCGCCGTCGAGCAGCGGAATGCGCGTCGCTTGCAACAGCCTGAACTGCCGGCCGCGAGCGCTGAACTGCAGCTCGGCCGCGCCCATTGCCATGCCGTAGACCGCGCCGCCGCGCCAGCTGAGCGCGGAGGATGAGTCGTCGCTGTTCGCTTCGCTGTCCGGTCGCCAGTGGACCGCGCCCGCCAACGCTTCGATCGCGAATTTCTGCGTGCCGTCGTCGAGCGTGAGATCGTCCAGTGTCAGGTCGACACGGCTCGGATTGCCGTCTTCGAGCGCCAGTTCGCCGGCGAGCTTCCCGGCGGTCTTCATCGACTTGAAATTCGTGTCCAGCAGCAGCGGCTGCAGATAGCTCTCGTACGCACCCGGGAACTCGAGACTCGCGAGCTTCAGCGTCAACGTGCGCAGCGGTTGTTCGTTCGCGAAGTCGATGCCAGCACGTCCGCTCGCCTGCGCGACCTCAGCATGATCGAGCACGAAGCGCTCGACGATCAGCTCGCGCGTACCGCGCAATCTCCCCGCAGCAGTTACACGCAGCACATGCGCGCCGAAGTCGAGAAAGATCGGCTGCAAGTACGCCTGTCCTTGCGCAGAGCTGAGATCGACGTCGAACTGCCAGTCACTGCCGCTTCGGCGCACCGTTCCCTGCACGCGTGCGCTCAACTTGTCGCTGGCAATGCTGCCGGCCTCGTTGTTCAACGTCAGCTCGGCGAGCGAGACATCGAAAGTCGAGGCGTGCAGATCGCCGCCCGCGCCGCGACCCTCTGCAGTCATCGTTACCTGGCCGGTTGCCTCGATCGCGGGCAACGGCAAGCGCAGGGTTTTGGCCAGCTTGGCAAGCAAATCGACGGGCACCTGCTGCATGCGGGTTTTGGCTTGCCAGACGCCGCCGCGCAGCGATGCAGTCAGTGCAATAGAACCTCTGCCGAGCCGCAAGCCGTCGGCGGCGAACTCCAACGAGCCGTCGCTGCGACCATAGACGAGCTGTGCCGAGAATGACTGAGCACCGATGGCCGGCCAGTTCGCCGCAATCCGCGCGCGCTCACAGGCGATTGCACGAGTAGACAGCTCAAGACGCGAACAAGCGATGCGCACGCCGTGCAATTCCTGCGACAGCGCATCGAGGCGCAGCTTGCCGATCGTCGCGACGGCGCGGTCCGGGAGCTGCCAATCGATCTCGATGTCTTGCGCGGTCCAACCGTCACCGACGACCTGCTCCACGCTGAGGCTGGCGTCGTCGACTGCGTTGACGAGGCTCGCCGTCCCGAGCGCGAGCGACGCGGCGGCGAGAAAAATCAGCCTAGCCAAGACGCAAACGGACGGGGCTGTGCAACACGGCGCCACTCTACGCTAACCTGACAGCCGTGGAGCGTCGCCGCCTGTCGATAATGTTCCGACCCAGCCGCTTGCCGCGTTTGTTGTGCGTGCTGCTGCTCGCTGTCGCGGCGAGCGGCTGCGCGAAGCTCGTCTACAACCGGCTCGACACGCTCGCCGCGTGGTACTTCGGCAATCTGGTCTCGCTCGACGAGCATCAGAGCTCCAACCTTCGCACGTGGCTGGCGCAGACGCTCGAATGGCATCGCGAATCGGAGCTCGGTCGCTACGCGAGCTTCCTGCGCGAGCTGTCATCGCAAGCAGCGCAACCCTCCAGCCGCGCCGCGTATCAGCGCGCTTTCGACCGCGTCGAAGGATTCGTGGGGGACCTCGCCTCGCAGACGGCGCCGCAGGCAACGCGCTTGCTGCTGCAGCTGAATCCGTCGCAGGTCGACGAATTTCTCGCGAACCTCGAGGACAAATCGCAGGAGCGTTCCGCGGACTCCATGAAAGAGATCCGCAACGGCACCTGGCAGACGAACCGGGTCAAGGAGACGCAGCGCCAGGTGAAGCGCTGGACCGGCACGATCACGCAGGAGCAGAAACTGCTGGTGCGCGAGATGTCGCAGCAGATCCACCCAACCACGACCGAGTGGCTGGAGAGTCAGCAGCAGTGGCGCACGGCGCTGCGCGATGCTTTTAGCAACCGCGGCACAGCGCAGGAGCGTATCCTCCAACTGCTGCGCGACCCCGGCACTCAGTGGACCGAGCAGTACAAGACGAAAGAGGCGAGCAATCGCGAGCAGGCACTGTCGCTGCTGACAGCACTCGATGCCTCACTGACGCCGGCTCAGCGCGAGCACGTGCAGCGCGAGCTGACGAACCTGGCGAAACAACTCGAAGCATTGATGGAGGAGTGACCATGCGACGTCTCGCCCATCTGACGACACTGTGTCTGGCAACTTCGCTGGCGCTCGCTGCTTGCAGCAAGCCACAGCAGCAAGCAAAGGCTCCGGAAGCTCCGCCGCCCGAGCCGGCAGCAGCCGCACCGGCCCCGGCACCGACTGCGGATGCCGCGGCCATCGATGCAGCAGTCGCCAATACCGACCGCTTCGCGGGCGACAGCGACCAGGATGCGTGGCGCAAGCCGGCCGAGGTGCTGAAGTTCATGGAGCTGCGTCCCGGCCAGCATGCGCTCGACTACTTCGCCGCCGCCGGCTACTACACCGAGCTGATGTCGCGCGTGGTCGGCGCGGACGGCAAAGTCATCGCGTACAACAATCCGGAGTACCGCAAGTTCGCAGAAGACGCGCCGGACAAGCGCTACGCCAACAATCGCCTGGCGAACGTCACGGAGGTGACGACGCCTGTCGAAGCAATGGCGGTCGACCCCGCATCCCTGGACGCGGCGTTGTTCATGCAGAGCTATCACGACCTGTACTGGCGGCCGAAGAAGGGCTGGCCGGCGACCGATCCGGCGAAGGCGCTCGCGCAGCTGGTGCCGGCGCTCAAGCCCGGCGCAGTCGTGGTCGTAGTGGATCACGTCGCCAACGCCGGCGATCCGACGCAGACAGTGAACGCGATGCATCGCATCGATCCGGCGGTCCTCAAGCGCGACTTCGAAGCCGCGGGACTGACGTTCGACAGCGAGAGCTCGCTGTTCGCGAATCCCGGCGACGATCACACGAAGGAAGTATTCGACAAGGCGATCCGCCACAAGACGGATCAGGTGATGTACAAGTTCAGGAAGAAGTGACGTGGGTCACGAGGGTCACGAGGATCACGAAGTGAGCGTCACTCTCGTGACTTCCGTGACTCTCGTCACTCTTCTTCCACCGTCTTGAACGCCTTCATCAGCTCCTGCTGCTTGCGTGGCGGGACCGGGTCGTAGTGACTCAGCTCCATCGTGAAGCTGCCTTCGCCGCCGGTCAGTGACTTGACGCGCGCCTGGTAGTCCGTGATCTCCGCCAGCGGCACGAGCGCGCTGATGCGCGTGCGCTGGCCAGCGAGCGATTGCGTGCCGCTGACGCGGCCGCGACGCGTCGCCAGGTCGCCGGTGATGTCGCCGGTCGCACCGGTCGGCGTCGTCACTTCGACACGCACCACCGGCTCGAGCACGATCGGGCCCGCCTCGCGGAAGCCGTTGAGGAACGCGCGCCGGCCCGCGGAGACGAACGCGACTTCCTTCGAATCCACTGCGTGATACTTGCCGTCGTAGACGATCACGCGCAGGTCCTGCACCGGAAAGCCCGCGATCGCGCCTTCGGTCAGCATCTGCCGCACGCCCTTTTCGACCGCCGGGATGAACTGCGAAGGAATCGCACCGCCGACGACTTCGTCGACGAACTCGAAGCCCTGGCCGCGCTCGAGGGGCTCGACGCGCAAGTACACCTCGCCGAACTGACCGGCGCCGCCGGTCTGCTTCTTGTGACGATGATGGCCCGGCGCGGGCCGCGTGATCGTCTCGCGATACGGGATGCTCGGCACGTGCGTCTTGCAGCGAACGCCGTAGCGGTCTCCCATGCGCTGGAGCATCACGCGCAGATGCAGATCGCCCATACCGTAGAGCACCGTCTCGTTCAGGCTCGCATGGTGCTCGACGCGCACGCACGGATCCTCGGCGACCAGCTTGTGCAGAGCGTCCGACAGCTTCTGCTCCTCGCCACGCCGCTCCGGCTCGATCGCGAGGCCCGCCATCGCGGGCGGAAATGTGATCGACTTGAGATGGTAGTGATCCTCGTCGTGCGAATCGTGCAGCACGGCGTCGAAGTGCAACTCGTCGACCTTCGCGACGGCGCAGATGTCGCCGGGAATCGCGCGCGAGATCTCCGCATGCTCCTTGCCTTGCAGCTGATACAGGTGCGCGACCTTGAACGGTTTGCGCGCATCGCCGACGAACAGCTGCGAGCCGGTCCGCACCGTCCCCTGATGCACGCGGAACATGCCGAGCCGGCCGACGAACGGATCGATGCTGATCTTGAACACGTGCGCGATCACGTGGCGCTCGGGATCGGGCGCCACCTGCACGCGCTCCGCCTGCGGCCCTTCGCCCTTGAGGAACGGCGGCGGGTTGCCTTCCATGGGATTCGGCATCAGCCGCGCGAACACTTCCAGCAGCTCCTTGACGCCGGCGCCGGTTTCGGCGGACACGAAGCACACGGGAATGAGGTGCCCCTCGCGGAGCGCCTGCTCAAAAGGGTCGTGCAGTTGCTCCGGGGTCAGCTCCTCGCCCTGCTCCAGGTACAGCGCCATCAGCTGCTCGTCGATCTCGACCACCTGGTCGATGATCTCGGTGTGCGCCGACGCCACGGACGAGAAGTCGGGCTTCGCATCGCCCGGCTTGAAGAAACAATCGACGACCTGCGTGCCGCCCGCGGCCGGCAGATTCAGCGGCAGGCACTCGCGGCCGAAGGTCTCGCGCAGGTCGGCGAGGACCTGCTCGGTCTTCGCGTCCTTGCTGTCGATCTTGTTGATGACGATGAGCCGGCACAGCTCGCGATCGCGCGCGAACTCCATCATGCGCTGGGTGACCGGCTCGATGCCGTTGACCGCGCTGACCACGACCGCCGCCGTCTCGACCGCTTCGAGGACGCTGAGCGAACGGCCGGCGAAATCCGGATACCCCGGCGTATCGAGCAGGTTGACGCGGCAAGCGCCGACGTCGAAGTGCGCGATGGAGGCGTCGAGCGAATGCCGCAGCTCCTGTTCCTGCGGATCGAAATCGCAAACGGTCGTGCCGCGCTCGAGGCTGCCGCGGCTGCGGATCGCGCCGGACTCGGCCAGCAGGCTTTCGGCCAGCAGCGTCTTGCCGGCCCCCGCCTGCCCCACCAGGGCAATGTTGCGGATTTCTGCGGTCGAGTACGCCATGGAAGTCGTCCCCCGTGCGCGCGCGGTGCTGACCCGAGCATACTCCTCAGGGCGACCCCGCGTTGTCGGTAATGACCCCTGCGACTATCATCCCCCGCGCTATGACCAAGCGAGCCCTGATCGTCGACGACTCGCGCTCCGCCCGCGTCATCCTCAGCCGCATGCTGGAAGGCTACGGTCTGCAGGTGGACTCCTCCGAGAGCGCGGAGCACGCCCTGGAATATCTGCGGCAGACCCGCCCGGATGTGATCTTCATGGATCACCTGATGCCGGGCATGGACGGATTCCAGGCGATACAGGCGATCAAGGGCAATCCGGACACGGCCATGATCCCCGTCGTTATGTACACCTCGCAGGAAGGCGAGCTGTACGTCAGCCAGGCGCGCGCGCTCGGCGCAGTCGGCGTGTTGCCAAAGACAGTCAAACAGGCGGACGTCTCGCGCGTGCTGTACCAGCTGCGCCTGCTGCCGGAGCGACGCGAGACGCGCGCGGCATCGCCGGTCTACGCGGCCCAGGACACCGCCGCGGTCCGCACTCCGCCGCCAGCCATCGCGCTCGGCGAGATCGAGACTGCGATCCGCAACGCGACCGCGCCGCTCCTCAAGGAACACAACTCCGAGATGCGCCGGTTCGTGCTGGCGAGCCTGGAAGCTTTTGCACGACGCATCGGCACCGAGATGAAACCCGCGGCCGCACCGGTGCCTGCGCCCGAGCCGATCGAAGCACCGCCGCCCGAGCCGCCGCCGAGCCGATGGCCGCTGGTCGCTGCGATCGCCGCGCTCGCATTGCTGCCGACGGTCGTGCTCGCTGTCCTCCATATGCGGACACTGGACACGATGGACGGGCTCGCGCAATCGAACCGGCAGCTCACTGCGTTCGTCGAGGAGCAGCAGCTGCAAGTCGCAGCTTTGCGTCAGGCGGTGCAGGGACGTGCGACGGAGTCGATGACCGCGGCGTCACAGAACGTCGTGCCGGAAATCGAGTCCGAGCCGGTGCCGTATGGCGAAGCGCCGTTGGCGGGCGCGCGGCTCGAGCGCATGCGCGACATGATCACGCAGCTCAAGGCCGGCGGATTTCACGGCACGCTCAAGGTCGCGACCTATGTCGGCGAGTTCTGCCTGGTCGGCAACGGCATCGAAGGCTATTCGATGGCGGCGGATGAGCTGCCTGCCAATCGCTGCGACCTGCGCGGCAATCCGTTCGATGATGGCCTGAGCGCCGCGCAGCGCCAGTCGCTGCCGTTCGCGAACCTGGTCGCTTCGCTGCGCCAGGACAAGACCGATCAGCTGCGCGTCGAAGTCGAGCACGAGGGCCGCAAGCCGCTGGTGCCGTATCCGCGCGGCGACCAGCTCGCGAAAGTCACGGCAGGCGACTGGAACAAGATCGCCGCCCAGAACAACCGTGTTGAATTTGCCGCTCAGCCGGCGGGGTCATGACGCAGAGCTGGCTGCTCTACGGTGCGAACGGGTACACGGGGGAGCTGATCGCGCGGGAGGCTGTTGCCCGCGGCATGCGCCCGGTGCTCGCCGGCCGTTCGCGTGCGAAAGTCGAACGCCTCGCCGCGGAGCTCGGTTGCCCTAGCGCGGTATTCGGCCTCGACGACCACACCTCGCTGGTACGCTCGCTCGACGGCATGACAGCGGTTCTGCATTGCGCCGGTCCGTTCTCCGCGACGGCGCGCTCGATGATGCAGGGCTGTCTCGCCACCCACGTGCACTATCTCGACATCACCGGCGAGATCGACGTCTTCGAGCTGGCGCACAGCGTCGATGAGAAAGCGCATCGCGCGAAAGTCGTGCTGTGTCCCGGCGTCGGCTTCGACGTCGTGCCGACGGACAGCGTCGCAGCGAAGCTGAAGCAAGCGCTGCCGGACGCCACCCACCTGACGCTCGGCTTCGAAGGCAACTCGGGGCTCAGCAAGGGCACGGCCAAGACCTCGATCGAATCGGTCGGCGGCGGCTCGCGCGTGCGGCGCGACGGCAGGATCGTCCCGGTCGAGCTCGGCTCGCAGACGCGACGCATCGACTTCGGCGCGGGCGAGCGGCTCGCGGTCGGCATTCCGTGGGGCGACGTCAGCACCGCGTACTTCACGACCGGCATCCCGAATATCGAAGTGTTCACGGCGATCTCGCAGAAGGGACTCGACGGCATGCGCCGTACGAACTGGATCGCGCCGCTCCTGCGCCAGCGCTGGATGCAGGCAGTCGCGAAGCGCGTCATCGATGCGCGTTTGCGGCCGCCCGACCGGACCCAGCGCGAGAACAACCCGAGTTTCGTGTGGGGTGAGGTACGCAACGCCGCGGGACAGACCAGGACCGCGCGCTTGCGCACGGCCAATGGCTACTCGCTGACGGTCGCTTCCTCGCTCGGCATTCTGGGCACCTTGCTGGCGCAGCCGCGGATGTCGGGTTTTGCGACGCCGAGCGAGCTGGTCGGCCCCGACTTCGTCACCACGCTGCCCGGATCCTCGCCGATACGTCTCGATTCATGAGCGTCACGCCGTTAGCCGCCTTCGCGCCGCCCGCCTGGCTCGTCAACGCACACCTGCAGTCGATAGTGCCGAGCCTGCGGCTGCGTCGTCCGCTGCTCCTGCGGCGCGCGCGGCGGCTGCTGGCGTGCGCCGAGACACAGATCGTCGATTGTGGTGACGGCGTGCGACTGCTCGGCCACTACTCGAGCCAGGTCGCCGCGGGACGAGCGCCCGCGCGGGAGTTGGTGATCCTGCTGCACGGCTGGGAGGGCAGCGCCGATTCGATGTACGTGCTGTCGCTCGGCAGTCATCTGTTCGATCTCGGCTGCGACATCTACCGGCTGAACTTCCGCGATCACGGCCCGAGTCACCATCTGAACGAGGAGATCTTCCATTCGTGCCGGCTCGACGAAGTGGTCGGCGCGGTGCGTGCGATCCAGCAAGCGATTCCAGACCGGCGCCTGACGATCGCCGGCTTCTCGCTCGGCGGCAACTTCGCGCTGCGCGTCGCGGCACGCGCGCCCGCCGCCGGCATCAGACTCGAGCGCGCGATCGGTATCTGCCCGGTCCTGCGCCCGCACACGACGATGGACGTGCTCGAGCAGGGCCCGTTCATCTATCACCAGTACTTCATCTCGAAGTGGAAACAGTCGCTGCGGCTCAAGCAGCGCATCTTTCCGCAGCGCTACGATTTCAGTGCGATCCTCGCCGAGCGCAGCATCAAGGAGATGACGCGCATCATGGTCGAGCAATACAGCGAGTTTCCGAGCCTCGACGCTTATCTCAGCGGTTACGCGATCATCGGCGACCGGCTGGCGCAGCTCGCGGTGCCCAGTCACATGCTGCTTTCCCTAGACGATCCGATCATTCCAGCGCGCGACCTGCAGGACGTCGCGCGCTCGCCGCAGCTGGAGATAGAAGCCATCCCGCGCGGCGGCCACTGCGGCTTCATGGAGAGTTTCGTGCGCGAGAGCTGGGCCGACCGCCAAGTCGCGAGGTATATGGGATTGAAGAGTCAGGCTCGAGCCTGACCCACAACTTCGATCCTGCTCTGTCTATTGGTGTGGGTCAGGCTTTAGCCTGACACCTTACGCTGCTCGCGCAGCAGGTCGCGGATTGCGCTGGTCTCGACCAGACGCGCGCCGCGGGCCGCGAGCTCGAGCGCCAGCTTGGCAGTCCGGACGTCGTAGACGGCCCAGCGCCAGGGACCGCGCCACAGCTTCGATGAATTCTCGGTCAGCAGCTGGTGATCGCAGAACAGGTAGTCCGGCGCGAGCGCTTCGCACTTCAGCGCCGCGGTATTCGTGTACTCCGACAGGCGCCAGCCGATGCGATACGGCGAGACCTGCCGCGCGTGGTGCACGGCCGCGAAGTCGGCCGAAACCAGCACACACTGCCGCGCCACGGGCTTGAGCACCTCGCAGATCTTGCGAACCACGGTCTCGTGACCGAATGCGCGCAGGCTCGCGCGCTTCAGCTCGACGAACGCCGTCGTGGACGGATGACTGGCGAGCACCTCGACTGCCTGGCCGAGCCGCGGGATGCCGATGTCGGTGTAGCGCTGACCAAAACGCTGCGGATCGGTCATCGCGATCTCGGTCAGCTCGCTCCAGGTCATCTCCAGGGCGTTGCGGTCGAGGCCGGCGATGCGTTGCAGGTTCGAGTCGTTGAGCAGCATGGGCTGTCGGTCGGCCGACAGCTGGACGTCGAAACCCAAATGGCGTGCGCCGAGCTCTAACGCAGAGCGCAGGGCCGGCAAGGTGTTCTCCGGATATTCGGCGACGTTGCCGCGGCGGGCGATCGGGTCGGGAATTCGACTAGACGGCATTTGAGGCGGATTGTAGTCGCAGCGCCGAGTGGAGATGTCCATCGGACGGACTTGGCGGGAGCATAGAAGTAGAATACGTCTGCGTCGCCCTTGGCGGTTCCGATCGCATCTGCTACTTCCTTGCGCTGCGGGGAATCTATGTGCGGCTCTCGATGTGTCGATCGACTGAAGGTCGGTTTCAAGTGCGCAGCCCTGCTGCTGGCACTGATGAGTTTGCACGCGTGCGGCGGTGGCGACGACACGCACACGAACGAGCCTCCCGTTCAGCCGCCCCCACCGCCGGGTGGCGAGACCTCCGGTCTCGATGCGCGGCCGTCGAACACGACGTGCCTCGCGGGTGATGCGCCAGGCACCAGCGTCAGCTTCGCCGTGCAGCGGGTGTTCCCGAATCTGCCCAACTTCACGCAGCCGATCGCGTTGCTGCAGGAGCCGGGCAACGATTCGCGCTGGTACGTGGTGCAGAAGACGGGTTCGGTGCGCGTGTTCGACAACACGCCTGACGTCGCGACGACTCGCCAGTTCATCGACATTGCGAGCCAGCTCAATTCGAATCCTTCGAGCGCGAACGACGAGCGGGGCCTGCTCGGCATGGCGTTCCATCCCGACTACCCGACGAACCCTCGCGTGTACCTGTTCTATACGGCGACGGATCCGACGCTTGGGCTGGTCGACCGGATCTCGGAGTTCCGCACGCAAGACGGCGGCAATTCGCTCGAGCCCGGTACCGAGCTGCAACTTCTCAATGTCGACGACCCCGAGAACAACCACAACGGCGGCAACATCGCGTTCGGTCCCGACGGCTTCCTCTATATCGGCATCGGCGACGGCGGCAACGGCGGCGACGACCATGGCAGCATCGGCAACGGCCAGCTCCTGACGACGCTACTCGGCAAGATGCTGCGCATCGACGTTGCGGGCTCGAGCGTCGCTATACCTTACGCGATCCCGCCGACAAACCCGTTCGCCGCGAACGCGCGATGCACGGGCGGTACGGGCGCCGCCAACTGCCCCGAGATCTACGCATACGGTTTCCGCAATCCCTGGCGTTGGAGCTTCGATCGCCAGAGCAACGAGTTGTGGCTCAATGACGTCGGACAGGACGCCCTCGAAGAAGTGGACCGCGTCGAGCTCGGCGGCAACTACGGCTGGCGTTGCTTCGAGGGAACGAACAGGTTCAGCGACACCTGCGGTTCGAATCCCAATCCGCGGCCGCCGATCGCGCAGTACGGCCGCTCGCTCGGGTTCTCGACGACGGGCGGCATCGTCTATCGCGGCAGCGCCATCCCCAACCTGTCCGGCCGTTACCTGTTCGGCGATTTCGGCACTGGCAATCTGTGGTCGATCGCTCGCGACACGCAGCCCACGATGACGATGGGCGCAGGCTTCGCGACCGGCCTGCAGATCGCGAGCTTCGCCGCGGACGCGGACGGTGAGGCGTACATCGTTCACCTCGGCGGCACGCTGCACAAGATCGTCCCGGGCACGGGCGGAGGTGGACAGATTCCGAGCCAGCTCTCCGCAACCGGCTGCGTCAGCGCCAGCGCGCCTGATCGGCCGGCCAGCGGGCTCATTCCGTACGCGCCGACTGCACCCTTCTTCTCGGACGGCGCCGACAAGACACGCTGGCTCGCGTTGCCCGACGGGCAACGCATAGTCGTCGAGAACGACGGCGACTTCACGTTCCCGAACGGCAGCGTGCTCATGAAGAATTTCCACCTGGGTTCGACGCTGGTCGAGACGCGGCTCTTCATGCGGCACAACGACGGCAACTGGGCAGGTTACACCTACGAATGGAATGCCCAGGGCACGGACGCAACGCGCGTGGTCGGCGGCAAGAGCGTCATGGTGAACGGCCAGTTGTGGGACTTCCCGAGCGAGGCCCAATGCCTGCAATGCCATACGCAAGCCGCGGGCCGCGTGCTCGGCCTTGAGATTGGCACGCTCAACGGCGACTTCGGCTATCCGACCGGACGCACCGCGAACCAGCTCACGACGCTGAGCTTCATCGACATGCTGACGCCCGCGCTCACGCAGCCCCCAGCCCAGCTGCCGGCGATTCCGGATCCGGCAGGATCGGCGCCGCTCGATCAGCGAGCGCGATCGTGGCTGCACTCCAACTGCGCTTACTGTCATCGGCCCGACGGGCCGACGCCGGCCGATCTCGACTTCCGCTACACGACGGCACTGAGCGCTACGAACGCATGCAACATCGCGCCGTCGCTGGGCGATCTCGGTGTCGCCAACGCGCGCCTCATCGCGCCGGGCAGTGCTGCAAGCTCGATCGTCGTGAATCGCGCAAACCGTCGAGACGGCAACGGCATGCCGCCGCTCGGCTCGAATCAGATCGACGCGGCTGGCGTTGCGCTGCTGACGCAGTGGATCGATGGGTTGAGCGGATGCTGAGAGTCCGGCTAAAACCCCGACCTGCAGCGATCGCGTAGGTCGGACTTTAGTCCGACATCTTCTATCCCCTTCTCTTCTCTTCGTAGTGCACCACCGGTGCACCGCTGGTGACAGCCATCTCGCCTTCGATGACGGCGCCGCGCGCAACAGCGATGCTGCGCGCGCTGAGCGCGCCGCGCAGCCGCGCGGTGGCCCGAATCTCCAGCTTCTCGGCAACGTTGAGCGTCCCTTCCACTACGCCTGCGACGACCGCGTTCGCGGCCTGGATGCGTCCTTCCCAGTGTCCGCCTTCCGAGAGCGTGAACGAGCCGCGCACGGTGCTGTCGCCGTTGACCGATCCGGCCACGACCAGGTCACCGCCGCATTCCAGATTGCCGGTAAGCGCGGAGCCGGCGCCGATGAAGGTCGGGCTCGAGGAGACGTGGTCGGCGAGGCGGCGGCGCGGGGTGTCCGTCATGAGTGATCTCCGGATGGCAGGTGCGCGATTATGCCGTGTCGCAAGCTGACAATCCTTGTCAGCGCCCGGCGCTGTCCGGCGTCGCCGGCCTGATCGTAACTCCCTGATTGCTCTAGGTCTCGCGGCTTGGCACAGCGGTTGCAATCCCTCCTTCGTCCAATCGATGCGCTGAACCTGGGATGTGACCCGACCGCCTGCCCACCAGGCGCAAGGTCGACGATCCCACCCGTAGCTTGCAAGAGCGATCTCAGGTTCGCATTCGGCGCCGCCCGCGTTCTTCCCCGCTGGCGGCGTTTTTTTTTGCCTCTATGATTCGCCCCTTTGATGCACGAGGGGCAGCGGCATGTCTCGCGAATTGCTCAACAGGTCGTTGCTCGCAGCGCTGTTGGCGTGCGCGTGGACAGCGGCGCCGGCCACGGAGCAGGTGCGCGGCGCCGACCAGGTGCAGGCCGTCACGCTCGCGAACGGCATGCAGATCATCGTCTGGCCCGATCACGACATTCCGAACATCGCGCTGTTCAACTGGGTGCACGTCGGCAGCCGCAACGAAGTGCCGGGCATCACCGGTCTCGCGCACTTCTTCGAGCACATGATGTTCAACGGGACCTCGACCCGGCCGCAGGGCGAGTTCGATCGGGTCCTCGAAGCGAACGGCGCGCGCAACAACGCATTCACCACCAGCGACGTCACGGTGTACCAGGACTGGCTGCCGCGCGCTGCGCTCGCGACCGTCTTCGAGGTGGAAGCCGACCGGCTGCGCAATCTCGCGTTCGAACCGAAGGTGATCGAGAGCGAGCGCGGCGTCGTGCATTCCGAGCGGCGGCTGCGCATCGACGACAGCCTGGTAGGCCGTCTGCAGGAGCAGGTGCAGGCGACCGCGTTTCTCGCGCATCCGTACGGCATCCCGACGATCGGCTGGCCGTCGGATATCGAGTCGTGGCGCATCGAGGATCTCAAGAGCTTCTTCGCGACCAACTACGCGCCGAACAACTGCACGCTCGTGCTCGTCGGCGATATCGAGCCGAAGAGCGCGCTGGCGCTGGCGAAGCAGTATTTCGAGTCGATCCCGGCGCATGCGCCGCCCGAGGCAATCCGCACCAAGGAGCCGGTGCAGGACGGCGAGCGCCGCGTGAACATCGAGGCGGAGGCGCAGAGTCCGCTGTTGCAGTTTGCCTACCACGCGCTTTCCGGCGCGGATCCGCGGCAGCCGGCGCTCGAATTGCTGACGCGCATCCTCACTGACGGCGATGCCTCGCGACTGCATCGAGTGCTGGTCGAAGAGCAGAAGCTCGCAATCTCCGCCGACAGCTTCATCGATCGCGGCTTCGATCCCGGCCTCGCCTGGTTCCTGCTGACGCTGCCCGCGGGAGGGGATGCGCAGAAAGCCGAAGCGGTGTTCGACAGCGAGATCGCGCGTCTGCGCGACGGCGGAGTGACAGCGCAGGAGCTGGCGCGCGCACGCAGCCAAGCGCTCGCGGATTTCTGGCGCGGACTCGCGACCATCGACGGCAAGGCGCAGGCGCTCGGTTCGTACGCAGTCCTGCAGGGCGGCTATCAGCGTCTGTTCGATGCACCGAAAGCCTATGAAAGCGTGACCGCTGACGACATTCGCAAGCTGGCAGCAGACCTGCTGCGTCCGACCAATCGCACGGTGGGCGTGCTGACCGCGAAGGCCGCGGCCGGCCAGGGAGAAAGCCGATGAAGTCCTGGCAGCCGGCACTGCTATTCATCTGCTCGATCGTTTGCGGCGGCGCATTCGCGGCCGACAACGGCGTCAAAGTGCCGCCGTTCGAGCGCGTGCAGCTCGGCAACGGTGCAATCGTGCTGCTCATGGAGCGGCACGACGTACCTTTGATCACGTTCAGTGCGGTGTTGCGCGCCGGCGCGATCAGCGACCCCGCCGGCGAGTCCGGTATGGCGAGCCTGCTGGTCGGCTTGCTGCAGAAGGGCGCAGGGTCGCGCGATGCCGTCGCGTTCGCCGAGACGGTTGCCTCGGTCGGCGGACAGATCGAGACCTCCGCCAGCACCGAGAGCATCGCCGTCAGCGGCTCGTTCCTGGCGCGCGATCAACAGCTCATGATCGAGCTGCTTGCCGACATGCTGCAGCGGCCGCGTCTGGCGCCGGATCAATTCGAGACGCTGCGTGCGCGCCAGATCGAGTTCATCCGCGCCGCGAAGGAATCCGACCTGGCCGCGCTGACGCCGATCTACGGCGAGGCGAGCCTGTTCGGCGCTCACCCGTACGGGCGTTCGGTCGACGGCAGCGAGGCGAGCCTCGCAGCAATCAAGCACGCCGAGCTGCAGCGCTACTACCAGGAGCAGGTCGGCGCCGACCGGCTGATCCTTGCCGTCGCGGGCGAATTCAAGACTTCGCAGCTGAAGCAACTCGTCTCGCGCTCGTTTTCCGGCTGGCGGAAGGCGAGCGCGCCGTTGCCGCAGGTGCCGAAGGCGCAGCCGGTCACCGGCAGGCGCGTCCTGCTGATCGATGCGCCGGAGTCGGTGCAGTCCTATTTCTGGGCCGGCAACGTCGCGGTGGCGAAGAGCGATCCGCGCCGTGCCTCGCTCGACGTGACCAACACGCTGTTCGGCGGGCGCTTCACTTCGATGCTCAACAGCGAGCTGCGGATCCGCACCGGCCTGAGCTACAGCGCGAGCTCGCACTTCGACCGGCTGCTGCAGCCCGGCCACTGGGCGCTGAGCTCGTTCACGCAGACCGAAACGACGATCCAGGCGCTCGACCTGGCGCTCGCGACGCTCGACAAGCTGCACGCGTCCGGGCTCGACCCGGCGATGCTGGACTCGGGCAAGAGCTATGTGCAGGGCCAATACCCGCTGGCGCTGGAAACCTCGGCACAGTGGGCCATGCAGCTGGCCATGCTCGAGTTCTACGGCCTGAGCCGCAGCTACATCGACGACTACTCGGCCGTCCTCGCCGGGGTCGGCGCGGGGGACGCCAAGCGCGCGATCGACGAGGTCTTCCCGTCCAGCTCGCAGCTGGCGATCGTCGTCGTCGGCAACGCCGCCGCGATCCGCGACGGCCTGCGCAAGTACGGACCGGTCACCGAGATGAAGTTGGCCGACCCGTCGTTCGCGCCGGTGCGCACGGAGTAGATCGGAGCCGCCGGCGGAATGTGAGCGGGTTCACATCTGTGACAAGCCACGGGCGCAAACGCGCACGGCCGCGGTCCTAACCGAAGCGGCGCAACCTCGATAAAACCCGGGAAAACCAGCGCACGAGCACTCTCCGCATGCGCCTTTGGCAAATTTTTCGACATGGACAATGCGGGCAGAGCGGCTAGACTCCGGCCGATGTGCCCGAGGTGCCGCACGCGGCACCGAGCAATCCAACCAGGACGCGCGCGGGGATGCGCGCCGTCAGACACAACAGCAATGCAGTATCGGCGCAGCGATTTCGACGTCACCAACACCGTGCAGGTCAGCTCGACCGACGCGGTGCGGCGCGCGGTCTGCGAGCTGTTCCGCCAGAACTGGCCGCACTACCCGTTCGATCGCGTCGAGAGCGCGTTCCGCGACTTCGAGCGACTGTTCAACGGGCAGTTCCCCGGCTACTACGGCTGCGACACCGTCTACCACGACCTGCAGCACTCGCTCGACGGCACGCTGGCTGTCGCGCGGCTGATCGTCAGCTACGACCGCACGCACCTGGCTGACGAGCGGCTCGGGCCCGAGCGCGCGATCGTCGGCGTGGTCACGGCGCTGTTCCACGACGCCGGCTACATCCGCCAGACCGACGACCAGACGCATCGCAACGGCGCCGAGTTCACGCTCAGTCACGTCAGCCGC